>Ga0123353_10002473_pt1 | contig 22990 bp, 21 predicted proteins | sample TergutLab28metaG_3_FD_92763 | JGI IMG/M metagenome (GOLD analysis project Ga0123353, IMG submission 92763) | Labiotermes labralis P3 segment gut microbial communities from Petit-Saut dam, French Guiana - Lab288 P3 | ecosystem: Host-associated > Arthropoda: Insects > Digestive system > Gut ... | reverse complement strand
CTCATCGGTTGGCCTCCCTGTTTCCTGCTTGTCCGCAAACAACAGTTTACAGGTTTCCACCCTTTGGGCCTACCTTTTTCTTCTTCTCCCCTTCCGGGGGGCAGTTGAAGTTACAATCGGGGATCCTTTTTTGGTTTGTATAAAATGCACACAAAATTATTGACAATGTAAATACATGTGCAATAAAATAATTACGCCGTACAAAAATAGAGGGAGTGTTGCAAATGGCTCAAACAAGTGTAAATATTCGAATGGACGAGAACCTAAAGCGTGATTTTGACGAACTTTGCCATGATTTTGGATTGACCATGACCGCGGCTTTTACCGTATTTGCGAAAACGGTTGTTAGGCGGCAAAGAATACCCTTCGAAATATCAAAGGATGTCCCCAATGTTGAAACAATAGCCGCAATCGATGAAGTAGAAGCGATGATCAAAAATCCTTCACTTGGAAAAGCGTATACGGATGTTGATAAAATGATGAAGGAGCTGCTTGCTTGATGTATACAATAAAACCGACGTCAAAATTTCAAAAAGACGTAAAGCGAGTAGAAAAACGGGGTTATAATTTATCTTTATTAACAGAGGTTGTTGCGCTTTTGGCAAAAGGAGAAATTTTGCCCGAAAAGTATCTTGATCACCCGCTAAAAGGAAATTTTAAAGATTGCCGGGAATGTCATATAACACCGGATTGGTTGTTAATTTATAGGAAAAACGAAAACACGCTGTTTTTATATCTAACCAGAACAGGAACCCATTCAGATTTATTTTAAGCGTTTGTATATTGTGGTTGATACAACCACAGATTTGCGAATGCCTTTTTTATTTATACACATTCTTTATCTTGCCTTGTTTGAATGCCTGCTGTACCTTTAATATGAAACCGTATGCTCGAAAATTTTTTATTATACGGGGGCTTTAATGGGACTCGTAAATTTTACGGACATTAAAAAAGCATATAACAACCTGGAGATATTAAAGGGCGTTTCGTTTGCCATAGAAAAAGGCGAACGGGTCGCGCTGGTGGGTCCTAACGGTGCCGGCAAAACCACGCTTTTGCGTATCGCCCAAGGCTTGGAACAAGCGGACAGCGGAACGGCATCCTTTGCGCGGGGGGTCATACCCGGGGTATTGACGCAGGATTTGTCCCAACTGACGGGCGAATCGACGGCGATGGAGTGGCGCGAAATTGTGGATATCGAGCGCAAGCTGCGTATGCTGGAAAAACAAATATCCGAAGCGTCCGCCGACGAAATGGGTGCGTTAATGAAAGCGTACGATCGCCTGACGGTGCAATATGAAGCCATCGACGGCTATACGGTGGAGGTTCGGCTTAAGAATACGTTGCTGGGGTTGGGGTTAAAGGAAGAAACCCTGCTTACGCCTCTAAGCCTTTTATCCGGCGGGGAAAAGATGCGCGCGGCTTTGGCACGGATATTGTTAAGGCAACCGGATTTACTGCTTTTGGACGAACCCACCAATCACCTTGATATCAACGCGTTGGAATGGCTGGAGGATTTTTTAATGCGCTTCGAGGGCGGCGTGCTGTTCATTTCCCATGACCGTTATTTTTTGAACCGTGTGTCCACGCGTGTCGTCGAATTATCGGGCGGCACTGTTTTGGAACACAAAGGCAGCTATGCGAGCTTTATGGCGCAAAAGGAAATCCGACGGCAATACGCCTTGGACGAAGCCGCCCGGCTGCGTTATGAAATTAAGAACAAAAAGAAGCATATCACGATGGCCTATAATTACCGCCGCCATACCGCGCTGCATATGTATGAAAAGCAATTGGCCCGATTGGAAAAGGATAAAAAGGACATTGCAAACGAAAAAGCGGCGGGGCATTTGGACTACGGCAGGAATGCGTCCCTTAATTTGGACTACGACATGCAAAAAAGCAAACGCATAGCGGAAGCGGTAAATGTCACGAAGGAATTCGATGGCAGAGTGTTATTCGAAAATGTCGATTTTTTAGTGAGCGGCGGTGACCGCGTGGGGATTATTGGCGCGAACGGCTGCGGGAAAACGACGTTGCTGCGGATGCTTTTAGGGCTTGACGATCATTTTACCGGACAATGCGCCTTGGGGCGATGGGTGAAGTATGTGTTCATTGACCAAAACGCCTCCTTCGAAGACGAAAATCGCACGCCGTTACAGGAAATCCACGCCCGCCATGAAATAAACGAACGTGCCGCCCGGGATGCGTTGGCCGTTGTGGGGTTGTATGAGGAGGAATACCGCAAGCCCATTTCCGTACTGTCGGGCGGGGAGCGCGTAAGGTTGAAGCTGGGTCTTGCCATGCTTGATAAACCCCAATGCCTGATATTGGACGAGCCGACCAACCATTTGGACCTACCCGCACGGGAAGCTGTCGAAACGGCACTTGCCCGATTTGCGGGAAGCATTATTGCCGTATCGCATGACCGTTCGTTTTTAAATGCTTGCGTTAATAAACTATTCATCATGGAAAATAAACGGTTAACGGTTTTTACCGGAAATTGGGACGATTACCAAAAATCAAAGGATTCGCCTTCAAAAACCACGCACGATAAAACGAAAACACACAAGAACCCGACCAAACGCGCAAACGATAATTCGGCAAATAAAACAAAAACTTTGGAAGCCTTGGAAATGGAAATATTATCGTTGGAGACTTATAAAACGGAATTCGAAAAACGCTTCGAACCGGGCGAAAAACAACCGGAACGGTCGGACTACGAAGAATACGCGGTTATCGACGCGAAATTGTCGGCATTGTATGCAGAATGAGAGGCGTTGGTCGGGTGATTGTATATATAACGGTGATAAAAAGAGTTTTACAACGGTTATAATACAGGTACAAAACGGGGTTGCCTCAATAAAACGAAGCAGCCCCGATTTTTATTACACATTCAATTAAAGCGAAATCAATGAAGAACGGTCTTGCCCGAGCCGAAAATAGCGAACGTTCCAACGCTTTTTCGGCGACAGGCAAGACCGATTCTGAATTATTTCGCTATACCTAACACCGATTCTCGCAAACCGGATACCCGTAGGGGTCGTAGCGGGCGATGATATCGCGGGCGTTTTCTTCATAAATATTGCCGATTACATAATCGCATACCATCATGTCGCCGTTGGGTACGATGGAGATGTTTGTCACGTTTAACAACTCCGGGCAAGGGTTCGGGAAATCGCTTTCGGCAAGGGTTGCATCGGCTTTGTCGAAATATTCCCCAAGAAATTCCGCCGCTTGGCCCGTTGGGGTTATGTGGTGTTCACAATATTTAATCGGCAGGGCGATGTCGGAAAACGTTGCAAGGATTTCCTTCGTTTTAGCGTTGTAGGGATTGTCATGAGCTTCGTTCACCAGCCAAGCGGGGTAGATGTATGCCCCTTCCAACTTTACATCCACCAAATCCCGGGCAAATTGGCGCACAGATGCGAGTGGGATATGCTCCTGATGGAAGGCGTCAACGGATAATAACAGATTGTTGACCCCCGCGTCAGCCAGCATTTGCGCGACATTCCCGCTTCGCTTTGTGTCTCTGGTGAAGTGACCGTTGGTGATGATTTGGCGCGTTGTGATGCCGTTTTCCGTCGCCGCTTTGTGTATCGCCGCCGTTACCTCGGGGTAGTATAGCGGCTCACCGCCGAAGGTCATTACGGAGGTTACATCGTAAACCGCCGCGATTTGCTTGACGGCCTGTACCGCGTAATCCGCAAGCACATGGCGGTGCGTACCGCGTTTGTTGATATTTTTACCGATTTGGCAATGCTTGCACTTACCGCCGCATTGCCACGTAACGATAAATTCGATGCGGTTGATATCCATATATTCGGACAATCTTGTTTTCATAACCATACCTCTTTTCAAATTTTCGTTTTAAACCAATTTGAAAATCGGTGCAGTCTATGTTGACTTCCAACATATCGTTTCTCCTCGGTGCAACCTGCCGGAAGCGTTAAATAAACTGCACCGAGCCGTTACCTCGAACGGTTTGCCGCATGGCCTTCACCTCCCTTGGTTTTTATCCCCATTATAGTATAAAACCACCCTTCACGGGCAAGAATGCACAAACCAAAACGAAGGGTGGTTATTTACATGAACAGACGCTTTAAGAAAGAATTGAAGATACTCGCGGTATGCCTCGCGATCGGTTTGGGTTTTGCGGTCACGGTTGCGGCTTCTTCTTATGTGTATTCGGATACCGTGCAACGCGGAATCGCGGATAACGTGCTGCGCTTTCACGTATTAGCGCATTCAAACGGCGACGGGGATCAACTGTTAAAGGAAGCGGTACGTGTTGCTGTATTGGCGGATTTGGAAGCCGCCGTTACCGGCAGCGCAAGCATCGGAATCACGCGCGATCATATTTCGGAGCGGTTGGATGATTTGGCCGCGATCGGTAAGGCAACGCTTGCGGAAGCGGGCTTCGATTACGACGTAACGGCGGAAATCACGCACAGGTTCTTCCCAACGGCGGCGTACGGCGATATCACCTTCCCCCCCGGGCGGTACGAAACGCTGTTGATTACCCTCGGCGAAGGCGCGGGGCGAAATTGGTGGTGCCTGATGTTCCCGCCTTTATGTTACGTTGAAATGACGGGTATGGAGCATACGCGCAACCTCTTGGAGGAAACGGTGCCCGCAGGGGGGTTTGCGCTGTTGACGCACCAAGAAGAGCTTTATGGTTCGGATACGGCAGCCGTACTCGTACGCTTCCGCTTGGTGGAATGGTGGCAGAACCGAAGAAGGCCCGCCGCACCTTCGCAGGATACCCAGCGCGCGGGAAAATAAAACAAAAACCGAACGGACAAAACCGCCAAAAGCGGTTTTTTTGTGTTGTTTAGCATTATGTATGGGTGTATACTCAATAAAAAATACGCGGGGGAATTTTTATGAAAATTTCATCAACGATCCGTCTTTTTATCGTATTGGTTTTCGTGTTGGCGATCGGCAATACAGTCATGATGTTTCTCACGGAATTTAATTTGCGGTCATTTGCGTTGACCACCGTTGCCGTGGTGGTGGTAATGATCGGGTTCATCATCATCCTGCAAAAAATCAAACCCATCGAGGGCCTGATGCAAATGGTCAACGATGTAAAGAATGGGAAGATGAACATCAACATTGATCGTTCCCATCTGAAGCGGGACGAAATCGGCGCGTTGACGGCTGATATATACGATTTGGTGGAAACCATCCGCGCCATCGTACAGGACTTAACCAAAATCGACCATGAATACAACAAGCTGGGCAAGTTAAAGTATCGTGCCGACGAAAGCAAATATCAGAACGATTTCAAATCATTGGTACACAGCATCAACGGGCTGTTGGATTCCGAAATGGAAAACATGACGGACATATTGAGGATATTCAACCAAATCAACGTCGGCGACTTTAATATCAAAGTAGACGATATGCCCGGCGACATGGCCCAATTTTCACAAGCCTACCGCGGCGTGGTTGACAATCTGAAGAACGTGAGCACCGAAGTAAAGGCGATGATCGACGCCATCGTAATCAAGGGAAACCTGCACTTCCAAATAGAAGCGGGTAAGTACAAGGGTGATTGGCGCGAAATTATGGCGGGGCTCAACCAAGTCGTGGGAGCCGTCGACGCCCCCATTACCGAAATCAGCAATTCCGTTTCCGTATTAAACAAAGGCGTATTTAATCCGCCGCGCATCATCGGTAATTATACCGGCACATTTATGAACATAAAGAACGATTGGAACGAATATATAACGGCGTTGCCCCAATATATGGATGAAATCAGCAAATGCCTGAGCGCGGTGGCCGGCGGCGATTTGACACGCGGCATTATGCTTGAAATGCAGGGCGACTATACGGGCGTGAGGAACTCCGTGAACACGATCGTCAAAAACCTGCACAAAACCATGGGAGATATCGCGACGGCGTCCATGCAGGTGCTTTCGGGCGCGAAGCAAATATCAGCCAGCGCGAACAACCTGGCTACGGGCGCGCAGCAGCAAGCAAGCTCCGTACAGGAGTTAAACGCCAGCATCGATATCATCAACCAGCAAATCCGTCAAAACGCCGAAAGCGCCGCCGAAGCCAGCAATCTGTCGCGCAAATCCACCGAAAACGCCAACGAGGGTAACGAATCCATGAAGCATATGTTGGAAGCGATGGGTAAAATCCGCGAGTCCTCCGCCGATATCTCAAAGATAATCAAGAGTATCCAAGACATAACGTTCCAAACCAACCTGCTTTCCCTTAACGCGTCCGTTGAAGCGGCGCGCGCGGGCGAACACGGACGCGGCTTTGCCGTCGTGGCCGACGAGGTACGTAACCTCGCCAACAAGTCGCAGCAATCCACCGTGGAGACCACGGGGCTCATCAACGACTCCATCAACCGCGTGGACGCAGGTTCAAGCATCGCCGAAACCACGTCGCAATCCCTGGCGGTCATTGTGAAAAACGCCGCCGAAGTGCTGGAAATCATCAACAAGATTTCCGTCGCGTCAAAAGAGCAAGCGGATGCGATTTCGCAAATCAGCATCGGGCTTTCGCAGGTATCCGGCGTCGTGCAGTCAAATTCGGCCGTATCGCAGGAAACGGCGGCCACTTCGCAGGAGTTGAACTCGCAAGCGGAAGTGCTGCAGCAATTGGTTTCGTACTTTAGGTTATAAGATGAAGATGATATATAAGAAATTTAAGGATTTGCGATTATCGTCGCTGGGTATGGGATGTATGCGCCTCCCGTCCGTGGGGAACGAATGGGGCACGCCCATCGACGAGGAAAAGGCGATGGAGCTGATCGACCGCGCCTATAAAAGCGGCGTCAATTACTTCGATACGTCGTGGTTCTACCACGGCGGTGATTCGGAGCGTTTCATCGGGGAGGCGCTGCGCAGGTATCCGCGCGATTCGTGGTACTTGGCTTCAAAGATCGCGGGTATGATGATGCGCAAAAACGACGAGGGAAAATACCAACTTTCCGGTTCCAACAAGGACAACAAAACGTTTACCGACCCGACGGAAATATTCGAATACCAATTAAATCGATGCGGCGTGGACCGTTTCGATTTTTTTATGCTGCACAACGTATCGGAGGGTTCGTACCCCGTTTACACGGATGAGAGCTTAGGTATTGTTGAAGCCATGCTCAGGCAAAAAGAGGAAGGGCGCATCCGCCATTTGGGATTCTCCTCCCATGGCCGCGCCGAAACGATCGAAAAGTTTTTAACCGAAACGAAGGCACGCTACGGCGATATCTTCGAATTCGCGATGATTCAACTTAACTATTTAGATTGGACTTTGCAAAAAGCGGGCGAAAAATACGACGTACTGACCCGTCACGGCTTACCCGTGATGGTGATGGAGCCCCTGCGCGGCGGCACGCTGGCGCGGCTCGGCGAAAAACCCGACGCCATACTAAAGGAAGCGAACCCCGGCGCCACGCAAGCGTCGTGGGCGTTCCGATATTTACAATCGCTTAAGAACGTGTCCGTGGTTGTAAGCGGCATGAGTTCATTGGAACAACTTGAGGAGAATTTGGAAACATTCGGTAAACATGAACCCACCAACCCCTTAGAGGACGCCGTCCTGCGGGAAGTACTGGAAAGCCTCGTGGAGTTAATCCCCTGTACCGATTGCAAATATTGCGTGGACGAATGCCCGCAAAAATTAAACATTCCCATGCTGCTTACCATGTACAACGAGGCGGGGTTTGAAATGGGGTGGTTCTTGCAAGCGGCGACGATACGCACGCTGAAGGAAAACGAAAAGCCCACGGCCTGTACGGGCTGCGGTAAGTGTAGCCCGTATTGCCCGCAGGGTATCGATATACCCGAAGCGCTGGGGCGGTTCGGTAAGCTGCTTATTTAACGTAAAGCGCAGCCAACGCTTCACGGCAAATACATGAAACGAACCCACGAAAAAATCCGCTTGCGCGGATTTTTTATTGCCGAATTATGTTCTCGTTTATGCCTTTACGCAGGCGTCTACCGGGCACACGCCCGCGCACGCATCGCATTCGATGCATTCCCCTTCGTCAATTGCGTAGATGTCGCCTTCGCTGATGCAGGAAACGGGGCATTCGCTTACGCACGCGCCGCAAGCGATACACGCGTCGGTGATTTTATAGGCCATATGAGGCACCTCCCATGGATATTGTAAGGTTGAGTATATCGCATGGATGGCGGGCTGGCAAGGGAAAACGGTCGCTTGCATTCATGGTACTATATGGTACAATCCTATAACGGAAGGAGGTGGCGCGTACGAAAACGCAAGGGGGTTTCCTCATGTCGCGCATACGGCACCTGAGCGGTCGGGTATGGGAGGATGTATTGAAGGAAAGCGGGGTCGAAATATTTAACGGCGCGCAAGGCAGAATCCTGTACGTTTTATGGGAAAAGGGAGACATGACGATTTCGCAGATCGGCAAACTGACATCACTTGCAAAAACGACGCTGACGGGTATGCTCGACCGCATGGAAGCGAGCGGGTTGATCAAGCGCGTGCCGGATAAGAAGAACCGCAGGCAAATTTACGTCACGGTGTCGCAAAAGGCGCGGGAGTACCGCGATATCTACGACGGTATATCGGACAGGATGAACGGGATTTACTACCGCGGCTTCAGTGATAAGGAAGTAGCAGATTTCGAAGGACAACTAAAAAGGATCGTAAGCAATCTCGAAGAGGAGGAAAATAAAAAATGAAAAAAGTGGATTCCGGCAAATGGTACGCCACGCACATACAGCCGACGTTTAATAAAAAGGAGGGAACGGAATAATGGCGGATTATTTTTCACAAGAAACGATGGATTTTTTATTCGAAAACCGTTTGCAAAACAGTAAGTCGTGGTTTGAGGAGCACCGCAAGCGTTACGACGATTACGTGGTAAGGCCGCTCAAACTGTTGGCGGAAAATCTGTTGCCCGAATTGCATAAGATCGACGGGGAGCTTAGGGCTTCCTGCTCGCGCGTGTGGCGGGACGCGCGTTTTTCCAAGGACAAGTCCTTGTTCCGCGATACGATGTGGTGTATGTTCATCCGTAAGAAAAACGTGGGTATGCCCGAATTTTTTTTCGTCTTTTCGCCGGAGGGGGTATTGTACGGTACGGGGTATTATTCCGCCGGGGCGGAAAGCATGGATAGTATGCGCAAGCTGATATTGGCAAACGACGAAGGTTATCAAGACGCGCTTGAAGCGTATAAAGCGCAGGATATCTTCCGTATCGAAGGCGACAAATACAAACGTACGCGCCACCCCGATGTCAGTGATGAAATGAAGGATTGGCTGGACCGCAAGACGATTTGTTTCCTGCGTGATGCAAGCGATTTTGATTTGTTGTATTCGCCGCGATTATCCGTTAAAGTAGCGGAGGAATTTATGTTGCTTGCGCCGATCTACCGATTCCTCATGAAAGCGGAGGAGCGGAAGTAAGCAACGGATGAGCGGAGGAAAAATCGTGTCAAGTTTGCAACCCGAATTGTTTGCCAACCCTACGGCCCAATACCGCGGTGCGCCGTTTTGGGCGTGGAATTGCAAATTGGAAGGGGAGGAATTGGCCCGCCAAATCGACATCTTTAAGGAGATGGGTTTGGGGGGTTTTTTTATGCACAGCCGCAGCGGGCTGGCGACGGAATATATGAGCAGGGAATTCCTCGATATGGCCGCGCTTTGCAACAGGAAAGCGATCGAAAATAAAATGATCTGTTACCTGTACGACGAGGACCGCTGGCCGTCGGGTGCGGCGGGTGGGTTGGTGACAAAGGACCACGCGTACCGTATGCAAACATTGGTGATTTGCCCCGTGAACAACACGGCGGGGCATACGATCGAAAATATGGCGAACGTGGAATTCATCGCGCGGTATAAGGTGGAATTATCGGACGGGGACTTGGTAGGGTACGAACGCCTCGCCCCCGACAAATGGGAAACCCCTTCCGCGCAAACGCCTTACTTTTATTGCGACGCGTACATTGCCACGGCGGGCAACGACCCGTGGTACAACAATGAGGCATACCTCAACACGTTGGATAAAAAAGCCGTAGCGCGTTTTATCGAAATGACGCACGAAAAATATAAGGGAAGGCTCGGCGATTCGTTCGGTAAGTCCATCCCGGCGATATTCACCGACGAACCGCAATTCGCCTTTAAGGGAAACCTGAAGCGCGGCGCGGAAAGGGAAACGGTGGTATTACCGTATACGGCGGACTTTGAGGAAACGTACACGAAGGCTTACGGAGAAGGGTTGCTGGACTTCCTCCCGGAATTGCTGTGGGAATGGGAGGACGGGCGATATTCCTTGGCGCGGTACCGTTACCATGACCATGTGTGCGAACGGTTTACCGAAGCGTTTTCCGACCAGATAGGATCATGGTGCGAAGCGAACGGAATCATGCTGACGGGGCACATGATGGAGGAATATTCGCTGTACGCGCAAACGCGGGCGATCGGGGACTGTATGCGGGCGTTCCGCAGCTTCCAACTGCCCGGTATCGACATGCTGTGCGACAGGCGCGAATACATCACCGCCAAACAGGCGCAAAGCGCGGCGCACCAATACGGACGCGCGGGCGTATTAAGTGAGCTGTACGGCGTCACGAATTGGGACTTCGATTTCCGCGGGCATAAGCTGCAGGGGGATTGGCAAGCCGCGCTGGGTGTTACGTTGCGCGTGCACCATCTTTCGTGGGTGAGCATGGCGGGCGAAGCGAAGCGTGATTACCCCGCGAGCATCGGCTACCAATCGCCGTGGTATAAGGAATATGCCTATGTGGAGGACCATTTCGCACGGGTCAATACGGCGTTGACGAGGGGTGAACCCATTGTACGCGTCGCCGTCATCCATCCGGTGGAAAGTATGTGGGTGGTATACGGCCCCAACGACAAAACCTCCGCAATACGCGGGGAGTTGGACGCGCAGCTGACCAACGTCGTCAATTGGCTGCTGTTCGGGCAAATGGACTTCGATTTTATATCGGAATCGCTGCTGCCGGATTTATATGAAGAGAAGCATGACGGTAAGTTTAACGTAGGTAAAATGGCGTACGACGCGGTCGTTGTGCCTCCGTGTTTGATCCTCCGCGCCACGACGTATGTGGCGCTGGAGATATTCGCGGCGAACGGCGGACGGGTTATCTTTATGGGGCGTATGCCGAGGTTGGTGGAAGAGGATCGGCAAGGTACGTTCGAAGCACCGTCAACGGTAATATCTGCATCCAAGACCGAATTGCTGGACGCCTTGGAGCCGTATCGGGAAATCGAAATAAACCGTACCGACGGTATCCGCGCGGAACGGCGGATATACCAATTGCGGCGGGACGGTGACGACCGCTGGCTGTTTATTTGTAACGGTACAAAACCCGAAAACGCGGATTTGCCGAACGCGGAGGACGTTATATTGACGGTCAAAGGCGAATATACGCCCGAGCTGTGGGACACGATGACGGGAACGGTAACGCCGATGCCCGCCGAATACGTTAATAAAAAGACGTTGATCAAGCGAACCCTGCACATGCATGACAGTCTGTTGATCAAGCTGAAGCAAGGCGCGTGTGAACGGATACCTGATACCAATACCGAAGGGAAAGCTCCCCAATCCAACCGGACGGATTTGCCCGAACCCTACAGCTTTACGGCGAGCGAACCTAACGTGTTGCTGCTGGATACGGCTTCTTATGCCTTCGACGACGGCGAATGGGAGGCAACCGAACGGGGCGAGGAAGTGCTTCGCATCGATAACCTGTTCCGCGAAAAGTTAGGTTATCCGTTACGGCGCAACAAAAAGGCGCAACCGTGGACCCTCGGCCCGCAACCGGAAGCGGAACATTTATTGTCCCTGCGTTTTACCATACGGTCCGAAATCGCGTTGAACGAAATATACCTAGCGTTGGAAAATGCGGAAAACACGCATGTCATATGGCGCGGCCAAGACATCGAACCGGTGCCCATGGGTTATTATGTGGACCGTTCCATAAAAATGGTCGCGTTGCCGGGGTTGGGTGTGGGTGATAACGTGCTGACGTTGCTGATCCCCTTCGACAAAGCCACCGATGTGGAGAATTGCTTCTTATTGGGGCGTTTCGGCGTACGTTTGCAAGGGCGTACGGCTACAATTATCGCCTATCCCGTTTCGTTGCCTTTCGGCGACATTACGCGGATGGGTTTCCCCTTCTACGGCGGCAATATAACGTGGCGTTGCCGTGTGCAAGGCGAAGGCAAGCGGTTACAGTTGGAAGCCGCGCACTTTAGGAATCCCATGGTCAGCGTGGACGTTAACGGTAAACGTGCGGGGATCATCGCATACGCGCCGTATACCGTGGCGTTGGACGGGCTTGAACCCGGGGAAAACGATATCGCCGTAACCGCATACGGCAACCGCGTAAATACCTTCGGTGCGCTGCACAACGCCAATGTGACGGAAACGTGGTTCGGGCCGGATGCGTGGCGCACGACGGGTACCGCGTGGTCGTACGAATACCGCGTCAAACCTACGGGGATCTTAACTTCGCCGAGGATAACGGCGGTATGATATAATTAGGGTAATGCTCGGGCGGGAGGGATAACGTGGATTTCTTGTATTATCCGGGATGTACGCTGTCCACCACGGCGAAGCAATTGGACACATACGCCCGCCTCTGCGCAAAGGAATTGGGTATCGGGTTAGAGGAAGTAAAGGATTGGCAATGCTGCGGCGCGGTATTCCCGTTAACCTCGGGTCAAATAGGGCCGAAACTGGCGGCTGTACGTGTACTGGTACAATCCCGTGATAAGAACAAACCGCTCATCACCTTATGCGCCGCTTGCCACCATGTAATCAAGCAAGTCAATCACCAAGCAAAAAACGACGCGGAATTTAGGGAAATAATTAAGAACTACGATGCGCAATTAACATACGCCGGGGAAGCCACCGTATACCACTATATGGAGGTGCTTCGGCAATACATAGGCTTTGACGCCATTAAAAAAATGACAACCAATCCCCTGAAAGGCCGTAAGATAGGTGCGTACTACGGCTGTTTGTTGCTGCGCCCGAGCGATGTCATGCAATTCGACGACGCGGAGGACCCCCGCATGATGGAGGATTTTATCCGAGCGTTGGGTGCGACGGCGATTCCGTACCCCATGCGAAACGAATGCTGCGGCGGGTATCGTGCGTTGCAGGACGAAGAAGGAACGCGGACGTTGTGTGAGCGGATTATCGCTTCCGCTTTGTCGCACGGGGTAAGGACGGTCGTGACGTTGTGCCCGTTGTGCCAATACCAATTGACAGCGGCGGCGGGCGGGGACTTGGACGTTTGTTATTTTACCGAATTGTTGGCCGAAGCGCTGGACATAGACGATGATGAATAACGAAAACCGCTGTATGTTATGCGGGCGGTGCAGCGCGGCGTGCCCGATGGCGGCAAGGATGGATTTGCCGCCGCATATGTGGGTGTACCGTACGCAAAGAGGTGACCCGTCATCCGTGCGGAAAGCCGATGCGATATGGAAATGCTTGTCGTGCCTGTGTTGTGAAGCGCGTTGCCCGCGGGGGGTAAAACCCGCGCATGTGGCAGAAGAAGCGCGCGCGGGTCAAGGATATATACTTGAAGATGTTATGAAACGGGTGGATGAAAACATGCCTCAGCAATTACCGGTAGCGGCGTTACGGAAAGCGAGGGGTTAATGCGTATCGGTGTTTTCGTATGCCATTGCGGCAACAACATAAAAGCAACCGTGGATGCGGCGTATATTACGGAGCGGTTACGGGATGATTCGTCCGTGGTTTGTTCGGCGGAGTTCCCTTACCTGTGCGCCGAAGGCGGGCAAAAGTTGATAACGGAAGCGATTGCCGAACATAATTTAACGGGCGTCGTGATTTGTGCCTGTTCGCCGCGTATGCATGAAACGACCTTTCGGAAAGCCGCCGCAAAAGCGGGTTTGAATCCGTACCGCTTGGAAATCGCAAACATACGCGAGCAATGCGCGTGGGTACATAAAAATAAAGAGGAAGCGACAGAGAAAGCATTGTCCTTGGCAAAAGCCGCGATCGCAAAGATAAAACTGTCGCAACCGCTTTTCCCCGGGGAAAGTCGGGTAACCAAACGAGCGTTGGTCATCGGCGGAGGGATCGCGGGGATACAAGCGGCATTGGACATCGCCGAAGCGGGGTTTCCCGTGGATTTGGTGGAGAAATCACCTTCCATCGGCGGCAAGATGGCTCAATTGGATAAAACCTTCCCCACGCTGGATTGTTCCGCGTGTATCCTTACGCCCAAAATGGTGGACGTCGCGTCGCATGAAAAAATTAATTTGCATACCTACAGCGAGGTGGAGAAGGTCGAGGGTTTCGTCGGCAGCTTTACCGTGACGATCCGTAAGAAGGCGCGAAGCGTGGATATGACAAAGTGTACGGGTTGCGGCGATTGTTTGGCGGCGTGCCCCGTGAAGGGGAAAGAAAACCGCAAGGCAATATACATACCGTATGCGCAAGCCGTACCGAACGTACCCGCCATCGACCGCGAGAGCTGCCTGTATTTTAAGAACGGGAAGTGCAAGCGATGCGAAAAAGCGTGCCAACCCAAAGCGATCGATTTTACGCAGGAAGACGAACGGATAACGGAAGGATACGGCGCGATCATTGCGGCGACGGGTTTTGAGGCGATACGCTTGGATGCGTTCGGCGAATACGGTTATCACGCCAACAAGGATGTGATAACGTCATTGGAATTTGAACGCATCATAAATGCGTCGGGGCCGACGGGGGGTAAATTGGTGCGCCCTTCCGATGGGAGCGTCCCCGCGCGTATTTCGTTTATCCAATGCGTGGGCAGCCGCGATGCGACGGCGCGCGGTAAACCCTATTGCTCAAAGGTTTGTTGTATGTACACGGCCAAACACGCGATCTCGGCCAAGGAAAAGCACCCCGAAATCGACGTCGAGGTATTCTACATCGACGTACGTACCCCCGGTAAAAATTTTGAAGAATTTTACCGCCGCGCCGTGGAGGTGTACGGCGTACGATATATCAAAGGGCAAGTGGGTAAGGTTATCGGCGAAAACGGCTCGTTGCGTATCCAAGCCATGGATATGCTGGAGAACGGGCGGTACGACGCCGTTACCGACCTCGTCGTGTTGGCCGCCGCGATCGAACCCTCCGATTCGGCGAAAAAAGTCGCGCAAATGCTTTCCTCACCGATCGACGCCAACGGCTTCCTCTCCGAAGCGCACCCTAAGTTGCGGCCCGTGGAGAGCGCGACGGCGGGTATATTCCTGTGCGGTATGTGCAACGGGCCCAAGGACATCCCCGAAACCGTGGCACAAGCGAGCGCAGCGGCGTGTAAGGTGATAGGGCTGTTGGTAAAGGACCAACTAACGACGAACCCCTGCACGGCGAAAACGGATGAAAACAACTGCAGCGGGTGCGGGTTGTGCGCGGAGGTTTGCCCTTACGGGGCGGTGGGGGTCATATCGCATTCAACGGCCGTTAACGCCGCCCTATGCCAAGGCTGCGGCGGTTGTACCGTTGCTTGCCCTTCCGGCGCGATGAACCTGCAAGGATTTTCCCGTGCGCAAATAATCGCGGAGGTGGACGCGTTATGCGGGTAAACGTCGTCGCGTTTTGTTGCAACTGGTGCAGCTACGCCGGGGCGGATTTGGCGGGGACGAGCCGATTGGTTTACCCGAGTAACGTAAAAATCATCCGCGTCCCTTGTTCGTGCCGTGTAGATGAAGCCTTTATCCTGCGGGCCTTTGCGCGTGGGGCGGACGGCGTCATCGTGTGCGGATGCCACATAGGCGATTGCCATTACGCCACGGGCAATTACCACACGCGGCAACGTATGGAGTCTTTATTTGGTCTATTGGCGTTTATGGGGATGGAAAGGGAACGCTTACGGTTGGAATGGATTTCCGCTTCCGAGGGGGCGAAGTTCGCCGATACGATGGCCGAATTTACCGCGCAGGTGGAAAAATTGGGGAAGAATGAACGATACACGGGGGACTGTATCAAAGCCACGGATGCCGAAGCCGCGGAGGGTATATAATGCCGCAAGAAATTAATAAAAAGATGCGCTCTCGCGCACGGGAAATGCTTGCCTCCGGTGAGGTTACGCAGGTGCTCGCGTGGGAAGCGGGCGAGTTCCCCAATTACCCCGCGCCCGCGTTTTTTAAGGACGAAACCGCGTGCGGTCGAATCCTTTACGATCGGTTTTGCACGGCCAACTTAAGCAAGTTTATGATCGAAGCAACCCGTCAAACGGGCAGGACATTGGTTTTCCTGCGCCCGTGCGACACGTATGCCCTCGCGCAATTGATAAAGGAAAATCAAATAAACCGCGAAAAGGCATATATCATCGGCATCGGCTGCGAAGGTAACGTTGCCGTTAACGAAGGCGAGGAACGCGGCTTGCTCGAATCCTGCCGCGTATGCGTTAAAACGGATTATCCCGTCTGCGACGAACTGATCGGTACGGAAAATAACTCGCGTACGGTGGTAACCGGAAGCGAACGCTTTGAAGGCGTAACCCGCGTTGAAGAAACGGATACCTCCGCGCGTTACGATTTTTGGCAAGTGTTGCTTTCGCGGTGCATCCGTTGCAACGCGTGCCGCAATATCTGCCCCACCTGCCATTGTAAAGTATGTATACTTGAAGGCGAAAATCCCTTGGAAAAACAATTCTTCCATATCATACGCGCCTACCACCAAAACGGCCGTTGTACGGATTGCGGGCAATGCGCCCGCGTATGCCCGCAGGGGATTCCGTTGCAATTGCTTAACCGAAAGTTGATAAAGGAATACAAACCCGTCGAGGTGCAGCCATGATAACCACACGTATAACGGCGGCGGCGTTGGCAGCCTTGGCATGACGCCCTATAAGCTCCCCCTGCGAGAGGCTTACGCCGAATTTACCGAAAAGAAGAGCTGTTTTATCGGGTATGTTTCACCCGTAGCGTCGGAAGCGGAAGCGCGTGCCTTTGTGCAAAGTGTACGCGAGCGGCACAGCGAGGCCAACCACCATGTGTTCGCTTACCGTTTGAAGGAAGGCGAGATCTACCGCTTCAACGACGACGGCGAACCCTCCGGCACGGCGGGGATGCCCCTGCTCAATACCTTCCTTAAGCAGGATATCTACGACTTTTGCGCCGTAGCGGTACGGTACTTCGGAGGGATTCATTTGGGCGCGGGAGGATTGACGCGGGCTTATTCGCGCAGCGGCATTATCGCGCTGGAAGCCGCGGGCGTGGGCTTCATGCGCGAATTGGCGTTGTGCGCGGTTACGGTACCCTACGCGCTGTACGAAAACGCGAAGCGACTGCTAATTGCAAGCGAAGCAACCATTACCGCCGAAGATTTCAGCGTGGAGGTAACGCTGGAATTTTCACTCATCGCGCAGGGGCTGGCGGATTTGCAAGCGAAGATAACGGAGTTGACGCTGGGCAAGGTACATATCACGGAATTGGGGGTGCGCAATGCGGTTGGTATATAAAATAACAAACGATCGCTTGCCGGAATTATTCGCCCGCATTGCGGAGGAAATGCCGCTGTACTTACCCATGCGCGGGGAAATAAACGACGGTATCGCCGGGGTTAACTTGACCCGATGGTCGGGGGATTTTGCTTCGGTGGATTTGCAAATCCTTAAAACAATTTTATCCCCCAAAGGGTTCTTCTTCCCCGCTTCCGAGGAATTATACAAAGCCGTACTAAAGGATAACACTTACGAAATTACTCCCCAACCCCTCACCGACCGACCCTTCGCGCTTTTTGGCGTGCGGGCTTGTGATGCCGCTGCTATTAAAATATTGGACGGTGTTTTCATCGGCGAAGCGACGGACGAATTTTATAAAGCGCGGCGCGACGCTTCCTGTATCATCACGTTGGCGTGCGAATCGCTTGCGGCGACGTGCTTTTGCGGTATGTTCGGCATCAACCCCGCCGAACCGGGCGGGGACGTATCGACGTGGTTAAAGGATAATTACTTGTATTGGCAACCGCAAACGGAAAAAGGGGAACGGCTGACAAAAAAATTGGGTGTTTTTATGGAAACCGTCGAAGTCGTTAAAACCGACGTAGAGGTTCACTTATATTCCAATGAAATAAATGTTAACGATCCATCCGGCGGGATGCCGAACCCATTCACCACGTTGAAGAAGGTTCCCGACATCCTTTCCCTTTTTATTTCCCCCGCGTGGGACGAACTCCACCGTACCTGCGTCGCGTGCGGTACGTGTACCTTTTTGTGTCCCACTTGCCATTGCTACGACATCGCCGATTGCCGCCGAAATTGGGACGCGTGCCTGTACCCGGGTTTTACCCAAATGGCGCACGGCAATCCGCGCCCCACAAAAAAGGAACGCTTCCGCCAGCGATACATGCACAAGCTGGCGTATCACCCGCAACGGCACGGTGTCGTCGCTTGCGTGGGTTGCGGGCGGTGTGTGGCCCAATGCCCGGTAAATATGAATATCGTTAAGGTGGCGAAAGTGTTATGACCGTCCCCCAACCCGCACGCATTACGCGCATCCATACCGAAACCCACGATGTAAAGACCTTCCGCGTGGTAAACGCGAACGGCGAAAAACCTTTCGCACACCTGCCCGGCCAATGCGCTATGCTGGGCGTACCCGGGGTAGGGGAAGCGATGTTTTCGATCGCGTCCTCCCCGACGGATAACGATGGGTTTGACTTCAGCATCAAAGCCGTGGGCAAATTAACTCGCTATTTACATAACCTGCCGCCCGATTCGCCGCTCACTATCCGCGGGCCGTTCGGTAAGCCGTTTCCCGTAACCGATACATTAAAGGGAAAAGACTTGATATTCATTGCAGGAGGTATCGGCATCGCGCCCCTACGGTCGGTAATACGGTATGTGTTCGCTCATCGAAGCGATTACGGCACGGCGGACATCGTGTACGGCGCACGCTCCGCCGCCGACTTGGTGTACCTCGAGGAAATGCAAAACGAGTGGCCAAAGCAAAAAAACACCCGCGTCCACCTCACGATCGACCGCCCCGAAGAAGGTTGGGACGGCCATGTAGGCTTTGTACCCTCCTATGTAAAAGAATTAGTACCCGACGTAAAAAATAAAATTGCCTTAATTTGCGGCCCGCCCGTGATGATTAAATATTCCATCGAAGCCTTGCTCGCCTTGGGCTTCGTTAAACCCCAAATCTACACCACCCTCGAAATGAAGATGAAATGCGGGGTAGGCCAATGCGGCCGTTGCAACATCGGCCACAAATACGTATGCACCGACGGCCCCGTATTCCGCGCCGATGAGTTGGATGAATTACCGGAGGAATATTAAAATGAAAGTCACAGAGCACCCGGCGAAAAATTCATTCCCCGAAGGGAACACACCCACCGGGCGGAAAGTAACAAAGTCAGGAGCAAAACAATGGCCGACTTAATTTCCGTCTTCTTCGACGGCAAGCCCTACACCGTACCAAGCGACCTAACCATCATGACCGCCATGGAATACGCGGGCTTCCGCTTGGTACGCGGCTGCGGATGCCGCCATGGTTTTTGCGGGGCGTGCGGGACGATTTACCGCATCAAAGGGGATAACAAGGTATATTTCGCGCTCGCGTGCCAACAGCAAGTAAGCGCTGACATGTACGTGGCCACGCTCCCCTTCTTCCCGCTTAACCGCAGGGATTATAAACTGGAAGAATTAACCGCGGAGCATACCGTTATGATGCGCCTGCACCCGGAAATCTTTGCGTGTATCGCTTGCAACTCATGCACGAGGAGCTGCGCGCGCGGGCTTAATGTGATGCAGTACATCGCCTACGCCAAGCGTAACGACCTTGCCGCGTGCGCGAAGGAATCCTTCGACTGCGTGGCGTGCGGCATTTGCTCGGCGCGTTGCCCGGCGGATATTTCGCACCCCTTGGTAGGTCTGCTGGCGCGAAGGCTTAAGGGAAAATACTTGACACCCGCCGCCGCGCACAACAAAAAACGCGTGGAGGAAATAAATAACGGTAAACACGACGAACCCGTAAACGGATTAATGCAGCTGACCCAAGCCGAAATCGCGGCGTTGTACGATACGCGGGAAATTGGGGGCTGACATGTACACACAACCTATGTTGGAATCCATCAAGGTTATCGAAGCGGCGCGGGCAAGCAAACGGCAGCCGCTCCGTTTGTCCGCCGAGGAAAAGAAAAAACTGCTTACGGACTTCCATCCCGATTATCGGGAATCGTCCTTCCATACCTTGCAAATCGGTCCCAACGCGGGGGAAAAGGCCCCGATCGAACTGGCCGAAATGCTGCATTCCAACAGCCTGACGTACGGTAAATCCTTCGATCTTACCGCACCGCCCGATTATGATACCGACGTACTTATTATCGGCGGCGGCGGGGCGGGTGCGTCCGCGGCCATCGAAGCCCACCACGCGGGCGCGCGGGTTACCGTCGTCACGAAGCTCCGCATGGGCGACGCCAATTCCATGATGGCCGAAGGGGGCATACAAGCGGCGGATAAGGAAAACGATTCGCCCGGTCAGCATTATTTGGACGCTTACGGCGGCGGCCATTACACCGCCAAACCCGAGTTGCTTAAGCGGTTGGTGCTGGACGGCCCCGGGGCGATCGATTGGCTCTCCGACCTTGGCGTGCTGTTTGACAAGGAATCAAGCGGTACCTATATCACCAACCACGGCGGCGGTACGTCACGTAAAAGGATGCACGCCTGCGCCGACTACACGGGCGCGGAAATCATGCGCGTATTACGCGACGAAGTACGTTGCCTGGGTATCCCCATCGTGGAATACACCGCCGCCGTCGAATTATTAACGGACGAAAACGGCTGCGTAAGCGGCGCGCTCCTGATGAATATGCTGACCGAAAAATTTGAAACCGCCCGCGCGAAAACCGTCATCCTCGCCACGGGCGGCGCGGGGCGGATGCATTACAACGGCTTCCCCACGTCCAACCACTACGGCGCAACTGCCGACGGCTTGGTGCTGGCCTACCGCGCGGGCGCGAAACTATTGTATCAGGACGCTTTGCAATACCATCCCACGGGCGCGGCGTACCCGTCACAACTTTTCGGCGCGCTTGTGACGGAAAAGGTACGTGCGCTGGGCGCGGGGCTGTACAACGCGGAAGGTGAAGCGTTTGTCCACCCGCTGGAAACGCGTGACGTCGTTTCCGCCGCCATCATGCGGGAATGCGGGGAACGGAAAAAAGGAATCGAAACGGGCGGCCAAGCATCCGCCGTGTGGTTGGATTCCCCCAACATCGACTTCCTGCACGGCGAAGGCCATATCGAAAAACACCTTCCCGGGATGCTGCGCATGTTTATAAATTACGGCATCGACATGCGCAAAACGCCGATCCTCGTATACCCCACGCTCCACTACCAAAACGGCGGCATCGAAATCGAACCCGACTGCAGTACGAAAAAAATCCCCAACCTCTACGTGGCGGGGGAAGCGGTCGGCGGCATACACGGGCGCAACCGGCTGATGGGGAACTCGCTGTTGGACATCATCGTCTTCGGGCGTTTGGCGGGTAAAAACGCCGCGGGAAAAGCCCGTGGGACAGCCGCGGGTAAGCTGAGCCTGCGGCATGTCGAGGATTACGCGAAAGCGTTGGCGCAAAAGGGAATCGATACGGGTAAGGTATCCCCGTTATTGCTCCCCGACTACGCGCGTAAAGGGTGACAATCGTTTATTCCAAGGCATAATACGGGATCATTAATATTTGGTGGTCGAATAACGTGTCCCCGGTCAAGCGGTTGAGCTCCCTGAGCCTACCCACGGTGGTACGGAACCATTGCGCGATTTGCCAAAGGGTGTCGCCGCTTTGTACGATGTAAATATCGTTCGTCAGCTCGCCGCCGCGTTCCAATGCCTTAACGATACCGCGCGCGACGGTTTCGGCGTAGTCGTCGATATAGGTCAGGAACAATTCGTTATCGATGGGGTTGCTCGTATACCCTATTTCAAATTGCATCGCGGGTGCGTAGGTTTTACGCAGCACATATATGTCGGCCTGCCGCATACCGCCGTTCGATTGCACGTTTTCATCCAATAATTTGTTGAACACGGTTTGGGCGTAGGCGACGTCAACCCATTCCCCGGTCGCCGTCACATAGACCTCAACGCCGTTGGTTTCGGGTATTTCCGAATAGTTCCTGTGAAGGGAAACGAATAAGTCCGCGTTGTTGCGGTTGGAGATTTTGACTCGCTCCCTCAGCGATACGAAGGTGTCGCCCGTTCGGGTCATGATCACGTTTTGGCCGCGCATCCTTAATTTTTCCTCTACTACCCTTGCGAACATCAGGTTGTCGTTCTTTTCGATACGATCGTCCGATACCGCACCCGGGTCGTGCCCGCCATGCCCGGCGTCCAGTACAATCGTCCACTCGCGCCCCAATTTCATACATGTATCCTCCCGTACGGAATATATGGAACACTAACCACTTTATTCCGATAAGGAACATTATGTGATGAAATAAATCCGTCGCTCGATAAAAAAGAACAGGGTATCTTGTTTCAACACCCTGTTCTTTCTGTTTCCGATGGACTAATCGGTTATTGAATCAATTCGGGTATAAAACCATACATCTGCGCGAAGGTCTGCAGAATCACATACCAGCTGCCGTCGATGACCCTTGCGGCGACAAGTATGGGGGTTTCGTTAAGTGTAGCCGTTACGGTCGCGTTAGGATAGGTGCCCGCGATGGTGATGCTCGCTTCGGCCCCGGCTGCGTGGTTGGCACTAAAGATCGCCAGCCTTTCGCCGTCAGCGGCTCGGGTGCTTTCCACCACACCGTCAAGCACTTCCTCCATCATATACCTGAGATTGATGAAATGGCTGCCGTTTACGGTCACTACGGCTTGCGCGCCGTTGCTGGCTGTATCGCGTGAGTTGATCGTTACGGTTGCCGGGCCTGCGGGTGGGGTTGCTTCAACGGCGGCTTCCTCCGGCGGTGCTTCACCGATAACGAAGAAGGACAGTCGTGAGGTTTGGAACGTAACCGTACCCGCATACGCGTCGTAGGTCGAGTTAAGCAATTCAAGCGTACCTTCG
>Ga0123353_10002472_pt1 | contig 22990 bp, 20 predicted proteins | sample TergutLab28metaG_3_FD_92763 | JGI IMG/M metagenome (GOLD analysis project Ga0123353, IMG submission 92763) | Labiotermes labralis P3 segment gut microbial communities from Petit-Saut dam, French Guiana - Lab288 P3 | ecosystem: Host-associated > Arthropoda: Insects > Digestive system > Gut ... | reverse complement strand
TGTTATCCGTTCAGTTACTCCCCATTACAACCTCTCAGCCGTAATAATTCATAACCCCTTTTACAGGAATTGCTTGGCTTTTTTCTTTCTTCTCCACTTATTATCCAGTTTTCAAAGTGCGGGGAATTAGTGCTTTTCCTGTCGCTTATTGCGCTTTCCAATAAAGCGACGGCAAGAGTAATCTTAACACAAGATGAATATCGTTGTCAAGTATTTTTTTAATTAATTTTATTATTTTTTATGCTTAAATTAATTTGAAACATCAAAGACTTTATGATATAGTCTAAGAAAGAAAATTCACGAGGTGACGCCAATGAACGCGCCTATTATCGCAAAAGAGCGCTTAAAGGAAAAAATTGTCGAAAACGTTAAAACCTTTTCACGAAAGACCCTGGAAACTGCTTCCAGCGAGCAGATTTACGAAGCCCTGGCCTTCACCGTCCGCGACATCGTAACGGACTGGTGGATCAACACCCACGGCCACTATTACAAAAACGACGTCAAGGTCGTTTATTACCTGTCAATGGAGTTCCTGACCGGACGTTTCCTTGGAAACACCGTAATAAACCTGACCTTGGGCAACGAGCTGCGCGAAGCCCTTACCGAATTGGGGCTTGATTACAACGTTATTGAGGACGCTGAAGCTGATCCGGGCCTTGGCAACGGCGGCTTGGGGCGGCTAGCGGCTTGTTTCCTGGATTCCCTGTCGACGCTGGGATACCCGGCTTACGGATGCGGAATCCGTTACCGTTATGGGATTTTTGAACAGCGGATCGAGAATGGCTATCAAGTTGAACGCCCGGACAACTGGCTTGAGAACGGAGATCTCTGGGGCGTGAAACGCCATGAATACGCGGTTACGGTAAAGTTTGGGGCGACGCCGGTTGCGGTGAAGGGCCGGGACGGGAAGTATCGTTTCGAGCAGCACGGCGGCACAGAAGTGCTGGCTGTGCCGTATGATTACCCGGTGGTCGGATATGACAGCAAGGTAATTAATACTTTAAGGCTTTGGGAAGCGGAAGCCGTGAATAAGTTTGATTTGTCTTCCTTTAATAAAGGTGATTTCAGCAATGCCATGGCTGAGCAGAATCTGGCTCAATCACTCTGTGACGTGCTGTACCCGGCGGATGACAACGTCAGCGGCAAAGAGCTTCGCCTGCGCCAGCAGTATTTCTTTATTTCGGCTACGTTGCAGCGCGTTATTACGCGTTTTAAGCAAATGCACGGCGATAAGGCCTTCCATAAGTTCGCGGACAAGGTGCAGTTCCAGCTTAACGACACGCACCCGACCGTTGCGGTTGCCGAGCTTATGCGGATTCTGGTGGATGAGAACGGTTTGGAATGGGACGATGCCTGGGAAGTTACAAAAGCGGTCTGCGCTTACACAAACCACACCATTATGTCCGAAGCCTTGGAAAAGTGGCCTGTGGAGCTGTTTTCGAGGGTATTACCGCGTATCTACATGATTGTCGAGGAGATTAACAGGCGTTTTTGCATAAACCTGACGGACCGTTTCGGCAGCAACGCGGAGATGGTGCGGCGTATGGCGATCATCGCGGACGGGTATGTTAAGATGGCGCATTTGGCGATTGTGGGCAGCCATTCCGTGAACGGCGTCGCGGCCATCCATTCGGATATATTAAAGAAGCAGGAGTTAAAGGATTTTTATGATATATATCCCGAACGCTTCAACAATAAGACCAACGGGATTACCCAGCGCAGATGGCTGGCTATGTGCAACCCGCGGCTGTCGGGGCTTATTACCGGGGCTATAGGGGACGGCTGGATCAAGGATTTGAACCGGCTTAAAGATTTGGAAAAGTATGTAAATGACGCGGGGTTTATGGAAGAACTGGGGCGCGTTAAGCAGGCTAATAAAGATGATTTGGCGGCGTATACAAAGCGCAAATCGGGAATATCCATTGATCCCGCGTCTATTTTTGACATGCAGGTTAAGCGCTTGCATGAATACAAACGACAGCTCCTCAACATACTTAATGTGCTGGATTTGTATAACAGGTTAAAGACGCAGCCCTGGCTTGACGTGGCCCCGCGCACGTTTATATTCAGCGCGAAGGCCGCCGCCAGCTACGCACGGGCGAAGCTTATCATCAAGCTGATAAATAACGTGGCGAACCTTGTTAATAACGACCCTCAAATCGACGGGCGCATTAAGGTGCTGTTTTTGGAGAACTACCGCGTATCCCTGGCGGAAAGGCTGATTCCCGCCGCCGATGTCAGCGAGCAGATTTCCACCGCCGGCAAAGAGGCCAGCGGCACCGGAAACATGAAGTTTATGCTGAACGGGGCGCTTACGCTTGGGACGATGGACGGCGCTAACGTAGAGATTTACGAGGAAGTGGGCGACGACAATATCTTTATATTCGGCCTGAGAGCGCATGAGGTACAGGAACTGGCGGAAAGCGGCGCTTACGACCCCTGGGATATCTGCAACCTCAACGCCAGCGTGCGCAACGTTATGACGATGCTTATAAACGGCCAGCTTTCCGATAACCACGATTTGTTCCGCGACCTCTACGACGCGCTGCTTAACGGTACGGGCGGCAGCCGCCCCGACGAGTATTTTGTGCTCAAGGATTTCGAGGCCTATTCGCTGGCGCAGGACGATATTGCCGATAAATACAAGCATCAGGGGGATTGGCTGCGCTCCTCCCTAATAAACATCGCTAACGCGGGCAAGTTTTCAAGTGACCGTACAATAGAGCAGTACGCGCAGGAGATTTGGAACCTCAGCAAAGCAGATATTAATTAAAAAGGCAGGACGAGTAATGATTAGCAGCTATACGCCTTACCCGGCACGCCTGGCGTTATACAAACGCCTGACCGCTATGCCGCTGGATTTTGAAGCGGTGTTTTCGGACGAATCGCCGGATTATTTATCAAAGGATAAAATCAAGATACGTCTGAGGAAGGGTCAGCGCGCGGCATGTTGGCTGTGCGTAAGCGGTTCCAAGCCGTCTTTAATGGAAAAGGCGGCGACGGCGGGGTATTTTGATTTTTATGAAGCCGGGATTCCGGCGGATGCGCCCCTTTCCTACTATTTTATTATCGAAACGGAATGGAACGAGGTTTATTTTTATAATAAGGCGGGCATCAGGCTGGAACACGCCGCGGGGTATGATTTTTCCGTCATGCCGGGGTTCCGCGTTCCGGAATGGGCCAAGGGCTGCGTAATGTACCAGATATTTGTGGATAGGTTCTATAATGGCGACCCCACGAATGATGTCGTGAATAATGAGTACGCCTATTTGGGTAAAGCCGCCAAACGCAGGGACTGGCACGATCCGGTTGAAAACACCGATGTGTGTAATTTTTACGGCGGAGATATACAGGGTATTCTGGATAAGCTGCCTTATTTAAAGGATTTGGGGATAGAGGTTCTTTATCTGAACCCGGTGTTTGTTTCGCCGTCAAACCATAAATACGATGCGCAGGATTACGGGCATATCGACCCGCATTTGGGCGTGATCAAGAACGACGGCGGAAGCCATTTGCTTTTTGAGCGTTTTAAAAACGCTTACGCCACAAAGTATATACAGCGGGTTACGGACCCGGAAAACCTGCGTCTGAGTGACGAGCTGATGGCCCGCCTGATAGCGGAGGCGCACGGGAATGGCATGAAGGTTATTCTGGACGGCGTATTCAACCACTGCGGGGCGTTTAATAAATGGATGGACAGGGAAGGCTTTTACGAGCGGGCTGGGGAACCGGCCGGCGCGTACCGCGATAAGGACAGCCCGTATAACGGTTATTTCCGCTGGGAGAGCGATAATTGGCCCGATAACGGGGATTATGACAGCTGGTGGGGCCACAGCAATCACCCCAAACTTAATTTTGAAGGTTCGCCCGAATTATGCCAATATATTTTTGAAATGGCCAGGAGGTGGGTGTCGCCGCCTTTTAACGCGGACGGCTGGAGATTGGACGTTGCGGCGGATTTGGGTTACTCGCGCGAGTTTAATATTTGGTTTTGGCGGCAATTCCGGCGTACCGTAAAAGAAGCCAATCCCAACGCGATTATTCTGGGCGAGCATTACGGCGACCCGTCGGACTGGCTTACGGGCAGCGAATGGGACACGGTTATGAACTATGACGCGTTTATGGAACCGGTGACTTGGTTCCTGTGCGGGATGCAGAAACACAGCGATATGTTCAAGCCGGAGCTTATAAACGACGACCGCGCCTTTGAACAGTCCATGGCGTATTATATGGCGCGTTTCCCCCGGGAGTCGCTGCTTTCGGCGATGAACCAGCTTTCAAACCACGACCACTCACGCTTCCTTACGCGCACGAACAAAACGCCGGGTCGCTTGCATACCCATGGCAGGCGCGCCGCGTCCGCGGGAATAGACAAGCGGGTCATGTATCTGGCGGTGCTTATGCAGATGACCTGGCCGGGCGCTCCATGCGTTTATTATGGTGACGAAGCCGGTTTGACGGGCTGGACAGACCCGGATGACAGGCGTCCCTACCCTTGGGGAAACGAGGACAAGGATATGATCAATTTCCACAAAACCGTGATCGCGTTGCGCGGTAAAAGCCCCGCAACCCGCACAGGCTCGCTGATATATCTGGTCATGCGCGAGGGATTGCTGGCCTATGCCCGCGTTTTGGGAAGCGACAGGTTTATAACCGTTATTAACAATACTGCGGATGAAATGGATTTAGAAATCCCGGTATGGAAACTGAATGTCGGCAGCGATGTTTTTAACATCCATATTGAGACAGGCGGGAGCGGTTTTACGCTGCCGGATGCCCGTGTTGAGTCGGATAACGGTTTTCTGCATTTAACCGTACAGGGTAAGAGCGGTATATTACTGTCTTGATTTTCAACCGTAAAAATCACAAAAAGTAATTGTTTTTCTAGCTTTTTCCATAAGCTTATGATATAATGTTGTGGTTTGGAGTTTTAGATTGTTAGGAGGATTTTCTTGCTTGAATTGAAAGGGTACACGGCGGGCGTGGAGCGCATGGATGGCGCTAAGGCGAAGATTACAATTATTATTGAGCCCGAGACGTTTGAAAAAGGGTTAAAGCGTTCTTACGAATTAAACAGGAAGAAGATTGACATACCGGGTTTTCGTAAGGGCAAAGTCCCGCGCAGGCTGATTGAAGCTCAGTTTGGAAAAGAATTTTTCTATGAGGACGCCATTAACGAGGTTTTACCCGAGGCATACGATAAAGCCGTTGACGAGCATGGGCTTAATGTGGTGGACAGACCGGAGATAGCCGTCCCTGAAGCCGACGCGTCAGACGGTGTTGTTGTGGAGGCCACGGTTCAGTTGAAGCCCGAGGCCAAAATCGAGGGATATAAAGGGCTTGAGTACGCTCCGCCCAACCTTGTTGTAACGGATGAGGACATCAATAATGTCATAGAGGGCGAACGTAATAAGAATGCCCGCTTTGTGCCCGTCGAGGATCGCCCGGTGCAGATGGGCGATATTACGCGTATTGATTTCGAGGGTTTTGTTGACGATGAGCCGTTCGAGGGCGGCAAAGGCGAGGACCACGAGCTCATCATCGGGGGAGGCAGGTTTATCCCCGGCTTTGAAGAGCAGCTTATCGGCATGAACATAGGAGAAAACCGTGATATCAACGTTTCATTCCCTGAGGAATACCACGCCGTTCATCTGGCTGGCAAACCTGCCGTTTTCAAGGTGACGTTGAACGCCTGTAATATTAAGGAATTGCCCGATGCTGACGATGATTTCGCCCAAAGCGTTTCCGATTTTGATACCCTTGACGAATATAAAGATGATATAAAGGCAAAATTGTCCGAGGATAAGAAAAATTCCGCTGAGCACGCTAAGGAAGAGGCTTTAGCCGCCCTTTTGGCGGAACGCGTGGAAGTCGACGTGCCGGATGTAATGATCGAGACGGAAGTAAATCACATGGTAGACGGCTTTTCGCGTAATCTTGCCGGCCGCGGCATGAAAATTGAGCATTACCTCCAGTTTATGGGCGGAACGATAGAAGGCCTTCGCGAATCCTACCGGGAAATGGCGAAACGCAATGTCCGGGCGCGTTTGGCGCTTGAAGCCATCGCCGCCGCCGAAAACCTGACGGCTGACGACAACGAGATCGACGCGGAGATAACATCCATGGCCGAGCGGTATAATATGGAAATAGATAGATTGAAGGCCGCGATGTCTCCCCGTGAAACGAAGAGCTTGGGGGTTGACATCCGCGTGCAGAAGGCAATGACGTTAGTAATGGAAAATGCCGTTGAGGCAGACCCCGTTCCGGCTGACCCTATTAATATTGAAGAATAAATCGCAGGAGGAAAACCATGGCACTTGTACCGATTGTAGTTGAACAAACCAGCAGAGGCGAGCGTTCTTATGATATATATTCGCGGCTGTTAAAGGACAGGATAATAATTATCGGCGATGAAATAACGGAAGTAACCGCAAGCCTTGTCACGGCTCAGCTTTTGTTCCTTGACGCGGAAGCGCCGGACAAGGATATCAGCATTTACATTAACAGCCCCGGCGGCTCTATTACCGCAGGCATGGCGATTTATGACACCATGCAGTATGTTCAATCCGATGTGCAGACCATCTGTATCGGCATGGCCGCCAGTATGGGCGCGTTTTTGCTTGCCGGGGGTAAGAAAGGCAAGCGTTACGCCCTTCCAAACGCCGAGGTAATGATTCACCAGCCTACAGGCGGCGCAAGAGGACAGACCACCGATGTAAAAATCTACACGGACCGCCTGCTAAAATCACGGGCTAAGCTTAACCAGATGCTTTCCGAAATGACGGGTCAGCCCCTTGATGTCATTGAGCGCGACACAGAGCGCGACAACTTTATGTCCGCCGAGGAAGCCAAGGCATACGGACTAGTTGACGAAATTTTTTACAAAAACGCCAGGTAGCGAGGAGATGCGGATTTAGTATGCCTTCAAAGAATGATCTTCCGGGTACGGTGAATTGTTCCTTTTGCGGGAAAACACCCGATATGGTGCGCAAGCTTATCGCCGGGTCGCCCAATGTTTTTATCTGTGACTCATGCGTGGAGATTTGCGTGGGTATATTGGAAGAGGGATATAACGAGGACGGGGATTTTGACCACGAGTTCAAAGTGTTTAAACCCCACGAGATCAAGGAATTTCTGGACCAATACGTTGTAGGCCAGAATCAGGCGAAGAAAACGCTTGCGGTAGCAGTTTACAACCATTATAAGCGCCTTATTTCCAATGATGTCCGCGATGAGGTTGAGCTGTCTAAAAGTAATATCCTGTTAATTGGGCCGACGGGCGTGGGGAAAACCTTTTTGGCGCAAAACCTCGCGAAGCTATTGAACGTCCCCTTCGCCATAGCCGACGCGACAAGTCTGACGGAAGCCGGTTATGTCGGCGAGGATGTGGAGAACATCCTGCTGAGGCTTATTCAGGCCGCTAATAACGACGTGGCGCGTGCTGAGCGGGGCATTATTTATATTGATGAGATTGATAAAATTACTAGGAAATCGGAGAACGTTTCCATTACGCGCGATGTAAGCGGAGAAGGCGTGCAGCAGGCGCTCCTTAAAATCTTGGAGGGCACCGTGGCAAACATCCCGCCGCAAGGCGGCAGAAAACACCCGCAGCAGGAATTCATCCAAATGGACACAACGAATATACTCTTTATATGCGGCGGCGCTTTTGAGGGGCTTGACAAGATAATCGAGCAGCGGTTGAACAAGAAGGTTATCGGTTTTGGCAGCGAATCCCATTCCCTTACGGAAAAACAACGCGACGAAATAATGAAAAAAATCCAGCCCCATGACCTGACCAAGTACGGCCTTATACCGGAATTGGTGGGCAGGATGCCCGCCCTTGTCACGCTGGACAGCCTGGACGCCGAAACGCTGATGAACATCCTGACCGAACCCAAAAACGCGCTGGTCAAGCAATACCAGCACCTGTTTGAAATGGATAATGTACTTCTGGAATTTGACCAAACGGCCCTCCGCGCCGTCGCGGGCCTGGCAATGGAGCGCAAAACAGGCGCGCGCGGTCTGCGTTCCATCATGGAAGACATTCTGACATCCATAATGTACGATATACCTTCCAACGAAACCGTAGAAAAATGTATCATAACAAAGAACGATGCAACCGAGGGCTTTACCCACCAACTCATATATAACGAAAACAGGCAGCCGCTTATGAGGAACGTACCGAGCCGCCGCGCCTCGGGCCGTCAGTATAAGAAAAACGCGTAACCGGTTATCATAAACAATAAGCCAAGCAATCCAGAGAAGCCCCAATTGCGGGCATTTCTGGATTGTTTTATTTTCGGCTCGAAATGATGGGTGAAATTAACTGAATATTTCATTTTTGGGATAAGGTTTTTTGCAATTTGTTCTTCCCACTAGATAATCAATGCTGGTATTGTAGTAATCAGCTAATTTAATTAATGCCTCAATAGGTACATTTATTTTTCCCAGTTCATATTTTGAGTATGTTGTTTGCTTTACATTCAGGAATCTTGCTAAGGTTTCTTGTTTTGTGTCGGTATCTTCCCTTAATTCTTTAATCATATGAAACATCATATCCATCTCCCCAATAATAAGTATAGAATAGCCATAAAAAGACTATTGACAAATAGTCTTACCACGACTAAACTTAATATTGGTGATTTAAATGAAATGCGAAGTCGATTACTGCATTTACAACAGAAATTTTTCATGCATATTGGATAAAATCCAAATAGATTCTACAGGTATGTGTGAAGAGTGTATTTTGATATCAATATCAAAAGAAGATTTGGAATTTCTAAAGGAAAAACAGCTCCAGGCTGTCAAAACGGATTGTATGTAAGCGAAGGTTCACATTCCGCAATCTTTGCTCATATTAGCCCAGTTTGCGACGACTTTGAACCCTGCCGCGATATATATGTTCCGGGTAATGGAATGTCCTGGACCCTCGCAATGACGTATCGGTTATCGGTATCGTCATTACGAGGGTTCATTCATTCAGATATGATAATACATCGTGACCGAAGCAATCAAGATAAACCTTCATTGCAAACATTTCCGGATTGTTTCACTACGTTCACAATGACTAATATTTTATTTATAAACTTATGATCTTCCGAAAAGATAATCCAGTGATACATTTAATATTTTAACCATACCTTCAATTTCAATATCGGTTATAGTCCTTACCCTATTTTCAATTCGGGATATCGATCCCCTGCAAACGTAAATCGCAAGTGTTTCAAGCTTACTCGACAAATCCTCTTGGCTAAAACCTGCTTTAATTCGCGCTTCTTTTATCCGTTCACCTATTATATTTGCTTTTTTGCTTTCGTCAATTATTCTACTCAAAATATCACCTCTTTGTCTTGTAATAAGACAAAAATAGTGTATAATAAAAAGGAAGAAAATATGTCCTATAAGGAGACAATAAAGGCATTTATTAAAAGGGGTAATTATTTATGAAATGCGAAGTCGATTACTGCATTTACAACAGAAATTTTTCATGCATATTGAATAAAATCCAAATAGATTCTACAGGTATGTGTGAAGAGTGTATTTTGATATCAATATCAAAAGAAGATTTGGAATTTCTAAAGGAAAAACAGCTCCAGGCTGTCAAAACGGATTGGATGTAGGCCAAGGTTCACATTCCGCAATCTTTGCGCATATTAGCCCAGTTTGCGACGACTTTGAACCCCGCCGTAAAAAGCGTCATAAACCCCGCACCCATGCCGCGAAATTCCGAATGTATCGCTATTTTTGTGTCGGTATCTTCCCTTAATTCTTTAATCATATCAAACATCATATCCATCACCCCGATGACAACAATAAAATAGTCTTATTATAACAAAAGCAAATATATGTGATAAAATAAAATACGAAGTCGATTATTATATTTCTAATCATCAAATCCTAATAGCCATAACACACTTACATTAAGCGCCTTCGAAAATGCTACTAATTGAATATCCGTAACCGCTGATGTGCCATTTTCTATTTTACCTATTGTACTATCACCAATTAAAACGCCTAGTATTTGAAGTCTTGCGCTTAATTCCAGCTGTGTAATTTTAGGGTTCGGCAAACCCCTCGCTATTCTAATTCGCTTCCCAGAAATGTTTCTTTTAATATCATTATTCATAAACAAAATAATACCTCAAGAAAATATAAATTATTCTTGATTATACTATTTTATTTATGATATAATCGGAATATCATTCCGATTTATAGAAATAGGTGATAAAATGAAATGTGACGTTGATTACTGTATTTACAACAAAGATTTTTCATGCATATTGGATAAAATCCAAATAGATTCAACAGGTATGTGTGAAGAGTGTATTTTGATATCAATATCAAAAGAAGATTTGGAATTTCTAAAGGAAAAACAGCTCCAGGCTGTTAAAACGGATTGTATGTAGGCGAAGGTTCACATTCCGCAATCTTTGCGCATATTAACCCAGTTTGCGACGACTTTGAACCCCGCCGCGATATATATGTTCCGGGTAAAATTATCCCGCGCCGTAAAAAGCGTCATAAACCCCGCGCCCATCTCCTTAAAACACAAACAAAGCGCGGCAAACAGAGCTTTCCCCGCACCCATGCCGCGAAATTCCGAATGTATCGCTATCCCGGCGAAAAAGCCGCGCCCGCTGTCCTGAACCCGCAGCGGCCCGGCGAATCCCGCCGCTTTCCCATCCTTTGCTATAACCAGCATAGGCTCCGGCTTCTCCTTATCCCAATTTCCCAAAATATGGAACCGCCAATCCTCCGATTTCAAATCGTCGCACAACTCCGCAAGCCCGCCATGCCTTTCCGCATCGAAAAAACACACGGTTACGCCTTTTTCTCTTAAATCATCAAGGGTTTCCGCTATATCGTCACTCAGTACATAATCCGATATATCGCGGTAAAACGAATCCTGCACAGCGCAATCCTCATATCCCGACGCAAGGAAAAATTTATGCGCCGCAGAACCAAGGCCTACGCCGGGGGCGTTGGGATGGTCATGAAACCCGGCATCAGGAATAAACCACTCAAGGTTAACAGGGTTTTGGAAGCCAATACGAAATTGCGTGATTGAAGCGTTCTCCGTACGGCAAGCTTCCTCCGCCGCTTTTAAAAGCTTGGACGCGGCACCGCGCCGTCTGTACTCCGTATCAACCGCGATAAAGGTTATAAAACCGGTATCGGCGCCTTCCCTATACGATACGCTTACGAAACCAATAACGCCGCCCTCATCAAAGGCCGCCAAATTGATTTTTCCAAAACCTTCACCGGTCGCAAAAAACTTATCGTAAAAAGCATCCGGCTCAAGTTTCTTATACGGCAGGCCATCCGAAGATATAACCTTATTAAACAACCCGCATGCGCATAAATGCCCGTCTAATTTATTAATTGTCATGTTCCACTGCCTTCGATATAAACCCATCATTTTTAACAAGAAGCTCCGCGGCTTGCTCCGCGGTAAGATTCATTTTTATCATAACAATCGCCGTTTTCGGCTTCATGCCCGAGGCGCGGAGTGCCGTAATTGCGGATTCGCAATCCGCCCCGGTAGCCTCCTGCACAATCCGCGCGGCGCGGTCAGCCAGTTTTTCGTTTGTCGGCATAACGTCTACCATCAGGTTGCCGTATGTCTTGCCCAGTTTTATCATCACCCCAGTTGTGAGCATGTTCAGCACCATTTTCTGCATGGTTCCGGCCTTCATGCGCGTTGAGCCCGTCAATGCCTCCGGCCCGGCTATAGGCGTAATATCATAATGGCATTTTGACGCAAGCACGGAACCCTCGGCATTGCTTATGCCGATTGTCACCGCGCCCAGCTCCCTTGCCGCTTCTACCGCGCCCAGCACATACGGCGTCCTTCCGCTGGCGGCTATACCCGCCACGACATCTCCGGGCCTTACCCCGTTTTCCTTAATATCACGCGCGCCGAGCGCGGCATCGTCCTCCGCGCCCTCCACAGCCTTGAACACGGCTTCCTTACCGCCCGCAATAATTGCGATCACCTTGCCGTGGGGCATCCCGAACGTCGGCGGGACTTCGGACGCGTCCAAAATCCCCAGCCTGCCGCTGGTTCCCGCGCCCACATAAAACAATCTTCCATCATCCTTCATTTGCCGCGCTATCACATCAACCGCACGGGCTATTTTCCCAAGCTCCGCACGCACCGCGGCGGCGGCCTTTGCGTCCTCATCGTTTATCATTTCAAGCATTTCATGGGTTGAAACAACGTCTATCATCAGCGTGTTTTGATTGCGCTGTTCAGTTGTAAGCTTTGACAGTTCCATATTATAATCCCTTCATGATGTCAACGGGAGATTTGCCGGCGGGGATAAGCTCTCCCTTTAGCATCGCCAAAACGCTCTCAGCAGCCGGCGGCGTAAGCTCATATGCCATGATGTAATTATTCACAGAGCCAAGATCTCTGATATCATAAGGTGAGCGCGCGGCAATGACATAGGCCTCCGGCTTGGCTTCCAGTATCCTTTTAACCGCCTCCGCCTGACCGGGGAAAAGCGACGCGTTGTATGTAAACACCACAGCCTCTGCATGATTCGCCAAAAGTCCCAAAACACGGTCGGTGTCTTCCTTACCCGTGTTAGGCGGCAGATATATTACCTCCGCGTTTTTATAGTAATCCTTAACGGCGTCGCCCATAACATTCTTAACTTCATCATTCTCAACGCCCGTTAAAGCCTTCGTGTCAAAAAACACCGCGGCAAACTTATCATCTTTTTTGTAAACCGGGCACTTCCCTTTATACAGCGTAAGGGAGGCGCGGCTGACGCGGGAGGCAAGCTCCGTATGCGCGGCGCTCGCTATAACTTTCTTCATCTCGCCTTCGTCCGGCGTTTCTTTAAGCTCCGACTTAAAGCGCAGTACGCGCTCCACGGCTTTATCCAGTTTTGCCATCAGCGCAGAATCCGCTAAAACCGCTTCTTTCAACATGCGTATCGATTCTATTTGAACATCCTTTGTGTGGCAAACCAGTATAATATCGGCCCCGGCGTTCAGCGCCATGACAACGGCTTCCGGCGTACCGTAAAAGTCCGCGACAGCCTTCATTTCCATGCAATCCGTGATTATAATGCCGTCAAACCCCAATTTTCCGCGCAGCAGGCCCGTCAAGACCGGTTCGGATAAAGTGGCGGGCAATCCGGTGGGGTCATAGGCGGGAAAAACGATATGCGCAGTCATTAAGGCTTTTATTCCCTCTTTTATCAACGCTTTGAAGGGATACAATTCTTCTTCCTCAAGCCGCTCCTTGCTGTGCGGAACTACGGGAAGGGTAATGTGCGAATCCTGCTGTGTGTCCCCATGGCCCGGGAAATGCTTGCCCGTCGCGATTATGCTTTCCTGTAAGCCGCGCGTAAACGCGGAGGCGTAAGCTGTTGCGCTTTCCGGCGTATCCCCGTAACTGCGCGTACTTATTATGGGGTTTTCGGGATTTGTGTTAATATCCAATATAGGGGCGAAGTTGAAGTTTATACCCAGCGCCAGAAGCTCCCGGCCTATGGCCTGTCCGATTAAATAGGCGTTTTCACATTCTCCGGCAGCCGCCGTCGCCATTGCGCCGGGAAAAAAGGTGGCTTCCTTGTAAAGCCGCGTAACGATGCCGCCCTCCTGATCTATTCCGATTAAGAGGGGCAGCCCGTCCGTTTTCAAGGCTTCGTCCTGCAACTCATCTATCATCCGGCGCAGTCCGGCGCAGTCCTTAAAATTACGCGCAAACAGAATGATATTTCCTATATGTTTCTCCCGGATAAACTCCTTCAAGCTTTCGGAAGCATAGTCCTCATTATAACCAAAGCACAATACCTGCCCAAGTTTTTGATCAAGCGTTAAATCCTTTAATATCATAATACCCTCCATATGGTTTCCCGAATTTACTTAATTATATAAGTAAAATATGCACAAGTCAACTTACTCATAAATTTTGGAAAAAAAGTGAATAACCGGAAATAACTTGGGCATACTACTGCTGGAGGTGTTTAACATGAGTTTACGAAGAAGGCCCTCAGGTGAGCGCAGCGCGGATAGCCTGAGGCACAAGGGTTTTTACGCCGCGCTGTATTCCTGTGTTGGTGTGATGCTGGTGCTGGCGGTTGTTATAGGGTACACCAACTGGAACAGGGCCGAACGCGGCGGTGACGAAGGGTTTGCCGAACTGCCGCAGTATGGGACAGGCGATGCCGGGCTGGCGTATTCCGATCCCGATGAGGATTTATGGCAAAGCCATAATTATCCCGCCCCGGCCCTTGACGCCGACCCTGCCAACCCCTTTGCCGATGAAGCCGCCGAAGTCTCCGGCGGGCGGGAAGAACCTTTCCTTAATCTGGAAGATGGCGAAGGCGACTCAGACGGTGATACCGTTTACGGCGGAGATGCCGCCTTTACAGGCGATCTTGACCTAATGGCCGGACTTTGCTGCTGTGATATAGCAGCCATGACCGAAGCGTCTATGCCCGTCGCCTACCTGAGCGACGAAAACCTTGAGACCTGGCGCAGAAATCAAGGAAACCCAAGCCCCGAACCCCAGCCCACCCCCGAGCCGGAAGCCTTCCGCTCCTTTAACGAACGGGCCGACAGAATGGATTGGCCTGTGCTGGGCGACATCGTTATGAAGTACAGCGTAGATCATTTGATTTACGACAGAACCCTTGAGCAATACAGGACAAACGATACCATCTGCATCGGCGCGAAGCTTGGGACGCCCGTAACCGCGGCGACCGACGGCATCGTAAAAGAAATTTTTACAACCCGTGAAAACGGCCGGACAGTAGTTGTTGACCATGGCAACGGTTGGCGTACTACATACAGCCAGCTCCAGGACGATATCCTGGTGAAGGCAGGCGATGTAGTATCCAAAGGCCAGCAAATAGGCAGCATTGGCAGCCCGTCGTTGTACAGCTCCCAGCTAGGCGCGCATTTAGCGTTCTCCGTGCATAAGGATTATAACACGGTTGATCCAAGTACAGTGTTGAGGTAGTTGATTGTTTTTAACCGCAGATATGGCGCTTGCGCCGTGAAAAAACACAAAAAAGACCCCGCATATTTTAGTTGCGGGGCCTTTTGCTTTATTATTCCAATTCCTTGGCTTCCTCCGCACCGCGCAGTATCCGCAGACAGCCCATAGCCAGCGCTTCCATCTCCAGCTCGCCGGGCATAACGGCAACCGGAGCCAGATTCCCCAGGTATTTTTTTACATTTTCGATTAGAGCGCTATTATAGGCTAAGCCGCCCGTCAGGATAATGGCGTCGCACTTGCATTGCAATGCCGGAAGCATCAGGGTTACGCCTTTCGCTATCTGATAAGCCTGAGCCTCCATAACTAAAGCCGCCCGCGTGTCGCCGCCGCTTACCATCTCTATAATTTCACGCCCGTCGGATGTGCCAAGTAAATCACGCAAACCGCCCATGCCGCGGACTTTTTTCGTCATCTCTTTTTTTGTGTATTTGCCGCTGTAGCATAGCTCGATAAAATCCAAAAGCGGGACGCCGCCGGCGCGTTCCGGCGCGAAGGGGCCGTTATCGTCGGATACGGAATCCACGACCTTGCCCTGCGCGTGCGCCCCGACTGTAATGCCGCCGCCCAGATGCGCGACGATTACGTTCATATTGTTATAATCGCGGTTTTGCGCTTGCGCGTAATTCATGGCAGACGCGCGGCTGTTGAGAACGTGGTAAAAGCTTTGCCGCGTGATTTCCTTAAGGCCGGTGATTTTCGCGAACTCCGGCAGGTCGGCGGCGGATACCGCGTCGTAGATATACGCGGGCAACCCAAGGGGCGCGGCTATTTCGTATGCTATTACGGAACCAAGGTTTGACGCGTGGGGAGGTATTTTTTCGTTCCGTACAAGGTCAAGCATTTTAGCGTTTACGCGGTAACCGCCTGTTTTAATCGGCGGAAGAAGGCCGCCGCGCCCCACGCACGCGCTTAGTTTGCCCGGTTTTATGCCGTGCTTTTTCATCGTTTCAAGCACCAGCGCTTTACGCATGGGTATCTGTTCAACGATGCTTTTAAAACTCTCGATCTCGATTTGCAAATGGCTGATGTTTTCGCGGAGGATCGCCTCCTCATCCTTGAACACGGCTATTTTTGTTGATGTTGAACCGGGGTTTATCGCCAGTATTAAATGCGTCATGCTAAATCTCCTTTGCCAGCTCGCGCCCTTTGGCAAGCGCGCGCCTGTTCAAATCCACAAACGCGGGTTTAACGCATTCACCGATTACATCGTCCCAGTCAATATCGCTTAAACCAATCCTTTCAACCGCCGCGCCCAGCAACAGGGTGTTCATCGCCCGCGCGTCCCCAAGAGCAACAGCCTCGTCAAAAGCTTTTACCGTCACGGTTTTGGTGTGTCCTTGCAATACCTCAAGCAAATTATCCGGGTAAGAAAACTGTCCGCTAAGGACTGGCATAGGGTTTATTTTATAATCATTCACGATAACTATGCCGCCCGGTTTTTGGTATTCAAGCCAGCGCACGGCCTCCATCAGTTCAAATCCAACCAGGATATCCGCGCCTCCAAGCTCTATTACGGGGGATTCAACGCGGCAGCCGTACCGTACATGCGTGGAAACAGACCCCCCTCGCTGGCTCATGCCGTGTATCTCACTCATTTTGACGTCGTATCCCGCTTGAAGCAGGGCCGTGGTCAGTATTTTACCCGCCAAAATAGTCCCTTGACCGCCTACGCCTACTAAAAGGATGGATTTAATCATCTGACTCACCCCTATCAAGCTTTGCAATCGCCTTGGGCGGGCAGATTTGCGCGCAAACGCCGCAACCCGCGCATTGGACGGGATTTATTACCGCCTTCCGTTTTCCTTTATCCACAGATAAAGCCGGGCAGCCCGATTTCAAGCAAATGCCGCATCCGACGCATTTCTCATTAACTATGTATTTCTCCGTAAACGGGCCGCCGTACTGCGCCCTCTCGGTTTTATCCATCTTTTTCAACGCGCAGGGCCACCTGGTGATGATTACGGACGGGCTGTCCGCTTCCAAGGCTTGATCCAGCGCGGTTTTGACGGCCGCCAAGTCGTTCGGGTCAATTTCAACTACAAGCGGGACTCCCAGCCCCTTGCAAATTGCCGGGATATCGGCCATGGGAGCGGGATTGCCCCGCGCGTCCTTCCCGGTGCCGGGATGCTCCTGACCTCCCGTCATTCCGGTTATGCGGTTGTCCAAAATTACGCACACGGTATTGCTGCCGTTGTACACCACTTCCATCAGGGAATTTATGCCCGTATGGAAAAACGTGCTGTCGCCCAGAACGCCCACGGCGCGTAAGTCTCCGCTAATCTTTGCCATCGCGCGGTTAAAGCCGTGCCCTATGCTGAACGCCCCGCCCATACAGATGCAGGAATCCATGCTGTTAAACGGCGGCGCGAAACCCAGTGTGTAACATCCGATATCGCCAGTTATAACCAATCCCTTCCGCCTGCCAAGCTCGTAAAAGAAGCCGCGGTGCGGGCAGCCCGCGCAAAGGGCGGGCGGGCGCGGTACGGACAGTTGTTTGCCGCAGTCAATCACAGGGAGGGGTTCCATGCCAAGTGATCGGCGCAGGACATCGGGCGTCAGCTCGCCATATGACGGGAAGACGGTTTTTACTTTTTTTGTAAATCCCCGCTCCTTTACCCAATTCAACATATACGGGTCATTTTCCTCTATAATATAAATGCAATCGACCTGTCCGGCAAATTCCGCCAAAAGCCTATTAGGCAGCGGATTGGTATACCCAAGCTTCAAGTACGTTACGGAATCGCCAAAAACCTCGCGGGCATAGTGATAGCACACGCCCGACGCGATAACACCGGTTTTACCGCCTTTTACTATGTAATTATACGGCGTCTCCTCCGCGTAGGATTTTAACTCCCCCATGCGGCGTTCCACAGCAACCCTGCGCCCTCTTGCCATCGCCGGCACCATAACGTATTTTGCCGCGTCCCTGACATATGGCTTAGCGTGATGCTCCCCGCGTTCCCTGCACTCCACAATGCTTTTTGAATGGCATACGCGCGTGGTTACGCGGACCAATACCGGCGTATCAAACTCCTCGCTGAGTTGAAAGGCCGAAACGACCATATCCTTGCATTCCTGACTGTTTGACGGCTCAAACATAGGCAGCTTAGCGCTGAGGGCATACCAGCGGTTATCCTGCTCGTTCTGGGACGAATGCTGGCCCGGCTCATCGGCCGTAATCACCACCGTGCCGCCGTTTACCCCTGTGTACGCAAACGTAAACAACGGATCCGCCGCCACATTCACCCCAACATGCTTCATAGAGGCCATTGCGCGTACACCCGCCATAGACGCGCCGATAACGGCTTCCAGGGATACCTTTTCATTAGGCGCCCATTCCGCGTCTATTTCGGGATAGTTATCCGCAATGTTTTGCAAGATCTCCGTGCTGGGCGTACCGGGATACGCGGATGCAAACCGTGCCCCGGCTTCGTAAGCGCCCCGCGCGATAGCTTCGTTGCCTGTCAAAAGTTTTTTCATAAGCTGACCTTCCGTATGTTATTATGTGGAAATTTGGACAGACGAAAGATCCGCCCCTACACATACCGCTATTGAACGTAATTTCTCCAGGGTGCTAGCACCCCTGGACGCCAGCACAATAGGCACTTTCGCGCCAAGCACAGCCCCCGCCATCACAGCGTTGCCCCAGTGAATCAAGCATTTGCAAAGGATATTCCCTGTTATGATATTCGGTACCAGCAGTATGTCAACATCACCGGAGACGCGGCTTTCAAAGCCCTTTACCCCCGCCGCTTTTCCGCTTACGGCTATATCAAAGCTTAAAGGCCCTTCAAGCAGGCAATCGCCAAGCTCGCCTTCCCCGCACATTTTAACAAGCTCAGCCGCGTCTACGCTTTCCTGTATTTTAGAGCTTACCGCTTCCGACGCCGACAAAGCCGCGATTTTTACGCCGTTTATACCCAGCCCGCCATAAAATTTAACGGCATTGCGCACGATATCCGCTTTTTGGCTAAGCGTGGGATTAATGCACATGCCGCCGTCCGTAACGGATACCAGTTTATGATAGCCGGGCACTTCCAATACCGCGATATGCGACAGCGTTTGCGAATCGCGTATCCCATCGTCCTTATTCAAAACCATGCTGAGCAGGGTTGCGGTTTCCATCATGCCCTTTACAAGAACACCGCTATTTAAGCTGCGTACAGCCGATACGGCTTTGCGCGCGCATTCCGCTTCATCCGCGGCTTCAATGATGCTGCCGCTTACGGGCATATAACCCAAATCATCCGATAAATGTTTTATCCGTTCAGCGTCGCCCACCAGCAGATATTCAAGCTTCATGTCTGCGGCAGCCTTATAAACCGCCTCCAGCGTGTGTAATTCATGCGCGGAAGCAACAACAAGCGTTTTAATCATAATATTCAAACCTCGCATTAAAGAATCTCAGCATAGGCGGCTCGTAAACAAACCTCAGCCCGCGTATGCTTTCCTTATTTTCATAAAGCTTAATAACGGCATCGGCGGCAATGTCCATATGCGCGTAGGTATAAACCCTGCGCGGTATGGTCAGGCGCACGGTTTCAAGTTTGGGCGAGTGGTTTGCGCCCGTAACCTTGTCGCGCCCGGCTGATACAATGCCGCGCTCCATTGAGCGCACGCCGGACTCCATGTACAGATGCGCCGCCAGGCTTTGCGCGGGTAATTTATCCTGTGTTAAATGCGGCAAAAACTGCCGCGCGTCAAGGAATACGGCATGGCCGCCGATGGGCTTTACCACAGGAACCCCGGCGGCGATAAGCTTGTCCCCCAAATACGCCACCTGTTCAACACGGTGTTGAATATACTCGAACTGGCAGCTCTCGCGTATGCCAATGGCAAACGCCTCCATATCGCGCCCGGACATACCGCCGTAAGACGGCATACCCTCAAAGACCACCACCATCTCACGCGCCCTTTGGTACAGCCCTTCATCGTTCACGGCAAGGAAACCGCCCATATTCACCAAACCGTCTTTTTTACCGCTCATCGTCGCGCCGTCCGCGTAGCTGAACATCTCCCGCACGATTTCCCTTACGCTTTTATCGGCATAGCCTTCCTCACGCATCTTGATAAAATACGCATTTTCAATACAGCGTGTGGCGTCATAGAAGATCTTCAGCCCGTGTTTGTCGCATAAAGCCCGTACCGCCCTCATATTGGCCATCGCAACGGGCTGGCCGCCCGCAAGGTTTACGGTAACAGCCAGGCACACATAAGGTATTTTATCCGCGCCGGCCTCATCCACAAGCGATTGAAGCTTATCCAAATCTATATTTCCTTTAAACGGCAGGTCAATTTCCGGGTCATGCGCCTCGTCCACAACTATATCGCGGAATGTCGCGCCGTTGGCTTCCTGATGGTACCGTGTGGTGGTAAAATACATGTTTCCGGGGACATAAGTACCGGGCTGTATAAGGAGCTTTGACAGTATATTCTCCGCCCCCCGTCCCTGATGGGTGGGAACGACGTATTGAAAACCGAAATACTCCTTAATTATTGCTTCCAAATGTTCCCAGTTGCGCGAACCGGCGTAAGCTTCGTCGCCTGTCATCATCCCTGCCCACTGACGGTCTGACATGGCGTTTGTGCCGCTGTCCGTCAGGAGGTCGATATAACAATCCTGCGATTTTAGCAAAAACGTGTTGTAACCGGCGGCCCTGATAGCCTCGAAGCGTTCTTCCCGGTTTAACATATTGGGCGTTTCCACAACCTTGATGCGGTACGGTTCTGCTGGATACTGTTTCATTAAAAGATGCCTCCATAAAATTGTATTCATTATATAACGATAACACATTTTTCAAAAATCGGCAAGACATAATTGCCAAAACCGCAAATATATGGTATGCTTATTTTAGGCAATATTTATACGATGCAATAAAGGAGGATTGGTATGGAAAGCATTTTTACGCCGTTAATTTCGGAAGGGCTGACGGCTCTGCGCGTTCGTCAGAATATCAAAACCGGGGCGTTTACGTTCCTTGCCGGGCGTGATTTCAAGCCTGAGCTGGATTTTTCGGGATATAACAAGGCTTTCAGCATAACGTCAATTTTAACGGATGATAATGTATATATGGGAACAAAACAGGTGATTGGCATGTATGGGCGATATGGACTGGCCGGTTATTTAGATTCCGTTCTGGAGCTTATACGCATGGGGAAGCATATGGGCATGGATTTTATGGTGAACAGCCGCCTAAATATACGGTTTATCTGCGGCATACACAGCGACGTGCGCGGCAGGAACAACAAGAGCTTTACTACCTTCGCCGGGGCCACCAGGCGCCACGGGCCGGACAAACCCGAGCTTGACGTTATCAAAGACGCCCTGAACCTCTCCCGCGCCATGACGTTCAAGAACTTCGCCGTGAACCTTCCCTACGGCGGATGCAAGACCACCTTGCACATGGATCCGCTTGACATAAACAACATGGACGCGATGGGGTTCCTCGCCTACGCCTGCGATACCACCCATTGCATTACAGGCCCCGACATGAACCTGCCGAAAACGATGGTAAAGGTTATGAACGAGCATTTTACCAAGCAGTATTGCGGCGGGCCGGGTTCGTCTATGGGCGACACCGCCGTGCCGACTGCCCTTGGCGCGTATCTTGCGCTAAAGCAGGGGGTTAGGTTTGTTACGGGCTCGGAAAGCCTTGACGGAATGAGCGTTGCCGTTCAGGGCCTTGGCGCGGTTGGGTACGCGATGGCTGAGAATTTGACAAGTGAAAAAACCCGTCTTATCATAACGGATGTTGACCAAAGCAAAGCGGAAAAGTTTATAACGGAGCATCCCGGGCATAGTATTCTGACAGTACGGCCGTCCGAGATAATTTTTCAAGAGGCCGATATTCTATGCCCCTGCGCAATGGGCGGCATTATCGGCGAGGATGAAATTTCGGGATTAAAGGTGAAATATGTTTTTGGCCCGGCTAACAACCAGCTTAGGGCCTCAAGCCAGGATGAGGAAATCCGGTTGGCTAAGCTCCTTGCCGGACGAGGCATTTTATTCCAGACGGAATGGTGGCATAACGCCGCCGGTGTATTGGGCGCGGCGATGGAATACATCCACGGGCGGGATATAACCGTAACCCCCCAAGACCTTGAGCGCAAAGTACGGGAGATTATCCCCGCCAACACATGGGAAAACCTAAACAGGGCCGCCGAGCTTGGCATAACGCCTACGGAAGCCGCTTACGCGCGCTGTCAGGATATTATTTACGCCTAATTAAACTTACTAATGAAAGGAATGGCTGTAATGGCGGATTTAAAGGGTACAAAGACCGAAGCGAACCTGATGGCGGCGTTTGCGGGGGAATCCCAGGCGCGGAACAAATACACGTATTTCGCGTCGAAAGCGAAAAAAGAGGGGTTTGAGCAGATCGCCGCTTTTTTCCTTGAAACGGCGGAAAACGAAAAGGAACACGCCAAGATATGGTTTAAACTGCTGCATGGAAACGACATTCCGGATACGGCGGCAAATCTGAAAGCCGCTGCCGAAGGTGAGAATGACGAGTGGACCGATATGTATGCCCGATTTGCGGATGAAGCTCGGGCGGAGGGATTTGAGCGGATTGCAAACTTGTTTGAACAAGTTGGCCAAATTGAGAAAGAGCATGAGGAACGTTATTTAAAACTGCTTGAAAGTTTGAACAGCGGCGCCATATTTAAGGGAACCGCAAACTGGCAGTGCCGGAATTGCGGTTACAGCCGCAAAGGGGACGAATCTCCCGCTGTTTGTCCGGTCTGCGCGCATCCCATGGCTTATTTTGAGCGCAAGGCGGATAATTATTAATTTTCAACCACAAAATACACAAAAAAACACAAAAAGACCCCGTATATATTATCCGGGGTCTCAGAGTGTCGACAAGCAACACGCAAAACCCCTAAAAAGATTGAAGAAATAGGGGATTTGTGATATAATGATAACGGTGATGCTGAATGATGGGAATAAAGAATGCGATAAATAAAACG
>Ga0123353_10002471_pt1 | contig 22995 bp, 20 predicted proteins | sample TergutLab28metaG_3_FD_92763 | JGI IMG/M metagenome (GOLD analysis project Ga0123353, IMG submission 92763) | Labiotermes labralis P3 segment gut microbial communities from Petit-Saut dam, French Guiana - Lab288 P3 | ecosystem: Host-associated > Arthropoda: Insects > Digestive system > Gut ... | reverse complement strand
GACGGAGCCCTTGGTTCCCTTCGCGCCGTGCCAGCCCCGCATCGTCCAGGGCAAGGTCTGGTATGTAGCAATGCTGCCGTCCGCCAGCTTGCCGATGAACGCGTGGCAGCATATTTTCCGCCCCTCCGGGCGGGGCTGATTCCAGTGGTTGTTATGCGGATTCTTGCCCAGCCGCCCATCATCCGGGCCGACATAGCGGCTGAGTTTTGTATTTGGGGCTCCCGTCGAGTGGACCATGATGCCCTTCGGAACCATAGACCGCCCGGATAAATAGCACTCATTTTTGGCTAAAATCAATTGATACAATTTCATCTTTCACACACACCTTTCACGTCGTTTAAGATCGTTTAAACACTTCAATCAGCTGAATGTCCTGCAGCATAAAGTTGTTGCTTTCCCGCCAGAGGACCAGCGCGAACTGCTTTCCCTGGCTGACCGCGCCGCCGTCCGCGAAGAAAAGCGCCGTCTGCGGCACGTCAATCGGGTCGCCGAAATCGACATCCTGGGGAAAATGCTCCGTCATGATGCCGTGATAAAGCCCCTGGAACGAGTCCGGCAGCATCTCAACGGTGAGGTTGCCGGTGAGGGTTTCTTCCCCGTCGCTCCAGGCCGTTCTGTATCGGGCCGTCAGGGTTTCGGGCAGCTGCAGGGCCTCGCTCACGGCGATGCTTGCGAAATACTGGCGCTCGTGGATGCGGGTCCGCTCGGGCATCTGCCAGTGGAAATTTTCTACGATCAGATAATCTGTCAGGCCCATGCCGGCCATGGACAGCTGCGTGACCTTGTAGTACACTTGCTGCGAGTCGCGGCCAGACTGCTCGGGGGCGTTGAAGTCGTAGCCCAGCGACATCTCCAGCCGAAATTCCGCCCCGGCCGCGGCACCTGTCGCCGCTATTTTCTGCGACACCAGCGTGCCCTTGAGATAAATATCGTCCATGCCCGTGATGGCCATGGGGACAGAATCGCACTGCTCACCCTCGCCCTGATTGAAGCGGACGCCTGCCCGAAGGTCGAACAGCAGCGGGAGATCAAGGGGCTCCGTGGAATAATGATCGTAGCTCATCCATGACTGCCCGGCGCTGTAGACAGCCCCGGCAGCGGACTCCTTCACCCAGTTCAGCCAGGCCGCTTGCCGGAGATAGACGTTGGCATAATTGTGCTGGTACTCCGGTGCGGAGGCCGAGCCCGCCGCGAATTCGAAGGAAAAAGACGAGAACGCGACCTGAAAGCTTTCGTTTACGGTCTCGGCGAAGTCCGGCGCGAAGGAACCTACAGTGATCCGCGCGAAGGCGTTCCCGCGCGGCCTGTTCGGCACTTCGTTCATAAAATCGTAGTCGACGCAGAGCTCCACAACAATCTCCATGCCGTCCGTGTAAAAGCCTGTGTGGGGGCTGCCGAAGCCGCGGGCCGTGACTTTTGTGTACTCGTTTTCGTCGCTGCCGGTGATCGTCTCGGTGGAAACATCGCTCAATTGCCAGCGGTCGTTGCAATAATAGTTCTCCCACAGGGTGTAAATTTGGGCTTCAAGTTGCCAGCTTTGCGTGGCCTCCCAGTCGTAGGACTCGTAGCCATAGCTCGGGTTGAAATTGACCTCGCCCGCGAACAGCACCGCGCCGGGCACGATGAGCGCCGCGGGCTCGCCGACGATCCTCGGATACGGCCATCGGTTGTGCTGGAGCCCAAAGGAGTTGCTGCCCTGGGGATAGTGCTGGACTTCCTTCAGGGTCCCCTGCGAATATGTGTAGTCAATGTTTTCTATCAGCCGCCTGCTCTGCGTGCCGGGCGTGCCCTGGCAGGGCGGCACCTGAATGATGATGGTCTGGCTTTTCGCGTCAGGCATTTGATTCGCCTCCTTCCACCGCGACGCTGTATTGCGCGGGCAGATCTACGGTAATGGTGTAGGGATTCGCGCCGCTGACCACGGCCGGCAGGGGCTGGTTTGCCGGGCCGGCACGCACGACGATGGTGTCGCCGGGGTCGAGGGAGCGACAGAGGGTGACCAGCAGGCCGCCCTCTGCCGGGTAAAGCGTGGTGATGGAGTAGGCGGGGAACAGGCCCAATACCCGCGCCCACAGTCCTTCCAGCATCCGCGCAACCCCTTGATAATCAAGAAATTTTTTCACTGCGGACGGCCCCCTTTACGTTAACAGCGAAGCAATCATGGCGTCTATCTCACTGTTGGTGATAGGCACGAGGTTCTGCTCGTTGAAATATCCGTCAAGGGAAATGGACACGGAGCCGACCTTCTCCCAGGCCCCGTCGACCAGAATCCACTGCTCCAGCGCAGTGCCTTCCGTATCCGGGGCGAGGTATATCTTGTTGGGAATCCCGGCGCTGGGGTCAGGCAGCTCGTCGACAACGATGAACACATCCATGTCCAGCTGCGAAAGCGCGGCCTCGATCAGGGCCTCCACCTGGCCCTCCGTCTGGAACCCGCTGGCGGCCAGGGCGGTCGAAATGGCCTGCGATACTTGCAGGGCGGTCTGGTATTCCGCGTCGTTGATCCATGTAGATACAGCGGTGGGCTTGTCGGTCAAATCCGTCCATGAGCCGGAAAACTGCCCGAGGATCATCTGCTTGAGCTCGTCGGTCAGGTCGTTGGCGGAGAGGCCCTTGCCGGGTTCCTGCCGCACGAAGAGCAGGAGGAGCTTGCTGAGAAGGTATAAAACGCCGTTGCTGTCAAGTCTGTTTGCCATAATAAAAACTCACTTTCTACCCTAGCGCAGCCAGGGCTTGGTTGATTAAATCGTTCAATTCGGTATTGCTGATAGGTTCGGTCAGGAGGGCCTCCCCGTGGTAGGTCAGCTCCCCGGCGCGGTCGCCGAGCTCCTCCAGCACGGTCATGTTGCCGTGGCTGTGCATGGATTCCAGCAGATCGGCGATGGCGCTGGATTCGGGCAGATAGTTGGTAGCAATGCTGTCCGTGAGGGACTTCGAGAACACCACCGGTTCCGAGATCGCTGTACGGGCGATGAAGTTTTTACCGTCGATATCGCCGAAGCATTCCAGTTGCACCCGCAGCACCCAGCATTGCGTCAGCCGCTGCCAGAGGACTATGTGGGCCCTACCGTCGCGGATATAGCAATCGCCGGAACTCCCCGGCAGGACCAGCGGCGAAAGCACCAGTTCGTCGTCACAGGAAAACAACGCCACACAAGAGTTAATTTCTTGCAGGCGTTGTTTAGGGAGCGATATGACAAGGCGCACCATCCGGTGATCCCCGCGCTGGCCCCCGTGCTGAAAGTAGCTGGGGCTGTCGCGCATTTTTATGTTGATGGTTTTCATCAGGCGTCGGCCTCCTTTGCCGGTTCCAGCAGTTGCTGCAGGGCTTGTTCCGCGCCGAGGATAGCGTTGAGCTGGGCCAGGGCCTGCTCCTTTTGCTGGGCCAGTTTTTCGAGTTCTTTACGAATTCGCTCTTCCAACGGGGGCACCTCCTTCCATTTTTGCGCTTAATTCTTGAATAGCCTTCCAGCAGACCGAAATCATGGCGTACAGGTTGACACCCCGCCCGTCCTCAGATAGAACACAATCGGGCGGCGGGTCGTAGCCCTCGCCGATCACGAAGCCCAGGCGCTCGGGGGACAGTTCGGGTTCGCAGGGAGATTCCACCAGTTCGCGAGGGGGAACGGCGGGTTCGCCCCCCTCCACGGATTGCGCGTTCAGGCTCGGGCCTTCTTTGTTTTCCCTGCTTTCAGCAGGCGGCACGGCGTAGCGGTACTGGTACAGCTTCGCGTCCCGGACGATGGCAAGCGCGCTGCCGGCGTCCTGAATATCTGTTTTGTGCTCGGCCATGGATGTATTTATTAGCCCGCTGGAACTTACGTAGGCGCGCTCGGTGCCGCTGACATAAAACTGTATAAAACTGGCCCCGTAAATGGAAGCCGCGTAGGTCGTGCGCAGCCCGTAATTCATGCGCGAACTGTAGCGGATGCCGTTGTTCCCGAAATCCAGCACGGAATATGTGTTGATCTGGTAGCCGTCGCCGTCCTGCCAGGCGCAGAAGCGGTTGCCGTACACCGTGCCAGAGAAGCTGGGGCTGCTGGGCAGGGCGAACGAGGTCGGCCAGGGCGGGTATGTAACGCTCAGATTCGTGCAGCTGAGGGTATTCGCTACATGCAAGCCCCCGCTGTGAAAATAGCCGCGTTCGGTGCTGCCGATTTCAAAGTTCACATAGGACGTGCCCCGCAGGGTTAAATGGCTGCTGGCGCCGGAACTGATACGGTTGAACACCGATAGGTTGTCGCAGTTGACCGTCGCGAATGTGGCCGTGCCCGATACGCTGAGGCTCGCGCAGCTGAGGGTGTTGGTCACGTGCAGGCCGCCGCTGTGGAAGTAGCCGCGTTCGGTGCTGCTGATTTGGAAAGAGATATATTGCGCACCCCGCAGGGTCAGGTGGCTATTGCTGCCGGAGGTAATGAGATTGTTGAAGGTAGCCACGCCGGATACAGCCATTGTACTCACGACATTCACCGGCTTGATCAGGTCCACTTTCGTCTTATCGAACTGCGCGATGTTGACCACGCCGCCGCCCTGTAGATGCGAGATAGAGAAGCCCGTCACCCGGCTGTCGTCACCGACATACAGCGTGGGCCGGTATTCGTTTCCGGAGGAAAACGGCGTCAGTCCGCAGATGAAGGCCCCGTTGCCCAGGGCGAACTGCCGCAGCTCCCCGGCATCAATGACGGTCCTGAAAGTGCTGCCGCCAATGGAAATGCTGCCGCCCGTGATCGTGGCGTTCGCGGTTTGGATTCGATTGCCGTCGAGGTCGAAGAAGGACGATCCGTCCACGGAGCGGATGATGCCGGCACGGATCACGTTGGCGGTCAGGGTGCCGGTGGTGATGAAATCGGCGACAATCTGACCATCATGGGTGATGGCCGTGCGGTAGGGGCCATTGTAGCCATTGGAGGAAAATCCGAAGCCCCCGGCATTCCAGCGCCAGAGCCGCACCGCTGTTTGGATCGTACTGTTGGCATCGGTTAGCACCAAAAGCTCCTGGGGATTACGCGGCGGGTTGAGGATAACCTTGCCGCCGCTGTTGCCGGTGATGGCTTTGGTAGCGTCGTCAATCGCCTGGTTGATCAGGGTTTGCAGGCCAGAAATGTCCGGGGCCTCCATTTCGGCAAGCTCCTCCCGGATGCCCGCGATCACGCTGGCCATGTTGCTCTTTGCGCTGCCGACCGTGATCTTTTTGTAGCGTTCCTTCAAAGAATCGTAGACGGTCTTGATCACTTTGGCACTAATATCCACGCCAAGGTCGGGATGCCGCACAGTTACAATATCGCAGAGAGCAACACGCTCCAGATCAATGTACTGCGCATATTCCGGCGACTGCCACAGATGCACAAAGTCCACTTCCATCGAAATATCCGGCGCGTTTATGTTGTTCGCATTGAGGTAGCTCTCGGCGGCGGCCCGCAGCTGGGCCGCGGTCGCGTTCTGGCCCAGGTCTTGCGTGAAATCCCTGACCATCACCCGGCGCTGGATGCCGGAGCGGTTGTCAACCCACAGTACTTTTTCCGGTAGCGTAAGCAGGGCATCTTCGTTTTTGACAAAGGGGAATAGCCCTGTAAAGCTGCTCTCGGTGCTGACGCTGGCCTTGAGCGCCCGGAGGTTCTTGGCATACTCAATTTTCACGCCGCTATCCCGGCCGCGTGCCCGATGCAGCCGCACGATCTTGCCGTCGAACTCGTATTCCCCGCCGTAGCGTTGCAGAATACTGCCCTGCACACCACCCAGGGCCAGCCGGGCCATAACCGCCGAAATGATAAAATTGCTGGTGGTGGAGATGTCGCTCCAAGCGGAAAACCCGTGGTGTGCGGGCAGTAATGCCGCCGCCCGGTCAAGCACAATACTCATAGCCTGGGTCGCTGTGGTGTTGGTGGTGGCGACTTCGTCCACGGGGTAGGCGGCGAGGGCGTAACTCTGATGCTCGGCCTGCACGACAGCCCGGCCTATCATAGACTTTTCGACGCTGTAGACACGGAACAGCTGGTCGTTGCCGTTCTCGCTGGGCTTCGCTTTTATGAAGCAGTCATTTTCAATGAGAGGGTACTGCTCCGAGGCCGTGGGGATTTCCATGTAGAGCTCAAAGACACCGTTGCGCTCCTCGGTGACTTCGCAGACCGTGGCGTCGGAAAGCCAGGACAGCAGCGCGGCCCCATCCGGGGCATATAATTTTGGCGTCATAGGCACCACCATCCCGGAGAAATTTTTAGGCTGGTCGCGCCCGCGGCCGTGATCGTTGTTGTCGCGGCGGTCAGGCGGGGCCAGAAGGGAATATCTATGGCCGTGCGCGTGCCGTTGGTGTTGTTGCGGAAAGCCACCATGGCCTCGCTGTCAATGACCGCGCTGCCGGTCAGCGTGCCCAGCGGGATATTGCCCTGGGGTGTGCTCAGGGTCACGCTGCCGGCGCCGGTGATTTCGATCCTGGGGTCGCCCTGGGTGAAGCCTGCGGGCCGCGTGATTGCCACGCTGCTTGTGCCGGTGATCACCTGTGCGCGGTTGTAATACCGCTGGGGTTTGCAGTCAAAGGCAATCGTAAAACGAAAGGCCCGCTGCAAAATGAGTTCCTCAATGTCGAGGGCCGAGGCATACAGCGCCAAGCGCTGCCACGGGGAGTAGCTGTCGGTCAGGAGCCGGTAGCCGCCCACGGTCAGGGCCTGCTTGAGCAATTCGAGGGCGGCATTGCCGCGGGCCGCGCAGTCGTAGGACACCCGCACATTCTGGTAGCTGCCATGGTCAACGAGCACATCGCCGTTCCTGCCGGGTACATGGATTTTCTCCACGTCGCGCTCCGGCAGGCCCAGGGTATTGCGGCGCTCCACCAGCAGGCCCGCCGCATCGGAGCGGAAGCCGTCAAACTCGAAATAATTCATGTGGTCAACAGCCCCTTCCGTCTAATTTCGCCTGCCATAATGGTGGACAGCTCGTCGGCCAGCTGCCGTAAATCCTGCGTAGTGTGGTTGATAAATGTGCCGATGTTCAGCACCAGGGAGAACCCGCCAGCGCCTTGCCCGGCAAGTCCACCCATCGCGCCTTTCACGTTGGCGTCGATGTCGAAGTCCGTGGGCACGGCATTTTCCATGTCGCGGGTAACATCCTGCATGGCGTCCTCAAAGCCCTCGCCCAGGCCAAAGGCCAGGTTCGCGCCGATCTGGTCGCGGAACAATTTTGACGGGGAGGCGATGCCGAAGAAGCTCTTGATGGAGTCCGTGATGCCCCGCGCGAAGCCGAAGATTTTATCCTTGATCCAAGAAATCCTTAGCGGTCATGGCGTCCGGCCTCCTTCCAGGGCATCTTCCGCTGATAGTATTTCTCGGCGAGATACTGCTGTTGGTATTTTGGCTTGGCGGCGATAACGCCCCAGGCGTGGTCGCGCCCGGTTTGCGCCTGCGCGGCAGTCTGGTAAAATGCGCAGCCCCGGCAGTGCGCCATTGCAGGCTTCAGCGCGATACACGCGCCGCCGTGGTTGGCGAAACAGGATGGATTCATTGGGTGTCCTCCTCGAGATTTTTGATGATTGCCTGAACCTCTTGAACGCTTCGTACTATGAAGGCTTCGCCTCTTGCGTCTTTGATGCGTTGCAGCGTTATTTCTTGTAGCTTTGTCGGCCTGCCGGACGGGGCCTTGACCTCGAAGGCGACAAAGCGCCCGCGATAGCAGCAGATGATGTCCGGCAGTCCGGCTGTGCCGTATTGCCCGCCGTGCTCTTTCCAGAAAAAGCAGCAAGGCACAGTCTTGAGATAGCGTGTGATGGCGGCGGTGATGTCCTTTTCGAGCATGAAATCCTCCTCACTCTGTCAACTGTCGCTAGGCTGTCTAGCGTGTTGTCAACGGCGCAATCCCTTGTGTGAAGCGGTTTTTCGGCCCCCGATTGACAGCGGACGCGCCGAACGGCCTTCAAAACTCCTTACGCGCGTGTGCGCAAATATATATACGCGCCTGCGCTATTTGATCTCTATTTGATAGATAGATAGAGTATCTTGTCAAGATGTCAATAGAGAGAGCAAAAGCCGCTATGCGCAAGGGTTTGAGGCACTGACAACTGGCTTGACGCATACCGCGACAACGACAATCAATCGCGCCGCCTGTAGATGCGTTGCAGGCCATACAGCGGTTGAGACGCTCGCTCCGCCGTTCTCTGCCAGCCCAAGCGCTCCATCATGGCGCATATGGCGTGAGAATCGCGGGGCAACAGGGCCTCGCGCCGGTTGCCGAAGCACTCGCACCAGATTTCCATGTTGGACACGGTTTCGCGGCGCAGTACACCATATGCCGGGGCCAGGGCATTGCCGGGGTTGAGGAATTCGCGCCGGGCAGCCAAGTCCATGTCGGTCCAATCCTCCGGGAGCGGGGTTTCCAGATAGTCGCGCACCATGCCCTCGCGGTCGTCGGCCTCCATCGCGGCCCGCTGCTGGGCCTGGGCCTCGCGGTTGAGCGCTTTATCCAGATAGAGGGCCTCGCCGTTCGCGACGAACAGCAGCGTTTCGGCCCAGATTTGCCGCACATCCTCCTGCGTGAGCGCCCAGGAGGGCCTCGCGCCCACGCCCGGCGTTTTCACCGGCCAGAAGCGGCGGTTGCCCGTGACATCGCGCAAAAAACCGTGCTCGCTGTTCGTGCTGCCCAAAAATACGCACTGCCGGGGGTGCGAAGTCACGGCGCGGGCGTAAGCGGCCCGGTACTTGTCGTCCTGCCGCGAGATGAACGCCTTGAGCTTCTCAATATCGACCTTGCGCATCCCGGCCAGCTCGCTGAACTCCAGAATCCAGTGGCCCAGCAGTTTTTCCGGGGCGCTTTTGTCCGACGTGTCGGTGATATTGATGTTGTCGCAAAACCACGGCCCGCCCAGCCGGGCAATCAGGGTGCTTTTGCCGATGCCCTGCGGCCCGTTGAGCACCAGCATGGAATCGAACTTGATGCCGGGGCGATTTACGCGCATCACGGCGGCGCACAGCACCTTGCGCGTGACCGCCCGGACATAGGCGCTGTCCTCCGCGCCGAAGGTGTCCGGCAATAACCGCTCCACGCGCGGGATGCCGTCCCAGGGCGGCAGGGCGTCCAGGAACTCCCGCACCGGGTGATAAGAACGATCGTCAACAACCTTCGTCACGGCCGTTTTGAGCTTCGCCTGGCTAAAGCCGAAGTAGTTCTCCTCCAGGTAGCTCTCCAGTTGGGCGTCGTCGGCGTCGCGCCAAAAGTTGAAGTTGGGCCGCTTCCACGGGGCTGGGCCGCAAAATTCCATCGCGTCGGCCAGCATGTTATACGTGATGCCTTGCAAATGCGGGTCGTTCTCCAGCACCAAACGAATATTGAAGATCGTGTTCGCGATCAACCCCTTGTCGTTGCGCTGGAGCGCGGCTTCCCAGTCCTCGCCTGCCGTGCCTTGGATTGGGGTATTGAGTGCGCAGCGCTGGGCGAACGACTTCTTTCCCCAATCGGTCGAGGTGATCCCCGGCAGATAGCGCCGCCGCCCCAGCCACGTCTCAACGTAATGCACCCGCTCGGCCTGGTACTTCACCTTGTCCTGCCAGTCAGCCAAGGCCGGATAACCGGCTTTCAGGTTGGCAATAATACGCTCGCACTGCTCCAGAGCCAGGTTCAGCCCAGCCTTGAGCTTCAACGTCCGTTGCAGGCCGCGCGGGAATAACCCATAGAAGGTGCCAAAATTGACATTCTTGGCGATGGTGCGCTGCTCCTTGCTATGTTTGCTCCTCCCGAAGATTACGGTCGCCGTGGCGTCGTGAATATCGCCCCCGGTGCGGTAGGTTTCGAGCATCTTGGCGTCGCGGCAATAGAACGCGCCCACGCGCAATTCTATCTGCGAAAAGTCCAGCGACAACAGCATACATCCCTCCGGCACAACAAAGAAATTGCGTACCCCCACGTCGTCGGCGCTGGCCCTGGGCATGTTTTGAAGGTTAGGATTCCGGGCGGCAAAGCGGCCCGTTTCGGTCGCCAGGGGCAGAAGGTCAGCGTGGATGCGCCCGGTCGCCGGGTTGACATAACGGGCGTAACCCGTGATATACGTGCTCTGAATTTTTCCCCAGCGGCGATATTCCTGCACCAAGCGGAACAGGGGCACCAGTTCGGGCCGATGCTCGGCGCACCACTCGGACAGCAGTACCAGGGCCTCGTCGTCAAGAGACTCGCCTCCGGCGAGGCTTTGGCCTCTCTGCATTTTCGCCGTGGTCTTTTGCACGGGCAGGCCCAGGTCGTTGTAGAGATAACGCTTGAACGCGCTCGTTGAAGCATTCGCGCCGATGGGAACATCGCCGATAATGAAGGCAATCTCCTGCCGCAGGCGGTCAAGCTCCCGCCCAGCCTCGTCGCCTTTTTCTTCCATGAGCGCCGCATCTACTAGAAGGCCGTTGTGCTTCATGATCCCGCAGTAAACCGCCGTGGGGCTTTCGATGTGCTCCACAATCCAGCGGTGCCGGGGCAAATAGCGGTCGAACCAGACATTGAAGCGGTGATACAGCCGCAGGGTGTAGTCCGCGTCGGCGCAGGCGTAATTGATTGTCGCCGGGTCGCCGATGTCGAGCTCGTCGAAGAAGCGGCCCCAGGTGACTTCCTCAAAGCTAGGCAGGTCAATGTCGAATAGGTGCTTCACCAGGCCCTTCAAGCCGCTGTCGCCCAGGCCCCGAAACTGCGTCTTGCTCTTGAGGGTCATTTGCGCGGCGGCGATGGTGTCATACACCGGCTCCCGGAGCACGATGCCGCGATGATACAAAAAGGCGCTTTCAAAGGCCAGGTTGTGGGCGATCTTCGTAACGGCGGGGCTTGTGAACAGGGCCTCCTCCAGCCACTGCCAGAGTGCCGCCATCTGCTCGCCGATGCAGGCGAAGGGCACGTAGACCGCGCTGCCCTCAGCGACAGTGAAGCTCATGCCCACGATGTGGGCCTTGTGCGGGTCAAGCGCGGCCTTGGGCTCATGCCTCCAGCCCTCGTCAGGGGCGGTTTCGATGTCAAACGCAACGAGGGTCGCGCCGGACAAGTATTCTTGCAGGGCCTCCAGCGTTGATATAACATGATACATAATGATCCCTTCCCGCCCGCAGCGGGGGAAGCGGGCTCGCCGCCGCCCCCACCGGGGCCTGTCGTTAGTTCAGGGGTTCGATAACCTCGCCGGTGTCGGGGTCAACGTCCGGCACGGCCTCCTCCGGCTCGTCGAAGCCCACGCGCCGGGCGTAGGATTTCACCTGCTCGGAGAGCTTTTCGATCAGCACGTGCTCCTCCGGGGTGAGCGGGCGGTCAATCGCGAACTGCACCTGCGAATAGAGCAAGCCCGTTGTGTTGGTGGCCTTTTTCAGGGTGAAGCGCGTCACGACGGCGTTGCTCTTACGGCCCTTCGACAGCAGCCGCTTGACATACCGCGTGAACTCCTGCAAGCTGCCGGTCGGGAGCGACAGCAGCAGCGGGAAGATTTCGCCCTCACACAGGACATAGAGACGGCGACGGGTCTTGCAGGCTTTCGCGCCGTTCTCGCCGGTGCCCCACTGGTTCAGCGGGCATTTGCGACAGGGCCCGCCCGGTTCGCCTTCGCCGGTCACGCCGTCGAAGCTGGCGCAGTCGGGCGGCTGGTTCCCGCCCGTGTACTTCGCCTTGTAGTAGGTGTGAAGCGGATGGTGATGCAGTATGACGGCGCTGAACTCCTTGACGGCCTCGGGGTCGCCGTCCTCGCCGGGCACCTCGAACATGAGGCCACCGCCGCTGGGGACTTTGACGCGCTCGAACCCCGCGTCCAGGCCGTCGAGCTCCTCGGCCATCATCGCGCCCAGGTCATTGTTCGCCAGGGCGAGGAAGCCGGTGGGCTGTGCCGCGAGCTCGGTGTTTTTCTTGGTTGCCATATGAGAATCTCCTTTGATTAGTTAGATTTTTTCGCGGCCTTCCGCAGGGTGATGCCGATGTCGTCATAGCTCTTGACCATCCCGGCCAGCCAGTCGGGGACGTGGGTTTCGCCGTTTTCGTCGGCGGTTTCCTCGACCTGCTCGCGGACAAAGGAGCCTAGGGTCTGCGCGTTGACGGTGAACAGGTGCTCGTAACCTCCCCTGCGCAGGGCGTCATAGAGCTCCTGCTTGCGCTCGGCCTCCGCAGACCAGCGCGTGTTGGTGGTCATGATAAACTGCCTGCCGCCACGGGAAAAGTTCGGGCATTCGGCCTCGGCCATCGCGTCGGTCAATTTGTGCTCGGCTTCTTTGAGGGCCTCGTTGGCGGCGGTTAGTTCATCCTTCATGGCGTCCCGCTCATCGCGTAGGGTCTTGAAGCGGTCAGCCAAGTCAAACAATGGCTCATTCATACGGATTCCCCCCATTCCTGTAGTCGTCCACCAGGGTGCGGGCGAGGTCGGCCTTGTCGTGCAAGGCTTTCAGCACTTTCTCGTCCACGGTGCCCTTGGCGGTCAGGTGGATATACAGGCACTTTTCGGCCTGGCCCACGCGGTGAATCCGGGCCTTGGCCTGCTCGTAGTTGCTCATGCTGTAGTCCACCGAATAGAACACCATCGTGCTCGCCGCCGTCAGCGTGATGCCCAGGCCCGCCGTAGCGATCTGCCCAACGAATACCTGCACGGCGGGGTCGGTCTGGAACGCCGCAACCTGGTCGTTGCGGTCTTTGACGCCGCCCATCACGCAGGAGTAGCCGATCCCCAGCTTTTCGAGCAGGGCGCATATCGCCTTGATCTCCGGCACAAAGCGGGCCATGACCACCAGCTTCTTGCCCTCGGCGACGGCCTGGTCAACGATGTCCTCCAGGGCGGCGAGCTTCGCGCGACTGACTTGCCGGGGCTTGGGGTCGTCATCGCCGCCGATGAAGCCGCCCGTCAGCTGCGACAGCCGCATGAGCCGAACCAGGATGTTCGCGGCTGTGACGCTGCTCTCCTCGCCGAGTTTGGCGTAGCTGGCCCGCACGAGCTCCCGGTAGATGCGCCGAGGCGCGGGCTCCAGGTCAACCAGACGAATGACGTCCACGGTTTCCGGCAGGTCGAGGCATTCCTCTTTCGTGGCCCGGTACGCGATGCTGTGCAGGCGCTGGGTAAATTCGAGCTCCATTGCCTGCTTCATCACCGGCGTGTGCTGCCCGTAGCCGGTCATGTCGAAGAAGCGGTTGCGGAAGGAATAGAAGCTCCTGCCGAAAATCTCCGGGTTGAGGAATTTGTACTGCGAAAAAATGTCCAGCGCCTTGTTGGTGACGGGGGTGCCGGTGAGCAGCAGCCGATAGCGGGCCGCTGCGCCGATGCGATGCATGGCCTTGCTGGCGTTGGTGGCGTGGGTCTTGATTTTGTGGCCTTCGTCGCAGACCACCAGATCGGGCTGCCAATACGCGAGCACCTTCTCCATGCGCCAGGCGCTTTCGTAGTTGACGACAGCGACGTGCAGGTCGGGGCCTTCTAAGCCCCACAGGGTTTCGGCCTTTTTCGGGCCGGAGCCCTGGAGCACCCGCAACGTGTAAGGGAACGCCGCGAAGCGACTAAATTCCTCCTGCCACACGCCGACGATGGACAGCGGCGCGACGATCAACACCCGCTTGATCCGGCCCGCGAGCCACAGCGCCCCGGTGATGCCGATGGTCGTGAGCGTTTTCCCGGTTCCCATCTCCATGAGCAACGCCGCGCCGGGGGATGCGTCCTCTGTGAACAGCCGGGTGACGAACTCGTAAGCCTCTTGTTGGTGGGCGTATGGCGATGCCCGCACGGGCATCTGTGCTTGGGTCATATGCGTTTCCTCCTCAAGTTTTTTGAGGCTGGCCAGCGCTCTGACATGAGGATAGCAGGTTTGTAAGGAAAAGTCTTTGCAGAAACTTGCAAAAACGCCGAACGCGCAAAGCCTTGATACGCAAGACTTTTAGAGATCGCAAAAATCGACAACGAACGAAAACCCTTGATATACAAGGGCTCAGTTTTGCAGGTTCTGCAATTTATATTTTCAGCGGGCATAAAAAAAGCGCCCCCCTGTTTCAGGGAGCGCGATTATGCGGACGCTTGTTCTTCCAGGCCAAGGGTTCCAAGCAGTGGAACACCTTGAGATTGCAAAAATACGTTGGCCTCGTACACGGTGCAGCCGTGCATTTCCACGATGACGTAGCGATAGGCGCGTCCAGTGTCGCTGTTACCGAAAGACAGCCCTGCGCATTCCAGCAGGCTTTGCACAATGTGGAGCGGCAGGTGCAGGCCAACGCAGATGGCGAGGATTAGCCGCAGGTGGAGTTTTGGCAGTCTGTTGTTCCTAATCCTGCTGTATGTACTTCCGTCAAATTCGGTCAGTTCCGCGAAGCGCACAGTATTCCATTTGCGGTGATCCATGAAGGCCGTGAGCCTTTGGGAAATAGGCAAGTGGGCGGTGGACGCCGCAATCCGCTCCAACTGCATTACTTCCTCGAATGACAACACTGCCTCTTTGAACTTGGACGCCATCGGCCACACCTCCCTTCACAAAAACCCGCGCTTCTTGTCGTTCCCCCAAAAGACAAAAAGACCGGCACATAGCAGTTGACTATGTTCCGGTCTTGGACGCGCGAATATGTGAAAAGGGTAACATTAATCCCTGTTATCAGGGAGCACTACGGCGCGGCACGGCTATCCCGTGCTGCATTGGCACATGGTATTCACCCTCTCGTTCATTTTCGGCGCGAAGAGTAGCTCCAAACCGTTTTGTCGGTTTCGCCGCCCGCCGCGCCGCTCTCTTTACAGCCTCGGCGGGTCTGTGGTATTAAGGTCATGCTTTAGCACAAGCGATGCCACCTTTCGGTTTATGGGGAAATTTCTCTTACTCTAGTCTACCATAGCAAGGCAGGGCGGTCAAGAAAAAGCGTTCGTCCTGTTTTTCCAGGGTTGTACGGCCTTCTACAGCATATGGGACAAAGAGTTTCATTATGATAAAATCTCTGAAAAGTGGGACAAGCTGTTTTTTATCAGGCGTTTCGACACAAAGTTTGACTTTGGAGGCGCGGTGTGGTATACTGCTTTTGTATTGCTCAAAGGAGAGATATTTTGAACGACATCATTCATTGGGACGAGCTTCCCACGGGGCGGGTGACGGCCCTGTGGCATCCGTATATTTTGGCGGGGGCTGTAAACCTGTTGCAAGGGGATTCGACAGCCGGGAAATCGTATTTGTCGCAGGCGATCATCGCCGCTCTTACCACAGGGCGGGCCCTGCCCAACGCCGAGCCCATGCCGCCCTGCAACGTGATCATCCAGAACGCCGAGAACTCCTTCTCCAACGTCGTTAAGCCCCGACTGGAAGCGCTGGGCGCGGACTTCTCCCGCATCAAATCCATCAACGAGGACAGCGGGCGGCTTTCGCTCATGTCGCCGAAAATAGAGGAGGCCATTGTTGCGTATGACGCGCGTCTTTTAACGATTGACCCAATCCAGGCATACATGAATATGTACAAGCTGGCGAGCGTCCGGGAAACGCTTGTGTTCTTGGGGCAGGTCGCGGCGCGGACGGGCTGCGCAATCCTGTGCATCGGCCATCTCACCAAGTCCCAGACCAAAGCGCAGTACAGGGGCCTGGGCAGCATCGACATTTTTAACGCTATTCCGAGCGTGTTGAACTTGGGCAAAGCGGACGAGGAAGTCCGCGTCATGGTGCATAACAAATCGAACTTCTTTGAGACGGGCGCACCAATCGCCTTCACGCTGGAGGGCGACTTCCGCTGGATCGGCGAGTACGACATCACCCTTGACGAGCTACTGGCCGGGGAAACGTCGCCGCGCCGAAACCGGGAACGGGAGCAGGCAAAACAGTTCCTGGCAGAGCTTCTTGCCGATGGGCCGGTCGAAAGTGAAACCGTTTATGCGCTCGCAGCAGAGCTGAACATCGCCCCTCGGACGCTTGAGCGGGCCAAGGTGGATATAGGCGCGAAGTCCCATAAACCAAACGGTATTTGGATATGGTCTATGGACTAAGGAAAATCAAGATCGCCAATATCGCCACTTTGTGTGCGAGCCATGTGGCGATGTTGATGGCAGAATATGGAACAACCCCCGCCGCCCTGGGTGAAGGGTGGCAGGGGTTGTCGTTTTAGTTACCTTCGCCGCTTACGCTTAGACAATGCTACAATTATTCCGATAAGAACTAATGCGCAAGCTCCAATGATCAAGATTGTGTTTAATGAATTCTTCTCAACCTCTGAACCGTCCTCCATAACTTCACCGATTGTTCTTTTTCCATCCTTGAGATATAGCCGGACAGGTTTCTTTTGAGATACGGCGCTTGAGAAGGTTTTTCCTGCTTCGAGTATAACATCTTTATATTCCTTTTGCACAGTGCTCACAGCGGACGCTATGCCGATTTCCTCGATGGTATAATCCATTGTTCCTGTCTCTGTGCCAATGATTCTGATGTCATAGCGGTCTGAGGATGACATGTAAACATGCTTCTCCTCGCCCTGTATAAATATGGCTACTTCGCTTGTAATGCTTTCATCTACTTTATTGTCGATTACTCTACCAACAAGTTGTCCTTTGCTATTGTAGACCTCGACATCAACGGGACAAGCGATACGTGTTTTTTTGATGGTGATGTCTTTACGCAAAAGGTCAATGCCGCCGGAATAGGAACCGATGTTTTGCATCCAAGAAAAATAAATAGGCATTAGATGATAATTGCCTATGCAATCTTTGTGTATTCCCAAGAACCAAGCAAAATTCCCATAGACAGAATCCATCAAGTATGATTTAATGAATTCTTCTGCTTCTTGTTTTTGAGCATCGTTCCCACCCTGAGCAAGCGCAAGCTGTCTCATAAATTCTTTGGGGGCAATATAGGTTTCTTCATGCTTTTCTTCGCGCATCCCGCCCATCCCGCCGACGCCAGTGGGAATAAAACGAGTTATCGTCTTTTTTATCGGCATATCAAATACTTCTGCCGTTGGCGATATATCTGTTCGCATATAATTGATTGCACCAACAACAACACTTGGGCCTGCTACATACTCTATTAGCCTTTTTTGTGCGAGACTTTGATAAGTTGTTTTCACAGCAACCAATAGCTTCTCATGCCGCAAAGGTACATCAAAGCTGGGGAACATATAAGTAGTACCATACTTCCAATAGTCCCATCCCGCGCCGGAAAGAGGTAAATAGGGAACAAAATCCTCAGCGTTCACAAAGTTGTAGATGTTTTTGTAAAGAGATGCGCCGTCTCTTGCCTCTGCCTTTTTTGTCACATTTGGAGTTGCAAACGTGAAGGCATATATGTTTTCTGCTTGCGCATATTTTGCCTCACGTGTTAAATCAGCCGCCAATAAATTAGCCACCGCCGCACCACGACTATGCCCTGTAATCAATATTTTAACATTGTCGTGCGGGAGCTGTCTATCTCTTATGAAAGCATCAAGATTTTTTGCTACATCATCTTTTGCTCTTACAAAGGGCTGATGCTCCTGTGTGTTATTTACATCAATAGCAAAGTTGCTTTCCCATTCATCTAAGCCTGTCGTACCGCGAACCGCCACAATCACCAGATGATATTTTTCGCCATTCACAGGAATCTCTCTGGTGCCAAATGCATATGCAACCGTGTGTTTGCCTTGAACTTTAGATTTGTCATAATTAAAAGATTCCGAATCAGTTATCTCCAGGCTACTGAATGCTTCTCGGATATAATTTTCGTTATAAGCTACCCAACTCAGCGCGGAAGATAACGTTGCTAAATTATGGCTTCTCGCATTATAAGAATTATAAGAGCTCTGTGTGAAAAAGTTGGGGTTCCATGTAACTTCGAAGCGATTTGACTGTTCAGGAATTGGGAGTGAGATTTTTTTATCCACAGTGGTGCCGGGCTTAGTTGTTGCAGGAGGCCTCGTTGTGAGAACAGGCTTTGTAGTGGTCGGCTTGCTTAAACTCGTCGCTTCTGTTCTGCTTTCAGCCGGTTTGTGTCCAGGCATTCCTCTTAGCTTTGGATAACCATTGGGTTCCATTTCCCACGTATTACTGAAGTCAAAACCAGAAAAGCTACTTTGATCGCGCATTTGCTGTCCTGTTAGCGGTATAGCATTTCCTTTGGAATCACCTCTAAAAGAATCTTCCCCGATAGCTCTACTAACATTATTTTCAAAATAGACACTATCAAAAATCACATTGTTGTTTTCATCATGAAATAAGCTTCCTGTTATGCCGCCTGCATAACCATTTGATTGTGTAGATGCAAACGCAACACTTATTTTTCCTGCATTATAGCAGTTTCTAATATAGATGTCTTCTGCGTTCCCGACATAATTCGTTATGCTTCCTGTAATGCCTCCTGCATATAAAACAACACTACTATGGGAAGTGTTCATTGATATATTTCCAACATGATAACTATCTCTTATTGAGGTAGCAACAGCGTCGCCAATAATGCCGCCTGCATATAGGGCTACACCATCCATATAGCTCCCACCAGAGCTTGATGAAACCTCAATGTCAACAATTGCAAAACAGTTGCTAAAAGTTGAGTTCCAAGCTGATCCAGCTATACCACCAGCACCGCCACTATTAGTCGATAGCTTAATTTTCCCGTTCAGAACACCTAGGTTTTTAATCACAGCACCCTTCGCAACTTCACCAAAAAGACCAATTCGTGCTGTCTGGCCTGGACTATTGACATCTATTTTTATGTTTCTAATTACATGATTGTTTCCATCAAAAACTCCCGAAAATTCCCATTCGCCGCCGCCGGGGATCCAGTCGCTTGCAATTGGTTTCCAGTTTCCCCAAGAAGCAAGATCAATGTCATTCATGAGAAAAAATTTTCCTGATAAGTTTTTGCTTACGTTAGCCAAATCCTGCGCCGTGTATATTGGCGTGTAGCCAGCGGGCACGCTGGCCGCGTTGACTGAAAGCCTGACTACAGGCACGAAACCGACCACCAATGCAAGAGCCAACAGAACCGATGAAAACCGCCTACCCCACTTGGACATATTGAATTTGCCTCCCCTAATTTGATTAGCTTATATTATAAGCGAAGATCGCCGTAGAATCAAGTACCTTCAATCTTTTTCTTTGGGCACAAGAGATAAAACGAAATGGAAGTTCACGTCCATGCTGTGCATGTAATGATCAAGCGCCAGATGATCAACTTCTATCGCGTCACCTAGATTAACATGGCCGCCGTAACAACGGCAGCCATCGGAATCTCTTATTTCAGCTTCGACGCCGGTGAAGTCGTCATTGTCAGATAGGACGCTGAGAATCTGTATGCAAAATCCTTCGCCTAGGGAAACGAGGTTTCCTATCCTTTCGACGCATCTGAACTCTCCTTCGGATGTTTCTTTATACAGGGGCAGTGGTAAGGTTGAGCGACCCACCCCGCACTGTGCATATCATGTCAAAGGGCAACTCAAACCAAAAATCCTTGTCGCTCGCCCACTGTTTCCACCGCCGCGACAAACCTTAAAGCATTATAACATATATTCTTGGATACCGCAACATGAACGACAAATATTTTTTGAGCAATTTGCCCTTTCCATCCGCTATCATTAGATGGACAGGAGGGAAGCGCTATGTACGACAAATACGTCCGCGACCGAATCACGCAACTGCGTCTGCAAAAGGGTGTGTCCGAGTACCAGATGAGCTATGACCTGGGGCACAGCAGGGGTTACATCTATAACATTTCGTCTGGCAAGAGCCTGCCGCCTATGATTGAGTTCTTCGCTATCTGCGACTACTTCGGAATTACGCCGCAGGAGTTTTTCGACGACCGCCTGCGCAACCCGGAGCTCATTCAAAAGGCGCTGGACGGCCTGAAAACCCTGGACGACAGCGACATGCTGTTGATCCTCAACCATATCAACCGTTTGCAGAAGAACCCATAAATGCAAAAAGGGCCTCTATCAAATACTGTACCTTTTGATAGAAGCCCTTTTTGGCACGGATGGAGAAGATAATTTAGCGATTATGCTTAAAATTCAGGAAGCCAAGCCCATAGCTATTTCAGCAGGTTCACCAAGGGCAAGGCATAAAAAAACAGCTATCAAAAGGTACACTTTCTGATAGCACGCAGGAGGGAACCTTCAACGCTCCCCATGATATTATAGTCTTCCAAAACCTGCCTGTCAAGCCCTTAATCGGCAATTTTTTACGAATTTTTTTAGTCGGTTGAATTGGCCTGCTTCTGGTTGACGAGCCGATATTCCCGCAGACGCCGATAGAACGTGGCCTCCTTCAGGCCGCTTTGCCGCAGCGCCTCGTCCAGGTCAATTTGTTTGCGCTCCCATTTGCGAACCAGCACGGCGAAATCGGCAGGCGCTTCGTTAATGGGCCGCCCAAACCGCACTCCCTTGGCCTGTGCTGCGCGGATGCCTTCTCGTTGCCGCTGCAAAATATAGCCACGTTCTAACTCAGCCACCGCCGCAAATACCGTGAGCATGAATTTTCCTGTGGGCGTCGTGGTGTCGATGTGCTCCTTCTGGCTGACGAACTCCACGCCCTTCGCGGTCAACTTCTCGACGAGCTCCAGCAAATCCCGCGTGTTGCGGGCGAAACGGCTAACCGATTCCACAATTATCGTGTCGCCCTGTTCGACACTTGCCAGCAGCTTCTGCAAGCCGGGCCGCGCTGTGTTTTTGCCGGACTGTTTATCAAGGAACATATTTTTCTCGGAGATACCTAACTCCCGCATGGCAATCATCTGCCTATCAAGGTGCTGATCCTGGGCGCTTACGCGGCAATATCCGTATGTGCTCATTGCGAAACCTCCCTAAAGTAAAATGGCCCCGGCACAATAGCCGAGGCAGTGCTTTTCAATTGTAAAGCCTATCTCATAGTAGTGGTGCGCTTTTTTTCTTGTGCATTGAGCTATAAGGTCGAGCCCCTGCGGGCTCCCATAGCCGCGCCGAGTGCGTTCGGCGAGCCCGCGCCTGAAAATGAGCCCCGCCCCTATGGAGCTATTTAGCCCCGGTACTGTTCAAGCCCCGCTTTTCGGCGGGGCTTGAGCAGTGCCGCGGAGGGGGCTCGTTTTTCTGAGGGCTGCCTCCACGGTGCGATGAATAATTAAAATGTATAGGCAGGGGGCTCGGGATTTTTTTCAGCGCCGCTCGTTTGCGGTTGGTGAGCATTTTGGGGTCGTTTTCCCACTCTACAAAGCGGCGGCGCGGGCGTTGTCGGATATTGCTAACCCTTTGATATAGCGCTTTTTCAGGCCAAAAAAACGAAAAGGCCACCCATTTCGGGCGGCCTTTTCGTTGTTAATTTTTGTCCATCTTCATGGTCCGAGTGGCGAGACTTGAACTCACGGCCTCTTGACCCCCAGTCAAGCGCGCTACCAACTGCGCCACACCCGGATTTTTTGAGTTCTACTGACTAACCCCTATTTATATCGCACGACCTCAGTTAAGCACGGCTCCATACTGAAGTAGTATAGCGTATTTTGATTGACTTGTCAAGCTTTTTTTGGGATATTTTATAGGCATTTTTCGAGGCGATTTACGCACGATTTAGTGGCACATTGCGACAAGCACCACCGCATATGGTACTACTGGTAATACGATGAAAAAGAATAGTCCCAGCTACGAGCCCATCCCCGCCACCCAAAACCTAGCGGCCCGCCAAGCAGACCTACCCTGCCTACCTGACCGCGAGGGGAGAGCGGTTGGCGATTATCCCATTTTTATGCAAAAGAGTCCAGACCTTTTCTCGGTCTGGACTTTTTCAGTGCCCTCTGTGTATCAAAGGATTGCGTTGATCATACTCGAAATGGGCCCAGTTCAAAATACGATCTCTTCTCCTGTCCGCGCCGAGTCGTACACCGCGTTGATGATTCGCACTGCTTTGGTAGCCTCCATGGGGCCCACCATGGGATCGCGGCCGAATCGCACGGCATCGACCATGTCCTGGATCTGATAGCTGTGGCCGCGCACCACGGTGGGGTCGGCGGAGACAGAGGCGTGTTTGCCACCGAATTTCTCCTTCATTTCGGCCTCTTCCGCCTCCATGTTGTCGCCCCTGATCCTCCAGGCGATCACCTTGTCGCCATCGATATGGATGGAGCCGTCGGTGCCGGTGACCTGCAGCTCGGTGCCCATCCCGGGGTAGGCGCAGGTGGTGGATATGAACGTGGCGACGGTGCCGCTTTTGAACTTGATGGTGGACTGGGTGAAGTCCTCGGTTTCGATTCTGTGGTTGACCACGCGCATGTTGGCCTTGACGCTCTCCACATCGCCCAGCAGCCACTGCATAAGGTCCACCGTGTGCACGCCCTGGTTCATCAGCGAGCCGCCGCCGTCCATGGCCCAGGTGCCGCGCCAGCCGCCGTTCTGCAGGAAATAGGCGTCGTCCCGGTGCCAGTTGACGCGGAAGAACGCAGCGTAGATCTCGCCCAGGCGCCCGGCTTCCACCGCCGCTTTGAAGGGCTCCATGATGGCGTTGCGGCGGTTCTGGAAGATGCCGCCCACCTTCAGCCCCGTCTCCTGTCGGGCCTTCTCGATTTCGAGGATCCTGTCCACCGTGATATCCATGGGTTTTTCTACCAGTACATTCTTCCCTGCGCGTAAAGCCTGGACGGCCATTTCGGCGTGCAGGCCACTGGGCGTGCAGACCGACACCACGTCGATGTCGGGGTTCCCGAGCATTGCGGCGTAGTCCGTATAGGTTTTCGCATCCTGCGCGCCCGCAATATTCTTTTGGGCGTTTTCAAGCTGCTCCGGCCTGATGTCGCAGATCGCCACAAGCCTGCAGCCCTGCGCCGCAATGGCGCCCCTGACATGCGCCTTGCCCACACCCAGCCCTACCACCGCGTATCCAACGGTTTTTTCCATGTACAAGATCTCCTTTTATTTAAGATTTATATAATTATAGCATACCGGGAAAGGATAATCAACTGTTTTTTGTGCTTGTTTAAAAAAACCGAAAAAAGTACTTGCATTTTCAGAAACGCTGTGCTATAATAATTTGTCATTTTATTACACACACGCGCTAATCCCATCTTTGCGCGTGGTGGGGCAAAACAGATAAGGAGGAAAATCAGTCTATGGCAGTGGTATCCATGAAGCAATTGCTCGAAGCGGGGG
>Ga0123353_10002470_pt1 | contig 22996 bp, 19 predicted proteins | sample TergutLab28metaG_3_FD_92763 | JGI IMG/M metagenome (GOLD analysis project Ga0123353, IMG submission 92763) | Labiotermes labralis P3 segment gut microbial communities from Petit-Saut dam, French Guiana - Lab288 P3 | ecosystem: Host-associated > Arthropoda: Insects > Digestive system > Gut ... | reverse complement strand
GTTTCGCAACGCTTCGTCGGCCTCGAGCACGTCGCGGGTACTGGCCAGACCTTCCTTAAGCTGGAGCGTGGCCAGCGTACTGCGTCGCTGGGCGATCTCCACGCTGCGCTGCTGAATTTCATACGTTTGCCGCGACTGATCCAGCAGACGATATCGCTGCCGGACTTCCAGGGCCACGTTGTCCATGAAGGCCTCGAGGCCGCGCTGCGCCCGGTCGGCGGCGATCTGCGCCCGCCGATACGCGTCGCGGTTGTCGGTCTGATCCAATTCGTACTGCAACGTCAGCCCGACGTACCGCGTGTTTTTGTCCCACTGAATCCGCTCGGGCTGGCGAGGCGCGGTTCCCGAGGCCGCGATCCCCGCCAACACGTCCAACTGCGGAAGGAACCGGTCGGCCGCGATCTCCACGTCGCGGTCGGCGTCCCGGGCGGCCGCGAACTGGCGGAGCACGTCCGGCCTCGTCCGCAACGCCAGTTCCGTCGCGCCGGTCACGCCCAGGGGCATCGACCGCGGACCCTCCTCCTGCAACGCCTTCAGCGCGCCGGGATATTCCACGTCGATCCGCGCCGCCATCGGAAGCCCCAGGCTGAGCTTGAATTGATCCAGCGCGTCCAGATACGCCGACTCGCTGTTGCGCAACCGGACCTCGGCGTCCAGAAGGTTCTGCTCGGCCTGGTCCTGCTCGATCGGTGAAACCTGTTCGCCCCGCACGAGAATTTCCGTCAGTTCGAGCGTGTCCTTGAGGCGTTCGATGTTGATCCGCTCGTTCTCCAGTTGGTCGCGCTGCTCCAGCACGCCGTAATACTGCCGGATAATTCCCGTCGCGAACGTCTGCGAGAACCGCTGATGCGTGTAGACGGAGAAAATCAGGTCGCGTTCCATGCGGTACTGCGGTTCGTACGCCAGCCCGCGCCACGCCCCGCGAAGCAGCGGCTGCGAGAAGTTGGCCCGCAGCAGCGACCCCGCGACGGACCCGCCCCACCCGGTCAGGTCGCTGGCGATGTCCAGCCCGCCGCCCAGAACCAACTGCCCGCCGGATTTGAGCTTCTGGAGGATTTCCACGCCCACGCCCGCCGACGCGCTGTCGACCGTCCCGTCGGGTCCCGCCGTGCGGAAGGCCTCGCCGTGCACATCGCCACCCCACCCGCCGAACGTCCAGAATCGCCGGCCGTTCGCCACCGCCAACGCCTGAACGTACAGGTCCTCCTTCTGCTCCTGGAACGTCCGGCTGTTGCGGAAGGCGATCTCGGTGGCCTCCTGGACGGAGATCTCCACCATGGTCTCGCCGCCGATGGGAATGCACTTGTCTCCGACGCGGATCACGCCCGGCTGACTGGTCGGCTGCGTGTCTGTCTCCGGTGCCGCGTCGCTCTCGGCGAGCGGGTTGTACGCGATGTCAAACGGGGAGGATTCGCCCAGCGCGGCCCGCTGCGCCGACACCAGCGTGCCGTACGCGGCCTTGTCCGCCCGCTTGGCATACCCCGCCGGCGTGCAGCTCAATTGAAGCAAGCCGCCCGACAGGACCACTATACATGACAAAACGATTCGCCTGATCATTTCCATCCACACGTTCACGCGCACGAAGTGTCTCACATCCGTACGGCCCGGGATCGTACCATATCTAAACCCGGAATGCCTCATGAAGTTGCGAAAAACATCGAACAGGGCGACATCACGTTTACAGGTGCCAATCGTTGTGTAAGCCCAACCTGGCCGCCGGCCCTGCCATTAGGCGCTTCAAAACGTTCTGCCGCACTGGAACGTTCTACGACGCCTAATGGCAGGCCATACCCAAAGCTCAAGCCTCCCATGCGAAAAACCGGAATGTACAATGCGATTATCCTGGACGAATTGGCGTTGCACGGCGGCGCGCGTCGCGTTATGGTGCTGAACGGATCGGAAATCCGCACGAGGAACGGTGAAATGACGCTGGAAAACGCACTACGAAACAAGGTTATGGGCTGCCTGGTCGGCGGGCTGATCGGTGACGCGATGGGCGCGCCGGTGGAGGGGTGGCATTACAAGCGGATCGAGGAAACACACGGCTGGCTGAAGGATTTCGATGGCGAGGGAACCGACGATTCCGCGATCAAGGCCATTCTGTGCGAGGCGATCATCGCCAGCCACGGCCATGCGAGGGCCGACGAATTCGCCGAGAGTTTTTTGCGAAACAAGGATCGCTACGGCCACCTGTTTTTCATCCCGGTCCAGAATATGCTGCACAAGGTTCTGGACAAGCTGTCGCTTCCGGTCCATGCCGGATGGGGCAACATGCAGTCGTCCAGTTCGGCGATGGCGATTTCCCCGATGGGCATCATCAACGCGTGCAATCCGCGGATGGCGGCGCTTCAGACCTTCGACGTAGCCGGTCTGATCCACGCCGGGGACAGCGGGTTCTGCCGCGACGGTGCCTGCGCGATGGCGGCGGCCGTGGCGGCGGCGCTGGACCCGCGCGCCACCGTCGACACCGTGGTGGACGCGTCGACGGCCTATCTGCATCAAACCAGTGGCGCCGAGATGATCGGCATGATCCGGCGAGCGATCGGCTGGGCGAAACAGGCGGGCGAATACGCCGCGTTCCGCGACCTGCACTACCAGCACGCCCTGCGGCCTGTGCAGTGCGACTCGCGTGAGACGGTTCCGGCGGCGCTGGCGCTGTTCTGGTTGGCCGGCGGTGACGCGACGAAGACCATCGAAACCGCCGCCAATTTCGGGCGCGACGCCGACACGATCGCCACCATGGCCGGCGCGCTCGCCGGAGCGTTCAGCGGACTGGACTCGCCGCGGACCGAATGGCGGGACAAACTCCACAAAACCGGCATGCTGGACAAACAACACGCGTTGGCCGACCAACTGATCACGATCTGCCGGACAAAGGCCCAGGAACAGGCCTCGTTTCTGCACGCGTATCCGGTCTGACAGCCCTCACAGCAAGACTCCACGGCAACTCCATAAAGGAACCCTCATGATATCCAATCAGGAAAAACAGCGTGTCTGGGACGCCTACCGCAGCCGCAAACCGATCCGCGTTCCGGTGGCGTGGGGCGTGAATTGCCGCATCGTCATTCTCGACCCCCGATGGAATCCCGAGGGCGTGAGCTGGCGGGAGTACCACAACGACGGACGCGTCATGGTCGAGATGCAGCGGCGGTTCATGGACTGCTGCGCCGACTACCTCAACCACTACAGCGACAGCCCGACCGGCCGCCCGGCGGAGTGGACATTCAACATCGACAACCAGAATTTTTACGACGCCGCGTATTTCGGCTGCCCGGTGCATTTCCGCGACGGACAGGTTCCCGACGCCACGCCGATCCTCGCCGGGTCCGACCGCGACCGCATCTTCGATTTCGACCTCGACCACCCGCTGGACAACCCGTTCGTGCAAGAGTGTTTTCGCCGCCACGAGCGCCTGCGCGACGCCGTGGCGAAAACCACCCTCGACGGTGTGACGCTCAAGGTCGGCCCGCTGATGATGGGCTGGGACGGCCCGCTCACCATCGCCACGCAACTGCGCGGCGAGGAAATTTTTTCCGACCTCATCGAAGACCCTGACTACGCCGTGCGGATGATGCGGTTCCTCCAGCGGGCGGTGGAAATCCGCAACCGCGCCCTGGCCGTCAAGGCCGGTGTGCCCATTTTCACGCCGCCATCGGGCGGATTCGCCGACGACTCGATCCAGCTCATCGGCCTGGAGATGTACCGCGAACTGCTGCTGCCGCTGCATCGCGAGTGGTACGGGCTTTTCGGCCCGGGGCCTCACGGCATCCACCTCTGCGGCGACGCGACGCGTCATTTCCCGACGATTCACCGCGAATTGAACGTCTGTTCGTTCGACACGGGTTTCCCGGTCGATCACGGCAAACTCCGCCGCGAGCTCGGGCCCGACGTGGAGATCCTGGGCGGCCCCGAGGTCGGCCTGCTGCTGTCCGGCACCCCGCAGCAAGTCTTCGACCGCACCCGCGCAATCTTAACGTCGGGCATCATGGAGGGCGGCCGATTCATCCTCCGCGAAGCCAACAACCTCCCACCCTGCGTCCCGGAAGCGAACCTGGCGGCGATGTATCAGTGCTGCCTGGAGCATGGAAATTATTGATGGAAAACCCTATAACTATAGGCGAACTGTACGGTCTTGCCCATAGCAGAAAGCATGGCGAAGATGGAAAGGTCACGCTGAAATTCGCCAAAGTCAACGACGAGGTTGCCGACCGAATCCACAAAGAACTTGACCTTGACGTCCACGGTTTTGTTCACCGTATGGATGAGCAGTTTATTCGCCATGCGGACGGAGGACATGACGCCGACGGCGAATGGAGAAAAGCCCAGGTTCCCATCGTCAAGTCGGACTACGAGAAAATCGAACGTGTGGTTGGCTACCCGGATAAAATCGCGATCGTCGGAAAGACAAGGCAAGGTTTACCGATCATACAATTCAAGAAACAAGTGAACGGCCATCTCCTGGTTCTTGAAGCGTTTCATGATGGGAAGAAGTACCTGAACTTCATCACGATGTACAAGCATATGTATGGGCTAAAAAAAGGAGAAGCCCCGCTGAGAAACATTGCTGCTTTTGTCAGCCCCTCGGCTAAACGCCCGAAACGCTTCTGCACGATGTGCAGAATGCCCAATGCTCCGACAAAAGCCGGTCTCAACCGGGCTTCTATAAACATTATCGACCACAACATCTTGAAAATCAAGCCCGTACGGCAATTTTCCCGCTACAATACCCCCCATGACGACGCTCGCTCTGGACACACCGATTCAGTATGTCAAAAACGTCGGCCCGGTTCGCGCGCGGCAGTTGGAGGGGCTTGGTATTCGCACGCTGGAGGAACTGCTCACTTATTTCCCGCGGCGATTTGACTTGCGGCGGCAATGTCAGCCGATTCGGTCCATCCGTGGCGACGAGGAGGCCGTCACCGTCGCCGGCGTGGTGAAATACGTCAACGAGCACCTCGGACGCAAGCCCTGGTTCGAGGCCGTTCTCGTCGATGACAGCGGGCTGCCCATCACCGCCAAGTGGTTCCACGGCGGCTATCTCCGCGGGAAAATCCGCCCCGGTCTGACACTGGCGGCCAGCGGAAAAATCAGCGTCTTCCGCGAAAACCTCCAACTCGTCAACCCGCGGTTCCAGATCATCTACGACCCGCAGAACACCAACCTCGGCCAGGACGAACTGCTTCCGGTCTATCCCGCCGGAGAGGGGCTCACCAGCAACGTCATCGCGGCCGTCATCCAAAAAGTGCTGCCGCAGGTGCGAGGCCTGATTGGCGACGCGCTCACGGGCGACTACCTCGCCGCCCGCGACCTGTTGCCACGCGAGCAGGCCATCTTCGCCATGCACCGTCCCGAGGACCGCCCGCAGTGGTCCGCCGCCCGAAAACGCCTCGCCTACGACGAGTGCCTGCTCATGCAACTGGGCCTGGCGATCATGCGACAACGGGCCGTCAGCCGCCCCGCGCACCCGCTTCCGATCACCGACGAAATCGACCAGAGAATCCGCGCCCGATTCCCCTTCCCGTTCACCGACGCACAGAACACCGCCGTCGCCGAAATCGTGCGCGACCTCGGACGCCCAACGCCCATGAACCGCCTGCTCCAGGGCGACGTCGGGGCGGGCAAAACGGTCGTCGCCCTCTACGCGGCCCTGCTGGCGGTGGCCAATCAAAAGCAGGCCGTCATCATGGCCCCGACGGAAATCCTGGCCGCCCAGCACTACCGGCGGATTCAGCAGTATCTCGAGGGTTCGCGCGTGCGCAGCGGGCTGCTGACGAGCGGGCAGCGGGAGATCGACCGCCAGCGCCTCCTCGACGGCCTGGCGACCGGCGAGCGGCACCTGGTCGTCGGAACGCACGCGCTGTTGGGTCAGGACGTGCGGTTCGGCCAGTTGGGGCTTGTCGTCATCGACGAACAGCACAAATTCGGTGTCGAACAGCGGACGTCCATTCGCGGCAAGGGGTTCGCGCCGCACTATCTCGTGATGACGGCCACACCCATTCCGCGCACGCTGGCGATGACACTCTTCGGCGACCTGGACGTCTCCACCATCGACGCCCTTCCGCCAGGCCGAGGAAAGACCACCACGCGCGTCGTCGCGCAGGAGGAGATGCCCCGCGTCCTGGAGGCCGTCGAAAAGCGTCTCCAGTCCGGGCAGCACGCGTACTTTATTTACCCGCTGGTGAACGCGGCCCCGCAGGCGGAGTTGACGGCCGCCCAGGACGCTTTCGCCGAACTATCGCGCGGGCCTCTCGCAAAGCACGGTGTGGCGATGATTCACGGGCAGATGCCGGCCCACCAGAAGGACGCCGCCATGCAGGATTTCGCCTCCGGGCGGGCCAAAGTGCTCGTGGCCAGCGTCGTCGTCGAGGTCGGCGTGGACGTTCCCCAGGCCAACGTCATGGTCGTCATGCACGCCGAGCGGTTCGGCCTGGCGCAACTGCACCAGCTCCGAGGCCGCATCGGACGCTCGTCCGAGAACGCGTACTGCTACCTCGTCGCCTCACCGAACAACCCGCTCGCGCGCGAGCGGCTTGGCGTGTTGGAGGAAACCACCGACGGGTTCAAAATCGCCGAGAAGGACCTGGCCTTGCGGGGTCCTGGCGAGATGTTCGGAACCCGCCAGCACGGCCTGCCGGAACTGAAAGTCGTCGACCTCGCCGAGGACCTGGACCTGCTCCGCTTCGCGAGAAAAGACGCCTTCGAAATGGTTTCCGCCGACCCTGGCCTGACAAACCCCGAACACCAGCAACTCCGCCGCGAATTGCAGACGCTCTATGCCGGCCGGCTGGGATTCGCCGCGGGAGCGTGAATGAACGTGACGCGGGCGCCTCGCCCGCGTTGGACTGGCCATCACGGAACACCATGCCTGTTGGCAGACGTTTGCGCGGGCGAGACGCCCGCGTCACGTACCATGCGTTTGCCCTGGAACAGCCCCTACGTCGCCAACCGACGAAAAAACGCGGCAATCTCGCCCTTGCCAGCCTGCCCGGTGGCAACACGGAGCGTCAGGTCGTGCAGGCTACCCTTTGGCGCGTCGATCTCGATGCCGTTGAGGTCCAGGAAAACCAGTGCCGCAACCAAACCGGCACGCTTGTTGCCGTCAACAAATGGATGGTTCTGCACGATGTGAAACATGTACGCTACCGTCATCTCGAAGATGTCCGCGTGAAGAAACTCTCCGCCGAAAGTCGCCCGCGGCCGGGCCACGGCCGATTCCAGCAGGCCGTAATCGCGCACACCGTGCTCGCCACCGTACAGATCCACCTGATCGGTGTGAAGCGTCAGAACGTCCTGGGGTTCGAGGAAGTCCGTCATGGATCACTCCGCCAACCGCCTGAGGTCGTCGCCATACCGGCGGTTCATCTTCTCCAATGACTGCCGAAGCTGCCGCTGCCGCTTGGCGTCCCGAACGGGCGACACCAACAGCGTCTGGCCGTCGGTCGTCAATTCCAACGGTGTTTCGGGTGTCGTCCGAAGCAGTTCCAGGATGGGCTTGTCGATCACCAGGGCGTAACTGTTGCCGTGTTTAATCAATGTTTTGACCATGACCGCACTCCTTCCGCCTGTCAACACGTTTTCCGTCGTCATTCAACACAGTATCTACCGTATGTTTACTATCGTCAAATACGAAATGTTTCTCGACTACCCTGTACACCCATCCGCGTCTTCGCCGTCCCGCCTCCCCGCGTCGTCACTCCTCCGCCGCGAAGAGGAGCACGTTGCAGAGCAGGCGGCGGGCGTCGGGGGTGGACAGTCCGCGGCAGCCGTAGAGGGTGGGTCCGGCGGCCGGTCCAGTCACGGCCAGGGGGGAGGCGATCACGCACAGTCGTCCGTCGATGGTGCCGCCGTGGAGCGGAACGCGGTCGGGTTTTCTCCGTCCGTTTTGCACGACCGTCGTCCAGGCGGGCGACGTCACGTCCGCGCCGCTTCCCCCGGCCAATTGACCGGTAAACAGCGCGTGTCCGGCGGGTAGTTCGCGGACGTTTTCCTTTCCACACAGGGTCTGGGCCAATTCCAGAACGGCCGAGGCGGTATCGGCCTCGCCCGTCGCGGCGTCCAGAAACAGCGTGCCGCCGGCTTGGAGATACGTTGTCAGCGTCTGCCGCTGCGCGTCGGAGAGCGAAAATTTTCCCGCCGCCGGAAGCCACAGCAGGTCGATCTCTCCCGGAACGTCGCGCGTCAAATCGACGGCCTCGGCCTGCCGGACGGTCAGCGACATGGCGTTCATCAACGCCTCTCCCACGCGCGGGGCCGCGTTGGAAAACCCCGCCCACGCGTCCCCCAGTTTCACGCGGGCGACGACAATCTCCCCCGCCGACGGACCCGCCGGTGGCGCGACGACCGATGACGCCAGCGGCGACGGCAGCGGTCCGGCGTCCGTCACGTACCGCACCACGTTGGCCAGCAGCACCGCGCTGTCCATCCGCCGTCCGATGTGCCACAGTCCGGTCAAGTCCTCCTCCAGAACCGCCGCCCGAAGCCCCGTGAAATCGGCCAGCCCCGACAAGGCCGGTTTGTAGCTGGACGGCATCGCGCCCAGCGACAGCAGCGGATGGTCCGCCCCCATCGCCACGGGCGCCAATCCCAGCGAGAGCGAGGTCAATAAATCCCTCGCCTGACCGGCCAATTGCTTGTCGCCGCCCAGCGGTTGCACGAGCACGAATCCGCCCGCCGCGACATACCGTCGTAGCCCGCCGATCAACTCCCCGTCGAACGGCGTCACGCCGTCCCACGTCATCAGCACCACCGGCGGTCCGTTCTGGGCCAGGTCGCGGGGCAAAACCTTCCGCCAGGACACGGTCGCCTTGAGCGGCCCCGCCAGCGCGCGGCAGACGTTCTCGACGGCGAACGGGTCGAACTCCGCCCCCACCGCCAACCATCCGACGACCTCGCTCTGCCGGGCCCGCGCCAGAATCTGCACCGCCAATGCCGTCGGGAGAATCGACACGCCCGGCTGACCGGCCCGTTCGGCCTTCTGCCCCGTGTCTGTCCAGGGACCGCCGGTCCGCTGCTCCAGAAGCGACGCCACCAGCTCGCGCTGGATCGACCGGCCGGCCAATTCGTTCACGCCCGCCAGCCTGGCCGCCTGCTGCATCGCCAACTGGTACTGTCCGACGTAATCTTCATCCAACGCGGCGGGGTATTTCGGAATTTTCGTGATCGAATACCGCGAATCCAGCCACTCCCATCCTCTGACCAGAATCTGCCGGTCGCTCGCGGCCAGTGGATTGGGTTTTCGCGGGGGTCGGGGCATGGCCGCACTTTCGCCCGCCATCCGCAGGTGCAGCAGATGCAGGCTGACCATCGCCGACGCCGTGGGTGTTCCGTAACTGTCAGGCCGAAGCGTGGGATGGAACCCCCACCCCCCGTCGCGGTTTTGCAGTGACATCCACCACTTCAGCGCGTTGCGCCACACGGCCACCGGAACAGTCGCCCCCGCTCCGGCCGCCTCGTGCAGCGCCAACACCGCCGCGGACGTGTTCGTCGCGTCGGTCCAGTCCGCGCGAGGCTGCGAGTCAGGACCGTACCCCCACCCGCCGGACTTCTGCTGCTGTTTGAGCAGCCACGCGACGTCGGCCTGGAGTTTGTCCCCGTACTCGGTCTTGGGCAGCCGGGCGTAGACGCGCGCCCTGGCTGAGCGAATCTGCACCGTGCGAGGGTCCAGCCGCGTGAGATGCGTCACTGCCGCCTTGAGTTGAGGACTCTCGAGCGTCTCGCCCACCTCCAGGGCCGCCAACGCGACCATCGCCTCGGCCAGTCCGCGATGCTGCGGAGCGACGTCCCACGACCCGTTCTCCGTCTGCCGGGCGTAGAGATAGGCCAACCCGTCGGCGACGGCGGCGTCAACCCGGTCGGCCGTGATCCCATCGGACGAACCCTGTTGGGCCCAAGCCGGCGCGACCAGAAACAACGAGACCATCAACCATGTCCGCATCCGCGTCATGCCCACAGCGTACCATAGTCCGCCGCGGCATTCCATGGAAACGGTTAATCCAGACTGCGTGAACGGAAGCGGATGCGTTCCCGGTTCATCGACTCGCGGAGTTTTTCCTTGTACTCCCGAGGCCGGGGGACGGCGAACGAAATGTACGGCGCCGTCGCGTCGTCGGAAAACAACGTGATGACGCCCGTCCCGAACAGCCGCCCGGCGATCGTCTGAGAAAAATTGATGTCCTTGCCCCGATACAGCGGAATGTCCTCCTCGCGCTGCGAGAGCAGACCTTTGATGATAACCACGCGCTGTGAGGTCAGACGCACCAGCGACATCCGCGCCTGGAACCACGCGATCAGCAGGCCAATGTTCCAGCCCAGCAGCAACACGTACAGCAGACCATGCCTGCCCAACGCGGCCTTGATCGGCACGCGGCTGTCATAGAACACCTCCTCCTTCTCGTCCGCCACCGGCGCGGGGCTGTCGTTCCACGACGTCGGGGGATCGTTCCGCGGCGTCGGATTATTGTCATATGGCGGCATCGGCGTGTTGTCGGGCGGGATGGGATCTCTCATGGTTCACCTTCTGCGCTGTGCCTTGTCCTCGACGAACGTTCGTTCATCCACCCCATTCTACAACACAAAAACCGGCGCCGCGTAAACGCGTTCCGGGATCATGACGCCTACGATGAAGTTTTCCGACCGGGGACATTCGCATGGTATACGTGTGGTTGGCGTGGCTGGGGGGTGTGGCGGCGGCGGGACACTGCGTGGGGATGTGCGGTGGGTTCGCGGTGCATTTTGCCGACGGGACTCGCGACGGTGGCCGGTGGGCGGCGATGGGACGTCAGTTGGGGTGGCACGCGGGCCGCCTGGCGACGTACGCGTTTCTGGGCGGACTGGCGGGGTTTCTCGGTCGAAGCGTCAGCCTGCTGGATTGGCCCACCGTCAGCCGGTCGGCGGGGGTTCTCGCCGGGATCGTCACGCTCCTCATGGGGCTGCGACTGCTGGGGTTTCCCGGACGTCTGACGTGGCGCGGGCGTCAACGTAGCACGGGCGTCTCGCCCATGCAACCATTGTCCATAGAGGAAACGTTCGCCCCACGGCCCGACCAGCACGGGCAAGATGCCCGTACTACGCCGTTCTACGCGCATGTGATGGGGCAGTTCCTTCGCAAACCGTCGATCGGGACGGCCCTGGCGTTTGGATTGGCCAACGGGTGGCTGCCCTGCCCGGTCACGCTGGCGTTTTTGGCCCAGGCGGCCCATTCCACGTCGGTCGCAACCGGAATGGCCATACTGACCGCCATGGGCGTGGGAACGATGACCTCCCTGCTGCCAGCCGGCCTGCTGGGACTGGCGGTGCGGACCCGGTGGAACCGCCATGGTGTCCTCCTGGCCGGCGGACTCCTGGTCGTCCTGGGCGGATGGACCCTTGTGCAGAAACTCCAATCGACCACGCCATCCTGCTGCCACTGACGCTACTGAAAATATACCTCCCCCATCGTCCAAGGCTGGTCTCCCCGGACTTGCGTGACCAGGCGGACGTGGCGGGCAAGACGGGCGCCGATCAGCGGGATGTACGTGATGCGGCGGGTTCCCGAGGCGATGTACTCGGTGGTCCAGGTTCGTCCGTCGTAGCTGGTCAGCAGGACCAGGCGGACGGGGAAGTCGAGCGCCCGGTCCGGCCCGTGGTCGATGATGACGAGATTGAACACGCACGGTTTCCCGAAGTCGATCTGAAGAAAGGATTCCGGTCCGTCTCCGCTGGTGGCGACGGTGCGAACATCGTCGTCGGCGGCGTTGGCCAGGTCGGTGAAATCGCCCGAGAGTTTCCACTGCGATTTCGGCGTGATAGACGCGTTGGCCCCCAGACCGTCATAGTCGATGATCTGCCCGCCCATGCATCCGCCCAGCAGGCCCGCCGCCACCACGCACATACGCACTCGAACATTCATGCCGCCTGCGCTCCTTTGACCGTTCGTTGGGATTATAGCGTGGCGGCGGGACGGACGAAACTCCTTGGAACACACAGGGCAAACGCGTGTACGTGACGCACGTGGCGTGACAGGCCGCAAGGGCCCTGCCATTTTGCGTTGTAAAACGCGGCAAAAGCGAAACGGTCGGCCCCTGGCGACGTTTTACAACGCAAAATGGCAGGGCCCTTGCGGCCTGTCACGCCACGTGCGAAAGTCAGCGAACGAACAGGGAAGTACCTTGCGTTTGCCCTGGGGAACGCGCCCACCGTATTCTCCCGCGAGGCGACTTGTTGTACAATGAGCGGCCGAGGAGTTTCATGCAAGCACAACAGATTCCGGCGGACTATCTCACCGCGTCTCGCGAGCGATTGCGGGAACGCATTGCGCGGCGCAAAGGCGAACTGGGGTCGCGGCTGGTCGTGCTGGGGCACCATTACCAGAACGACGACGTGATCGCGTTTTCGGATTTCGTCGGAGACAGTCTGAAGCTTTCGCGTCAGGCGACCTCGCTGGCGGGCGTGCAATCCATCGTGTTTTGCGGTGTGCATTTCATGGCCGAGTCGGCGAACGTGCTCTCACCGGGCGCGACGGTGGTGTTACCGCACGCGCTGGCCGGTTGCGCCATGGCGGACATGGCCGAGGACTCCGCCGTCGCGACGGCCATCGCGGAGGTCACCGCCGCGGGCGGGGAACGCGTGGTTCCGGTCACGTACGTCAACTCGACCGCGGCCGTGAAGGCGGCCACCGGACGCGCGGGCGGGGCGTGCTGCACCTCCAGCAACGTGCGGAACGTCCTCGCGTGGGCGCTGGCACCGGTGGCGGTGGGCGGGGCAGGCGGGGACAAAATTTTCGCCATTCCCGACCAGAACCTCGGGCTGAACACGGCCGTGGCGATGGGGTTCGCGCCGTCCGACTGCGTGGTGTACGACCCGCTACAACCGCGCGGCGGGCTTGACGTCGAACAGATTCGCGCCGCCCGGTTCATCCTGTGGCGGGGCCATTGCTATGTGCACCAGCAGTTTACGCCCGACCAGATCCGGGCCGTCCGGCAGCGGCGGCCTGGCGTGCGCGTGATGGTGCACCCCGAGTGCCCGCGCGAGGTCGTCGCCCTGGCCGACGACGCCGGTTCGACCGAGCGGATCATCCGCGCCGTGGACGAGTCGCCCGCCATCCGCGACTGGGCCATCGGCACCGAGAGCAACCTCGTCAACCGCCTGGCCAACCGCCACGCCGACAAGCACATCCACACCCTCGGCGACGAACCCGCCCTGTGCGCCCAGATGGGCTACGTCGACCTGCCCCACCTGCTCTGGTCCCTGGACGCCCTCGCCACCGGCGCGCCGGTGCATGTCATCCGCGTACCACAAACAATCGCCGACGACGCCCGCGTCGCGCTGGAACGGATGATCGCGATTTCGTGACGTGGCACAACGCAACTCGCTACACAACGAATGCCGGCGGGTAGGCCCTGCCATTAGGCGCTGTAGATCGTGTTAAACTGCGAGACGTTCGCCTGTCACAGCGATCTACAGCGCCTAATGGCAGGGCCTACCCGCCGGACCAGTAACTTGTCGGAATTTCCGACAGATTCGCGCGGAAGGTGCCCACGTCAAAACCGCTGCTGTCGCTGGGCCAGATATCCGATCAGCGCCTTGTCGAACGTCATTGAGTTGTCCACCGTCACGAAATCCGCGCGGATGGCCTGGCAGGCGGCCCGGTACTCGGCCAGGAAACGGCGAAGTTCCTCCAGGTAGGCCGACCGGATCGCGCGAGGATCGGTCTGAACCGTCTCGCCGGTCTCGGGGTCCTCGAACCGCACCGTCCCGTCGAACTCGAAGGCCGCCTCGCTGTGGTCGAGCACCTGGAACAGGATGATGTCGTGCCCGCGGAACCGCAAATGGTGCAACGCGTCGATCACCTGCTCCTGCTCGCTCAACAGGTCGCTGAGGACGATCATCAGCCCGCGTTTCTTCACCCGGTCGGCGATGGTGTGGATCGACTCAGCCAGCATCGTTTTGCCCCGCGGTTTGTGCCGCGACAGCACCGACAGAATATTCGTCAACTGCGTCCGCTTGCTCTTGGGCGGCAGGAATTCGCGGAGCTTCTCGTCGAACATCGCCAGCCCCACCGCGTCCTGCTGGTGGATCATCATGTACCCCAGCGAGGCCGCGATACAGATGGCGTAGTCCATCTTCGTCATGCGCCCGCCGGTGGCGAAATCCATCGACCGCGACGTGTCGACCAGCAGATAGGCGTCGAGGTTCGTCTCGGCCTGGTATTTTTTGATGTAAAACCGGTCCGTTTTACCGAAGACGTTCCAGTCGATCTGCCGGATATCGTCTCCGGGCGTGTACTTGCGGTGCTCGCTGAACTCCACGCTGAACCCATGATACGGCGACCCGTGCAGCCCGCTGAGAAACCCCTCGACAATAAACCGCGCCCGCAAATCCAGCCGCGACACCTGCTGAATCACGTCCGGCCGAACGTATTGTTCCACGCGCAGCGCCATAGCGAGTATTGTATCGCTACTTACCCGCCAACCGCAACCACGCCACGCCGGCGGCGCCGAGGGTTCCGGCGTCGTTTCCGAGTTCGGCGATGGCCAGGTTCGTCAGCGGCGGCGTGAGTGTCCAGTGCAGGGCTTCGTAATGTTTGCGGAGCGGGACCATCATGTCGTCGCCCGCCTTGGTCATCCCGCCGGCCAGCACGATCTCGTCCGGGTCCAGCATCCGCGCGATCGTGACGCACCCCAGCGCGAGGTATCGCATCGCCTTGTCCCACACCTCGGCCGACAGCGCGTCACCGGCTTTGCGGGCCTCGTTGATGTCCTTGGCCGTGATCGTTCCACCCGCGTCCAGCACGGCCTGGAGCGAGCTGGACCGCCCTTCGCGAACCAGCCGCGTCGCCCATTGGCCGATGAACGTCGCCGACGCGTACCGTTCCAGGCAGCCCCGCTGGCCGCAGTTGCACAGTTCGCCTCCCGGTTCGACGATAATGTGACCGATCTCCGCGCCGACCTCGTGGTGGCCCTGCACAACCTTGCCGTTTACGACAATCCCGCCGCCCACGCCCGTTCCGAGGGTCAGCAGCACCATGTCGCCTTTGCCCTTGCCCGCGCCGCACGCGTACTCGCCGTACGCGGCCGCGTTGGCGTCGTTCTCCAACACGCACGGCAAACCGAAAAGCCCCTCGCTGACCAGTCTGCAAATCGGCAGATTGTCCATGCCGGGAATGTTCGGCAGCGCGATGACGACGCCCTCGCTGATCTTCAAAGGCCCCGGCGACCCGATGCCCACGCCGACGATATCCTTGGGCATCAGGTTTCGCCTGGCCATCGCCTGTTTTCCACCGGCGACCATCTGGGCGACGACATCCTTCGCCCCGGTCGCGGGCGTCGGCAACTGAAAAATCTCACTCGCCTGCCGGTTCTCGTCCATCAGACAAAACTTGATAAACGTCCCGCCAAGATCCACACCGATACAGTATTTGGACATTGTTGTTCCTCTGAAAATTGACAGGGAAAGTCTAACGAATCGGAAGCGATAATGGAATAGTTGGCTAATCCCATTCGATCTCGTCGCCTTCCTCGCGGACGATACGATAAATTTCTTCCTCATTCTCGACCAACGAACGGATCACCTCGACAAACTTCGCGGCCCGCGTTTCGTTTTCGGGAGTCAGGCTATACACGGCCGCGTACATACCGGCTTCGGTATCTGGAGCCATTCCAACACAAACATCCGGGGCATACTTGGGCAGGTAATAGTTGAAAAATGCCTCCCAGTTGTAACCGTTCATGTAGGCTTGCTTGTTGATCTCATTCATTTTTTCGCCGATGGCAAACGGCTTATCATTCTCCACGTAAAACGAAACGGAGATGAGGTTCTCGTCCTCATGTTTCACCATAAACACGTAATCATTCATCGGTTTCTCCTGTACAGGTCCCTTGGCCGCCTGCGGTTTGTCCTGTTCCTTGGCCGTTTGCGTCTCGTCCGAGGATTGGCAGGCGGTTGCCGTCACCAACGGCACCACCATCACCATCACGATCACGAAAGGGGCAAGGAAACCGGTTTGCCAACACACCGTCTTCCAGCCGTTGCCGTTATGGTGGGGTGTCATAATGCCTCGTTTCCGCATAATAAAACGCTTGACGTCAAGGACGTATTCACCGCGCAGGACACCTCTAGTTTTACCACAGAGACACAGAGATCACCGAAAAGATCAGCCATATCCACATCACGCCAACCGTTTCGGCGGTTTTCGCCACAGCAATTCCGTCGCGCGGGCGAGGATGTCCGCTGGTTCGCTCATTCTGCCGGGGCCCGTCGTGCCGCACGCGAGGCGACCCTCCTCCGGGCCAATCAGGTGCACGCCCTCCATGGCCCGCAGCCGCTCGATGTTCGCCCGAACGGCCGGGTGCGCGTACATGCGGGAGTTCATGGCCGGGGCAACGAGCACGTCGCAACTGCCCGCCGTCGCCAGGAGCATCGTGCTGACGAGATTGTCCGCCAGGCCGTGAGCGAGCTTGGCGATCGTGTTGGCGGTGGCCGGCGCGAGGATCGCCAAATCCGCCCGCTCGGTGAGCGCGATGTGCCCGCTGTCGTGACGCTCCGTCGACTGCCACATCGACGTGAACACCGCCCGCCGCGTGAGCGACCCGAACGTCAGCGGTCCGACAAACTTCATCGCCGCCTCCGTCATCGCCACCGTCACGCCCGCGCCGGACTGCACCAGCCTGCTCGCCAGATCGGCGGCCTTGTAACACGCAATCCCGCCGCTGACGCACAACAGCACCTCATAACCGTCCAACGAGTGGTCCATGCGTGGAGTATACCCCAAAACGCGAGTAACCGCCAGAATTCGCCGCGCGCAAACGCGTTCCAGCAAGTGACTTTCTTTTCTGGCGATATGGCGGACATGCTGGACATGTGGCTGGACATGCATAACAGGCGGAACCGGTCTGAGCCCCAACGGGGCGTCTTGGGTAGCCCAGGGCGAGCCGTACTCGGCGAGCCCTGGGGTTTCGGGCGTTTTCTCTTCTTTTAACCGTTCGCTCGCGCCACGGGCTGAAGTCAAACCATCGCTGTGTACGGCGGACCACGACGCGCGCTTGCGAGATGGAACGATGTTGGATGTCGCACACAACGCGTGTGTGCCCTACGCCAGTGGCGCGAGCGAACGATTATAGAAAACGTATAGGACCGCGGTCTCAGGGCTCGCCGAGTACGGCTCACCTTGGGCTACCCAAGACGCCGCTTCGTGGCTAAGACCGGTCCCGCCTGTTATGTACGCCAAACCGCGCCGAAATGCCCGCATTGAGTACATCGAAACAAACGCTCTCGCAACGAAATACATCACGCCAGAAAGAAAGGTCACTCACGCGTTCCAGCGGCTCTGCCTGCGTTGCAGGGCGTTGTGAACTACAACACGTTTTTTCGCATATCACGTTCAACAACGCAAAAAGGCAGAGCCACTGGAACGGTTATGTGTTCCCGTTCGACCCTTACCATCGTATGATCGTCTGGCTATGATTGACCCGGATGACATCAAGGACGAGGCGGACCAGACTGACGAAACCGAGACGCCGTTGGAGGTGGACGAGGACGGGTTGGAGCGGCTTCGGATTCAGATATGGAAAAGCCGTCCCGACCGCCGCCTGGACAAATACCTCGCGGGCCGATTGCCCCGTCTGTCCCGGACGGCCATTCAGGACTACATCCGCGACGGGCGGTGCACGGTCAATCAAAAGCCCGTCAAGCCCAGCTACGTGCTCAAGCCCGGAGACGTCGTGGAGATGTCCGTCCCCGCCGCCAGGCCCGCCGAAATCCCCCCCGAGGACATCCCGCTGAACATCGTGTACGAGGACGACGACCTTCTGGCCATCAACAAGCAGGCCAATCTCATCATTCATCCCGCGCGCGGAAACTGGACCGGCACGCTGGTGAACGGCCTGGCGTATTATTTCCAGAAAAACTGGCGGGACATTAAGGAATTGCCCACCAGCGGCGAGGTGTTCCGCCCAGGCATCGTGCATCGGCTGGACCGCGACACGACGGGCATCATGCTGGTGGCCAAGAGCGAGCTGGCCCTGTGGCGGCTGGGGCGGCAGTTCGAGCTGCGGAAGATTCACAAGACCTACACGGCCATCGTGCACGGGCTGCTGGACCTGGACGAGGACGTCATCGACGCGCCGATCGGAAAACACCCGAAAATTCGCGAAAAATACGCCGTGCACCGCCTGACAGGCCGGGCGTTTCCGATGACCGTCAAGGACGCCGTCACGCGGTACAAGGCGCTTCGTCGGATTTCGAACGCCGGCGCCGGCCGGGCGAGTTTCACGCTGGTGGAGTTGTATCCGCAGACCGGCCGAACGCACCAACTGCGCGTGCACATGAGTTTCATAGGCCATCCGATGATCGGCGACAAGATGTACGGCGGCGGCCCGTTATACCGCAGCCAGTTGCAGGGCCACCCCGAGGTCGCCGAGGGCCCGCTCATCACGCGGCAGGCGTTGCACGCCCACACGATCGAATTTTACCACCCGCGCAGCGGAACGATCATGAAACTCGAAGCCCCCTGGCCCGCGGATTTCACGCAAACGCTGGCGGAGTTGGAACAGCAAACCCCGTAACCACCAGGCGCCGCGTCAGGCGTCGGCCGCGTCGCGTCGGAGGAGGATTTCCGCCAGATCGAACCGGTCGCCGCGGTTGATACCGGGGCATCGAAGTCCCGCGCGGGCCCAACTATCGGGGCTGGAGAGGTTGGACTTCCAGAACGGCCAGGTGCGGCACTGCGCGGGGCGGACGTCGTAGACGGAGCAGCCCTTTCCACCGGAGGCGGTAGGCTCCAGGAACAGGCAGTCGCGCGTGACGGGGTGTTCGAGAATCGTCCGCCGTCCCGAGACGGACCGCGTGTACTGCTTCCGCACGGCCTCGACGGGTTGGCCCAGAAACGCCGCCAGCCGTGCCAGTTCGGCGTCGGTGATCCAGACGTACCCCTCGTCGGGCCCGGAGCAGCACCGACCGCACTGCTGGCACGCAAACGCCAACCCGCCGGCATACCAGGGTGGTTTTCCGAAAAGACTCATGCGTTCACTATAACACGTTTTACCCGAACAGCCCGCCGATTTTCGGGTTGGGGACGTAGTTGTTGTCCACGAAAAACTTGAACGCTTCCGCCGACGAACGGAAGACGCGCGTGGCCGTTTCCGTGATGAACGGCGACGGGTTCGCCTGCGGCAGCCAGATGACGAACACCTCTTTCGCGGCCTCGTGGGCGTGCTGGAGCTCGCGTTCGACCCCGCTGGAAATCGCCGGTCCACCGCCGGCCAGTTGCGGCACCATCGAAACGATCATGTCGGCCTGGTCGATCAGCTTGAAATCCCGCGCGTAAATCTGCCCGTCGATGTCCGCGACGATATCCAGCAACTGGCTGACCTCCAGCACGGCCTTGGCGCCCGGGGGTCCCACCTCCACCACGCGCACACCGTCGCGCACGGCCTCCAGCGCCAGATTGGCCAGGTATTTCTCCTCCACGTCGCCGGGATCGAAGCAGGTGAACAGCCGCTTCATTTCGCGGCGGAACGTTTCGATCTGCGAGAGGATCGCCGCGTCGCCGGCCACATGCGACATCGGGAAACTCAGGTACGCCTTCTTCATGTGCGGGCGGAAAATCAGGTTGACCATCGCCTGCACGACGGACTCGTCAGTTCCGACGGACATGATGTAAAAACAGCCGTGCCCGCGCACAATCTGGCTGAGCAGTTCCGTCGCGAGCATCTCCTCCTCGCGCCAGACCATGAGGTCCTTAAGGGTATGGTCGGTGTGCCCGTCGCGGGCGAGGTGGAACTGCACGCGGTCGATGTTGTCGACCAGGACGATGTAGAGTTCGGCGTCCAGGGCCTTCATCTGGTCGTAGTCGAATCCGTAAAACAGCCCGTGCCGCCAGCGGAACGTCGCGTGTGTGTTGACAAGGATATGGCCACCCTTGGCCGCCTGGGCGAGAATGTCCTTGAAAACGCTCCGTCGCAGGCTGGTCAGCCGGGAGAGTGGCAGGTCGAGGATGCGCCCGGGCGCGACGTCGGGCGCTTCGGCGTACATGTGCTTTCCGACATGCGCGACGGCCAGCTCGAACCCCTCGGCCCGGGCGGCGGACACCAGACGGTCCAGAAACGGTTTCTTGTCCAACCCGACTTGTCCCGTGACAACGATTTTCATTCCGCCCACCATACCGAAGCAACTGCGGAAGAACAATGACGAACGACTTTCTGTTGTCAAAAACGGGCGGTTTCGCGTATAATGCACGCCTTGCATCGGTTTGGGTCGAAATCGTTCAGTTCCGTGCATGTTTCTATGGTCTTCGCCGTGGAGTCTGGGCAACGCGATGTCCGATGAGAACGTCATCCATGCGATTCGGCAGGCGGTGGAGTTGAACCCGGAGAGTCTTCCGCTGCGCCGGCATCTGGCGGAAACCCTTCTGGCGATGGGGCATTGCGACGCCGCGCAGAAGGCGTTTCGCGCCGCCCTGCTCCTGGCGCCGGACGACGACGGGCTCAAACGCGGTCTGGCCAGGGCGTTCGCGGCGGCGGGAAAGACGTCGGCGGCCCTGGTGGTCGTCGAGGACCTCCTCAAGCAGCCCGCCCCCGGACCGGACACCCAACTGCTCTATGCACGGTTGCTGCGTCACAAGGACACCGCCGCGGCCGCCGGGGCCTATCGACGGGCCGTCCAGGCCGACCCCGCCCTGGCCGATCCCATGCTGGCCAGGCAACTGGGCGAATCCTCACTTCCGCCCGAGGCGCCCATCCTTCCGTTTGACAACCGCGATCCATCCGACGACGCGTTCACCGAGGAGCACGACACCGGTCCGGCCTTCGCCGAAATCGTCGAGGAGGCCGAACTCACCGTCCGGGACGAATTCGGACTCACTCCGACCCCGCCGCGATCCGCCACACCGCCCACGCCGCCGGACGTCACCTTCGCCGATGTCGGAGGATTGGAAACGATCAAAAACGAGATCGCCATGAAAATCCTTCTGCCGGCGCGACAGCCCGAGCTGTTCCAGGCCTACGGGAAGAAATCCGGCGGGAGTATTCTGCTGTTCGGACCGCCGGGATGCGGAAAGACGCACCTGGCCCGCGCGACGGCCGGCGAGATGCCCGAACGGTTCACCACCGTGCTCATTCCCGAAGTGCTGGACATGTGGATCGGCGCCAGCGAGCACAATCTCCATGTGCAATTCGAGCGGGCCCGCGACCACGCGCCCGGCGTGCTCTTCTTCGACGAGGTGGACGCACTCGCCGCCAGCCGAACCGACGCGCCCGGATACGCCGGACGGCAACTCGCCAGCCAGTTCCTGTCCGAACTGGACGGGATGAACACCGCCAACGACGGCCTGCTCGTCCTGGCCGCCACCAACGCGCCCTGGCTGCTGGATTGGGCCTTTCTCCGTCCCGGCCGCTTCGGGAGAATCCTCTTCGTCCCGCCGCCCGACACGGCCGCCCGCGCTGACATCCTGCGCCTGCTGCTGCGAGGAAAACCGACTCGCGATATCGACCACGACGCCGTCGCCCACCGTACCGAACATTTCAGCGGCGCCGACCTGTCCGCCGTCGTCGAACTCGCCGTGGAAACCAGACTCCGCGACGCCGCCCGGTCGGGCGAGATCCACCCGCTGACCACCCGCGACCTCCTCACCGCGGCCTCGCGACGAAAACCCACCACCCGCGACTGGTTCGCCACCGCCCGGCTCTATGCCACCCACGCCAACTCCACCGGACTGTACGACCCGGTGCTGGAATACCTGAATTCGTGAGTATATACTCACGCCATGATCCGTATTTACAACACCCTGACGCGTCGCAAGGAAGAGTTTCACACCGTGGTGCCCGGAAAGGTGAGCCTGTACCTCTGCGGGCCGACCGTGTACAAACCCAGCCACATCGGCCACGCCGTCGGGCCCGTCATCTTTGACACCGTGGTCCGCTACCTCAAATTCCGCGGGCTTGACGTGACTTGGATCGTCAACATTACCGATGTCGAGGACAAGCTCATCGCCGAGGCCGCCCGTCAGAACCGGCCCATGCTGGACGTCGCCCGCGAAATCGAGGCCGATTACAAAACCAACATGCGGGCCCTGGGCGTGGAACATATTTCCGCCTTCCCGCGCGCGACGGAGTTCATGGACGAGATCATCGCGCTCGTCCAGCGGCTGATCGACAACCATGCCGCCTACGCCGTGCCGACCTCCGGGACCGCCGACACCGACGCGCGGGACGTCTACTTCGACCACACCGCCAAGGCCGACTACGGAAAACTCTCCAACCGCAAAAGCGAGGACCAGCAGACCGGAACGCGCGCGGTGGCGGGCGAAAACCGCCGACACCCGGCCGACTTCGCCCTGTGGAAGGCCTCGGCGCCCGGTGAACCGTCGTGGCCGAGCCCGTGGGGCGCGGGCAGACCAGGCTGGCACATCGAATGCTCCGCGATGAGCTTACACCTGCTGGGTGACACGTTCGACATTCATGGCGGCGGCATGGATCTGGTCTTCCCGCACCACGAAAACGAGATCGCACAGAGCGAAACCGCCACCGGAAAACCCTTCGCCCGCTACTGGATGCACAACGGCCTGACGCGCGTGGCCACCAAGCTGCCCGGTGGTGAAGTCAAGGTCGAGAAAATGTCCAAAAGCCTCGGAAACATCCGTACGATCACCAGTCTGCTGACGAGCTTCGACCCGGCCACCGTGCGGTACTTCGTGCTCTCGACGCATTACCGGCGGCCTCTGGATTTCAGCGACGAACAATTGTCCGCCTCGGGCAAGGCGCTGGACAATTTCCACCGCGTGCTGGACGACGTACAGCGGCTGACCGGCCAGGATCCGTACGACGTGGAACCATGGGAGTTCTCGCCGGGACACGATCAGAAGTCCATGCTGGTGGGGTTCGCGCCCGGCGTCGCCGACGCGCTGGAAGCCGCGGGCCTGAACGAGACCGACTTGCACGCGCTGGGCGGATTCAAAACCATTGTCGCCCAGTTTTTCGAATCCATGGACGACGATTTCAACACCGCCGCCGCCATCGCCGCCCTG
>Ga0123353_10002469_pt1 | contig 22996 bp, 20 predicted proteins | sample TergutLab28metaG_3_FD_92763 | JGI IMG/M metagenome (GOLD analysis project Ga0123353, IMG submission 92763) | Labiotermes labralis P3 segment gut microbial communities from Petit-Saut dam, French Guiana - Lab288 P3 | ecosystem: Host-associated > Arthropoda: Insects > Digestive system > Gut ... | reverse complement strand
GGTGGACTGGGCGATGGTCACGCTGATGTTGTCGATGTCGTTGGTCATGCGGCTCATCAGCTCCCCGTGCACATGGGTGTCATGGTAGGTCAGGGGCAACCGCTGCAGTTTGTCGAACATGGCTTTGCGCAGCGTCTTCACGATGCGCTGGGAGGCCGCGTTCATGATGACCCCCTGCAGCATATTCAGCGCCCCGCTGGCGATATAGGCCCCGGCCAGCACGGCGGCATAGAGGCAGACCAGGGGCAGGTCCATCCCCCCGTGCAGGGCGTCGATCCCCCTTCCGATGAGATAGGGCGCGCACACGGCGATGGCGGTGTCGGCCAGCAGCAGGGCAAATACCGCGAAAAGCGGCCTAGCCTGCGTGAAATAAAAGCGCAGCAGCTTGCGGAATACGCCCCGGGCGTCCCTTGCCTTTTCTTTCTGGGCGAAGCGCATGCCGCCCACGTTAAACGTGCCCGGCCTGCCAAGGGAGGGGGGCGCGGCTTCCGTCTGATTCTGACGTGCCATCAAACCGCCTCCTTCCCGATCTGGGACATGTAAATATCCCGATAGACGGCGCAGGCTTCCATCAGTTCCCCATGGGCGCCGAAGCCCGTCTGCCGCCCGTTTTCCAGCACCAGGATTTTGTCGCAGGCCATGGCCGTATGCACCCGCTGTGTGATCAGAACGCAGGTCATGCCCCCTGAGAATTGCCGGACAGCCCGCATCGCCCGGGCCTCTGTCAGGCTGTCCAGGGCGCTGGTGCAGTCGTCCAGCACCAGGATCTCCGGCCCGCGCAGCAGCGCCCTGGCGATGGAGATCCTCTGCTTCTGCCCGCCGGAAAGGTTCACGCCGTCCTGGCCGATCATCGTGTCGCAGCCCTGCGGCATGGCGGCGATGAATTCGTGTGCCTGGGCGGCCCGTGTGGCTTCCTCGATCTGTTCCTGTGAGGCGTCCGCCCTGCCCCAGAGCAGGTTATCCCTCACCGTGCCGGTGAACAGCGCGGCGGTCTGGGGCACGACGGCGGTTTTGGCCCGCAGCTCGCTTTCCGGGATAGACTCTATCGGCGCGCCGGAGATGCGTATCTCCCCACACGTCACGTCGTAAAAGCGCATGAGCAGGGCGGCCAGGGTGCTTTTGCCCGAGCCCGTAGGCCCGATCACTCCCAGGGTTTCTCCTCTTTCCACACGGAAACACAGCCCATCGAGGGCCGCTTGCCCGGTGGAGCCTTTATAGGCGAAGCCGACGTTGTCGAATTCGATGTGGGGGGCGTTTTGAACCCCCCTGTCGATTCGCTCCTTCCCCCCTACGTCAGGAGCCCCCCTGTAGGGGGGCAGCGATGCCGCAGACATCGCGGGGGGTTCACCACAACCAAACACTTCCCCGATGCGCTCATGCGACGCGGCGACCCGCACGAACATATTCAGCACGTTGGAGATATGCCCCAGGCTGCTCAACAGCTGCGTCATATAGGTGACGAAGGCCACGATCTCCCCCACCAGCAGGTCCCCGGAGCCGATCCAGCGCGTCCCCAGGAGGATCATTGCGGCGATCCCCAGGTTGACGAAGAGCGCCATGCAGGGCGAGAGCACGGCGAGAATGCGGTTGGCCCGCACGGTGCTGTCCGCCAGCAGATCGTTGGCCCCGGCAAAGCGGGCCTCCTCCTCTTTGAAGCGCCGGAAGGCCTTCACCAGGCGGATGCCCCCCAGGTATTCCCGCATGGAGGTGTTCAGCCGGTCCAGGGCCTCCTGCACTTTGGCGAAGCGGGAGTAGCTCATGCGCATGCTCACAGCGATGACGAAGCCCACCAGCAGGACGATGGGGAGGATCACCAGGGCCGTGCGGATGTTCAGCGTGGCTGCCATGAGGATGGAGCCCGCGCACATGACGGGGGCCTTGAAGAAAATCCGCATCATGCCGTTGACGAAGTTCTGCAGCTGGGTGATGTCGTTGGTCATGCGGGTCACTAAGGAGCCGCCCTCGAAGCGGTCCATGGACTCCACCGAGAGCGACTGGATCTTCGCGAACAGGTCATGGCGCAGATCCGCGCCGAAGCGCTGGGAGGCCCTGGCGGCGGAAATATTGCGGGTGAGGGCAAAAACCGCCCCCGCCCCGGCGACTCCCAGCATCACCAGGCCCATGCGCAGCACGAAGGCCAAGTCGCCCCGCACCGCGCCGCTGTCGATCAGGCGCGACATCAGCCGGGGCTGCAGCAGGTCGCAAAACGCCTCGCAGGCGACGCAGGTGACGGACAAAAGAAACAGCCCGCGATAGGTATCCCAATATTTTTTCAGGTAGCTCATGGTTTTTTCTTGCTCTTTTTTGCCTTCAGCTTATTCGTCGCCTGACGCACGATGGCATAGCCGTCGGCGACGCTGAAGGTGCCGCTGATCTGCGGCAGGCTGGCCGTAATGATCGTATCGCGGGGAATCGCGTGCTCCAGCAGGCGCTCCGGCCTCGCGGGGCGCGCCTTTTTCATGTCCTCCCGCGATATCTCATAGTCGAAGGGGCGCTTTTCCAGCTCGTCATAAAGCGCCGCGCCGCTCGCGAAGGCTCCGCCGTCAAAGTCCGCCGTCAGGGCGAACACCACGATCTTCTCGTCCTCCGGCATGGTAATACTCTCCGCGCTATCCAGATCGATGCTGTGCTTGAACAGATAGAACTGCTTTGCCCATATATCGCCGCTCTTGCTGTGGGGGTGCACGCCCTTGCCATGGGTGTGGGTGGCGTTCCAGGCGAGGATGCCGCGCTTGACATAGCCCGTCTCCCCCAGGCCCACCAGGTCCCACGCGCCTATGGCCTCGAAGGCGTCCTGTACAGTGACTTCCACGGTTTTCCCGCCTACTGCGAACGCGGCACTTCTATCCTCGTCCAGGCTGCACATCAGCAGGTGCGCGCGCTTGGCGCCCTGCGGCAGGTTGATTGTCTGCCCCTGGCAGGCCATGGCGTTCATGCCCTCTTTTTGCGTGGTGAAACGTATGCCCCCGCTTGTGATGGTATCAGGATACAGCTCCATTGGGATCGTATAGCCGTACTCGCGGCTGCCATTGGGCGTCACGCTGATCATATTATAGGGCAGGGCGACGGGCTCCTGTTTGGCGGGAACAGCCCGCGCCTGCGCTTGCTTCATCGTGAGGGCAAAGGTCTTGACCTCGAAGGGCTTCATGCCGAACACCAGCGCGCCGTCTTCCACCGCAGCCGCCCGCAGGAAGCGCTCGTCGCCCAGGGTTTCGGCGGCGCTTTCGATGCCGCCCGGCAGCGAAAAGCGCGCGCGCTCCACCTCCCTGCCGTTGCCCTCGTTGAAGCGCACGATGATTTTGTCCTCGTTTTCGGCCTTCTTCATGGCCCGCAGGATGACATCGCCCTGAAGCGCGCCGAAGGCGTATTCCCCGCCCAGGCGGCCCGGATGCCGGTCCGTGACGAAAGCGCGCATGGGCTGGTTGAAAGCCGCTGCGGCGGCTTCAGTGCCGTTCTTATACCCGCCCGCGTGGGGATATACCCCGAAGGAAAAGCGGTTGAGGCCCTGATCCATCAGGTGCTGGGAGCTTTCCCAGCGGTAGGGAAAGGCCGGGGTGTGGATCAGCGTCAGGCGCAGGGTATTCCGGGCGGGCTTGTCGGCCCCGGATTTTGAGTTGTTCAGCACGGACACGCCGCAGCCGCCGTCCGCCGCAGTGATATCCATCCAGTTTTGCAGCGGCACCTCGTAGAGCTTGGGGCTGTTCGTGCCCCGTTCCCGCACCCCCAGACCGATATCGTATGCGGCATTTTCGTTGACAGCGCTGAGGGGGAACTCCGCCTTCAGCATGCTTCCCGTTTCACGCCAGTCCACCTCGTTGTCGATCCGCACATAATTGGCCCCGGCGTCGAGGGACACCCTTTGCGTGAAGCTCGAAGCGCCCAGCTGCCTTGTGATTTCCAACATAACGCGGGCCGGGCCGCTTTCGGCGATTCTGAAGCCGGCATTCGTGGGATAGCGCTTGTCCTCGCTCATCACGTCGTCGTAGCGCAGCTCCCAGGCGGGCCATTTGTCCGAATTGTCGGGCAGAACCACCATGCGCATGGGCTTCGATAAAGCCTCTCGATTGTTTTGCTTATCGAAGATGCCCGCGATGTCGCCATCGGCGTCGAAGGTCACGGCGAGGTTCTCGTTTTCAAGGGAGCGCTCGGCGATATACAGGCCGTTGGCCAGCGAGGAAGGATTCGCCTGAATGTCATATACCTTCCACGATAACCCCGGCAGCTCGGCGAGGAAGGTCACGGTATTCCCGGTCACCTGCGCGGGAACCTCAGCACCCTGGCTGTCAACCACTTTTACGTATGCCATATCCCCCGGGAGCGTGACGCTCACGGCCTCGGCCCGTGCGTATTGCAGCGCATTATGTACCACTACCGGCACCCCCTGCGCGAAGGAGGTATCCATCTGCGAAGCGACTGCCCGGCTGCCATAGATATACTCTTCCGAAAGCTGGTTCAGGGAGAGCATGTAGTCGTTCCAGTTGCGCTTGTAGCATTCCTGGAAGGAGGTGCCGGTGATGTCGTCGTGGAAGTGGTGGGCCAAAAAGCGCTTCCAGGCCTCGGTGAGCCTCTCCTTCGGGTAGTCCGCCGAGCCCAGCCAATCGGCGGCAACTAGGCTGCGCTCCGCCATATCGGCCAGTTGCTCGCAGCGCCGGTTCCAGCGGTGGCCGATGGCCCGGGAGGTATAGCTCCCCACGCCGTGGTCGGTGAGCAAAAATTCCCCATCGTGCGCGGGCAGGGCCGCGATTTCCTCCTCGGTCAAATCTGCCCGGATGGCGTCGAAGACGTCCCGCGCGGCGGCGGAGAGCACCTTGACCTCGCTGGCATCGTTCGCCCTCACCTCCTTCGCCGCGTTCCCCGCCGAATACTTCGAGGGCGCGCCGCCCATGTCCCCCGTGCCGTGCATTTTGCAGGTCAGGGGCATGTTGTAGTCCCGGGCGTTGGCTTCCAGCTTATCCAGGAGGCCACGGTCGCCCCGGGCGGTTTTCAGCGAAAGGGAGTAGGAGCCCGGGCGGATGCTGGCGAAGACATAATTTCCGTCCACGCCCACCCACTTGCCGATATCGAAGGGCCTGCCCACGGCGCTGCCCCAGCTCAGCTTGCAGGTGTTGAAGCCGTAGAGCCCGCAGTGGGCCATAATCGAGGGCAGGGCCCAGCCGAAGCCGAAGCAGTCGGGCAGGAAAATATCCACGCAGCGCATGCCGAAGGTCTTCTCAAAATAGTCCTGCCCGATGAGGATGCTGCGGATCAGGGCCTCGGGCGAAGGCGTGTTCACGTCGCCGTTCTCGTAGGAGCTGCCCGTAGGCACCCAGCGCCCCTGGGCAGCATACTCCTTCACGCGCACAAAATCCTCGGGGTAGTATTCCTCCATCAGCTCGTAGCGGTAGGCCCCCTCAAAGTTGAACCTGTACTCCGGAAACTTCCCGAACAGCTTGAAATTCCGGCGCATGGTGTTGGGAATGAGCTTTTTGATGGTGGTCTCAAAAGTCCAGAGCCACGAGGTATCCAGGTGGGCGGTGGCGATGGTGAAGATTCTTTTCTCTTTTGTGGGCATGGGTTATCCTCCAAGATAAATTGTTTGCCTGTTACTAAGCCTATGACTGGCTCACCCTTGTCCCCCTCGTGAGCCGCTTGTCGGCGAACGTATTGAGGGGGATGTTGCGGACCCGACAGGGCGTTTTCGTGACAGGGGGAGCAAAAAAGATGCCGCGGCAATTCCTGGTTCAAAATATTCAAAGCCGCTTCATCAGCTTGACATATGCGCCCCATTGGTCCTTGCCGTCGAACAGCAGGGTGTCGAAGCCCGCTTTTTCATAGACATGCAGGGCTGCGGCGTTGTCCTTATTCACGCCCAGGCTGATCTCGCTGAATCCCTGCCGCCGGGCCTCTTCGCACAGGAACTTCGTCATGGCCGTGCCGATGCCCTGCCCGCGCCGTTCCTTCTTCACGGTCAAGCGCGAAAGATACACCCGCTGCCCGGGGATGGTATAGTCCGGGTCATGGGCGTCATAGACCAAGTCGCCCCGGGCGATGAAGTCCCCATTTTTCACGCAGACGAACACCCGCCGATTGCCCCGGCGCGCCTGACGTTTCCAAGCGCGGATCTTTTCTTTGCTTGCGTCCAGCTTTTTGAAGTCGCGCAGGCGCAGGGGGAGGAATATGTACATGGCAGGCTCCATGGCTACGATTTTTTGAATCAATCAAACAAATACCTTTCGGCAACCGTCAGGATCGCCCCCAATGGAGCCGCAGGCGGAATGATATGGGGGAGATGTCGCGGCCCCGCAGGGCAATCACGCGACAGAGGGGGCAATGAAAGTGAAAAAGCAAAAGATAACGCTGCCCCTACTTCAGAAAGTCCTCCAAACACTCCCTGTTCTTAGCCCGCATCTCGGCGAACAGCTTCTTACCCTTCTCGGGGCCGATCCTGGCCACCTGGGGGTCGCGGCAGAAGACCGCCTCCAGGGCGTCCGCGTCCCGCGCGAAGTACGCCTCCACGAAATCCACCTGGTTCTGGGCATGGAGATTCACCAGCGCGGCGACCTCGGGCGTCATCTCGCCCGCGTCCAGGGCCACGACGCTATCGAGGGAAAAGGCGGCGTTGGTCTCCACGGCGGCGGCCGGCACGCCGTTCCTGAGCTGGCCCTTATTGGGCAGGTTCACGTTAGTGACGATATCCCCCAGGCCGCAGATCGCGGAGATCTGCCGGATGCCCTCCTCGCCGGAGCCCTTGATTTTCGGGTTATAGAAGGGCGTGCCAGCCAGGTAGGTCATGGCGACCAGAACCCGGTTGGCCAGCATCCTCGCCCAGACGGGGGTAAGTTCGAAGCCGTATTTCAGCACATGCCGATTGGTCAGGAACATCTCCGGCACGAATTCGGCCAGGTGCCTGTCCCCCGCCGCCCCCGTGACGCCGTACTTCTCAAATAAAGTGAATTTCACGTTGTGCACGTTGCGGAAGCGTTTTTGAATGGCGAGCACGCCCTTCCCGCAGCGCTTCAGGTTGTTTTCGCGGAACATCTTGATATAGGCGGCGTAGATGGGCATCAGGTCCAAGCCACCTTCGGTGGCTTTGGCCTCATCGATGGCCTCGCCCTCATATGCGGCTTTATTGATCCACGTGAAGTGGTTCACGCCCTGCACATTGGTGTCGATGTCCCGGCGGCCGAACTTCCCCATGCTCTTGTAGTCATTAAAGTCTTTTCCCATTCCCTCCAGCTCGGCCTTGACGGCCTCCAGATCCGAGGCCATGAAGGCCTTCCTGCCCTCCTCCGAAAGCGTCAGGTACATCCCCGCCACGCGGCACAGCAGGCTCTGTGTGCCGAAGACCTCGTGGCAGCAGCCGAAAGCCTTGATCTCCGGGAACCCCCGGTACAGTGTGTTCATGCAGATGGACATGGGGTTGGTGTAGTTGATGACCCAGGCCTGCGGGCAGTTTTCCCGGATCTTCTTCGCGAAGAATATGTAGGAGGGGATGGTGCGCAGGGCACGGGAATAGCCTCCCGCCCCGGCGGAATCGCCCACGGACTGCCATATGCCGTATTTCTCGGGGTAGTGCACGTCCACGTACATGTTCTTCATCTTGTAGGGCAGGATCGAGATGATAACGAAGTCCGCCCCTGCCAAAGCTTCGTCGATGTCGCTGACCACCGTGCAGCGCCAGTTGCTCTTGATCTTCTCCGGGCTGTTCTTGACCAGGGCCTCGAAGTATTTTTCGTTGCGCTGGGCGGCGGGCACGTCGATGTCATAAAGGCGCAGTTCGCCCTCCAGCTTCTCCTGGGTCAGCAGGTTCGAGAAATAGTCGTGGGCCCAGGCCTTCGAGCCGCCGCCTATGTAGGTGATGGTGATGTTTTTCATGCGCGTCTCTCCTTTTTGGCTTTACAAATTTAATGTTTCTATTGTACTCCAACCCCGCGAAAAAAGCAAGCCAAATTTTCCGTGGGCAACCCCCTTGCGCGGCGGGGGAGAATGTGGTATAATGAACGCCGCGAGATTAGTTCATAACATAGTTAGGACAAGCCCATGCGCCTTACCGCCCTGGACATCCAAGGATTCAAGTCCTTCCCCGATAAAACGCGGCTGGAGTTCGGCTCCGGCATTACCTGCGTCGTAGGTCCCAACGGCTCGGGCAAAAGCAACGTCTCCGACGCCGTGCGCTGGGTGCTGGGGGAGCAGTCCACCCGGCAGCTGCGCGGCGCGCGCATGGAGGACGTGATCTTCAGCGGCACGGATAAGCGCAGGCCCCTGGGGCTGGCGGAGGTCACCGTGCATCTGGACAACAGCGACCGGCGGCTCCAGGGCCGCGAGGGGAACACCGTCAGCGTCACCCGGCGGCTCTACCGCTCGGGGGAAAGCGATTACCTCATCGACGGCAAAAGCGTGCGCCTGCGGGACGTGCACGAGATGTTCATGGATACGGGCCTGGGCCGCGACGGCTACTCCCTGGTGGGGCAGGGCCGCGTGGCGGAGCTGGTCTCCTCCCGTTCGGAGCAGCGGCGCATGATGCTGGAGGAGGCCGCCGGAATCGCCCAGTCCCGCTGGCGGCGGGAGGCGGCCATGCGCAAGCTGGCCCAGGCGGAGGAAAACCTCGTGCGCCTGCGGGATATCCTGCTGGAGCTGGAGGGCCGCGTGGAGCCTTTGCGCGCGCAGAAGGAGAAGGCGGAGAAATTCCTCGAGCTGGCGGGGCGGCGCAAGCATTTGGAAATCGGCCTGGCGCTGCACACCATTGCCCAGTCCACCGAGGCCCTGCGGGAGCAGGAGCACAGGATTACCCGGGTGCAGGCGGAATACGCCCTGTGCGAGGAGGAACTCGCCCGCCTGGAGGAGGAGACCGGGACTCTGGCGCAGCAGGCCCAGGCCCTCACCCTGGAGATGGAGGCCATCCGCCTGCGCAAAATTTCGCAGGAGGAGCAGGCCCTGCGGCAGGAGGGCGAGATCAAGGTCCTCGAAAACACCCTGGAGCACAACTTCTCCAATTTGGAGCGCATCGGGCGCGAGCGCGGCCATGCCGCCGATACCCGCCAGCAGCTGGAGGAGGAGATCGGCGCGGCGCTGACGCAGATCGCCGCCCTGCGCCGGGAGATGGCCCAAAAACGGGAAGATCTGCTCCTGTGCGCGAAAAAAGCGGAGCAAAACCAGGCCGCCGGGCAGATCCTGGGCGAACAGAGCGCCGCCCTGGCAGGGGAGATACAGGAACTGGCGGAGCAGCTGGCCCGGCGGCAGATCGCCCGGTCGGCGGCGGATTCATTGGCGGAGGAGCTGAAGGCCCGGGCCGCGGCAATTGGCCAGTCCGGGGCGTCGCGGGCACAGCAAATCGAGCAGATTGAGCAGGCGCTGCGTGACGCTCGGTCGCTTCTCACCGAAAAACGCGATGCGCTGAAAGGTCTGGAAAACAGCCTGCAGGGCTATGCGCTGCGGGCGGAGAACCGGGGCGCCAAGGCCCAGGAGGCCCGCCGGGAGCTGGACCGCCTGCGGGGGGAGCACCAGCAAAAGCAGAGCCGGCTGCGCCTCCTGGAGGACCTGGAGCAGAGCATGGAGGGCTACAGCGGCGCGGTGCGCACGGTGATGAAGGAGGCCAAACGCGGTGCGCTGAAAGGCCTTCACGGCACGCTTTCGCAGCTCATCCGCGTGGAGCCGGACTACAGCCTGGCGGTGGAAACCGCCCTGGGCGCGGCCCTGCAGTTCATCGTCACTGATACGGAAAACGAGGCCAGGCGGGCCATCGAATATCTCAAGCGTGCCCAGGCCGGCCGGGCCACCTTCCTGCCCGTCAGCAGCGTGCAGGCCCAGCCCTTCACAGAGCGGGGCCTGGAGCGCTGCGCGGGCTTTGTCGCCATGGCCGACGAGCTTGCCACCTACGACCCGCAATACGAACGCATACTCAAGGCGCAGTTGGGGCGCACCGCCGTGGCCGAGGACCTGGAAAGCGCCATCGCCATGGCGAAGCAGTACGGCCACCGTTTCCGCATCGTCACCCTGGATGGCCAGATGCTTCACCCCGGCGGCTCTATGACCGGGGGTTCCAGGGCGCAGGGCGGCGGGATCCTCAGCCGCAGCACCGAAATTTTGCGCCTGCGCCAGGAATTGCAGTCCCAGCAGGGGGAAGTGGAGAGCCAGGCCGCGCGGGCCAAGCAGCTGACGGAGGAGGCCGCCGCCGCCCAGGCCGACGCCTCCGGCCTGCAGGGGGATCTGGCGCGGGCCCTGGAGGAGGCCATCCGGCAGGAAAGCCATGCGGGCGCCATAGAAGCGCGCCTGCGGGACGCGCAGGCGGCCCAGGCCGAGCTGGAGCGCGAGGGGGCCGAGGCCGCCCGGCGCATGGAGCAGCTGGAACGGGACCGGTGCATGGGCGACGGCCAGGCGCAGGCTCTTTTGCAGGAAAAACAGGCCCTGGAGGCCCAACAAGCGCAGCTGCGCGGGCAGCAGGCGGCGCTGGCCGGGGCAGGGGAGGCCCTGAGCCAAAGCGAATCGGCCCTGCGCATGGAGCTGCTCTCCATCGAAAAGGACGTGGAGGCTCGGGAGGAGCTGGCCGCCGGGCTGCGGCAGCGCAAGCTGGGGCACGCCGGGCGCGACCAGGAGCTGCTGCTGGAGCAGGAGGCCCTGCTGCGGAGCAACCTGGATACGGAAACGCGCATCGCCGCATTGCGGGAAAGCATTTTGCAGCTGCGGGAAGCTGCGGCCCAAAGCGCCGGGGAGAACGATGCGCTCCTTGCCCGGCGGGAGGATTTGCAGGCGCACACGGAAACGCTGCGCCGCGAAGAACGCCTGCAGCTATCCAAAAAGGAAAAGCTGGGCGGCGACCTTGCCCGGCAGGAGGAGCGCCGCGCCGCCGCCCGCCAGGCTCTGGACAGCGCCGCCGCCAAGCTCTACGGCGACTACCAGATCACCCCCCGGGAGGCCGAAGCCCAGGGCTTTACCTGCGCCGACGCGGCTCTGGCGCAGATAGAGTTAAGTGAGGTTACGCACAAAATCCGGGCGCTGGGGAACATCAACGTGGACGCCATCGAGGAATACCGGGAGGTGGCCGAGCGCTACGCCTTCCTCAATGCCCAGGTGGAGGACGCCGAGCGGAGCAAAGCGGAGCTGACCCGCCTCATTGCCGAGCTGACCGATAAAATGGCCGCGCGCTTCCGGGAGCAGTTCACGAAGATCAACCGCTACTTCGGCGAGACCTTCGCGGAGCTCTTCAGCGGCGGGCAGGCCGCCCTGGAGCTGGAAAACCCCCTGGACGTGCTGGAAAGCCCCGTGGAGATCCGCGTGCAGCCCCCGGGCAAGAACGTGCAGAACATCGACCTGCTCTCCGGCGGCGAGAAGGGCCTTTCGGCCATCGCCCTGCTCTTCGCCATCCTCAAGGCCAACCCCGCGCCCTTCTGCATCTTCGACGAGGTGGAGGCCGCCCTTGACGACATCAACGTCACCCGCTACGCCCGCTACGTGCGCCGCATGACGAAGAACACCCAGTTCATCCTCATCAGCCACCGCCGGGGCACCATGGAGGAGGCCGACGTGCTCTACGGCGTGACCATGCAGGAGGAGGGCGTCTCGAAGCTGCTCGAAATGAAGACGAAGGAGATGGCGGGGCGGCTGGGGATCGAATGAGTGCCCCCTTTGGCCTTCGGCCATCTCCCCCAAAGGGGGCGACCCTGGCAATCATCCCAGGTTTCGGTTACCGTCAGGATCGCCCCCCTTGGGGGAGATGGCCGAAGGCCAGAGGGGGTGAAGAAAATCAGGAGGCCCCCTCATGAAACCCCTCTTCGCCTTAATTCTGTGCGTGTGCCTGCTCGCGCTATGCGCCTGCGGGCAGGCGGAACCAGAGGAAGTCGACGCAACCACAACTGCGGCGACAACCGCCGCCCCGACAACCACTGAAGCCCCCACAAAGCTGCCTATCGAATATCCGGCTTCCTACAGGGATGCGCCGGAAGCATATAAGCCGATATTGGATGATCTATATAGGGCTGTTTATCTCATCAGCAACAACATACTAAATGATAATTTCTATGGCGACACTGGGATTTCCGTGATTCCTCGCATGTTCTTCGGAAACGATGGCGAGTTTCGTCACGGAACTCTTGGTTACGCTGTTAAAGACATTAACAAAGACGGTATGCCCGAACTGTTGCTGCTCACGAGTGATTGCTATGGCTCTAAAGAGCAAATCGTTCTCTCGTTGTTTACACTGGGAGACAATAAGCCAATTCACCTCTATTCTTGCGGGGAGCGTGAATGGACGAAATATGCGGCTGATGGCACGATTTACACAGTGGGTTCGGGCGGCGCTGCAACAACCTACCTGGCTGCCTATAAGCTGGAACCCGGCGCCGCTGATCTTACGAAGCTTCCGGGAGAATACATGAGCGATTGGGGCCCCGTTTGGTACGAATTTATTGATGATGAACAGGAACCAATCACAGAAGAGGAATTTAATGCTCTACATGAGAAATACTCCAACCCGCCCAACCCCATGCAATTCAACTTTATCCCCATAGAGCAGTGAATTTTGTCTAAATCGCCAAAAATGCAAAACCCCCTTGACAACCGCCCTTTCGCCCGCTATAATGAATAGCAATCGAATAGCCCAAACCGATGAACAAGAGTAGTAGGCATGGAAACCAACGCAACCTCACCTTACGGTGAGCTAAGAGAGCCGCAGGCGGTGGAATTGCGGTCGTCAGGGCCAGGCTGAATGGACTTGCGAGGGCGGGAAGAACGGAGAGGACTCTCTTAGTAATGCCCGACGGGTTTCGCCCGTGACAGCGATAGCGTATGCTTCCACCCCAAAAAATCTTCGATTTTCCGGGGGCCCCGAAAAGTACGTGGTAGAGAGATCGTGCTGTAATGGCATGGTAAATTGGGTGGCACCGCGAAAATGCTATTTTCGTCCCAATGGATTCTATGGATCCATTGGGGCTTTTTTTATTTGATCTTCTGGACAAAACTTGCGGCTACCGTCAGGATCGCCCCCTTGGGGAGATGGCTTGCGGCTCCAAAGGAGACGCTGGCCAGAGGGGGCGGTAAAAATCAATGCGATTGTCTAAAAAGCCTTCTATTTTGCTTATCACCCGCAAGGGTATAAGATAAAAAAATTTTGTAAAGGAGACCACAGCTATGTCAGTCAAAATCCCGAACCGTATCATTCTGCCCGAAAGCAAGGTGCCGCAGCAGTGGTATAACCTGCGGGCGGACATGAAGAACAAGCCCGCGCCGCTGCTCAACCCCGGCACGATGCAGCCCATGAAGGAAGAGGAGCTCTGCCCGGTGTTCTGCAAGGCCCTGGCCCACCAGGAGCTGGACGATGCCACCCCCTTCGTAGACATCCCCGAAGAAATCCAGGCGTATTACAGGACCTACCGGCCTTCGCCCCTCCACCGCGCCTACCGCCTGGAGCAGGCCCTGGATACCCCGGCGCGCATCTATTTCAAGTTCGAGGGCAACAACACCTCGGGCAGCCACAAGCTCAACTCGGCCGTGGCCCAGGCCTATTATGCCAAGGAGGAAGGCCTGAAGGGCCTGACGACTGAAACGGGCGCGGGGCAGTGGGGCACAGCCCTGGCCATGGCTTGCGCCCACTTCGGCCTGGATCTGAAGGTCTACATGGTCAAGGGCAGCTATTATCAGAAGCCCTACCGCCGCAGCGTGATCCAGACCTTCGGGGCCGAGATCATCCCCAGCCCCAGCGACACCACCGGCGTGGGTCACGCCATCCTGGAGAAAATGCCCGATACCTCCGGTTCGCTGGGCTGCGCCATCAGCGAAGCCATCGAGAAGGCCGTCACCAGCGAGGGCTACCGCTATGTGCTGGGCTCGGTGCTGAACCAGGTGCTGCTGCACCAGAGCGTCATCGGCCTGGAAGCCAGGGCGGCCATGGAGCTCGCCGATGAATACCCGGATATCGTCGTCGGCTGCGCGGGCGGCGGCTCCAACCTGGGCGGCCTCATCGTCCCCTTCATGCGGGATAAACTCACCGGCAAAGCCGATCCCCGCGTGGTGGCGGTGGAGCCCGCCTCCTGCCCCTCTTTCACCCGGGGCCGCTTCGTCTACGACTTCTGCGACACCGGCAAGGTGACCCCCCTGGCCAAAATGTATACCCTGGGCAGCGGGTTCATCCCCGGGGCGAACCATGCGGGGGGCCTGCGCTACCACGGCATGTCGCCTCTGCTCAGCCAGCTCTACCACGACGGCTTTATAGAGGCCATATCCTATGAGCAGACGGAGGTCTTCGCCGCGGCGGCTATGTTCAGCAAGGCCGAGGGCATCCTCCCCGCCCCCGAAAGCGCCCACGCCATCCGAGGCGCCGTCGATGAGGCCCTCAAATGCAAGGAATCCGGCGAAGCCAGGACCATCCTCTTCGGCCTGACCGGCACCGGCTACTTCGACATGTCGGCCTACGAGCAATACCTCAGCGGCGCCATGACGGACGAAATCCCCACAGACGAGGAGCTGGCGAAATACGCGGAAGGGTAACACCAAACGGCAGTGAAAAGACGCGCCCACCCCTTTGCCCGGGCGGGCGCGTCTATTGTCTAACATCTAAAACCTTGAGATAATCCCTATGCGCTTTTGGCAACAGAATAACATCCCAACTCATACGGCAGCACCTCCACCTTTCCCCTATGCTTTGCCCACGGTGTGTCAGGCGGGGGGGTCTTTCAAATTAGCAACGGCGTATTTTAGGCACTGAGAAAAAACTTGCATATTAGCGTGCGACATGTTATAATGCTCTCAACGAAAAAGAAGGGGGTAATCATATGGCATTCTGTACGAAATGCGGCGCACAATTGATTGAAGGTGAGAGGTTCTGCGGCGGGTGCGGTGCGCCTGCACACGCAGCAGACACATCGGCGGCGATTGCCGTTGTTGCCGCGCCTGCGGCGGCGTCACCAGCGATGATGCAGGCGTCTGCCGTGAACCAGGACCTGGTGCTTACCCACCTGAACGAGGCTTTCCTGACGAAGCCGGAATTCGCTGACGGCTCCTGTAAAATTTTCGAGGGGCTTTATACGGATGTCGCGGTTTCCGAATCCGGTTACATCGGTTTCTACCGTCCCTATTTGCCGCCTGTGGGGCGACACGGGCAAGAAACTTCGGAATATTTCGAGCTGTTTCATGCCAGCCAAATCATTGACATCGAAATTGACGTTGACGAAGAAACAAAAACAAAAGGCGGGGTAGGCGGTGCCATCGTCGGCGGCCTGGTCGGCGGCAGCACCGGCGCGGTGATCGGCAGCGCCGCAACCTCGGGGAAAACAAAGAACACTGTTCTCGGCATCGACCTGATTATAAACACAAAAGACTTCCGGAATCCAAGGCACGCTATCCCTCTATACAAAGGAAACTTTTTTTTCAATCGGCCGCCGAGTTACAGAAAAGCGGATGCCGAGGCAAAAGCCGCCGGCAGGAAAGTTGGTCTTTTTTCGGCCGATCCGTTAATGGTCGTATACAGTCACGGAAACGCGCCTGTTGACAGGATCAATGAATTGTCAAGTGCCATCCATCAGCTCATAGCCGCGCACACCGACCAGCAGGCGAAACAGGCGGCGGTTCCCGGGCTCAGCGTTGCCGACGAATTGCTGAAGTTCAAGCAGCTGCTTGATGCCGGGGTGCTGACCCAGGAGGAATTCGATGCCCAGAAGCGGCAGTTGATGGGCTAACAACCAAACCAAGAATAACACAACGCCCGCCCCAACCCGGGGCGGGCGCGCAATTATTTCCGTTTGCGTTACACAACCTTCGCCGGGTTGATCCGTACCCCAGGCCCCATGGTCGCCGCCACGGTGCAGCTGCGGATATACTGCCCCTTGGCCGCCGCGGGCTTCGCCTTGATAAGGGCATCCAGCAGGGCGGTGAAGTTCTCCAGCAGCTTCTCCACGCCGAAGGAGGCCTTGCCGATGGGGCAGTGGATGATATTCGTCTTATCCAGGCGGTATTCGATCTTGCCGGCCTTGGCGTCCAGCACGGCCTGCGCCACGTTGGGAGTGACGGTGCCGGCCTTGGGGCTGGGCATCAGGCCCCGGGGACCGAGGATCTTGCCCAGGCGGCCCACCAGGCCCATCATATTCGGGGCGGCCACGGCCACGTCGAAGTCCATAAAGCCCTCGCCCTGGATGCGGGCCACCAGGTCCTCCGCGCCCACGACCTCCGCCCCGGCGGCCTCGGCGGCCTTGGCGTCGTCGCCCTTGGCGAATACGGCCACGCGCACCTTGCGCCCCGTGCCGTTGGGGAGCACCACCGCGCCGCGCACCTGCTGGTCCGCGTGGCGGCTGTCCACGCCCAGCTTCACGTGCACCTCGATGGTCTCGTCGAACTTCGCCACGGCGGTCTTGATCGCGGTGCCCAGGGCCTCGTCGGGATCATAGAATTTCGTGCGGTCCACGAGCTTCGCGGCTTCGGTATACTTTTTTCCGTGTTTCATAATTCCATTCTCCCTTCTTTAGTCTTTCACCGCGACGCCCATGCTGCGCGCGGTGCCCGCGATCATGGTCATGGCGGCTTCCAGGCTGGCGGCGTTGAGGTCGGGCATCTTCTGTTCGGCGATCTGGCGCAGCTGCGCCTGGGTGATGCTGGCTACCTTGGTCTTGTTGGGCACGCCCGAGCCGCTCTCGATTCCGCAGGCCTTTTTGATCAGAACCGCGGCCGGCGGGGTCTTGCAAACAAAGCTAAACGTTCTGTCGGCGTAGATGGTGATCACCACGGGGATGATCAGGCCCAGGTCGTTCTTGGTGCGCTCGTTGAAATCCCGGGTGAAGGCCATGATGTTCACGCCGTGCTGCCCCAGGGCGGGGCCCACGGGGGGCGCGGGCGTGGCCTTACCGGCGGGGATCTGCAACTTGACATAGCCGGTTACTTTTGCTGCCATGGGTTTTCCTCCTAAATAAATGTGGTAGTTGGCGAAGCGCTTTCGCGCTTCTCCCACAGACAATAGACCCGAAAATCGCGGTCTAAAATCTACAGCCTAGGCGTTCTCCTCCGAGAGCAGCTTGGCTTTGCCGCCTGCGGGCTTGGAGATGGTGACATACACCGTACTTTTGCCCGAACCGGGCATCATGCCCCGCCTTAAGATGGTAAAGCGGTAGGTGCTTCCCTTCGTGGCCACAGACACAAACTCAATATCGCCGCCGTTGCGGCCCTCGTTGCGCATGGCCTCATAGAAAATTTCTTTATCCGCGTTGGTGACTTCCCTTTCTGCGGAATAACTGGCCGGAACGGTGGTTGTTTTTTTTGTGGTTGTGGTTGCTTTCGTCGTAGTGGTAATTGTGGTAACCGCTGTTGTGGTCGGTTCTTCGGTGGTCTCTTCCACCGTAGTTTCTTCCATTGAAGTTTCCGCCGCGGTGGTGGCGGCTTCCTCCGCCTGCCGCCCGCAGCCCACGAGCATAATGGTCGCCAGGCAGATCATCAGCGCAAAGCACAAAAGCTTTTTCATGGAGGCTTCTCCTTACAGAATATTTTAGTCAACCGGCTCGACCCAGTCCATGGCCAGTTCCGTAATGGTTTCCTTGCCAAACAGGGCGGTGATGGCGACCTTGACGGTGCCCTGCTCCTCGTTGATGGATTCCACGCGGCCGGTGAAGCCCTCGAAGTTGGGGTGGATGATGCTCACTTCGTCGCCCACCTTGTAGTTGGTCTCCATCCTGCGCTGCTCCACGCCCATCTCGATGACCTTTTCCTCGTCCAGGGGCGCGGGGCGGTTGTCGGGGCCCACGAAGCCCGTGACCCCGCGGATATTGCGCACCAGCCACCAGCATTCGTCGGTGATTTTGGGCATGTCGTCGTCGTCGAAGTCCACGGCGATCTTCACGAATACGTAGCCGGGGAAGAGCTTGCGCTCCACCTCTTTCCTCTTGCCGTCGCCCTTGATCTCCGTCACTGTCTCTGTGGGGATGTTCACGCCCATGATCTGGTCGCGCATCCCCCGGTTTTCCACGATTTTGTCGATGTTGGCCGCCACCTTGTTCTCATAGCCGGAATAGGTATGGATGACATACCAGCGGGCTTCGCGCTCCATGCTGTCCTCCTGTTGTTCCTAGTCGTGGTCGTGGCCGGCGTGCTCGTCTTCATCCTCGTGGTCGTGGTCGAGCATGTTTTCCAGGGCCTCGGCGGTGGTCTGGGCGTTCGCGGGGGCCGACGTGGTGGCTGCCGGCAGGCCGGAGGCGAGGGTTTTGAGCCCCTTGATGGACTGGGTGAGAATGAAATCCACGATCCACACCAGCGTGCCGATGATGAGCACCGTGACCAGGACGATGCCGGTGTTCTTCATCACCGTCTTGAAATCCGGCCAGACGATCTTCTTGATCTCGCCCCGGAAATCCTTCAGCCATTTGCGGACCTTCCTCATGCCGCTCTTTTTGCCGTCCTTCTTGGCCTTCTTCTCCTTGGCCCCGGGCGCGGCCTTTTCGGCGGCCTTAACCTTCTGCTTGGCCTCTTTGCTGGCTTGCTTGGCCTCCAGAGCCTTTTTTTCCTCGAAGGAGGAGGTCTCCTTGTCCTTCTTTGCCATGCTCATACCCTCCTTACTTCGTCTCGCGGTGGACGGTGTGCTTCCTGCAGAACCTGCAGTATTTGCGCAGCTCCAGCCGCCCAGGCGTGTTCTTCTTTTCTTTCACCGTGTTGTAGTTGCGCTGTTTGCATTCGGTGCAGGCCATAATGATCTTGATTCGCATCCTGGCGCCTCCTCTTCGTTGAATTAGGCTCCCTCGGGGCCGGGACGGTAAATGGTCACAAAAAATAAGCCCCCCAGCCAGAGGTACCATAAAGTATACCACAGGCGGAGGGGATTGTCAAGGGTTTATTTTTTAAAATTCAAAAAACTCAAAAATGCAGGGAAAGCTCAGGAAAAAACCAGGGCTTCGCCGGGGGCCTTCACCAGGGGGTTCCACAAATGGCTGTTCTCAAATATGTAGCGCCGCCGTTCCTTCGTCGCTTCCTTGGCGGAATCGTCCTTGATCAGCAGGCCGCTGTCCCATTCCTGGGTGAACTGCGTAAAGGCGCTGCCCCGCCTTCCCGTATTTACGCCGGCCAGCCGGCCCCTGTTGTTGTTCCACAGATCCATGATTTCGTCGTTGCTGTAATATCTGTTAAAGCCCTTGTAGTCCTCGCACTCCTTGAGCATGAGCTCCCGGCGGTTCAGGCCGTAGGCGCCGCCTTCTACCCAGGCATTCCAGCGCGCCTCCACTTCGCTTTGGCCCTCCTTCAGGAATTCCAGGTAACGGTCCTGCATGAACTTCAGCACGGGGCGCACGAAAAGGACCGCCAGCTCATAGTTGCACTGGTGTATGCGGGCCTTGTCCATGCCGACGCGCTGCGTGGAGTTGAACGCCCAGACATAATGTGTGCAGGCGTCGTTTTTCCAGTAATCATCGTTCAGCACCCTATACACGCCCGCGCCTATAACCTTCGATCCCGCGGCCAAAGCGAATTGTATGCGGAGCACCTCGGGCACGCTCAGGCCGTCGAATACGCTGTAAACGCATGCATACGAGTAGGCGACCGCCAGGGCCTGCCAGTTTTCTTCCAGCAGGCTGAGAGGGAAGAAATCAAGCATGCCGCTTTCGGCCAGCTCCTCCGAGGTGATCCGCAAATCCTCCATGACCTCTTCCGTGCGGATGACCTGCTGCTCCGTCATCATGTCCCGCGCCAGCTGCGCCAGACTGCTTTCATACAGCGCGTCCTGCACCGGGGAAAGGAAAGAAAAACCCGGCGCGATGGCGAGAATGGCCGACAGCAGCAAAGATAGCAATTGCATGGGGGTCCCTCCTGGCAATAAAAGAATTATTCTAAAAGCTCAGAGAAGAACTGGGTTTCGCCTCAGGGCTTCGCCGTGGGGTTCCACAAATGCGTGTTCTCGAATATATACTCCCGCTGCTCCGCTGTCACCGTCCCGGGCTCGTAGTTCTCGATCAGCTCGCCGCTGTCCCATGCCTTGCGAAACTCCAGGAAGGCGATGCCGCCCACCAGGCCGGTATTCAAGCCTGCCTGCCTGCCCTTTTCGTTGTTCCACAGATCCATGATTTCATCGTCGCTGTAATATCTGTTAAAGCCCTCAATGTCCCTGCACTCCTCCAGCACGATCTCACGGAGGTTCAGGCCGAAGGCGCCGCCCTCCAGCCAGGCGTTCCAGCGCGCCTCCCATTCGCCCTGGCCCTCCCCCAGAAAGTCCGTATAGCGTTCCTTTATAAACGCCACCGAGGGATACATGAAAAAGACAGCCAGTTCATAGTTGTTCTGGTGTATACGGGACTTCTCCAGACCGACGTTTTTCGCGGAGTTGAAGCCCCAGGTAAAATGCTGATTCGCATCGTATTTCATCGGTTCCACCGATAAGTCATACAGGATCATGGATATGACCGTTGACCGCCCGGCGACGCCGAACTGTATGCGAAGCGCCTCGGCTGCGCTCAGGCCATCGTATACGCTGTAAAAGCATGCGTAGGTGTAAGCGACCGACAGCGCCTGCCACTGATCATCCAGCAATGTGAGGGGGAAGAAATCGAGCATGCCGCTTTCGGCTTGCAGCTCCTCCATGGCCAGGGCAACTTCGGCAAGCTGTTCCTCGGTGATCATCTCCCGCGCCTGCCGCGATACGCCGTATTCATGTATCGCGTCCTTCATCGGGGCAAGGATGGGTATGCCCGGCATAACGGCAAGAATAAGCGACAGCAACAAAGATATCAATTGCATGGGAACTCCTCCTTAATAATGTTTTGGGGCGCGCAGGCAAACGCTTTTCCGGCGCCCGCTGTGCAAATTATAGCACCGGGGAAGCCGGTTGTCAAGAAATTTCAAATCCAAAACCCTGCACAAAATCCGCCGCCTGTCATATGATATCAGTGTAAGCTACCAGAAAGGAGGTTCACAACATGGGCTTCGGCGGATGCAACGGCGGAGGCAGCTTCATCTTCCTCATCCTGATCCTGCTCCTGCTGTGCGGCGGCAACAACAACAGCTGCTGCAACAGCGACTTCAACTGCGGCTGTGGCTGCAGCGGCTGACGGCAATGAAAAACCGGCAATCCCGTGCATAACGCGGCCGCGCGGCGCATACCATGCATTGTGCGGACGGTGCACAAAATCAATGAAAAAATGGGGGTCTGCTCATGTTCTGCAACAACAACTCGATCCTGCCGCTGTTACTGCTTTTGTTCCTCATAGGTGCCTTGGGCAACAATAACAATTGCTGCTGCCCGGACCAGGGCCTGTTTGGACCCGGCAGCACTGGATGCAACTGCTGACGGCAGCAAGTGGATGCGGAAGCGGTGGAAAGCAAAGAGCGTGCAACTCCCTGGACGATGGATACGGAACATACAGGTTGCGAAGACACAACCAAACACAGCGGCGCGGGTTTGACCTGCGCCGCCGTGTTGTTGGAGGCGGGAGTCCACTGGAGCCTAGAAAATTCCGGGGAGGCCGCCCGGCCACAGGTTCAGGCCGACGAGGCTCAGAATGAGCTGGAAGCCCCAGGTCAGGATCCTGGACAGCACAAGCAGGCCGCCCTTCCAGACCGTGTCGAAGATCGGGTAGAAGCCCTGCCACCATTCGTCGAGCGCCTCATACCAGGGCCTTGACGAGGAGGGCGGGGCGGTGGTCCCGGTGGTTGGGGGAGGCGGCTCCGCCTGGACCGCGGCGTCGGCGCCGGCGGCCTGGGCGTGCACGGCCACAATGGCCATCACCGAGATGAGGGCGGCCACGCAAAGCAGTACGGAAAGCAATTTTTTCATGACAGGCATATCCTCCTTTTGTTTCATACCTATTAGTCATTTTATTCTAACTGATTTCCTCACCAAAAGCAAGCCTATTTCAAAAAAATTTACGGAAATTCCGGAAATTTCTGTTTGAATATGGGAATCCGGGCGGGTACGAAGCCGTACCCGCCTTTTCCTGTCCGACGCCTAATGCCTAATATCTAAAAATCCAAAAACTAGTTCAGCTCCACAATCATAATCTTCTCCCAGTCGAACCCGGTTTTCTGCGCGAGAATCTCCTTGATCTGCAGGGCCGTGGCGCTGTTGATGGGCTCGCCGCCCAGGACGGTCTCCGCGGTGTCCGCGCCGATGATTACCAGGCATTCGGCCCCTGTTTTCGCGGCGATGAGGGATTCGCAGTCGGCTTCCAGCTTGATGGCGTCGGCCAGCCGCTGCAGGGCCTTGCCGGCGTCGGCCACGGCCTTGGGGTCGGCCCTGCTGTCGGTGATGACGGCGCCCAGAGTCTCCTTGGCCTCGTCGTGGGCCGAGGAGCGCCGCAGCCGCGCCCCGGCGAAGTATTGCCCCGCAGAGGCGCTGTAGGGGTTGTGCACGTATTGGCTGTCCCCCAGGTGCTCCTCCGTCTGGCGGCTGTCCGCGGCGGTGGGCGGCTGCGTCCTGGCGTCCGCCGCCATCTCGGGCTTGGAGTAATACCAGTTGACGAACACTGCCGCGCCCAGTGCCAGCACCAGGGTCGCAAGGATCAATTGCCGTTTTTTTAAGAGTTTCTTCATTGTGGGCCTCCCTTTTGGATTAATTATGAATGCAAAATGCAGAATGCTGAATTATTTTAGGCGTAGTCACTGCGCTGAAGATAATTCAGCATTCTGTATTCATAATTCAGCATTACCTAGCCCCTAACCGGGCCACGCTCACCTTGTTGCTGCCGATGCCCAGCACGGCGGTGACGGCCTCCACGATGGCCTGGCGCACGAGGATGTCGTCGCCCCCCTGGCAGATGACCGCCACGCCCCGCACCTGGGGCTCCACCATCTTTAGAACAAGGCCCTGGGCGCCGCTGCCCGTGCCGATGATCACGTACTCCTTGTTGGCGCTGAAGGATTCGTCGCCGCCGCTGCCGGAGTAGCTGTGCTTGGAGTCGGTCTTGCCCTGGACGGCGTAGATGGGCTCGCTGCCGCACTCCAGGGTGAGCATGACCTTCGTCTCCCCCGCCCCGGCGATGGAAGCGATAATCCCGCACAGCCGCTCTTCCAGCTGACGCTCGTAGTCGGTCAGGTCCACACGTATGCTCTCGCTTGCCGGGTTCTGGCTGCC
>Ga0123353_10002467_pt1 | contig 23010 bp, 26 predicted proteins | sample TergutLab28metaG_3_FD_92763 | JGI IMG/M metagenome (GOLD analysis project Ga0123353, IMG submission 92763) | Labiotermes labralis P3 segment gut microbial communities from Petit-Saut dam, French Guiana - Lab288 P3 | ecosystem: Host-associated > Arthropoda: Insects > Digestive system > Gut ... | reverse complement strand
GCTCAACATGCACCCAACCCCTTATGTTCACACTCTCTTTCTCACTTGTTATTATACCATATTTTATCCCAAAATACAACAAAATCCACCAGAGCGGTGGACTTTGTCTTCGGTCTGTGCCGCGCCAAAAGGCGCGGCCCTCTTATTGTGTTGAAACTAAAATTAGTCTTCCTTTTTCCGTGCTGCGAAGGCTGCCGCTGCCGCTACAGAGATCACCGCAAAAGCAGTCAGGCCAACATACGCGGGGGAACCGGTCGGAGGATTATCAGGCTCGGTCTCTTCCAGAGGCGGATCCGTCGGGGGGGGCGCTTCTGTCGTGGTTTCGAACTCGGCACCAAAGGTGTAGAGCTTCGCGAAGAAGTTGAAGATGGCACTGTTGGCCAAAGCATCGGTCAGTGCGTTGGTATCAATGCCGAGGGTCTCCAGGCCGCCCATAAGCATATCAAACACGCCTGCGATGGCATCCGTGCCGCCGCCGCCAACATCAAGGCCGCCAATTTCGGCACCGCCAAGGAGGTCGCCCAAGCCGCCGCCGATGGAACTGAAGGTCTGGCCCAGTACGCCCATCAGGTCGGTGTAGTCAACGCCGTCCAGGACATTGGCCAATGCCGCTTCGACGTCTATCTCATCAAAACCGGTAACATTGGCAAGAAGTCCTTTGATGAAATCCCAGGCGCCTTGTAAGAACTCCGGTAATTCGATGGTCGCCGCAGTCGCTACGGCCTCTTCTTCCGCTTCCGCGTCGCCTTCCGCGGCGAACGCGCAGATGCCTAGGGTAAAGACCAGAGAGAGTGCCAGAAAAATGCTGAGAAGCTTTTTCATTGCTGCAAACAATCCTTTCACATACTTTTTTATTTTTGGGGGTCTCAACACGATGTATAATAACACGATACGGGACGGATGTCAATATAATTTGTTCACTTTTGTTTTGTAAATTATTCACAAATCCGCTAGATCGTGCTAATACCGGATTCACTTCCCGTTCAGGGACTGCTTAATGTACTTCCAGACGAACAGAACGTCTTTCCCATTCTGCACATAGGTATCCCACTGCGCGATATCCAGCTTGGACACCTTCTCGAATCCGGCGGCATCCAGGCCGTCCGCAAACAGGCGGGCCATATTGTTGTCTTTGAACGTAATTCTGGCTTCCACCATCAACTGGCTCCGGTCCGCGTATTTATCCAGCTTGCCGCTGACAAAGCCCGTGACCCACCAGTACAGCTTGTAGGGCCTGCGGAACGCCACTTCGCCCTTGTTGTACATCCGGATCTCCATGCCGAGCATGTTGGCGTCCGTCGCGCAGTCGTAGTGCTCGATGTTTCCGCCGTTCGACCTGCCCTCTGGCTTGTGGTACACGCCGATTTCCGCGCCCAGGAACAGGAAACCGTACTGGCCCTTCCACATCTGGATCATCCAATCCAGCGATTCGCTGCCGGGATAGGCATAAGTAAACTTGATTCGGACCGTGTCATAGAACATGACCGTAACCGGCGCCATGGTGTCATAGATGGCGTTGAAGCCGAAATTACGCTGCCAGGCATTGGTCTCGGTGTAGAAGTAGCCCTCGTTCGGGTCCATTTTGTAGGAGAGCAGAGACCTGCCGTCCTCCGGTTCACCGTGAGCCTCCACCATCTGGCCAAACAGATCCTGGGTGGAGGGCGGTTTGGTCGTAGTGGGCACCTTTGTCGTCGGCTTCGTGGTCGGCACCGCGGTAGTGGGCCTTGCGGTGGTGGGTCTTGTCGTGGTTGGCCGCGGCGCGGCGGCCGCCCTGGTTGTGGGATTGGCCGCGGGATACGTCGGGGGATTGTTCTGCGTCGGGTACCCCGTCGTCTGTCCGTCTTCGCTATGACTTTCCGACTCGCCCAGTAATGCAGAATCATCCGGCTCTGTCGGGTCCGTTTCCGGAGGCTGCCACGGAGTGGTGGTGGTGTTCGAATCGTAGGTCGGCGTTGAAGAGTCATTGCCCGGATCAATGGTCCCCGGCCTCAACAGCATGGCAATCGGAATCGCGGCTGTGATGACAATTACCAGCGCGCCTACGGCAATCAGGATATTTCGTACTGACTTACTCAAGGTTAATTCCTCCCAGTCGTTATACATGCGATACAGGCTGATTATAGCAGGTTCCTTCCTCCGCGTCAAGTGTTACGAAAAAGAAATGCCTGTTATTTTTTGAAAATCCTGCTTATATCCCCATTTTCTGCAACCTGCAACCACGCTTTTTCCTGTCTCTTGGGACGATGTGGGCATCGTCCCCTACAGCCTGTTTCTTGCCTCCAGTATGGTGGAGATGGCGGTAATCGAAACCGCGTCCGAAAAACGATCCTCAAGATGTTCTACGAGTGTAGCCTGTTGTTTGGGATTCCCCCCTGGCCACGCCGGCAGGCAGGCTTGGCCTCTCGGTAGCCGCGCAGTACATGACGGGTTACGCGGCGCTGGCCCGTGCACGTTCACTGCTCATCGACGCCTTATGGCGGGCCGCAGTCCTCCCGCCTAAGACGGCTGCCTAATTAATTAAGCAGCTTGTAAAACTGGTTTGTTGTCGTTTATTTCTAAACTTGCGGCTGTTTAAAGCGATTCCGCATCGCTACTCGCTGACCCTGGCTCAGGTTCCCCGTCGAAATCCTTTCATCCCCATGTTTTGGGAGTTAAGAGTGGAGAGAGGAGAGTTGCTTTGTTCTGTTTTGTGGGACGATGTGGGCATCGTCCCCTACAGATGCATATTCCGTTCCATGTTTCTGGCAGCATCTTTGGCGGCGGCGCTTTCGCGCTTGTCGTACTGCTTTTTGCCTTTGCACAGGCCGATCTCCAGCTTGGCCTTCCCCTGCTTGAAATAGACCGTCAGGGGAATAATTGCCAGGCCCTGCTGCTTTACCTGGCCGTAGAGCCGGTTGATTTCCCGCTTGTGCATCAGCAGTTTGCGTACGCGCAGCGGGTCCCGGTTGAAGACGTTGCCCTGCTCATAGGGGCTGATGTGCATGCCGTTGACGAAGATTTCTCCGTCCCGAACCGCGCACCAGGCGTCCCGGAGGTTGAGCTTGCCCTGCCGGATGGATTTGACCTCCGTCCCGCACAGCGCGATGCCGGCCTCCATTTTTTCTAAAACCGTGTAGTCGTGATAGGCCTTCTTATTTTTCGCGACAATCAAAATGCCCTTGTCCTGTTTCAAGCCCGTCACTTCCCTTCCTGCCGGGAGGATATTATAGCGTATTGGGGATGGGCTTGTCAACCGCGAGGCATCCCGAAAATTCTGTATGATCCTGCATATTTCTTGTGTTTTCTCAATGGCAATTCTTGTATTTATCCGAAAAACGTTTCTGGAAAAGGCGGCTCAAAGCCTCTGTTTGCTCCGCATTCAAGTATTTCTTTGAAATAATGAGTGTCATACCGTTCAGCATCATCAAATAAAAGGCTGAATCTATTTCGTATACTTTTTTAAAAATCGTATATTGAACTGTGTCTGTTCCCTTGATATGCTCCCCCTCCGCCGTAATTTCTATGTGATCCTCGTAGAACTTGTGCACAGTGTCACCCGCATGCAAGAGCTCTGATTTTTTATAGGCCCGCTTCGGCGCAAAGAAATACAAGTACAATAATAGCACGAAAACTGTAAATAGAATCATATACATTATAAATATAAAAAGGTCTCCTGTCATTATGTTCCAAGCTAACGCCGCTATCGTTACGATTGGAAGCAAAATGAACGCTATGACCGGCCCAACTTTATATCCCTTGCCTCTAAATAACATGAAGCGTGCAAATTTGCGATAGGATTCGTAGTCCAGCGTTATTTTGATTTCGATTGGAATCATATCCATCGTGCCCTCCCCTGCTTTTGTTCTTGATACCAATATTATACTTTTTTCACCGAAAAAGCAATCCCCACTTTGGCGGGAATCCAGAATCCGGCATTGACATTCCTCCCCGCAAATACTATTATTATAGGGACTTATTCGGAATTGCAGAAGAAAGGGTAATCACTCGGGTGGAAAGAGACATTCAAAAACGGAGACTCTCCAACGGGCTGCGCATCCTGCTGGAAGTATTCCGCTATCTGCTCCCATTGGCTGTCTGTCAGGTCGCTCGGGTAGTTCGTTGCCTTAAATTCTTGCTGTTCCATATGGGTTATTATAGCATATTCTTGGGTTGAATACAAGTTCTTAGCTCCCTTCCCCGCATTTTCGTCCAAATCAAGCAGGATGTTTGCGCGCTTTATGGTTGCCGCAGAATGCTTTCCTCGTTTGGTTAGTCCCTCAAGTTCTTTGCGTTGTTCCTCGCTCAAGTAGATTTGATATTTCTTTGGTTTCATTTCTCATTCCCCCTTCGGGGAATATCATACCACAATGTTTAGCTGACGCATTGTACTAGGGCCGGGCGTGATTGCCCGGCCCTGATTTTATGGGTTTGCCCCAATTCCCAGCGTTTCATCCATCAACTTTTCTCCCTCGCTGTCAAACGCGGTCAGGTGTATACTACCGTCCGCGGCGACCTGCGCCATAGAGCAGACATAGGTGCCGCTGTAGCCGCCGTCTTTGGGGCCGCCGGCAACAAACAGCGGGTGCGGGGGTGCGTAGTCACCCGTACCCGGCGCGTCCAGATGCAGCGCGTGTTCGTGGCCGGAAAACTGCATGCCGACCCTGAGCCGCCGCAATTTGCCGAAAAAGAGCGCCCGCCGGGCCTCGTTGCCCTCGTCGAAGTTGGGGATGTGGATGGCGGCAAGGTGGAACACGTCTTCCGCCGGAACCGGCAGGGACCCCAGCCAGGTCAACTCGTCGTCCAGGAAGCCGAGGCTGTGGACGGAACCGCTCACATTGGCGGCTCCGATGTCCGTTTGGTCTGCCCAACCCCCGCCGCCGTCGCAGAGCGTGAAGAGGTATTTGCCGCGCTGTACCTGATAGTAGAAGCGTTCCAGCCCCAGATTCTGGAAAATAATTTGCGTCTTCTCGCCATAGAGCTCGTGGTTGCCGCGGACGTAAATCGCAGGGACCGCGCTCTTGGTGATGTCCGCGCCGGCGGCAATCGTGTTGCGGATGAATTCATCCTCCGAGTTGTAGTTGCTGGCGAAATCGCCCAGCATGAGGAACAGGTCCGGCGCCGGGAAATTGGCCGCAGCAGCCAGCAGATTGTCCGGCATGTCGTGCCAGTCCGTGGCGATGAGGATGTTCAGCGCGTTTTTATACGCGCCCTGAAATTGAAACGTCTCGCTCTCCAGCACCGCGCCGTATTCGGTGATGGCGTTTACCGAGGAGAGCACTTCGCGGGCAAGTACGCAGTAGCTTCCGCCGTTGAGCTCCTCCCGGGGGACAATAAAGTGGTGGATGCGCCCGATGTTCATCCGGCCGGAGGCCGCGTCCGGCAGTGTGATGCCCTCACCGGTGTCACCGGTGGTATAAATCAGGTAGGCGGCACTCTCGCGGTTCGTCGCAAAGACGACGCTGTAGTTGTCGCCGCCGACGTCGAGCACCAGCGGGTTGGCCGAGAGCGCAAAGGGCGTCTTGGGCGGGGCATAGGCAAACCACAGTGGAATCAGCACCGCGGCGCTGATGAGCAAGGCCAGAACGGCTCGTGCCGCCTTCTTCAGTGTCGGATAGACCACAAACGCGAAGGGCAGCCCCATCAGAACAGCGAGGAGCGGCAAGTTGGGCAGCAGGCTCGCAAGCCCGTTTTTCAGGCTTGCCGGATCGATCCCCTTATCAAATCCGAAGAGGAGAACTGTGGTGTAACCGCACAAAATGCCCGTCAGCACGGCAAACACCGTAAAAATGCGGCTTGTTTTGATTTTATTGCCCATCAGCGTGGTCACAAGCAGACAGCAGAAGGTGACGGCGGCGCAGAGGCCTATGGCGCAGAAGAGCGTCGGGACGAAATTTTCACCCAGAGGGTACAGCTCCGCAATCCAGCCGTAGGCCCATTTGGAGCTGTACAGGAACACGAAGGCGGCGGCGGCGAGGGCGAAGAAAACATACGCGCCCGTGCGTGTGTGGAATGCCCTGCCGACACGTTTGAAAAATTTCATGGAAAAACCTCCTCGTATGAAACAACAGCCACCCACACTTTTCACAGCCGAGCGGCTACCAATTTGACTGTCCCAAAACCTGTAGGGGATGGCGTCTTCGACATCCCGCAGATCGTATAACGCCTGGGTCGTCGAGGACTCCGACCCCTACGGAGGATGGTTATAGAACAAGTCTATTATATCACATTTTTATAAATTTCGTATCTGTTTCAGCGCCTGGGCCAGCTGGTCGGGGCAGCTGGTGGACTTGAAGCCGCAGAGGATGCCCTCCAGCTTTTCGATGACCTCCTCCGCCCGCATGCCTTTGACCATGACGGACATGCCCCTGAGGTTGCCGGCGCAGCCTCCGACAAAGGAGACATCCCGGATGATGCCGTCCTTCACGTCCAACAAAATTTTCCTGGAGCAGGTGCCTTTGGTTTTGTAGGTATATTTCATATGAATTTCCTATCTCGTAGGGGACGATGTGGGCATCGTCCCCTACGGAACCATCATCCCCCGAACAACACGACCGTCCGCTCCCGGCTGGATTCGAAGATGGCCTCCACCAGCTTCATCAGGCGGCGCTGCTGGTCGTGGGTAACCAGGGCCTCCGCCTCCCCGCGCAGGGTGGCAAAAATATTTTTGTAGTATTCGCCCCAGTCGGCCCTGGGGCGGGGCAGCTTGTACTTCCGGATAGTTTTCCAGTTGCGGGGAGCCATGGTCTTCGTCAGGCCCGCGCCCGCCTGAATCGGCACGGCGTCGCGGTCCTCCCAGTGAGAGACCTTCACGATCTTGCCGTTCACCCGCCAACCGCCGATTTTTGCGGAGCCGTTTTGCCCCAGGACGTACCAGCGGGGCAATTCAATGAAGTTGTTGGTGGTAACCTCCACATAGACACTTAGGCCGTCGTCGAAGGTCAGGGTGGTATAGAAACCGTCGTCCACTTCCTCGTTGGTGACGTTGGTCAGGTCGGCGTGAACCATGACCAGCTTGCGCGGCAGGGTCATCATCAGTGCCTGGTCCAGGAGGTGTATGCCCCAGTCCAGCAGCATACCGCCGCCCTGGGCCTTCTGGTTGCGCCAGTCGCCGGGAATGCCGCGGGAGCCCTGCACCCGGGACTCTATGCGGTGCACCGGGCCTAAAAGGTTTCCGTCCAGAATCTGCTTGGCGCAAAGATAGTCCTCGTCCCAGCGGCGGTTCTGGTGGACGGTAAAGAGCCTACCGGATTTGTTCGCGGCCGCGATCATCTCCTCCAGCTCCCCACTGTTCAGCGCCACCGGCTTTTCGGAGATCACGTTTTTGCCCGCCTCCAGGGCTGCGATGGCGATCTCCTTGTGCACGTCGTTGGGCGTCGCGACGGTGACCAGCTCCACAGCCGGGTCCGCCAGGAGTTCTTCGCGGGAGACATAGGCATGGAATCCCTTCTTCTCCGCCGCTTGATTGCGCTCGGGTAGAATGTCGTAGACTCCAACCACGCGCCCGCCGGATAAACTCTTGATTTTATTCCCGTGCCAGGTGCCCATGCCGCCGTAGCCGATGATGGCACAGCCGACTTCTCTTTCGTTTGCCATACCCATTTCACCCTTTCGAGCATTATCGCGTCTAAAATCTAATATCTAAAGCTACACCCACCACATTTCGCCGACTTCCTGCGTAATCAGGATGCTCTTCAAAAATTCGACGGCCTTGGACAAGCCCTCGTCCTGGCTCATGAGGGAGTCCTCGTGCTCAATGCTGATGGCGTAGTCGTAACCCACCAGACGTAAATTTGAGATAATGTCCTTCCAGTAGGCGTAGTCGTTTCCGTAGCCGACGCTGCGGAAAATCCAGGCGCGGTTGATTTCGTCCGCGTAGGGTTTGGTGTCCAGCACACCTGTCACGGCGACATTGTAGGGGTCGATCTTCGTGTCCTTCGCGTGGAAGTGGAAGATCGCGTCCCCCAGCTTGCGGATGCAGGCGACCGGATCCATACCCTGCCAAATCAGGTGGCTCGGGTCGAAGTTCGCGCCGATTTCCGGCCCCACCGCCTCCCGCAGACGCAGCAGGGAGTCGCAGTTGTAAACCGAGAAGCCGGGGTGCATCTCCAGGGCAATCTTGTCCACCCCGTGCTGCTTCGCGAAGGGAACGAGCGCCTTCCAGTAGGGGATCAGCACCTTGTTCCACTGCCATTCCAGCAACTCCGTGAAGTCGTTCGGCCAGGGGCAGGTGATCCAGTTCGGGTACTCCCCGCCCTCTTTATCCCCCGGGCAGCCGGAAAAAGTATTGATTTGATGCAGGCCCAGCTGCTCCGCCAGCAAAATCGCGTTGCGGATGGCCCTGTCAAAATCTTCGGCGACATCCTTCTGGGGATGCACCGGGTTGCCGTGGCAGCTCAGCGCACTGATCTCCAGGCCGTATTCGGCGATGGTGTCTTTGAAAGCCTGCAGTTTCGCCGGGTCCGCGAGCAATTCCTCCGCGTTGGCGTGGGCGTCGCCCGGGTAGCCGCCGCAACCGATCTCCACCATCTCAATGCCCAGGGCCTTGAAATAGGCCAGCGCCTGCGCCAGGGGCTGCTTGCTCAACAATGTGGTAAAAACGCCTAGTTTCATGGGGTACCTCCTAATGATAGCTTGTAGTGTCGTCCGCCCCTACGGTTGGATTGAATTTTCGGATCCTACAGGACGGCCAAAAGCCGCCCCTACACCAGCAATTTCTTTAAATATTGAATACTCCGCCCCACATCCGCCAAGCCATTGGGGATGGGGTCGTCGTTTTCCACGATCAGCCATTCCAGGCCGATGTCCTCGGCGGCCTTGACCACAGTGGCCAAATCGCAGTTGCCTTCCCCCAGGGCGCAGGGGACGCCGTCCACGCCGTCCTTTAGGTGCAGGTGGATGATTTTATCCGCGTGCTCGGTAATAAAGGCGTAGTTGTCCACCCCCGCGTGGAAGCTCCAGTAGGTGTCCAGCTCCAGCCAGCAATTGGCCAGAAAGGCGTCTATGGCCCTTTCGCCGTCCTCAGATGGCTTGAATTCCCCGGAGTGGTTGTGGTAATACACGCGCATACCGCGTTTTTCGGCAGCCTCGTTCGCCTGTTGCAGCAGCTCACAGGTATCTTCGATATCATAGGCGGAGCCGCCGATGCCGACGTCGCGGCAGCCGATGGCCTCATGGAAGTCTAAAGTCTCCTCAATGTCCTCCGGCTCCAGGGACAGGATATCGGCGTGGGTGCCGACGGCCTGTAGACCAAGCTCATCCAGTCTGGCCCGCAGTACCGGGGCGGACAGGCCGAAATAACCCAACGCGAACTCCACGCCCTCGTAGCCCAGGGCCTTGACTTCGCCCAGCACGCGCAATAAATCTTCTCCATTCTGAATGTGGTCGCGGACACTATATAGTTGTACGGCAATTTTCATAAAATTACCCCTTTCTCAGCAATTGTGCAGGGCACGGTTCATTCGTGCCAGTCGCCAACGCCATTTGTTGCGGTTATCCTGCCCAATATTACATCATTGGGATCCATTAAGCCTACATTTCGAATGCCCATTTCCTCTGGCTGGAAACTATTTTGCCATTCATACATGATACTCATGTAGTAAACACCTGTGGAGGTTGTAAAGTTAAGTGCCAGACCTCTTTGTCTTATGATTCTCCCACCGCCGTAGTTCATGTCAACTCCGCCGAAATTGTTCCACGTATACCCAGTTATCTCGCCGTCAATAGCATCAAGCAAATTACCGATTTCACCTGGCAGACCAGGCACATTGTCTTAGATGTTTTTGCACATCATTTCTTCCAGGGCGCCAATGTCTTTCACCATGACGGCGTTTGCCACAGCGTCTGCGGTGACCTTCCAGTCAAACGCTGGTGCCGGACGCAAAAAGGGAAATATTGCGAACAACAAGGAAAGTAACCAGCTTAAAATTTTTGCCATAACATATAGCCTCCTTTAACAATTCCCCTTGGCCACCCCGCCCTTCGGGCACCCCTCCCCGGAGGGGAATTTTAACATCTGTCCCATTCCCCTCCGGGGAGGGGTGGACGGCTACGCCGGACGGGGTGGTTCTGTAGAGGACTGCGTCCCCTACAATGACAATCGAAAATATTATTTCTCGAAATAAAACGCTTCGCCGGTTCTGGCGGAAGTATAAATCCCCTCCAGAATCTGCGTGACCACTAGTGCCTGCTCTGCCTTGGTGCGCACCTCGGTGTCGTTCCGGACCGCGTCAATCCAGGCTTGGGCCTCCAGATCCTCCGGGTTGGCGGATTCCCCCTCGTAGAAGGCGGCGCCGCCGGCCTCAAAGTTCGGCTTCTCAATCAGCTGGCGGCCGTAGCGGACGGCGTTGATTTGCAAACCGTCGTACATATCCGCGCCGGCTTTCGTGCCGCAGAGGGTGCAGACGGCCTCCCGCGGGTCGGAGATGTTGATGGCCCAGCTGGACTCCAGGGAGATGGTCGCGCCGTTTTCCATCACGATGAACCCGAAGGCGGCGTCCTCCACCGTGTACTCTTTGGGGTCCCAGTCGCCCCAGGCGTTGGCGCTGCGCTTCTGGTCGCCGAGCTTTTTATAGGTCGTGCCCAGCACCATCTTTGGCTTATAGTTGTTCATCATCCACAGGGTCAGATCCAGGGCGTGGGTGCCGATGTCGATTAAGGGGCCGCCGCCCTGCTCGTACTCGTTGAGAAATACGCCCCAGGTGGGCACCGCCCGACGGCGCAGCGCGATGGCGCGGGCGTAGTAGATGTCGCCCAAATCGCCCGCCTCACACGCCTCCTTGAGGTAGAGGGAGTCCCCCCGCCAGCGCTGCTGGTAACCGATGGTCAGCTTCTTCCCCGTGCGCACAGAGGCCTCATACATCTCCTTGGCCTCCGCGTAGGTTTTGGCCATGGGCTTTTCGCACATGACGTGCTTGCCGGCGTTCAAGGCGTCGATGGTGATAAAACTGTGGGAGCGGTTGGGGGTGAGGACGTGAACCACGTCGATGCTCTCATCCTGGAGCAGCTCCTTGTAGTCCGTGTAGACTTTGGCGTTGGGGGTGCCGTACTGCATTTTGGCCAGCCCGGCTTTTTCTTTAATCAGGTCGCAGAACGCGACCATCTGCACGCCGCTGACTTTGTCCAAGGCGGGCATGTGTTTTCCGTTCGCGATGCCGCCGCAGCCGATAATACCGACCTTCACTGGTTTACTCATGTTGTCTCCTCCTGCACTGTTTCATTATTTTGCCATGTTCTAATTCATTATACCGGATTGAAGAATGAATACAAGAGATAATCAGAAAAAGTCGCGTTTTTGGCATATAAAAATATTTGTTTTATTTCTAGCAAATTTGTATAAAATTTCTGATATCTTCTCGTTTGCGATTGCAGGCGGCCGTAACCCGTGTTATAATATAAGCCCGTTTTGGGGATGTACCCCCGGGTTGAAGACAATTGCGAAATACACGGGCGATTGGTAATCGCCCCTACATATTGTATCTCTAGGCGAATATTATGCCCGTGTAGGGGCGGTTATCAACCGCCCGAAAAATAATTACCCCCGGGTTGAAGATGGGAGGTGAGGGGAATTTTCATACCTGACTGGCTGGTAACCTTGTGTACGGCCATAGGCGCGATTGTACTGGGGCTCTGGTGCGCCGCGTTGCCGGTGCTTGCTGTCTCGGCTATCGTGCGGTCACGCAAACGCGGTCGCCGCCGCGCTGGGGCGGCACAGCCGAAGGCTGCCCCGATTGTTCCGGCCGCCGTGCCCTTCCCCGCGCCTGTGATGATGCCCTCTATGCCTCCTCCCCCCGCGCCTGTCCCGCCGGTGCCTCTCCCCTATGTACAGGCATTCACGGTGCCCTCCATTCCGCCCCCGGAACCGGAAGACACTTCCTTCGCGTTCACACTGGAAGAATTGCGGGCGCAGTTCCTGTCACAAAATCCGAAACCGCCCAAGAGGGAAGCGCCCGTGGCGCCGCGGGCTTTCAGCGTGCCGTCCATACCGCTTTCCGAACCGGAGTACACGGCGGCGCAGTGGGTCGTAGTGGAACCCTCCGCGCTCACGCTGGAGGAATTGCAGGCCCAGTTCCTGTCGCAAAATCCGAAACCGCCCAAGAGGGAAGCGCTGTCCCTGGACGATCTAACCAAACTTGCGCCCAAGGCACCCATAGTGCGCTATACAGACCCGGTGCCGCCCCCTGCGGAGGAACGTCCGCCATACGGCGCGTATCGTTCGCGTCCGCCAATCTCTTACGAAGCCCTTCCCGAAGACCCAATCGCCGCCGAGGCCTACGCCCGCCAGATGGCGGCGGACAGGCGTCTACTGGAACGTCTGCAAGACCCAGCGCAGGCAGCCGTCTGCGGCGACCAGCCCGAGGATTGGAACGCCGCCGAGGCCTATGCGCGGCACCTGGCAAAAAAGCAGCAGCGGGAAAGCATCCCCCGCATACCGCCGAGGGTGCTGCGGCCCGCCGAGCCGCCTAAGTCCGCGCCGCAGCCGCTTGAACCGAAACCGAAGACCACCAAGCCCAAAAAGCCTAAGAAGCAGGCGGCGGGTGACGTTTACGCGTTCCATGATACGGAGGAATCCCTTATATGGGCAAATTATTGCCTCATTACCGGGAACAGTCCCAACGACACATTCCGCGACAAAGGTCTCCGGGGGGAATACCTGGCATACAAGGAGCTGTACAAGCTCCCCGGTAATCCCCGGTTCCTGTTCAATATGCTTGTGCCGAAGGGGGACGGCGACACCACGGAAATCGACGTCCTGATGCTGCACGAGAGCGGCCTATATGTGATAGAATCTAAAAACTACAGCGGTTCTATATACGGAAGAGACAGCCAGACCTATTGGACACAGGTTCTGTCGAAACAACATAAGTATCGCTTCTACAGCCCGGTGAAACAAAATGAAGGGCATATAAAATGGCTGAAAGCTTTCTTGAACAAGCCGGATTTGCCCTATCACTCCCTTGTCGTGTTCGGCAACTGCAATCTAAAGAATCTTCACATCGAAAAAGGCCTGGCCACCGTGGTGAAGCGGGACGCGCTGTACCAAACGGTGCAGGAGATTGCGGCCAGAACCGGCCCAAGGATTCCCCAGGATTGGCTAGACGGGATCTACGATTCGCTGTATCCCCACACACAAACCACAAGGGCGCAGCGGCAGGCGCATGTTGACCGGCTGTCGGTTGGTCGGGGCGGTGCTTCGCGCTCGGCCTAAAAATCGTGCATACTACTTGAATTGCACGACATACTATGATATAATGAGGACACTACAAAAAAATAGAGGTGTTTTGTTGTGGCTGAGACCATCAATGTAACCATCCGTTTGGATAAGGATATCAAGGAAAGCGCGGAGAGGATGTTCCGCGATTTTGGCATGAATCTGTCCACGGCCTTCAATATTTTTGCCCGCCAGGCCCTGCGCCAGGGGAAAATCCCGTTTGAAATCAGCGACCCGTTTTACAGCGAGAAGAATCAGGAGCGGCTCGCGCGGTCTATAGCTGACGCGGAAGCGGGGAAAGTCACAATTCACGAATTAATTGAGGATTGATTATGCAGAAAGCATGGACAGATGACGCGTGGGAGAATTATCTTTATTAGCAGACCCAAGATAAAAAACTTTAAAGCGGATTCACAACATTTTGAAAGATATCGACCGGCAGCCTTTTATCATTGGAAAACCAGAGCCGCTGACGGGCGACAAGCAGGGCTATTGGAGCAGGCGGATTGACGAGGCGAACCGCATTGTTTATAAAGTAGAACGTGACCAAATAGTTATTGTCCAATGCGGCGGGCACTATGAAGACTAAACGAGAACAAGCCATGCAATATAAATTCATTGAGAATACAAATTTTGAGGATCTGTCCTGCGGAAGGGTTCTATATCACAAGACGGGCTTCCCAAATTATCCGGTCAGATTGGCCTGTGAAATTTTTATGCGCTGCCTTGAAATTTTAGCTCAGCCAGAAAAGGTATGCCTGTACGACCCCTGTTGCGGCGGCGGTTATTTGTTGACGGTGCTGGGCTTTTTGTACAACGACAGAATCGACACGATTTATGCTTCGGATATATCCGGGGACGCCGTCCATCTGGCCGAAAGCAATTTGAGCCTGTTAAGCACCGAAGGCTTGTGCCGCCGAAAAGAACAGCTGGAGGCGATTTATGCCGCGTACGGGAAAGATTCGCACAGGCAGGCGATAAAAAGCGTGGATACGCTTTTCGAACTGATTCGAGGGAACATAAATTGCAACTTGTTTCAGCGCGATGTGTTGGACATAAGTGATACGACTGCGGCGATTCCTTTTGCGGATATCATTCTCACCGATGTGCCCTATGGCAAATTGGTTTCGTGGTCAAAGGACGAGCCGTTTCCTATTGATAGTATGCTGGACAGTTTGTGGAATGATTTGAAGGAGAACGCCGTTGTGGCCGTCAGCAGCGATAAACGGCAGAAGATCAACCATCCAAATTATAGACGTATCGAAAAGTTCCAGGCAGGCAAACGGAAAATAGAAATATTAAGGAAAAGCTGGTGATGTTTGTGGAATATCAACCGACAACGGCCTCGGCCACGGCGTTTGCCGGCGCCGGCAAACTGGAGGAATGGGTCCATCGCTTCCTCCGCGGGGAAGGGGACAACCAAGCCTTCTCCGAAGGGCTGCTGCTGGAGCCGCGCCGCTATTACCCACCGGAAAAAATGGACTTGGCACTGCTTGAACGCTGCTGCGGCCCGGAAGCCGCGATGAAATATCCGGTGCCGGAGGCCGATTTCCGAAAGCATGTGGGCGAAATCGCGGCCTTCTACCAAGAGGGCGGCTGGGATATGCCGCCGCTCATTGTGTACCGCGGCGACAGCGGCTACGAGTTGAACGACGGCAATCACCGGTACGAGGCCTTGAAACAACTGGGGATCCCGCAGTATTGGGTGATTTTTTGGGAAACGGTCGGTTGAGCGAGAAGAAAGGCGGTCCGGACAGTGATTCCGGCCGCTATTTTTCTTTTACGGCAAAATCCGCGGCGAAACGCGGCAAAAAAAGAAATTTTTATTGGGAATTGATTTACAAAATGATATAAAATATGTTAAACTTATTCAACTAGGCAAAAATAAATGAACTATTGCGTAAATAGCCGAAATCATTGCGGAATAGAAGTTACTGGTGTGAACCAAGGAGGAACAAGAATGGCTAGAAAGAAAAAGACCATGAAGGGCAACGACGCGGCGGCATATGTCTCTTACGCGTTTACGGAGGTTGCCGCGATCTACCCCATCACCCCGTCTTCGGATATGGCGGAACTGACGGACAAAATGGCGGCGGAAGGAGAGAAAAACATCTTCGGGCAGCCCGTGCGCGTCTGCGAAATGCAGTCCGAGGCGGGTGCGGCGGGTGCCGTACACGGCTCCCTGGCGGCCGGTGCGCTGACCACCACCTACACCGCTTCTCAAGGCCTGCTGCTGATGATCCCCAATATGTTCAAAATCGCGGGGGAGCTGCTCCCGAACGTGATCGACGTCTCCGCCCGGGCCGTGGCGTCCCATGCGCTGAGCATCTTCGGCGACCACTCGGACGTCTATGCCTGCCGCCAGACCGGCTATGCCATGCTCTGCGCGGGCAACGTGCAGGAGATCATGGACCTGGGCGCCGTGGCGCACCTCTCCACCATCCGGAGCCGCGTGCCCTTCCTGCACTTTTTCGACGGCTTCCGCAGTTCCCACGAGATCCAGAAGATCGAGGTCTGGGACTACGACGAGTTGAAAGCCATGACCGATATGCAGGCGGTCAACGACTTCCGCCGCCGCGCGCTGAACCCGGAGCACCCCGTGCTGCGGGGCTCCGCCCAGAACCCGGACATCTTCTTCCAGGCCCGGGAGGCCAGCAACCCCTACTATGAGGCCGCAGTGGACGTGACCGTCGGCTACATGGACGAGGTCAACCGGCGCATCGGCACAAATTATAAGCCCTTCAACTACTACGGCGCCCCGGACGCCGATAAAATCATTGTCGCCATGGGCTCTGTCTGCGATACGATCGAAGAGACCATCGACTACCTCAACGCGAACGGCGAAAAGGTCGGCCTGGTCAAGGTACGGCTGTACCGGCCCTTCTCCGTGAAACATCTCCTGGAGGTCCTGCCCGCCACGGTCAAGCAGATTTCCGTGCTGGACCGCAGCAAGGAGCCCGGCGCCCTCGGGGAGCCCCTCTATCTGGATATCGTCGCCGCGCTGCGGGGCACCGCCTTCGCGGACATCCCCGTCTACGGCGGCCGCTACGGCCTGGGTTCCAAGGACACGAACCCCAGCGCCCTCATCCCCGTCTACCGGAACATGGAGGCGGAACAGCCGAAGCAGCGTTTCACCATCGGCATTGAGGACGACCTGACCTTCCTCTCCCTGCCCGTAAAAGAAAATCCGAACACCACTCCCGCCGGCACCCACTCCTGCAAATTCTGGGGTCTGGGGGCGGACGGTACCGTGGGCGCGAACCAGAACGCCATCAAAATCATCGGCGACAACACGGATATGTACGCCCAGGGCTATTTCGCCTACGACTCCAAGAAGTCCGGCGGCGTCACCATCTCCCACCTGCGCTTCGGCCAGCAGCCCATCAAGTCCACGTATTATATCCATATGGCGGACTTCGTCGCCTGCCACAACCCCTCCTATGTGGACAAGTACAGCATGGTGGAGGATTTAAAAGAAAACGGCGTCTTCCTGCTGAACTGCTCCTGGGACGCGGCGGAGCTGGACAAGTACCTGCCGGCCTCCATGAAGCGCTACATCGCTGAAAAGAAGATTCAACTCTATACGATTGACGCGACGCATATCGCCAAGGAACTGGGCCTGGGCGGCAGGGTCAACACCATTCTGCAGGCCGCTTTCTTCCAACTGACGGAGATCATCCCCGTGGAGAAGGCCGTGGAGCTGATGAAGGACGCCGCGGCGAAGTCCTACGGCGCAAAGGGCGAAAAAATTGTCCGGATGAATCACAGCGCCATTGACCGCGGCGTCGCGGATATCGTGGCGGTCCAGATACCCGCAAATTGGGCGGAGGCCAAAGACACGGCGGTAGAATCTACCGTGGACTCCGACCGCCCGGAGATGCAAAAATTCATCACAGAGGTGCTCCGGCCTGTCAATGCCCAGCAGGGCGACAAGCTGCCGGTCTCCACCTTCGCCGAAACGCCGGACGGCACCTTCCCCCAGGGCTCCTCCGCCTTTGAGAAGCGCGGCATCGCCGTGGACACCCCCTGCTGGGTACCGGAAAACTGCATCCAGTGCAACTTCTGCTCCTATGTCTGCCCCCACGCGGTTGTCCGGCCCTATGCCCTGACGGCGGAGGAAAGCGCCGCCGCGCCGGCCAAACTGAAAAAGACGGCCATGACCGGCCTCCCCGGCCTGGAATTCACCCTGGGCATCTCCGTGCTGGACTGCACGGGCTGCGGCTCCTGCGCCAACGTCTGCCCGGGCAAGAAGGGCGAAAAGGCCCTGGTCATGCAGCCGCTGGAGAGCCAGCTTGCCGAACAGGACAACTTCAAATATGCGTTTAATCTGCCGGCAAAGCCGGAGGTCAACGAGAAATTCAAAGAAACCACGGTCAAGGGCAGCCAATTCAAGCAGCCCCTCCTGGAGTTCTCCGGCGCCTGCGCCGGCTGCGGGGAGACCCCCTACGCCAAGCTCGCGACCCAGCTCTTCGGCGACCGGATGTATATCGCCAACGCGACGGGCTGTTCCTCCATCTGGGGCGGTTCCGCGCCGAGCACGCCCTATACCCTCAACAAGGAGGGCAAGGGCCCGGTCTGGGCGAACTCCCTGTTTGAGGACAACGCGGAATACAGCTACGGCATGCACTTGAGCGTCACCGCCCGCCGCAACCGTCTGGCCTCCATCCTGGAATTCTTCGCGGCCCAGGAGCTCCCGGCGGAATGGGGCCTGAAAGAGGCCTCGGCCGAGTGGCTGGCCGGAAAAGACGACGCGGCGGCCTCCAAGGCGGCGGCGGTCAAGCTGCTGCCCGCGCTGGAAAAGGCGGAGACCGACTGCGGCAGCTGCGGCTGCGAATTCGACGCCCTGTATCAAGAGGCCCTGGTGGAACAGGACGTCTTCGTGAAAAAATCCTTCTGGGCCTTCGGCGGCGACGGCTGGGCCTACGACATCGGCTTCGGCGGCCTCGACCATGTCCTCGCCCAGAACGAGGACGTCAACCTGCTGGTGTTCGACACGGAGGTCTACTCCAACACCGGCGGCCAGGCCTCCAAATCCACCCCGACGGGCGCGGTCGCGAAATTTGCGGCCTCCGGAAAAGTAGTCAAGAAAAAAGATCTCGCGCAGATCGCCATGTCCTACGGGTACGTCTATGTGGCCCAGGTGGCCATGGGCGCAGACTACAACCAGTGCATCAAGGCCTTCCAGGAGGCGGAGAGCTATGCCGGACCCTCTATCATCATCGCCTATTCCCCCTGCATCAACCACGGCATCCGCGGCGGCATGGGCCTGAACATCACGGAGGAGAAGGCCGCGGTGGCGGCGGGTTACTGGCACAACTTCCGCTTCGACCCGCGCCTTGCTAAGGAGGGCAAGAACCCCTTCCAACTGGACAGCAAGGCACCCAGTGAGAGTTACATCGACTTCATCAAGAGCGAGGTGCGCTATTCCTCCCTGATGCGTTCCTTCCCGGAACGCGCGGAGACGCTGTTTGCCCAGTCCGCGGAGTACGCGGCGCAGAAATACCGCCAGCTGGCAGGCTTGAAAGAGCTGTATGAGCCAAAGGCATAGATCAATCGAGTCCCACTAAGAACCTATGCAAGCAACAAAAAATATGATATAATAGGAAAGAAGAGGAGGCCAGAAAAATGCAGTATACTTTTTTTGACGAGAACAAGCGGCTTGATAAATTAACACGGATGGGGACACTCTTCAGCAACTCAACCGTATTGTCAATTGGCATATCTTCAGACCGGTGCTGGATGCGGCAATCCCCCGTGTGAAGAGCCCACTGGGCGGCCGGCCACCGTTCGATAACCTGTTGATGTTCAAGGTGCTGGTAATCAAACGGCTTTACAACTTATCATTCGATCAGACCGAATACCAGATCAACGACCGGATTTCGTTCATGCGCTTCCTCGGATTCGGGATCGGCGATGCTGCTTATCCGAGCTTGAAACTGCCCGAAGGTGTAGTAAGCATGATTTGCGAGAAACCGAACCGGAACCGTCCGTTGACAGAAGAACAAAAGCAAAGCAATCATCAAAAAGCGAAGAAGCGCTGCCGTGTGGAGCATGTGTTCGCCGGAATGGAGCAAATGGTGGGCGGAACGAATATCCGCTGCAAAAATGGAGCTCGTGCAGTTTTCAACATTTCCATGTTGAATTTGCTGTACAATATGCGCCGTGTACTATCCTTGGAAAACCCTACGGAGAATTGGGTTAAAAGAAAGCGGCGGTTGGCTGCCGGATAACTGCGCCCTTTTTGCCCCAAAAGCGGGCAAGGGGATGGGACCCAGGATGAATATGACGCTGATTCACGGGAATATCGCAATTTTTACCTCTTTTTTCGTTCTCTGCCGCAATTAAAATCTTCTCGGCGATTCTTTTCATGCTTTGGGGCGGTTATTAGAGGGAGTCGATTGTGCATTTGTCGTGGGTGTTCGTTGATTACGCTTTTTGCGAGTAGACAAGCAGGGCCAACTCTTTCCGCGAATCCTCTTTCCCCGTAAAATCAGAAAAAGTTGCTCTGATTTTCATCTGCCGCTGCGCGAGGATTTCCCGCAGCTCCGCCTTTGTGTATAAGCGGCAGGGGCCCCCTTCCCTAAACTCCGGTTTTTTCGCCGGTTGCCCGTAGGGAACGTCCCAACCCGCGTATATCATCCTGCGGGTCTCCCCGTCCCATTTCAGCAGCGCCAGCGCCAAGGCCTTTTCGCCGATCTCCCACTCGCGCCTGGGGCAGTTCTGTTCGGCAAATTCCGCGTTGCAGACGCCCATAAAATGTTTCCCGCCCGGCCGCAGCGCTTCGGAAATTTTGTCGAAAATCTTCAGATTTTCTATGTCATCTTCCAGATAACCGATGGCGCCGTCGGCCAGATTGAGCACCACGTCAAATTCATTTCGAAACTGAATATCGCGGATATCGGCACGGATAAATTCCGCCGTTAGAGACGCTTTCCGGGCCTCCGCTCTCGCGTCTTGTACATAGTCCTCGCTGAGGTCCACGCCGACAACGGCATAACCCCTCCGCGCAAAGGACAAGGCGTGCCTGCCATAGCCGCAGGCCAAGTCCAAAATCCGTTCCTTCCCGGTCAATTCCAGCGTTTGGACGATAAAATCCACTTCGTTTTCGGTGTTTTCGGTCCAGGAATGATTTTTGATGTCCAATGTCCAGCCCTTTTTGTACCAACCGCTGTCCTGCGCCTGTAGCATAGCGTTGCTCCTTCACCCTGTAGAAGGGCTCGATTGCGGGCCGTCGAGGGCGCCGGCCCCTACAGACGTAAGGAATGCCTCATCCCGCTCGTCCAGTTGCGCCGCTTCCAGCAAATCCGGCCTGCGTTCCCGGGTACGCAGCAGGCTCTGCTCCCGCCGCCACTGCCCGATGTTCGCGTGGTGGCCGGAAAGCAGCACCTCCGGCACGGCCTGCCCGCGCCACTCGGCCGGGCGGGTATACTGGGGGTATTCCAGCAGCGAATCGTAGTGGCTCTCCTGCTCGAAGGCCTCCTCGTTGGGCAGAACCCCCGGCAGCATCCGCGCGACGGCGTCCGCCAGCACCAGCGCGGGCAATTCCCCGCCGGTGAGCACGTAGTCGCCGATGGAGATTTCCTCGTCCACGATTTCCCTGAGGACACGCTCGTCCACGCCCTCGTAGTGGCCGCAGAGCAAGGCCAGCTCCTCCAGCCGCGCCAGCTCCCGCACGCGGTTTTGTCTCAGGGGAACACCCTGAGGGCTCAGATAAATCAGGCGCGGCCGCCTGCCAAGGGCCGCGCAGAGGGCCTGAAAACAGTCGTAGACCGGCTGGGCCTGTAGCACCATGCCGGTCCCGCCGCCGTAGGGCATATCGTCCACGCGCCGGTGCTTATCCAGCGTGTAGTCCCGGATGTTGTGGCAGAAAAAGGCCACGTAGCCGCGCTCCCGGGCGCGGCCGAGGATGCTCTCTCCCAGCACGGCCTCGCACATCTCCGGGAACAGGGTCAGAATGTCAATCCGCATCGTCGAAAATCCCCTTCAGCGGGCGGATGCGCACGAGGCTCTGTTCCACATTCACCTCCAGCACCACCTCCGGAATCACGGGCAGCAGGTACTCCCGCCCGTCCTTCACCCGGACATGCCAGACGTCGTTCGCGCCCGTTTTGCTCACCTGAATCAGGCTGCCGTAGAGCTTCGCGGCGTCGTCCGCGTCCCGCACCTCGCTGCCGAGCAGCTCGGCAATGAAGTAGCTGCCGGGGACAAGCTTGGTGTCCGCGCGGCGGACATACAGCACCTGGCCGCGCAGAGCCTGGGCCGCCTGCACGTCCTCCACGCCTTCCAGACACAACAAAACAATGTTTCCGTGCGGACGCGCGGCGCGTACCGAAACCGCGGCGGAACCATTGCTGTCGTAATATAACGTTTGAAATTCTTTGAAAAAGGCGGGTTCGTCGCACCAGGGGTCGACCCGCAGTTCGCCCTTCAAGCCGTGGGTGCCGACAATCTCGCCGATTTCCAGGTAATCCTTAATCAATTTCGACCGCGACCTTGCCGTTCTGGCGGCTCGCGGCGGCGCGCATCACCGTGCGGATTGCCTTTGCGATGCGGCCCTGCTTGCCGATGACACGGCCCACGTCCTCCGCCCCCACATGCAGGTGATATACCGTTATGCCCTCCTCGTTGGGCTCGTCCACTGTAACGCTGACGGCGCCTGGGTCGTCCACCAGACCCTGCGCGATTGATATGAGTAATGCTTCCATAAATAAATCCTTTTTGCCTTTCTTGAAACTTCAGGTATCCGGTCAGAGATGGAACCCTGACCCTACAGAATGCCGCTCTTCTTCAGAATCGCGCGCACGGTATCCGTTGGCTGCGCGCCGTTGCTGATCCACTGCTTTGCCTTTTCCTCATCTACTTTGATCTCCGCCGGGTCCTTGAGGGGATTGTAGTAGCCAATCTCCTCGATAAACCTGCCGTCCCGCGGATAGCGGGAATCCGCCACCACGATGCGGTAGAACGGCGCCTTCTTCGCGCCCATGCGGCGCAGTCTGATTCTTACAGCCATAGTAGTATGTCCTCCAATAAAAATAATTGTTTATTATAATGCAAATCGCAATTATAAACTGAATCCGGAAAAATCGTTCACGGGCATGTTGCCCATTCTGCGGCGCATCCGCTTTTTGGAGCCCTTGCCACCGCTCATCTGCTTGAATAATTTCTGCATCTGACGGTATTGGTTAAGCAGGCGGTTGACGTCCTCCACCTGCTGCCCGCAGCCCGCCGCGATTCTGCGCTTGCGGGAGGGGTTGAGAATGTCCGGCTTCGCGCGCTCCTGCTTGGTCATGGACAGGATGATGGCCTGCATGCGGTCGAAGGCCCGCTCGTCCACCTCCACGCCCTGGAGCTTCTTGCCCATGCCGGGCAGCATGGCGAGGGTCTCCTGGATGGAGCCCATTTTCCGCAGCTGCTGGAGCTGGTCCAGCAAATCGTTGAGGTCAAACTTGTTCTTGCGCAGTTTTTCCTCCAGCTCCAGGGCCTTCTGCTCGTCCAGGGCCGTTTCGGCCTTCTCAATCAGGGAGAGCACATCGCCCATACCGAGGATCCGCGAGGCCATCCGGTCCGGATGGAAGACCTCCAGATCGCCGAGTTTTTCACCGATGCCGGAAAACTTGATGGGTTTGCCCGTAACGGCCAGGGTGGAGAGGGCCGCGCCGCCCCGGGTGTCGCCATCGAGCTTCGTGAGCACGATGCCGTCTATGCCCAGCGCCTCGTTGAAGGAGGCAGCGACGTTGACCGCGTCCTGACCGGTCATGGCGTCCACCACAAGCAAAATCTCGTGGGGTTTCACCGCCGCCTTGACGGCCTTGAGCTCGTCCATC
>Ga0123353_10002466_pt1 | contig 23016 bp, 14 predicted proteins | sample TergutLab28metaG_3_FD_92763 | JGI IMG/M metagenome (GOLD analysis project Ga0123353, IMG submission 92763) | Labiotermes labralis P3 segment gut microbial communities from Petit-Saut dam, French Guiana - Lab288 P3 | ecosystem: Host-associated > Arthropoda: Insects > Digestive system > Gut ... | reverse complement strand
TGCTCGTGATGCCGAAGCGGTCGGCGAAGTGCTGACGCAGCACTACGGTTTTGCGCCGAGCAATGTAACGCTGATGACCTGCAAAACGTCAGGCATCTTTCAGCCTACGCAGAATAACATCGAAGAACAACTTGCCCGATTGCGAAAGATCGACGATCTCGAACTTCTCGTCGTCGGTTTTTGGGGACACGGAATCGGTGTTGTGTCCGGCGGAGCAGAGTGTCGGCGGTATCTTTGCGCCGTCGATACGAGCGATGAGCGTCTGGAACGGACGGGCATTTCGCTTGTGGCATTGCGTGAATTTGTGGAACAAGCCGGTGCCGTTAACACTTGCCTGATCTTGGACTGTTGCCAAAATCAGGCGGTCGGACGAAGTGTGGCGCAACTTTCACTTTCGGAAGAAGATCGTGATTTTATGTCAAGCGGTGCGCGGGACATTGTAGCGGCAAAGCCTGCCGAAGGTGCGAAACTCATAGCACGCAAAGCGGCAATTTTGAATTCTTGCAGTTTCGGCGAAAGGGCTTTTGAGTGGCAAGAGCGGGAACATGGCATTTTCACTGCTCATCTTTTGGACGCAATGCGGCAATCGGACAGCGTTGCGGATTGGTTCGAATACATTAAGCCGCGTGTTCATGAGACTGCTCGCCGCAGCATGGGGCAATCGCAAAATCCCTTTGCTAGTTTCGATGGCGGGGTTATTCGTTTTGCGGTGGTTGAATCTGCGAAGCCTGAGCCGGTAGTTGATACAGAAAGCCTCCTTACAGAAGTCCGCAAAAAAGCAGAAGAAGAGGCAGCACAAATAATTGCGGAGGCAAAGCGACAAGCCGAAATAGAAGCATCGCAAATCGTGGAAAAGGCAAAGAAACAAATCCCCGCTTCCGCAGTTACACATGCTATACTTGCGTCGGCAGTCTCATTAAAGCCGACTTCATCGGAAGTGCTAACAAACACGATGCCGAAAGTAGTTACAACAGTACGAATAGCATTGGACGAATGTACCGGTTGTGGCGAGTGTGTTTCGTCGTGTCCATTGGATTCGATTGTAACCCAAAATGGCAAGGCGGTAATTGATGACTCGTGTGCCGAATGTGGTGCTTGCCTTGATGCGTGTCCGAAAAATGCCATCCACTTTGGACTTGTTGACAGCGAATATCGTACGCAGTTGGAGAAACATAATACAAAAACAAGAGTAGGCTACGGGAGGACTACAATGGTGAATTTGGACAAGTGTACCGGTTGTGGCGAGTGTGTTTCGTCGTGTCCATTGGATTCGATTGTAACCCAAAATGGCAAGGCGGTGATTGATGACTCGTGTGCCGAATGTGGTGCTTGCCTTGATGCGTGTCCAAACAAAGCCATTGTGTTGTAATGCCCACCCGCTCGCGCACTGGTCTATACATATCAGAGCCGTAATCTGAAGATCGCAGCTCTGTTTGTTTTACCTCCCGGTGTACCGGCTAAATGACAAATAACAATAAGGAGTAAAAATGGGTAACGACAATCGCATCATGGGAATCGACGAATTAGCGGAATATCTTCAACGCAAAAAACAAGATGAGTAAAAAGAAACCAACAACCGTTCCGACGGAATCATCGCAAGTCGATGAGCATTCGCTGTTCGCTCGCATTGCGGAGATCATTGAGACCCGCAAGTCCCGCGCCGGTGCGTATGCCAACCGGGAAGTAACGCTCATGTATTGGGAAATCGGACGCTATATTAACACCGTCCTGCTCGGCGGCGAACGCGCCGAGTACGGGAGGCGAATTGTATCGACGCTTTCGACACAATTGGTCGCAAGATATGGGAAGGGATTCGAGTACACAAAACTGACCCGGACGATGAAATTTGCGGAAATGTTTCCCGATGTTGAGATTGTTGCGACACTGTCGCAACAATTGAGTTGGTCGCATTTTGTCGAGATTTTGCCGCTGGAATCCGAAGAAGCAAGACTGTATTATGCAAATGATGCGGCAACAAGGCATTTAGGTATCCGCGAATTGCGTCGCCAAATCGCCCGGAAGGCTTACGAGCGACAGGAAATTGCCAATGCTGCCCTGACGGTGCAATCGGCGATACCGTTCAATGTGTTCAAAGACCCGTATCTGCTGGACACATTGGAATTGAAGGACAATTATCTGGAAGCAGACTTGGAAAAGGCAATTTTGACGAGTCTGGAATCATTCATTCTCGAATTCGGACACGGTTTCACATTCGTTGAACGCCAAAAACGCATGACAATGGATGGCGATGATTTCACGTTGGATTTGCTGTTCTACCACCGTGTTCTGCGGCGGCTCGTTGCTGTGGAACTGAAAATCGGGCGTTTCAAGCCGGCGTATATGGGACAGATGCGGTTTTACCTGAAATGGCTCGACCGATACGAGCGTCAGGAAGGGGAAAACCCGCCGATTGGCATTATTCTCTGTACCACCGCGAGCCGTGACCAGATTGAGTTGTTGGAACTCGACAAAGAAGGGATCGCCGTCGCCGAGTATTGGACGAATTTGCCGCCGAAAGCCTTGCTGGAACGCAAAATCAGAGAAATACTCCACGAAGCGAAAGAGCGACTGGCACGCCGTAAATCGTTGCCAAACAGTAAAGTCCCGAAACAAATCGAGTATTTTTTCGAACCGAAAGAGGATGATACAGATGAACAATAGTCCCGGTCGGAGTACCGTCGAAATAACAACTAGCAACAAGGAGTAACAATGACCCACGACAATCGAATTATGGGAATCGGCGAGTTGGCGGCATCTTCTTCCGAACCGGGAGAGACCGCCGATTCCAGAGTATCACAGTGGATTCTCCCAAAAAAACCAACAGTTTGCCTCAAAGATGTCGCCGGAATGGAGGAAGTCAAGCAAGCGATCCAAGACTTTATTCTCTTTTCCAAGCAATATGACGAGGGCAATCGGCAATTAAAGATTCTACCGGGCGGCGGTGTCCTTATGTACGGACCTCCGGGCAACGGGAAAACGTTCATCGTTGAGGCAATCGGTGGCGAACTAGACGCAACTCTTTTTTACGTCTCGCCTGCATCTATTAAGAGCAAGTATGCTGGTGAAATGGAAAAAAACATGCGTACTCTTTTCGAAGAAACCGCCAAACACGACCGAGCAGTCATCTTCTTTGATGACATTGATCAGATTTTCGGTCACAGAGGCAATCAAAACGTCGGAGTGATCACTGAATTTTTGTGTCTTATCGACGGTATGTCCGAATACAAAAACAGTCTCCTCATTGTAGGAGCGACGAATGTGCCTTGGTTACTACACGATGCAGTTTTACGAAAGTTCGGAAAACGGATCTATGTCGGTATGCCGGATCGTGAGACTCGAAAACAGATTTTCGAACTGCAATTCGATGGCGTTCTGCATGAGGAAGATTTCCCGTTTGGTGAATTTGCTGACCGTTTGAAAGCCGACATGTTTAGATGTGTTGACATCAGGGACATCTGTGTCAGAGCAAAAAAACGGGCGATTGCACGAATGATCGACGAAGGTGCCGATTCGCCGGTGGTTTTGAAGGACGACGTTTTTGAGGTGATAGCGGCAGGAACGCCGACGGTCAACCATGAAATCATCAAAAAACTTCACACTTGGATGGATGATCGTGAATAGTAACGCCCCCAAAAAAAACAGCAAGGAGAACATCATGCCAAAACACGCCTTACTTATCGGAATCAACGCCTATCCTCGACTGGGCGATTTGCGTTACGCAGCTCGGGATGCCGAAGCGGTCGGCGAAGTGCTGACGCAGCACTACGGTTTTGCGCCGAGCAATGTAACGTTAATGACCTGCAAAACGCCGGGCATCTTTCTGCCTACGCAGAATAATATCGAAGACCAACTTGCCCGATTGCGAGAGATTGACGATCTTGAACTTCTCGTTGTCGGCTTTTGGGGACACGGTATCAGTGTGCCCGGCGGTGAGGAATGTCGGCGGTATCTTTGTGCCGTCGATACAAGCGATCAGCGTCTGGAAAAGACCGGCATTTTGCGTTCGACGTTGCTGGGACATGTGCAACAAGCCTGTGCCGAAAACACCTGCCTGATTCTGGACTGTTGCCAAAATCATGCGGTCGGACGCAGTGCAACGCAACTTTCGGAAGAGAACCGCAACTTTTTGGCAAACGGAGCACGGGATATTGTAGCGGCTCCGATGCCAGAAGGTACAAGACCGGTATCGCGCAAAGCGGCGGTGTTGAATTCTTGCAGTTTCGGCGAACGGGCTTTCGAATGGCAAGAGCGGAAGCATGGCATTTTTACCGCCCATCTCTTGGATGCAATGCGGCAATCGGATAGTGTGGCAAAATGGATTGAGTATATTCAGCCGCGTGTGTATGAAACTGCTCGTAAGATGGGGCAATCGCAGAAACCCTTTGCTAGTTTTGAGGGTGGGGATATTCGCTTTGCGACGGTCGAGGCTACGAAGCCCAAACTGGAGATCGATACGGAATGCCTTCTTGCCGAAGCACAGGCAGAGGCAGCACGAATCATTGCGGAAGCGAAAAAACAAGCCGATGCAATTATCAAAAGCGGAACAACTCCCGTCTCGATTGTACACTATGCATTATTTGACCACGACAGCGAGGGCGGCTGGGCGTGGTTTGACGAGTCCGCAACGACGTGTGAAATGCTCCGCCAATTTTACGTGGAATACGCATTCCAACATCGACACCCAAGTCCGAATGATTTAACGGCAGACGACCTCTGGGGTGGACTTGTAAAGTTTGATGATTGGATTGTCGTTTATCGCTATTTCAACGGTGGCAACCAAAAAATAGGGCGACCGCAACGATTCGTGATATTAACGGCGTGGATTAAAAACACAGACGCGATTGGCGGCTCAGTTGATTTGTTGCAAGTTCTTAATTCGGATGCCTTTCAATTTGTTGCAGAACACGCAAAGAAAAATCCCGTTCCGCAGCTGGGCGTAACTGAAGCAGCTGTCGTCGGCTCCCGGATTTTCGACTTACAGGAATTGTCAAAACTTTGCCGGTTTGTTTCTTCCGACTCAGACTACGAGGGGCTTCACGCCAGGATCGAATACATAGATGGACAATGGAAAAAAGCTACGACGACCGGCAAGCCAAAACCACAGCCCAAGAAGTTGTCCGACACGGATAATGCTACTATCAAAGGGTTGCTGTCATCCACCATGCAGCCATCATCAGTGGCTCACAAATTATCAACACCTCTACCTACCCAATCGCCACCGATTATCGCACCAAAAACTAAAATGGCTGGCGAGCGCACAGTATTATCAATCAATGGCATAGAGTATGCTTTCCGTTGGTGCCCGCCGGGTGCTTTCATGATGGGCAGTCCACCCAATATAACAGAAAAGGCTCGTTATGCCGAAGAAACGCAGCATCAGGTTACATTGACTCGTGGTTTCTGGATGCTTGAAACGCCAGTTACACAAGCGATGTGGGAAGGTGTGATGCGGAATAATCCGAGTCACTTCAAAGGCGGCGAAAAACTTCCGGTTGAATGTGTGTCTTGGGAAGATTGTCAGGAGTATATTCAAGAGTTGAACCGTTTGGGTATTGCACCAGATGGCTATTGTTTTTCCTTACCGACGGAGGCGCAGTGGGAATATGCTTGCCGGGCGGGAACGGCAACTGATTACTATTTTGGGAGCACGTTGAACAAAAAACAGGCAAACATTCAGGGGAAACAGACGAGTGAAGTAGGCAGTTATCCGGCTAATGCTTGGGGCTTGCACGATATGCACGGAAATGTCAAGGAATGGTGTGTGGACTGTCTTGCTAAATATCCTTCAAAGAACGTAACCGATCCAGTGAGAGCTTATCCAGGTGCTCATTGGGGCATGAATGAGCAACGTGTGTGTCGAGGTGGGGATTGGAACAGTTTAGTCGATGAGTGTCGGTCTGCAAATCGGAACGGCATCTATCCGTCGGACCGGGGTAACCGCATTGGCATCCGCCTTGCCCTAGTTCGCATAGAGTAAATGTACGGAGTTTGAACGGTGGCTGAATAACAACTAACAACAAGGGGTAAAAAAATGACTAACGACAATCGCATTATGGGAATCGACGAGTTGGCGGAATATCTTCAGATGTCCCGGTCAACTCTGTATAAATTGTCCCAAGCGGGAAGAATCCCGTGCCAAAAAATTGGGCGATACTGGCGGTATAACCGCGAGTTCATTGACGAATGGATTGCGACATTCGGCAAACCCGACGAGCATGCGACAGAGTATGGTGCCCAATTAGCAGCACCGTCTGCCGGACAGCAAGACAATGACGACCTAAAGCGTTATTTTTCGGTTCGGCAGGTTCGTTTGCTCGGCAATAGTTCTATCCATTCCATTTCGGATTTGTTGCTTTCACTGGCAACGAACAAAGGAAAGAGCGATCTTGTTGAAGCACTGGACATCACGCCGGAACAACTCGACGGGATCGCTACTCGCGTTACGGAAGACCTTCAAGCCAACCGTACAGGAGGACAATCATGATTATTCGCGGACAGACATATTTGCACAGCGTGCCGACGGGAATTTTTCCTGATTCGTTCCGTGAATCTTTGCGCTCTTGTTGGATCGAAACGGCGGAAGAGTTTTTTGCTCTTGCGCCGATTCTCGATAGTGTCGATCCCGAATTTAGAGAAAAATGGGAAGAGATCGAAGATTACATAAAAAATTCGGAAGAGGAAAAACTTGGGGTTCTCAGGCACTTGGCTACAGAGTGGACTTCTGGTTCGCCTCCGCCAGAACGTCCTTTGGGGGATACTGTTTCCCAGCAAAATCTTGACCTTTACCGTTCTCACCGAGAACTCCGCCACGAGAATCAGGTTACTCCGTTGCCATTACAGAAATCTTTGCCAACATCGTTCTGTCTGGCGGAAAAGTTTCCTCAAAGGTTTGGTGCGATTATCGACCAAAAAGAGAATGGGGAATGCGTTGCTTGTACCGTTACCTCGCTCGTGGAGTTTATCAAGGAACGCCCGGAACCTTTGAGTGCAAAATTCCTTTATCAAGAATGCAAAAAGCGTGACGGACATCTTGGAAAACGCGGTACAGACCTCAGCACCGCAGAGGTGATTGTTGCGGAAATCGGAATTTGTCCCGAACATTGTTTTTTAATCGATGACGACAGTTTTCAAGAGCCGGATGACAAACAATGCCATGCCGAAGCCGTCCGCTATCAAATGAAACATAGCCGTCCCATTCTTTTGGGTAACAAGGATCACATTAAAGCGATACTTACGGGAAACGGAGGTGTACAGCCGATGCCGATTGCGACAACGTTACTTGTGTTTGACAGTTGGTACTGCTCGCGGTCAACTTCACGGACTGGCAAATGGACTTTGCCGCTGCCGGGAGAAATGCCGAAATCCTGTTCTCACGCCGTTTTGATCATCGGTTATCAAGACGGTTCAGCACCGGGCGGCGGGTATTTCATTGCTCGAAATAGTTGGGGAGGATCGTGGGGGAATAATTCTCCCATCGACATGAACGGTCATGCATTGATCCCCTACGCTTATGTTCAGCGGTTTGCTTGCGATGCTCTGACTGGACAGGAAATTCTCATTGATAATTTTGAGCGAAAGTATTGCCATATATTGCAAGAAAACGATAGGAACAAACGTGACTATAATGGGCAGATACGTCGAGTGGGTACTAAAATTCTTCGCAACCCAGTCTATCCCGATGATTTCATGCTTGATACAGATGACAACCGCAGGCAATTTGAAGAGTGGAAATATATCTGCAACGAAAACAAACGCTATGATCTTGTCAAAAAAACCATTGAAGAAAGATACCAGTTAGGACAAGGCAAACTCGGGCACGCAAGTATTTGCGTCAGGCATATCGAGGAGGATACCGGTTTTTCTTCCGAAGAAGTTAAAAAGTGGTTCGATCAATTGGTAATCGAAGGGTATGGCACGTATTCAATCTACGAAACAATCAATGGCATTGCGATTGACAAGTTTTGGGATGTGTATGGACGCGACGTAAAAAAGGCGGATGACATCGGCTGGACATCACTTCACTGGGCAGCACTTTTGGATAGAAATAAAATCGTCGAGGACCTCTGGCGCAGAGGGGCAGAGGTTAATGCGAAAAACGTGATTGGCGAGACTCCGCTTGACTTGGCAAAAAAGATGGGAAATGCAAGGGTTATTGAATGTCTTCAAAAAATAGGTGGTAAATCAAGCAAGGATTTGTAATTTGACAGGAGAACGACTATGAAGAAACACGCATTGTTAATCGGCATCAACGAGTATTCTGATTTCAAACATCTAACGGGCGCAGCCCAAGATGCTACGAAAGTTGCGGAAACCCTACAGAAACTCTACGGGTTCGACGGAAACGAGTTGACGCTCCTAACGTGCCGACGACAAGGAGATTACAGACCCAGTCGAAATACTATCCGGGAACATATCAGACGTATTGAAAAAGATTGCGAACTTCTCCTTATTGGCTTCTGGGGACACGGCAAAGTGTTGATCTCGCCTAACGGAGATCACGACCTGTATCTCTGCGCACTTGATACGTATAAAAGCGACTTGGAAGAGTCAGGAATTCCGCTAAGTTTCCTGAAAAATCACCTGAAATCAGTAAGGATAGCGGATACCTGTATCATTCTCGATTGTTGTCAAAAAATTGCAGGCACGCGGGGCGACGAATCTACTCTGACACAAGAGGCTTACGATCAAATCGACCAGTTCTACACACGTGATGTTACCGCCGTCCCAAAATCGACGGACGATGTTAGACGCAACCCTACGCGGGCAATTTGGAATTCTTGCTCGCTTGCTCAAGAAGCACTTGAATGGAAGTACCGTAGTGAACATGAACATGGCATTTTCACGGTTCATTTGCTTGAAGCCATGCAACGCTCAAACAGGCTGGCTGATTGGGTAACTTATGTTTCGGATAAAGTTCCGAAAACAGTGATGAACCAATGGGGGCAACCACAAACACCGTTCATAAAAACTGAAGGCGGCAACGATATTCAGTTTCCGACAACTGGTACTCTCTCGTTATCACCCGCTACACAACGAAAAAACGCAGGAAAAACGAGACCGAAGCAAAAAGAACATACCAAAGAATCTGGCGAAAAGGATTTATGTGCTTCTGGAGGAAAAATGGCGGTGGCTCCTGAGGTCATACCGCGTATGAAACGTGGGCAACAGGCACTGGAAGATTCAGATTGGAGCAAAGCAAGCGAGTACTTCAACTGGGTGTTGGACAACATTGACGCTGAACACGCTCCCGCATTCACAGGCTTATTGTGCGCCGAATTAGAAGTACAGAAAGAAGAACTCCTCGGCGATTACAAAACATTATTTTCGGAATTCAACAATTTCAAAAAAGCCGTTCGCTTTGCGGGTGCCGAATACAAAAAAACGTTGGAAGGGTATGATCATCAAGTAAAAAAACGGATACAGCAAGAACGACGTGAGGCGCAAAAAGCAGCAAGCCAGCGAGCGCGAGACGAAAGAGCGCAACGGGAAACGGGAACACTAGCGGGGTACTATCGACAAAATGTGGAAAAAATGAAAACGGCTTCCACCGCAGAAGACTGGCGACAACTCGAAGGAGCATTTCGGACAATAAGACCTTACAGAGACACAGTTGAATTAGAGGGGGAGTGCGGTAGAAAAGCGAGAACTATCGCCGAAAAAATGGAACGGGAGCGGGCACGAAAAGCTGGCACCGAAATGGTGTTGACGATTAAGAGAGTTAAATATCCATTCCGTTGGTGTCCACCGGGAACGTTCGATATGGGCAGCCCAGCAAGTGAAGAAGGAAGGCATGCAGGTGAAACGCAGCATCGAGTTACATTGTCTCGTGGTTTTTGGATGCTAAAAACGCCTGTAACACAAGGGATGTGGGAAGGCGTAATGGTTAATAATCCGAGCAACTGGAAGGGTACAAAACTTCCTGTGGAACAAGTATCTTGGGAAGATTGTCAGGGGTTCATTCAAAAGTTGAACGGTCATGGCGTTGCACCCGACGGCTATCGTTTTTCCTTGCCGACAGAGGCGCAGTGGGAGTATGCTTGCCGGTCTGGTACGCCGACACCGTTTTATTTTGGCAGTGTTTGGAACTGGGATAAAGCGAACTGTGATGGGAAGCATCCTTATGGCACGAATACGAATGGAAAGTATCACCGGAAGACGGTGGATGTGGGTTTGTATCCTGCTAATGCTTGGGGGTTGTATGACATGCATGGCAATGTGTGGGAGTGGTGCGAAGATTGGTATGGAAATTATCCTAGCGGTGCTGTAACTGACCCTGTAGGTTCTTCTAGTGGCTTGGGCTATGTGCTTCGGGGCGGGAGTTGGGAGAACCGTGCGCAGGAGTGCCGGTCTGCGAGTCGGAGCAACTTCCATCCGTCGCTTCGGGGCAACTCCGTTGGGCTCCGTCTTTCCCTAGTTCGTGCAGAGTAGAATAGCTGTTCGACCGTAACGTCCATTACAATATGAATTACGCCTAAACAAAAAAACATGCCAAAGAAACTCACGAAAAGAGCAACGAAGAAAGCCGCCAAGAAGGCATCCAAGCAAGCCGGGGTAGGCTTGTCCTTTGAGAATGTCATCGCTTCCGTCTCCCGTCTGCATACGGAGTTCCTCCGGCAGGCAACGCGAGCCGTCAACGTCAGCCTGACGCTTCGGAATTGGCTCATTGGATTGTATATTGCCGAGTTCGAGCAGCACGGCAGGGATCGTGCGGTGTACGGAGAAAATCTGATCGACGAACTCAGCCGCCGTCTTCAAGCCCTCAAACTTGACGGCTGCGAACGGAGCCAACTGATCCGATGTCGGCAGTTTTATCGGTGCTATCCGCAAATAAGTGCGACAGCGTCGCACCAATTGCCCCAAATAGGTGCGACAGTGCCGCACTTATTGCAAGTGATTGTAACGAACGGAGTTACAGCTGAAAACGAGGAAATCCCACGCCATTCCGGGCAGGAAATCTTGGAAAAACTGTCCTATTCGCACATCGTTCTCCTTTTGGCAATCGACGATCCGTACAAACGTGCGTTCTACGAAATGGAGTGCATGAAGGGCAATTGGTCAGTCCGGGAACTGAAACGGCAGATCGGTTCGCTCTACTTTGAACGAACCGCCCTATCGACGAACAAGGCAAAGTTGCGGGAAATCGTCAAACAACGGGCAGAAGTCGAGGAGCCGAAATTGATCATCCGCGATCCGATGGTCTTTGAATTTCTCGACCTCAAACCGAGCGAGGCGGTGCTGGAAGAGGACATGGAGCGGCGAATGCTCAACAAATTGCAGGAATTACTACTCGAACTCGGACACGGCTTTTGCTTCGAGGCACGACAAAAACGAATCCTCATTGACGGCGAGTATTTCTTCGTCGATCTTGTTTTCTACCATCGGATACTTCGTTGCCATGTCCTGTTCGAGTTGAAGATGACCGACTTCAAACCGGATTACATGGGGCAACTCCACACCTACGTCAACTGGTATCGGGAAAACATGAGGACGGAACACGATCAACCCCCCATCGGCATTCTGCTTTGCACCGGAAAGAGCGAGGCACTGGTCAAATACGCCACTGCGGGAATGGACAATAAACTCTTCGTTTCCCGCTACCTCGCCCAACTACCGACCCAGGAAGAACTGCTACGGATCACACGGGAAGAATAATTTTGCCAAATTTTAGCAAATTTCTGTTTTTCCTGTTGACAAACAGTCCGCATTAACGGATAATAATAGACAAATAAAGCGATTATCTACCATTTCAAAAGATTAAGGAGCAAAACCATGTTTTTTAGTAAGAAAGCGTTATTAGGCAGTGCGGGAAACATTCCGATACCGGGGATGAAAGCCCCTCTCGGTTTGAGAGGACTGTTGGTGCGTATCATTGTCGTTACGGCAATCGCAAATTTCCTGTGGGGACTTTGGACACAGTTCGGATTTCAAAAGCCGCAAGCTGATTCCATTCGGACAGCGGCGGCAATCGTCGCGGCGGAACACATCGGCGACGACCTTCGAGAGAACCGGCAAAATATCAGATCACTGACCTTGCTCAATTTTGCCCACGACCCGACGGACTTGATTTCGGACGATCTTAGGCAACGCCTCGGTTCGGCAGGCACTTTTTTGCTGGCAGACCGTTCGTTTTTCAACAAAGTACGGCTCAGTTTGAATCTTCCTCAATCGGTCATCACCGATTCGGCGGTGGCGTTGAACTTGGGAAAGAGAAACAGAACCGATGGTGTCCTCTATGGCACGGTTCACCAGTTCGAGACCGTCAAAGGGCGGGCAATGATTCATATCGACTATTATCTGGTCGATAGCCAAACCGGTGAGATCATCTATTCAGGCGTGTATGACAACCGCACGAAACCAGCGGACACATCGGCATCAGCGACGATTCCTGAGATGTTTTCCACCCTCGCCTCGGCGGTTCCGGGTAACGGGTCGGGATGGTTGGGGTTGCTCGGCTGGCTCCTGATCGTGTTACTATTGCCCATTTTTACAATCTGGATTATCATCGTCTTGACGGAAAAACGGTCGAACCTCGTCAACTTTTTTGTGTTGACAACCTACACCGCCATCGGAGCGTTTTTTGCTTGGTTTCTGATTGTTCCGAACTGGGAGAGTTATCTCTCGCTGATATTGTTCGTCCTGTTATGCGGCGTGGCTTTCTGGTACAATGTCCAAGTGATGTCCTTCGCCGTAAGGTACAACGAACCGTAAGGAGGCTCTATGAAGAAACATGCATTATTGATTGGTGTTAACGATTATCCCACCAGTCTTGGGCGTTTGAGTTTCGCTGCCGAAGACGCTATAGAAATTGCTCAAACCTTGCAAGAACTCTATGGGTTCGATGAGGACGAATTGACACTCTTGACGTGCCGCGAAAAGGGAGTTTTCACTCCGAGTCGAAATAACATTCGGAACCAATTCAAGGATATTCGTGATACAAAAAAAGATTTTGATCTTCTCTTGGTCGGTTACTGGGGACACGGCAAGGTGCTTGCTTCGCCTTCCGGTGCGCATGAATTGTATCTGTGTTCACAAGATACTTATGAAAGCGATTTGGAGGACACAGGGGTTTCATTGAATTTTCTGCTTGACTGTCTTCAAAAGGCAAGGGCGAAGGATACCTGTCTTATTCTCGATTGTTGTCAGTCGGTGGCAGGCAGTCGACGCGGTGGTATCGGTTTGACACAGGAGGCTTACGACCATATTTCCCGTGGTGCGCGTGACATTCTGGTCTCGCCCCAATCGGAGAGCGACATCGGACGTAACCGCACGACCGCGATTCTCAACTCCTGTTCGTTCACACAGTTGGCATACGAATGGGAAGACCGTAAACATGGCATTTTCACCGCCCATTTGCTTGATGCGATGCGTTCTTCAGGACGTTTGACGGATTGGGCAACGTATGTCTCGGACAATGTTCCAAAAACGGCAAAGCAACAGTGTGGTGTTATCCAAAAGCCGTTCCTGAAAATCGAAGGCGGCGGCGACATTCATTTTCCAACGATTGTACCCGTGAAGCCTACACCGATAAGTCTTCTTGCAGAAGCGGAGGTTGAGGCTGCACGAATCATTGCACATGCGAAACAACAAGCCGAAGCGGAAGCGGCACAAATCGTGGAGAAGGCAAAACAACAAAGCCCCACTTCCGCAGCAGTGCTCCATGCGATACCTGCGTCGGCAGTCTCACCGAAGCCGTTGCCGACAGTCGTTCAAGATGGCAAAACGGCAGGCGACCGCATGGTGTTGACCATCAAGGGCGTTGAATATCCTTTCCGTTGGTGTCCGCCGGGAACATTCATGATGGGTAGTCCGCCCAGCGAAAAAGGTAGAGGAGATAACGAGACGCAGCATCAGGTGACATTGTCGCGTGGTTTTTGGATGCTTGAAACTCAAGTAACACAGGGGATGTGGGAAAGTATTAGCGGGAGCAATCCGAGTAAATTCGGGGGTAGCAAAAACCTTCCTGTAGAGCAAGTATCTTGGGAAGAGTGTCAGGCGTACATAATGGCGTTACACGCTTTCAGTAGGGGAGTGGCACCCGAGGACTATTGGTTTGCCTTGCCGACGGAGGCGCAGTGGGAATATGCTTGCCGGGCGGGTACTACGACACCTTTCAATTTTGGCAGTACCCTTAAAGGTGACAAGGCGAATTGTGACGGGAATCATCCTTATGGCACGTCAACGAAGGGGAAGGATTTAGAGAAGACATCGGACGTAGGTTCATATCCTGCGAATGCTTGGGGATTGTATGACATGCATGGCAATGTTTTGGAATGGTGTTTGGACTGGTATGGGGATTATCCCAGCGGTGCTGTAACTGACCCTACGGGGGCTCCCCATGGCTCGTACCGTGTGATTCGGGGCGGGGGCTGGACCGACAATGCCAAGGGCTGCCGGTCTGCGCATCGGGACTACGACGCTCCGTCGTTTCGGGGCAACTTCATTGGCATCCGCCTCTCCCTAGTTCGTGCAGAGTAAAAGAGAAAAAGGTAGCCGGTAACAGGAATGACGGAGCACTGCAACTACAGTGGAATGATAAAATATAGAATTACAATTAGACAGAAGTATATCTAATGAAGAAGCATGCATTGTTAATTGGCATCAATTCGTATCCAAAACTTGGCGATCTGCATTACGCCGTGCAAGATGCGGAAGCAGTTGGCAAGGTGCTGACGGAACGTTTTGACTTTGCACCGCGTGAGATAACACTGATGACATGTACGGCACCGGGAATCCGCCAAGCCACGCAGGGTAATATCCGCGACAAACTTCTCAGCATCCCAGAGAACGCCAAAACCGAAAAACTCGATTTTCTCATCGTCGGTTTTTGGGGACATGGCATTGGTGTCCCCCACCGTTATCTTTGCGCTTGTGATACGAGTGAGCGTGATCTGGTGCAATTCGGTGTTTCGCTTGAATTTCTGATCGCATTACTGAAACAAGCAGAGGCAAAGCACACATGTCTAATTCTGGATTGCTGCCAGAGTAAAGCGGTCAGTAAATCATCGACAGAATTTTCAAAAGAAGATAGAGCCTTACTCGCACGTGATGTTAAGATTGTGGAGCGTCGGAAAGGAGAACCGCTTGTTCAGCGGAAGTTTGCCATCTTGAATGCCTGTGAAGTGGGCGAGAGAGCCTACGAATGGGCAGACAGGAAGCACGGCATCTTCACGGCACATCTTCTTGATGCGATGCAACATTCCAATCGGGTGACAGAATGGTTCGAGTACATTCAACCTCGTGTTTATGAAACGGCTCAGGAATTGGGCAAAGAAACACAAACTCCCTTCGCTAATTTTAGGGACGGCGACATTCGCTTTCCGACGAGCGTGTCGCCTAAGCCCGGCACGGAAGGTCAGGTAGCCGCTGCCACCGGCAACGAGCAAGCGGAAATCGACAAGTTTTGCAAAGAATTTGGAAGTGACGTAAAAGCGGTCGATGAAAAAGGCAATACGTTGCTTCATCGGACGGTAGAACACGCTAGGCTTTCAGTTGTCAAATTTCTCGTTTCCAAGGGAGCAGATGTGCATGCCAAAAACCAGAAAAATAGCACCCCGCTCTTTTTTGCCACAGACAATACCGACGTTGAAGTGATCAAATTTCTTGTTTCCAAAGGGGCAAGCGTCAATGCAAGAAATGAGAGTAACACTACCCCACTGCATTGCGCGGCAGCAGATAACGAGAATGTTGAAGTAGTCAGATTTCTCATTTCTGGGGGATCAGATGTCAATGCGAAAAACAAAAAAGGCTCCACGCCACTACATGGGGCGGCTTCACGCAACAAGAACGTTGATGTGACCAAATTTCTCGTTTCACAAGGGGCTGATGTTCATGCGAAAAATGAAGATGGCTTGACACCGCTACACCGTGCTCTTGATAATTCCAACATGGAGGTTTTGAAAAGTCTTGTTTCACTCGGTGCGGATGTCAACGCGAAAAACAAGGCTGGGCACACGCCGCTGCACGGTGCTGCTCTATTCGGCTCCAACGTAGAAGTGTTGAAATGCCTTGTTTCCCTGGGTGCGAATGTCCATGCAAAAGATAGTCGAGGGTTTACACCGGCATACTTTGCAGCAGAAAATAATCCTAATGTGGAAATTTTGGAATACCTTGTTTCACTCGGGGCGGATGTCAATGCGAAGGGTACGAATGGTCTGACGCTATTGCACTGTGCTGCCTTAGGTAATCCCAATACGGAAATCTTGAAATACCTTGTTTCCCAAGGAGCAAATGTTAATGCAACAGATAGTTCTGGGGTTACACCGCTACTTTATGCTATCATAAGGAATCGTGATGTGGAGGTTTTAGAATGCCTTGTTTCACTCGGAGCAGATGCCAACGCGAAAGCTGCCCACTTCGGCACTACACCGCTACATTTTGCCGCTCAACATAGCGTCAATGTGGAAGTTTTGAAATATCTGGTTTCTCAAGGAGCAGATGTCAATGCAAAGGCTACGAATGCCTTGGGCATTCATGGTTTGACACCGTTACACTGTGCCGCCGTGGGCAATTCCAATGCGGAAATTTTGGAATACCTTGTTTCCCAAGGAGCGAATGTTAACGCGAAAGATGATAATGATGCAACGCCATTGCACCATGCTACTAGTGTTCATTCTAATGTGGAAATTGTGAAGTGCCTTGTTTCACTCGGAGCGGACATCAACGCAAAGTGTATTAACGACAAGGGTGTTAGAGACGTAACGCCATTACACTGTGCCGCTGCGGCTAGTTCTAATACGGAAATTGTGAGACACCTTGTTTCCAAAGGGGCGGACATCAGCGCGAAAGATCATAATGGAGAAACACCGCTACGCTATGCGGCTGCGGCTAATCCCAATGTAGAGATTGTGAAGTGTCTTATTTCCCTTGGCGCGGATGCCAATGCAAAGAATAATATTGGCTCAACACTGCTACACGTTGCCGCAGGGACTAACCCCAATGTGGGAATTTTGAAATATGTTGTTTCCCAGGGAATGGATGCCAAGGCGAAAAATAATCTTGGCGCAACACCGCTACACGTCGCCGCTCAACAAAATGCCAATGTGGAAGTTCTGAAATACCTAGTTTCACTTGGAGTGAACATTAACGAAAAGGCTATGGAGTTGCAAGGTTCGACACCACTGCACGCTGCCGCTGCGTCTAATCCCAACGCAGAAGTTTTGAAGTATCTTGTTTCCCAGGGTGCAAATATAAATACGAAAAATGATAAAGATGCTACACCATTGGATGTTGCCGCCACGGTTAATCCCAATGTGGAGGTTTTGAAATACCTTATTTCTCTCGAAGGCGACATTAACACGAGGCGTGGTCCTATGGGGGCGACAGTGCTACACTTTGCTGCTGTAGGAAATCCCAATGTAGAAGTTTTGAAATGCCTTATTTCCCAAGGAGCCGACATAAACGCAAGGGCTAACAACGGCGATACACCTCTACACGTTGCGGCTGAGACTAATCCCAATGTGGAGGTTGTAAAGTGCCTTGTTTCACTAGGGGCTAATGTCAATGCAAAAGATAATGCTGGTATAGTTCCATTGCACATTGTTGCTGCGTACACTTCCCACTTGGAAGTTTTGAAATATCTTATTTCCCAAGGAGCGGATGTCAATGAGAGAGATAATGGTGGCTTTACACCCCTCGACGCGGCAAAAGCAGAAGGAAACACGGCAATGATTGAATACCTCGCCAGCATAGGTGCTAAATCTGGTGGGTAACCATTTTTCATTAACGAACCAGAAATGTGGCACTTTTACCATTAACAAATAAAAAATGCTATGGAAAACATTATTGCAGAAAAATTCATCCCAAAAAAATCCTTGATTTCCGCATTGACCCCCGGTTTTCTCCGAAAAGATGAACTAAAGGTGTTCTTGGACGAAGCGAGAAAAATAGGCTTACAAGTATGGGGCTACGACAAGTCCAATACATACGAAGTTGCCGATTTCGGGCGATTGCCCGATAGTCCCGATGTCGAGTACGCCCGTCTATTCACCAAACCAATTGAACTACAATTATCCCTTTTTCAACTCGAAACACAAGACTGCAAAGAGATCGACCTGACAGTCAAGGTTCTCTGCATAATCGCAAATCCGGCAAGTTTTTTGCACAAATGGAAAGACCGCCTTGATACTGAAACTGAAAATTGCATTGAAAAATTCGTTCTTGAACACCGTGTCAGCATAGAAGTGCAACCACTATTCCGTGACGAAATCCAAAATCGCACCTACAAGCAAACAATTCCTGAGAATAATTCCCCCGGATCGTGGACAACCCTGTTTCGCCCCGTAGAAGAATTAGGACTTGAATTTCGCAGTATAACAGACGTTGAGTGTGTTTGCGCAGAAGAAGCCAACCGCCAAGCATTGGATAAACGTCGCCGCGAATATGCAGAGCGACAGAAACTGGAAAAACTCAACGATGACTACGCGATAGCGACGAAAAAGCGGGAACTGGAAGATAAGGAACAGATTCAAAAAATCGAAGACGATCACCAACTTCGGCATGCAGAGCGACAAGCCAAATTGAAAGCGCACGACCTTCTTGCCAGCGAAAATCTGAGGTTAGCCCAACTTCGGATCGAACGTGACAGATTAAAGATCAAAGAAGAAATCGCGGTCATTCGAGACCAAGCAGAAGAACGCGAAAGAATCCAACGGGAAAGGCGAAGCATCGAGGAGCAACTTACACAAGTTCAGGTTTACATTCAACAATACCAGAAAGAGAATCTCGCAATGTTGCAGGAGATCAGAGAGATGCTGGAGAACGGTAAGGAGGTTTCAGAGTCCCTGCTGAACAACTTGTTTGGACGTTCGCAGGAAATGTTGGCAAAGTTGATTGAACGTGAAGAAACGTCGGAATCGATTCGGTTACGATTCCGAAGATTGATAGAGAGGGGCAAGTATGCCGAAGTGTTGCCGAGGGTTATGGCAGCATTGTCCCGCGACGTTGGCTGCCACACAGATAATGAAATTCTGATCAAACAAAAATTAGATTTTGAATTTGTGAGTCCGAAATCCGGCTATGTTACGATCATCAATCTTGGAACCAGCGGGAGATTCTGGTTACACGTTCCCAATAAACACGTCAGCATTGACCAGGCAAAGATTAACGCCAATCAAAAATATTCCGTTCCCGGCAACGATTTGCTTCCCCAAGCGAAACTTAATGCAAACAATCTCGACTACAAGGAGACGGGACCGCCAGGCTGGGATGAGATCATTATCATCGTTACACCGACCCCCTTAATCCGCGAAATTGATGTTTTCAAGACAAGTGCCGGGAACCCACTCGCTCTAATATCGTTGGACAGAATGGCAGAACTCGTCACCGAACTTGAACTGGACGCAATACCTTCCAATGCCGTAGCTCTCGGTGCCTTGGGGTTGAGTGTGCGGGAACTGACACATTTGAAATAGGAGAAGCCGCCCGTTATTCTCCGTAAACTTGCATCGGCGGCAGATAAACTGATGTGCTGTTGGACGGATGTTATCGGCATATGCGGTAGCAGTACCGTACAGGCTTCCTCGCTATCCGTCCTGGCGGGGCAGGTCACCTGAATGGAAGGTATAAATGACTACAATAAATCGCTTTAAGATGCAACGCAAGATTATCAAGATCAGGAAATAATGAGTAACCATGAGTGCCCAAGCGATTGAGCTCGGCGAGTATCATTATTTTGGCACTCGCCGGCACAATGTACTTGACCAACGAATGCTTTTTTCCTTGGAAAATTTTTTGGAGACTTTGCGGAGGCTGTATTCTATTTGAATTCTTTTTTGCAACAGGTGCATGGAAAGTGAATCGACTAACCTGTGCTGTTATTCGCCCCGCAATGATAGTAGGTATAATTGGAACGATTGGGGTATTCTGCAATGTTTTAGGTGGATTAGAATCGAAAAGGCAACTTTCGATAAATTCCATCACAATCGGGCGGTATGTTGACACAATATCATCAAAGGGCGACGGTGGGGCATGTGGTTGCCCTTCAAAAATATCTGGTAAATTTCTTGGAAACAGGCGGTAGACACATCCGTCTTTCTTAATGTTGCTTTCATCGCGACATGCAAAATACATCGCCACGAGCGGACTGAGTGACCAGTCCAAGAGACGGGTAGGTAGCCCGTAATGCTGGGCGGCAAAGTACATCCGTATTGCTGGAATATCGTCCAAATGAGGATATGCTTCACTCCGAAATCGTCGATTGATTGTACGTTCGTTTTCTAGGACGTTATTCCACCTGTTGCGGGATTTAGCACTTTCCATCCTATGTATCATGTTAGCATGTTTCTTTCTCAGTACGGCTGGCTGTAGTTCCCATTTTTCATCAGACTGTCCTCGATACCAGAACTGCGATTCTCCCATTCCGGGGTCCCAAAAAAAATCCTTTTCGGTTTTTATGGATTCTTGAAGAAGATCAGCAACCGACGTAATTTCACTGATCTCTTTGCACATAACATGTTTTCCTTTGTAAGTACCACTCGATTCTGGTCGTTCCATTATAGCATCCCAGGTCGTTATTGTCTAGCAAATTTGTTTATGCTCTAATTTGACGTTTTCCAAAGTTTCCAAATGGCATTACCCATCCCACACCTGCGTTGTTGGCAGATAAACCGCCGCATTGTTCGAGGCACTCGCTCCATGCGTCACGTCCTGCACTGTAATTCGTAATTGCGAGATGATCCGGCTCACCGGAAAGTCGAAATACCGTGTCCGCCGTTCTGCGGGATCGAAATCCACTTCCCCCAGTGGTTGCCAAAAATCGTCATTTGATCCACGTCCCTCTATCAAGAGGCAGTTGGCGTAACAATAACTGCCGTAATAGTCGGCAATGCCGCCGACGGCAAAACCACAGACCGTTTTCGGCTCGTTGAAATGAATCTCAAACCGATTCTGGTCTCTCGAACTTGGAAAACCTTTGTTCGACTGCCAGTCTCCGTTGTTGTAATACCATGCGAGTGTGCCGTGAGTGTAAGCGTTGGCTTGTTCCGTGAAGCATCGGTAGAGGTTGTAATTGTTTGGTTCGGAGAGCAATCGCACTCCGGCGGCAGTCGGTGCGGTGTTGGAAGTCATCGACATCGGAACAAGCGGCACTGCGTCGAAAAACTGACACGTTTGCATCGCATTGGAGGAATCGGTCAGCACCCGCACGGCAGTGCAAAACATCGATGTCGTCAACGCACCGTAGCGACCGTAATTGACCAAACCGCCGGTCGATTCAAAAAGCCGAGTCCAGCCGCCAGTCTGGTTATTACCAGTCTGGAATTTCCCTTCGATTGCCAGCCAAACATTGTTCCATTCGTACTCGAACCTGATAGCAAAACCTTTGACCCATCGGGCTTCGGGAAACGACACAATCGCCCAAGCAAACCGATTATCGCCGTTGACATTGGCGTTGGGCGTACCGAATGACCCGCTCGTTTGCATCCTGCGGTCAAAGGCTCGCCACGCATTGACCGCACTGCTATTATTGAACGTGTTCGCATAGACCCCATAACCTCGGTGCGTTGCGGCAGTCATCTCCGGCACGATTGCAAAAGACGTGAATTTCGGCGGTGGTGGAGCGTTGGAATCTTCGCTCCGTTTCCAGTAGGGAACCTTTCGGTACGGACTCCCCGCTCCGGCACGGCGATACAAAAACACTTCGTCGATGTTGATGAAGCCGTTGCCTTCCTTGCGCAAAATGTCAATTACTTCTTTTGCTCGTGGTGATACAATCATGATAGCCCTCCCGTGTATCCACTACTCAAAATGATCTTTTCGTCGTTTGCCGAATTGATGTACAGTTCGAAGTATGCCGGTGAGGTTCGATAATCGCCCGACACGGAAATGTCCCGATGCGGTGTGTTGGAGTAATTGTCATCGATCCAAACATTGCTCGTACTTGCTGTCCCGCTTGTCGTGTGAACAGTCATATAAACCCGCCTGTCTGTGGACTTGATATTTTGAAATGTTCCAAAGTACAAACGAAACGTGGTGCTACTTCCCCAGCCGCTATAATGACGCAGTCGTTGATGCCTGCCGAGGATGTTATGCAGGTTGCCCACAGAATCCTCGGCTTTCAAGTAGGTAATCGTAGCGATTTGTGCAGTGCCGTTGATGGTGTTCTCCGGCAAGCCGAAGAATTGCACCTCCGGCATAGCGACCGGTTCGCCACCGACAGAGGGCTTTTCCGTGTTCATGATCGATTGGGCGGTACATCGAAGTTGAGCAAGCAACAAGGGATTGCCCACGCCATCCTTCAAATCGGCGTAGTGAGTCCGGTCATGAACGTGATAAATCGCATCGGTGTTCGGAACTTCCGACCATGTTTCTGTCGCAAGATCATAGATCATCCGGCGGTTGTCCCGTTGATTGACAATGCTTGCCTTGTCGGGAATGACCGTCCAAGGAGGCTGCATCGTTTGACCTCTTGAAAGAGCGACGGTGCGTAAGCGGGATTGCCCCGACTCTGCCAGCAATGCGTCGGTGGTCATATTGTTGAAATGGTTCGACAATGCTGCCGTAGAGCCGGGTTCAAGCCGCAAGCCGTCGTCGTACCACTTTTGCGTTCCTGCATCGTACCGGATAATACGTAAATCCGTTCGGTTCATGAGAAACGTCCGGTCAAGTACCGGCAGCCCCAGATTTGCCGCATAAGTGTTGAGCGTCGTTTGACCGGTCTCCGCAATGAGCGCGGCAGTCGAAACGCCAAAAAGATTATGCCCGATGCAACGATCCAGTGAAACCAAGTCAATGAAATTCCACTGTGCGCTCGGGGCGAGTGTTGCGTCATTGTCAGCAGTCGCTCGTCCTTCAAAATAGAGCGAGGCGGCATAGGAGACGTTGGCATGATTGTCCGTGCGGTTGCGCAAATTGTCGATGCTGTACAGATAGCCGAAAATGCGGGTGCGTGGGAAAATGCCTTGTGGCAATTTAGCATTGACACGCGGGATAGGTTAGCCATTCTTTAATTGTCCAGACTTTCTGGGCGAGTCCCGCCGCCATTGCTGGGGTGCATTTTCCCTTCCGACCATCCGGTCGGCG
>Ga0123353_10002465_pt1 | contig 23020 bp, 21 predicted proteins | sample TergutLab28metaG_3_FD_92763 | JGI IMG/M metagenome (GOLD analysis project Ga0123353, IMG submission 92763) | Labiotermes labralis P3 segment gut microbial communities from Petit-Saut dam, French Guiana - Lab288 P3 | ecosystem: Host-associated > Arthropoda: Insects > Digestive system > Gut ... | reverse complement strand
GTGTAAACACCCATCACCTGGCCGCGCAGGCCACCACGCGCGGAAGCGTCGTTGCGGCCGTCGCCGCCGTTGTCGCCCCTGACGAAAAACGCCCACTGGCCGGTCGGAATGTTGGCGCCTGTGTTAAAAGCGCCCGTCCAGGCGAGAATGGTGTAGACCGTGGCTACGTTGCTGAAGCTCTCTTCAATTCTGTACCTTGCCTGCGACTGCGAGAAGGAAAGCGACGTAGCTGCGCAGGTCAGCGCCAGTAGAAGCAGCGCGGCGCGCCATATGAAATGTCTTTTCTTACGCATCATTTGCTCTCCTTTCTAGTCCACCTGCTGGGCGATGAAGTCAATGTGATAAACGGGCTTATAGCTGTGGTGCGGGGCGTTTGCGTTGCTGAGTGTATTGTGTGCACTGTCAAAGGTAATGGTGAAGGTGACCGTTCCATTGAAGCCAGGGTCATATCTCCAGGCAAATTGCGTGCCATGGAGGCCCAAGCCTCCGGCGCCGGTGCCGGCATAGTGGCTAAAGCTGGTTGGTATGATGCTTACGATAGGCGTGTGGGTGCCGCGGACGCTGGTCTCCACAAATCCGCAATCACAGGTAGGTTTAATGATAATATCGGTGGCAGTTTGGACGTTGATATTAATCGAGAAAGTGCGCGTTGCACCGATATCTGTGTGCCATTTCGATTTAGTACCGTTGTCGTGCCGCCATACCTCCAGGTTGTTGGCATTGACGGTTTGCATATCTGTGCCTTTTGTCACATTCCAATGGGCAACATTGACACCCGTGGATATCACTTCGGCATTGGTCGCGTATTTCGCTAAAGTGACCGGCGTTGTGAAAAGCACGCCCAGCGTGAGAAATAACGCCACTATCGCGATGATAGGCGGTTTATCGCCGCCCCACGCGAGAATTATTCGCTTCATCTGCATCCTCCTGAACGACCCAAAGGGAGAGAAGCCTCCCTTTGTGAACGTAGTCTCCGCTGTCCCCCATGCCCTTGCACAAAGGACAGCGGGTTGCATCGTGGAAAACTGAAACCGCTATTCGTCATCTTCGTCGCGGCGTTTCCGGCTCAGTATCAGGGCCAAGCCGCCGGAAAGCGCCAGCAATGACAATGCGCTCCACATCGCTGCCGATGAGTCGCCGGTTTTCGGCGGCGTCACAGGCGGCTTTTTCGAGTCGCCGTCCGCTTGCTTACAGCATGGATTGAGGCATTTGCCCGCGCAGATGCATTCGTCGCAGGGACGCAGGCACAGCCAGCAGCAATCGCCGATTCCAAGCAGGCCAAACCCACCCAGTCCAAGCAGGCCGAGTCCACCCAACAGGGCCGGCAAAGCCGGCAGCAGGGAGGCGGCCGCAATCAGCGGAATAAGCGGCGCAGCAATCACAGGCGGCAGAAGCCAAATCCACGGCGGGAGAGGATCAGGATCGGGGGTTTGCTGCGGCTTCCACTGCGCATAGATCCTGACCGTGCCGTCTTGACCCACGATGATGTTGTCGGCTTCCGTGATAGGCTGCGTACCTGCGCTGTCCAAAGTCCAGCCGTCAAAAACGTACCCGGGCCGGGTAGGCTTCGGCAAATCGCCACCGTCGCCGTATTTCCCGCCCATAGTATACTCCCTGTTGGGAGGCACCATGACACCGCCCGCGTAGTTGGCATCGAAGATGACCAGCACCTTCAGGCCCTCCGGCGCCCACATGACGAGAGACAACTGGAGACGATAATAAGGTATGTCCTCCCAGTCATCGGCATACACCTGTTCGCCCAGCGCGGTATCGGGGTCGTCCTCCGCGGGGACATAGACGCCCCTGGTTCCGTATGCCCATTTCCAGTCCAGGCGGAACGTGCGGGTATCCCCCGCATCGTCCAGGGTGCCGTCAAACACCAGACTTGCGAGCTGGACAATGTCCACGCCAACCCAGTCATCTGCGTCGTCGTCCATTCTGTCGGCGCCTGTCCCGGGGGTGAGCAGATCGTCCGCGTCCACATCCCAGAGACGATACCGCATCGGAATGTTTGCCCACGCCGCAACCGTAAGCGGAGCCGCGCGGCCAACATCGAAGATAAAGTTATCGCTGAGGTCAAGGGTGAACTCGTAGTCGCAGTCGTCCACAGCGCTTTCGAGGGTAAAGGTGTAGAAGCCGAAACTGCCGGGCACAACAATCCTGTCTGCCCCCTGTCTCATATCCAGCGGGTTATCCCAGGGAAGCGGCTTGTTGGTGCCAGGCACTACTTTGCCCTGGTAGACAGAGCTGAGGATGTCGAGATCCCAGCTGCCATTGAGCTTCGGAATGACTGTGCTCGCCGCAAAACTGTCAATGGCCCTATTGGTCATTGCCTTATTTTTGTTGTGCTCCCAAAAACTCCCAACCGGGTGGGGCACGTCTCCCGGTTGCGCCACATACGGCGGCGCCTGGACCACGATGGTCGCCGGGGACTGCAGCACCGGCGCCTGCTGCGCCGAAGCCGCCGGCGCACCCGCCGCCGCGGCAGGTATTGTCTGTTGCGTCGCGTCGACGACGCTCTGCGATTGGGCATTGTTCCGTTCCCGCAGCACCACTTGTCCCGCCGCGGCTTGCTCCACCAGCCGCAGCCTCGGCGCCGCGACTGTCGTTGTGAGCACAGCGAAACCAAGCACCAACGTGAGCGCCGTGAACAGCACCCCGTGCCGTTTAGTCTTCAAATCATACGCCCCCCTTCTAAAGGTTTGTGTTACTGGGGCAGTTAGTCTAGCTGTACAACGTCAACTGTGACACTGTACTGCAAAGGCGTAACAGGAGTGCCAGTCCCACCAGCGGCGGCCACGCCGATGGCAGTGTCCAATGCGTCAAGCTGGGTGGTAAAGCCCCACATCCAGCAAAGGCCATAATCCACCCAATCGCCGGGCTCCAGGGTCCTTTTTGCGGCTGCCGCTGCGGCTGCCGCCGCAGTGGCGTGCGAGGGCGTCGGGAAATTCGCGTCTGCCGTGTTTGAACTCATTGCCACGTTTTTGGTTCCGGGCGCGGCGCCAAAAAGGACGACATTCTCCAAGCGACTATCGAGAGTGTCGCTGCCTCCGGCCTTTAGCGAAACTTCCACGGTTACATCGGAGTCATTCTTGACCCGCAACGTGCCCCTGCCGCCGGTACCCGGAGCCATCCGGTTGTCTAAGACGTGGTATGCGGTGCCGCCGCTCACTGTAGTGTTCTCCAGGGCGGAGAAGTCCGCTTCCCAAATCGCGAAGACGCCGGAGGAATGGGTATAGCCGGTGGGATATAACCCCTGGTCGGCGATGTTGCCGGAGTCGTTCACTTTAATATCGAACTTCGCTACTTGGATCTCAGCCGAGACTTCAGCCGTCGTGGCGTACTTGGCGCTGGTGCTGCTGCCGATGAATACGCCGCTCATGGCAAAGGTGGCAACCAGCATCAGCAGCGCAATGCGCAAAAACAGGTTTTTCTTCATGGTGTACCTCCATTTTGCTTGGGCACGCCGTGGCGCGCCGCTATTTTTGGGGCATGGGTTTTAAGGTTAAGGATTATCGACGGTCAGGCCGGCTGGACCTGAACCGCCCGGATAATCAGCGGAATGTCTATCGTCAGTCTGTCTTCGTCCGCGCTCAAGACACCCCATCCTGTGTCGTCAATGTCTTCGGAAGCGTTACGGTGGAATCGCCAGCGCCAGTATACGCTGCCCGTTGTCTCAACGCCCGAAAGCGCCGCCAAACGGATCGATCCGCCGGGGAATGCCGGGATGGTGGTGCTCCAGCCGGAGGGAGCGCCGGCCGCCCATTCGAGGTGGGGGCCGTCGCTGATGTCATACGAATCGCCGAGCTCGATCATCACATCCACGGCCACCTCGGAAAGGTTCTTCACCGCGATCTCGAACATGCCGCCGGTGCCGGGCGCGACAATTTTCGGCACAGCGAGGACGTTACTGTTGTGAGTCGTTACAGCGTCTTCTTGCTTCAATACATCGTACAAAGCAATTTCCAGTGGGCCTCCCAGGTCAGCCTGGCCCAGCTCCACCCAGTCGTCGTCTCCCACCTTCAGCAGGACCATGAACACCCCGGCGCGAACCTCAGCACCCGCGCCCGGGAGGGGCTTGTTGAATTTCGCCATTGTGCCTGTGATTGTGCACAGGCCGAATATGCAGCACACCAGCAGCAGTGCTGCAGCACGCAAACAGTAATTTTTCTTCAACGCGTGCACCTCGTTTCTAAACTGTTCGCCATTGGGCGAACGGCGTTACGCTCATTTGCTTCATGCAGGTGCTCCTCGCAGGGGGGACCCGGAGGCCCCCCCGCGATGTGTGTAAGCTAAAATCAGTCAAGGGTTTGTCGGGTCAGTTATGCCGGCTCAACCTGCGTTGCCGTAATGTTGAACGGCACCGAAAGGGTGTTCAATTCCAAAGCAAAGTCGGCGTCAAAATCAGTGCCATCCCAGCCGGCCTGCGCAAGGCCAACCGCGGTGTCAGCAATATCCTGGGCAGCATCCACAGAGTAGGCCCATTTGACCCAAACGTTGATTGCCAGCGGTGCGGAGTCTTGAGGAGGTATGACGACGGAAAGATTGGCGCCGGCAAACAAATCGCTGGGGTTGCCGCCAGCAAGGGCCAGTACCAGGTCAGCAACGGTATCCCAAGAAACTCCTTCATCGAAGCTGAACTCCAGCGGGATGTCCTCAAAGCCTACCTGAAGGTCAATCAGGGCTTCCCAAGTCGTGGCGGCGGGGACAACATCAACCAGCACGGCTACTTCGGAATCGTTTACGATCTCAAAAGCGCCGCCCGCTCTGAACTGGGTGCCGGGGACGATGATTGCGTCATCGTCGTACGCCAAAACAGAGTCGTTGACAATTGCCGCACCAGCGAAGGTCAGTAATGCCTCTGTTTCTTCACCAGGCTCGACCGTGACCTTGAACAGGCCGGCGCGGACGGTTGCGGATGCTCCATCGAGGGTTGCGACGTACTTTGCCAGGGTGCCGGTCATGGCGATGGTGCTGATGAGCACCAGCGCGAGCAGGATGGCGGCTGTGCGAAGGATTTTGTTGCGTTTCATTGGGTAGTCTCCTCTCCATTTTTGGTTCATATTTATCTCTAACGGGCTGGATCGCCCGATAGGACCGATGGGGGGCATCCTCACCCCGCCCGAGGCGGGGAGAAAGGCATCGCGGAGCGACGTACTCTTGCCTACACCTCGTCGCTGTCGTCATCCTCGAGGTCCGGTTCGGGCCCTTCAGGCTCGGGTTCCTCGGCCACTTCGCTTTCCGGCTCACCCTCTATGGGCGGGTAGGCCGTGGCGGCGACGTCGGGGGCGGGCACGAACACAGGGGCGGCCGGGATGTTCGGCGGGAGCTCACCGGCCTCCAGGCTGGCGGCCAGGGCGCGCAGGCGCTCGAGCTCCTCCTGTTCGGCGCTCACCGTGCCCTTGTTCTTCCTATTGAAGAAGTAGCGCCGCAGCAGGTCGTACAGCAGGAACAGCACAAGCGGCACGGCCACGAATATGACCATGCCCACGGGCTGCTGCAGGAACATGGCGATCCTGCCCACACCCGGCATGCGGTGGAAATATAGCCCTACCACTTGGTTGTAGTGCACGGGCTCCAGGTCCTCGACGTTGTTCCAGTCGCCCTTGGTCTTGAACATCGTGGCGCCCCGCTCGTCGAATACGTCAGTGATGCGATGCGTCACCACGGTGGTGGAGCCCGCGGGCTGGTAGGCGATGATGTCGCGCACCTGCAACTGGGCGGCATCCACTTTTCTGACGAAGATCAGGTCGTCCACCTGGATGGTGGGGTCCATGGAGCCGGACATGACAATAAGCGGCGCCACACCGAACACGGTGGGCACCTGCGCGGGATAGCGGTAACTCTTGATGATGAGCGTCAGGTTGATCGACATAATGGGTAGCAGCACCGCGATGATCACGATGCCGATTATGTTGCCGACTAAATGGGGTACGCCGCGATTCCCTGTTTCTTCCTGTATGTTCTCCCTGCCTTTTTTACCCTTCATCTTAACCTCCAACAACGTGCTGGGAGCCCTTTTCTCCCCAAAAAGACCAAAAATATATTCGATTCTCAGCAGGAATCATCTAGTCTGCCTAGAGTGTATCACATTAAATGGGTCCTGTCAATAGATAATTTTAAATTTCCGGGTATTTTTCCGGAAAATATTGTGAGCTAGTTTAAAGTGCGGATTCCCCATTGTCAAACAATGGGGAACCCCTTGTTTTTTCGGCGATTAATGCGTCAGATTGTCACGCCGCGGCTGCCCGCAGCTTCAGCCGCAGCTTGTCGCTGATCATGGCGATGAACTCGCTGTTGGTGGGTTTCCCGCGCTGGTTCTGGATGGTGTACCCAAAATAGCTGCTGAGTACGTCCACGTCGCCCCTGTCCCAAGCCACTTCGATCGCGTGCCTGATCGCACGCTCAACCCTTGAAGGAGTAGTCTTGAAGGTCTTTGCGACTGTGGGGTAGAGCACTTTGGTAACGCTGCTGATCATCTCGGTGTCCTCGATGGACAGGATGATGGCCTCGCGCAGGTACTGGTATCCCTTAATGTGCGCGGGCACGCCCACCTGGTGCATGATCTCGGAGATCATCACCTCCAGGTCTGAGCGGCTGCGGATGGCTGACAGGGCGATGGGCCCCCCTGTGCCCGGAAGCACGCCCACCCCGATGCTGCGCCAGCTGATGAGCTGGGAAACCCGCTCGGCCAAAACTTGCACGTCAAACGGCTTAAGGAAATAGTAATCTGCCCCGCCGCCCAGCGCCTCCTGCTCGAAGCGTGCGTTGTCCACGCTGGAAAGCAGGAAAATAAGCGGTTTGTGCGCCGGAGGCCTCGACTTCATTTCCTTGAGGACGCCCAGTGCGTCCAGGTGCGTCAGGAAGGTGTCCATGATGAGAACATCCGGTTTCTTCGCGTCGATCTGCCTGAGGACCTCCAACCCGTCCTTCGGGCACGCCAGCGTTTCGAAGCCCCTGCTCCGCAGCGCCTGCGCGCAACTCTGCTCGTTTCCGTCGTCTGTCAACAATGCCCTGCGCGTGTCTGCCATATTCTTCCCAATCCTTTCTTCTTTTAACGGCTTAGTGTGCCGTTTCAGCGGAAATACCGCTATTCCAGAGCATTATACACCGAAAGGGAAAAAATGTCAATAGAAAAACCCAAGATATTCCATAAATAATCAAGAAATATCGACAGAATTCCCCGCGGTCACCGTTTGCGCGTTCAGGGCTTAGCCGCGCCGCGCGCGGTTTCAAGCATTGTTTCCGCAAAGATGGCGTAGCCCTCCAGCGGGGAATTGACGAACACGTGCGTGACGGCGCCCACGAGCATGCCGTTCTGGACGATCGGGCTGCCGCTCATCCCCTGGACGATGCCGCCGGTGGCCTCGATCAGATCGGTATCCGTCACGCGTATGGTCATATTCTTCTGAATGGAGTTCAGGTTGGAGGAGACCTTGGTGATCTCTACGCCATAATATCTTTTTTCCTTTCCGCTGACTGTGACGGCGATCTGCGCGGGGCCGGGCCTGACCTCGGACTTCATGGCCACGGGGAGCAGGTCGCCCGCGGGGAAGCTCCCTGTGATCTCGCCGTAGACGCCGGCCTCGCCGTTGATCTCCAGCGCAGCGAGCACCTGCGGCTCAAACACGCCGCAAAGCTCCCCGGGCGCACCGTCCGTGCCCTTGTAGCAGCCCATCACTTTCGCGGACACCAGCTCGCCACCGGAGATGGGGATGGTCTCCCCGGAGTCGACATCGCAGATAGCGTGTCTCAGGCCCGCCATGGTGCCGCTCTTCTTGTCGTAGAACGTCACGGTGCCTATGCCCGCGGAGCTGTCCCGTATCCACAGCCCGGCGACATACTTGTCCCCCGCCGCGCTGAGGGCCGGTGTACATTCCAGGCGCAGCACGCCGCCGCCGCGTTCCACCGTCATGCGCAGGGGCGTTCCCCCGCTGTTCTCGATTGCCTCGGATACCTCTCTCTTGCGGTTGACCTCTTTTCCGTCGATTTCGGTGATGATGTCGCCGCTGCGAAGGCCCGCCGCCTGCGCGGGGTTCTCGTTGCCGTTTTTCGTGGTAACGATATCCGTTTTGGCCACTAGGACGCCCCTGGTGTACAGCTTGATCCCGAAGACCTCGCCGCCCACAAGCACGTAACTGCGTTTGGCAACCGTGATTATTGCCGTTTTCACCGGGAATACCTGTAAAAACTTGTATACAGATTCCGCCGGCTGCTCTGGCATCTGCGCCGTATACGGCGCGCCAAGTGCCACGGTTTGTCGGCCTGTGACGGTGGATACCTCTCCGGGAAGCGCGCGCATGCCGTATCCTATAAAGGATAGGTATACCACGCAGCAAACGGTCAAAAAGGCCGCCGCGCGTCTGATGGGCCCCCGCATGGAATCGCCTGCCTTCCTTTTCGCGGCCAATGCCGCCTATTGCGGCCAAGCCGCAATGATAAGTTGCGCCGGAAGCGGGTGAATATGTGCGGTGAAATTTGCCTTGCTTTTTATTATAAAACATATATAATAAATATTATCAATATAATGTGGGCGGCTTAGAAGCCCCCCCTACAGGTTACTTTTATGAAAAAGAACGAAATTCACAAGCTCGCCATCACCAGCATGACACTGCAAGGGGACGGCATCGCCCGCCATGGCGGCATGCCCGTCTTCGTGCCGGGGACATGCCCGGGGGATTCCGTCAAAACTTTGATCCTGAAGGCGAAGTCCAACTGTGCCTTCGGAAAGTGTGTGGAGATTCATTCGCCATCGCCGGATAGAATCGATCCCGGGTGCGAGGCATTCCCAAGGTGCGGGGGCTGCGCGTTCCGGCATATTGATTATCAGGCTGAGCTGGCGGTGAAACAGCGCGAAGCGGGAGAAACCCTGCGGCGCATCGGCGGGATCGAACTTGCGCCGGAGCCCATATTGGGTGCGGAGGAGCCGGAGCGATATCGCAACAAGGCTTTGCTGCCCGTATGCATGGAGAACGGACGCGTACAGGCGGGGTTTTACGCCAGGCGAAGCCATCGTGTGGTGTACAGCAGCGATTGCAAGCTGCAACCGAATGTGTTCAACCGGCTGGCCGGTGCCGTGTGCGAATGGGCGAAGGAGTCCGGGTGCGGCGTCTACGACGAAACGGCGCACATGGGCCTGCTGCGGCATATCTATTTGCGGCAGACACAGAAGGGGCAGCAGATACTGGTCTGTCTGGTGGTCAACGGACAGGGGATCCCCCGGGCGGACAGGCTCATCGCGCGGCTGCGGGCCGAGAGCCCGGCCGTAAAGGGCGTGCTGCTCAACCACAATACGAAGGATTCGAACGTCGTCCTTGGCCCCGAGGAGACGCTGCTGTGGGGCGATGGGCATATCATCGAGACGCTGTGCGGGCTGACTTTCACGCTGTCGCCCCGGTCGTTCTTCCAGGTGAACCCAGCGCAGGCGCAGCGGCTCTACCGGCTGGCAGGGGAATTGGCAGGATTAACTGAAACTGAACGAGTGCTTGATCTCTACTGCGGCACGGGGACGATAGGGCTCACCATGGCGCGGGACTGCGCCGAGCTGGTGGGCGTGGAGGCCGTGCCCCAGGCCGTGGAGGACGCCCGCCGCAACGCCGCAAGCAACGGGTTCTCCAACGCGCGTTTTTTATGCATGGACGCTGCCCGGGCCGCCGCGCAGCTGGCCGGGGAAAGCTGGCGGCCGGATGTTGTGCTGCTCGACCCGCCGCGCAAGGGCTGCGAGCCCGCCCTGCTGCGCACCGTTGCGGAGATGGCACCGGGCCGGGTTGTATATATCTCCTGCGACCCACCCACGCTCGCGCGGGACCTGAAGCTGCTGCGGAGCCTGGGCTACGAGGCGCGGCGCGTTGTCCCGGTGGATATGTTCCCGCGGACAGGGCATGTGGAAATGATTGCTTTGATAACTTGTTAACGCCAACTGGAAAATAACTTGCATTGCCAAACGCCCCCGGGCCTGTTATGATGGTTCCGGAGGTGTTTGTTATGTTAACGGATATAAAGCTCGGGTTAAAGCCCGAAACCATTCGCCTGCTGCGGCTTGCGGGGATCGCCATGGCCCTGTGCTACGCCGCGGCGCTGCTGTTCTATCGACAGGCCGGGATCTCGCTTGATTACCAACTGGCGATGATCCTCTCGGAGCGCCTGGCGATCGGCCTGCGCGCGGGCTTCGGCCTGCTGTGCCTGGGCTTCCTGGTGATGGAATTCCCAAATAAATCTTGACTTTTTGCTTTATTGTGCTATAATGTAATTGGGAAATTATAGAATGAAGTAAAAATACAGGGAGCGCGACGGAATGGACGTGAACATTCTGGATCTGTTGGGATTGGCTGAGCTCTTCGAGGAGAACGACACGCTCTTCGAGGTGGAGGACATTCTCGACAGCGTCAAGTTGCCCATGACCAACCCCTGGGCCGTCCCCCTGCCTGCCATCGCGGAGGCGGCGCCCGTAAAAAGCAAGCCGGGCCTGCGCGGGGCATTGCTGCTGGCGACGAATATCCTGATCTACCTGGTGTGCGCGGCCGTAATCTCTGTTTCGATGATCCTGTATTTTGGCGGGAACAACAATTCCACCCTGGGCTACCGCATCTACCACGTGGAATCCGGCTCCATGACGCCAACCGTCCAGGCCGACGGCACCATTCCCAAGGGAGGTTTCCGTACCAACGACGCCATCATCGTGAAGAACACCGCGCCCGAGAAGGTGGAGCGGGGCGACGTCATCACCTTTTGGCAAAACGACGAGCACGGGGGCATCCCCAACACCCACCGCGTGGTGGAGGTGCAGGACAATGGCGGCTACGACATCAGTTTCATCACCAAGGGCGACAACAACCCCAATATCGATGGCGAGCCCGTACCGGGCGACCGGCTGATCGGCGTAAAGGTATTCACCCTGCCCAAGTTAGGCGGCGCCCTGAGAACCGCGAGGGCCCACCCGTGGATTACCGCAGGCGTCTGTTTGGGCATAATGGCCGTGACATTCGTGATATATGTCGCAACCAACAGACGCAGCGCTCACAAAGAAGAAGAAACATGATAAAATATTGTCATATCTCTTGCACTTTCTTGCTTCATCAATTATAATGAACGGGTATCAGCACTGAAAGGACAAGTCTATGGCAATTTTCTTTGAGCCCGGCAGCAAAACCTTCCTGCTCCATGCGGGCGGGAGTTCCTATGCCATGCAGGTTTCGCCGGAGGGGTATCTCTGCCACCTGTATTACGGCGGGCATATCAGCGATACGGACCTCGGCCATTTGCTGGAGACCGGGGGCGGGGCCTCCTTCTCCCCCGATACGCCCGAAGGCGGCGGCTCTCTGGATACCCTGCTGCAGGAGGCCCCGGGCTGCAACACGGGGGATTTCCGCGTTCCCGCCATTGCCGTGAAGGCGGAGAACGGCGCGCGGGCTGTGAGCCTGAAGTATGTTTCACATGAAATAATGGCAGAGACAAAGCCTCCCCTACCCGGCCTGTCCGCGGGACAGGCCCAGCCGGCGACGTATCTGAACGGACCGGGCGAGGCCGACACCTTAGCCATCGCCATGGAGGACGCCCTGCTGCATCTCCGCGTAACGCTGTATTACTGCGCCTTCAATCACGCACCGGTGATCACCCGCTGGGCAACGGCTGAAAACCGGGGACCGCAGGCGCTGCAGGTCGAGAGCCTGCAGAGCGCCTGCGTGGATTTCTCCCGCATGGATTTCGACATGATCAGTCTGCATGGCGCATGGGTACGCGAGCGCTCGGTCGAGCGGCACGCGCTGTTCCACGGCACGCAGGCCATACAGAGCCGCAGGGGTTCCAGCGGACACCAGCTCAACCCATTCGCGATTCTGTGCGAACATGGTGCCGACGAGAACCGGGGCGAGGCCTACGGCTTCCACCTGGTCTACAGCGGCAATTTTAAACTAGAAGTCGAAAGCAGCCAGATGCATAGCAGCCGGGTAGTCGTAGGCATCAATCCGGAGGGCTTCTCGTGGCGGCTGGGGCCGGGCGAGGCCCTCACCTCCCCCGAGGCCGTTCTGTGCTGGTCGGACGAGGGTCTAGGCGGGATTTCCCGGGCGCTGCATCGGTTGTATAGAAATAATCTCATTCGGGGCGAATGGAAGCACAAAACGCGGCCCATTCTCATCAACAGCTGGGAGGCCGCCTATTTCAACTTCGACGCGGATAAACTGGCCGCCTTCGCCCGGGAGGCCGCGAAAACCGGCGTGGACCTGCTGGTGATGGACGACGGCTGGTTCGGCAAGCGCGACGACGACACCACCAGCCTTGGCGACTGGTTCGTAAATGAAGATAAGTTGGGCTGCTCCCTGCATGAACTCGTCGAGAGAGTAAAGGCCGAGGGCCTGCGTTTCGGCATCTGGTTCGAGCCGGAGATGATCTCGCCGAACAGCGAACTGCACCGCGCCCACCCGGACTGGGCGCTGCACATCCCGGGACGCGGGCGCAGCCTGGGGCGGCAGCAGAGCGTACTGAATCTCACTTTACCTGAAGTGCGGGATAACCTGTTTGAGCAAATGTCGGCCGTGCTGAACAGCGCCGATATTACTTATTTGAAATGGGACTTTAACAGGAACTTGACTGAGATATTTTCGGGCAGCTTTCCGGCTGAAAGGCAGGGCGAGATCGCGCATCGCTATGTGTTGGGCCTGTATGAGCTGCTTGAGCGGCTGACTAGCGCGTTCCCGCATATTCTGTTCGAAAGCTGCTCGGGCGGCGGCGGGCGCTACGATCCGGGGATGCTGTACTACATGCCCCAGACCTGGGCCAGCGACAACACCGACCCCGTGGACCGCCTGCGCATCCAGTACGGCACCTCCTTGTGCTACCCGGTTGCCAGCATGGGCGCGCATGTCTCGGCAGGCCGCGCGCGGGGGCGCGTGACCTCGCTGCGCTACCGGGCGGACATCGCCATGTGCGGCACCTTTGGCTACGAGCTGGACCCCACAAAGCTCCCGCCGGAGGATATCTCCATGATGAAGGAGTGCAACCGGGAGTTCCGGGAGCGGCAGGGCCTCATCGCGAACGGTGATTTCTACCGGCTCGTCAGCCCGTTTGACGACCCCAATAGGGCCGCGTGGATGTTCGTTGCCCCCGATAAAAGCGAGGCCCTGGTGCAGTGCTTTACCGTTTTGGCAGAGGGCAACAGCTGGGACTGGCGTATCTATCCCCGCGGGCTGGACCCGGATGCCCTCTATGAGATCGACGAGTGGGGCATGAAACTGCACGGGGATACCCTCATGCGGGCGGGGCTGCGTATGCAGTGGTTCGCCGGGGACTTTATGAGTAGAAATATATATTTAAAAATGCTTACTTCTTAATGCTAAATGCTTAATTGTTTATAGCCCAACCGCAGCGCCGAAGATAATTAAGCATTGCGCATTCAGCATTCAGCATTATTAACAAGGAGGACAACCCATGATTGGCACAATCTTCTACCCGCTATCCCGCGTCATCACGGCCATTAGCCTGTTCTTCACCACCCTGTTCGCCGGGGGCGGGCTGGCAACTGCGACAGGCAATGCGCCCCCGAGCCTCGATCCCCTGCCCTACGCCAACTGGGTACACCAGCACTGGGTATGGGAGAATACGGGCAACTGCGATTCCGCAAGGGAATTCATAAAAACGTACCAGAAGCATGAGATTCCCGTGGGGGTCATGATTCTTGACCGCCCCTGGGAGATGAGCGTTGAAAGCGTCATAAAACCAGAAAAGCTCCATCCGGCCGAAAGCAGGCATCCCCATGATACCACCGGCTCCCATATCCCGGATCCAAGCCGCTACTGCTGCTTTTATGCCGAATGGGAGGCCCACCAGCGCGGCGAAACCTATGAAGGCCTACTGCACTTTTTCCATAGCAACGGGATAAAGGTCTGCCTGTGGGCCAGCTGCGTGGTCAATACGAACGCCCCGAATCATTGGAGCCAGGAAGGCAGCGACGCTAAACGCAGCTATTTCCTCAATGACGGCAAGGTTATCCGCTGGTGGGGCGGCGACGGGTCTTTCATTGACTACAGTAACCCGGAGGCCGTAGCTTGGTGGGAGGCCTCGCTTGGCAAGATGCTGGATATGGGCATCGACGGCTGGAAGCTGGACGGGGCGGACCCCTACGTCATGCTGATGGGGCCCGCCTACGGCAAAAGCGGCCTGATGGGCTGGAAGAGCTACCAGAAGCTGCAGTACGAGCATTACTACAACTTCACCCGCTCTAAGGGGGACACGGCCGTGCTGGCCAGGCCCACAGACGACGTGATCGGCTGGGGTCTGCCGCTGACCTTCGCCCCCCGCGAGATCAACTTTTCGGGCTGGGTGGGCGACCAGGACAGCGGCTTCCCCGGGCTGCGCCAAGCGCTGAACCAGATGTTCACCTCGGCATTGTTCAACTATGTCAGCTACGGCTCCGACATCGGCGGCTTCCGCTCCGCGCCAGGCGGCGATCCTGATCCGGAGGATGCTTTCATCCGCTGGGCACAGTTGGGGGCTTTCTGTCCCATCATGGAGAACGGCGGCGGCGGCGAGCACCGCCCCTGGATATACGACGAGCGCAGAGGCGACGGCAAAACCTACGTCACCGATATCTACAGGGATTTCGTCAAGCTCCATTACAAGTTGATTCCCTACATCCAGAGCCAGGTGATGTATTCCTTCGAGCGTATGCAGCCCACCATGCGCCCCACCTTCGGCTATTACCAGTACATGCTGGGCGACGATATCTTCGTGGCGCCCATCGTGAACGAGGGCAACGACCGCACCATCATTTTCCCCGCGGGGGAGTGGATCTACATGTTCGACGAGACGAAAACCTACAAAGCGGGCGTCAAGACCCTCGATTTCCCATTTGAGGAGTTCCCGGCGTTCATCCGCAAGGGGGCGATCATTCCCATGGGCCCGGTGAGCCTTAAGGACACCGAGGACTTCACCGCGGTGCATGTCTACCCCGTGAATGGCACGAGGCAGTTTGGCCTCTACGAGGACGGCAAGAGGGGCTCGACGCTGGCCTACTCGGCAGCAAACAACGCCCTCACCCTCACGGCCACCGCCACGGACCGCCCGCTGCTGTGGCGCGTGTATCGAGGTGGGGAACCGGTATGGGAGGCCAAGCTCAACGGCCAGGATTTGGAAAAAGCGGACTCCCTGGCGCAGTTGAAGACCATGGCCTCCGGCTATTGTTACGAGGAGGGCGAGGCGCTTTGGATCGTTACAGCCGACGCGAAGGCGGGGGTTGAGGTTGTGGTAAAATGAGCAAGTTTGCTTTCGAATTGTGGCGGGCGGCTCAGAGAGCCGCCCCTACAGGTTGCGTATCATACACTTATAAATATTAGGAGGATTTTACACCATGCCTTTAGTAACCACCAAAGAAATGCTCGCCGCCGCGTATGAGGGCGGCTACGCCGTCGGGGCGTTCAACGTCAACAACATGGAGATCATCCAAGGGATCACGCAGGCCGGACAGAAACTGGGCGCGCCGCTGATTTTGCAGGTCAGCAAGGGCGCGCGGGCCTACGCGAACCATGCGTATCTCGTCAAGCTGGTTGAGGCCGCCTTGGATACCACCGGCCTGCCCATCGCGCTGCACCTGGACCACGGCCCGGACTTCGAGACCTGCAAAAGCTGCATCGACGGCGGGTTCACCAGCGTGATGATCGACGGCTCGCACCACTCTTTCGAAGACAACATCAAAGTGACCCGCCAAGTGGTAGAATACGCCCACGCCCGCGGCGTCACCGTGGAGGGCGAGTTGGGCCAGCTGGCCGGCGTTGAGGATGACGTGAACGTGAGCGCCGAGGACGCCAGCTACACCCGGCCCGAGGAGGTAGAAGAATTCGTCGCCCGCACGGGCGTGGACTCGCTGGCCATAGCCATCGGCACCAGCCACGGGGCGTTCAAGTTCAAACCGGGCACGAAGCCCCAACTGCGCTTCGATATCCTCGAGGAGGTCGCCGCCCGCCTGCCGGGCTTCCCCATCGTGCTGCACGGGGCGAGTTCCGTCCCACAGGAGTTCGTGGCGGAGATCAACAAGTTCGGCGGCGCGATGGACGACGCCATCGGTATCCCCGAGGATATGCTGCGCCAGGCCGCCCGCATGGCCGTATGCAAGATCAACATCGACAGCGACCTGCGCCTGGCACTCACTGCCGCCCTGCGCAAGCACCTGGCCGAGAATCCCTCGCACTTTGACCCGCGGGATTACCTCAAGCCAGCCCGCGCGGCCATTCAGGCCATGGTGGAGCATAAGATTGAGACGGTGCTGGGGTGCGGGGGGAAGGCGTAGACGCAACCACCAGTTGCTTGCCCACCCCATCCTTCCGTGTTATACTAACCTGAACAAGAGAAGGAGGCACGGATATGCAAATCACAGAGATCATCACACAGTTGCGCAGGGATAGGGGCCTATCGCAGGAGGATTTGGCGCAGAGGCTGTTCGTCACGCGGCAGGCGGTATCGAAATGGGAGCGCGGCGAAGCCTTGCCGGACCTTGATAATTTCCTGCGCATCTCGCAGGAGTTCGGTATCTCCATCAGCACCTTAATGGGCGCGCCCGAGCGACAGATTTGCCAGAGCTGCGCCATGCCGCTGGACGACGCCGGGATAGCCAGCACAGGCGACGCGCACTATTGCAAGTGGTGCTTTGTCGATGGAGGCTATCCCCAGCCGGGAATCACACTGGAACAAATGATCGAAACCATACTGCGCGTCACGCCGCCGGGCGTTTGGCCAGACGAAGGCACAGCCCGGCGCTATCTGAGCGCGCTGCTGCCGGAACTGGAACGCTGGAAAGGGTAATTGAATTGGAGACGCGCATCATGCGTCTCTACTGGAAAATAATATGCAATCGGAAATGAAATACATCGAACTGAAAACCGGCTATGCCGACGACGGCCCGGCGTGGATCGCCCGTTAACCTCATCTCACTTATTAAATCCCTCATACGCCCGCACCCATTCCGCCACGGCCTGCGGTTCATATCCCCTCGGTATGTTCTCTATCATCGCCCCCAGCTTCCCGCCTTTGGCGGCGGCGCCCGCCAGTTTCAGGAGCAGCGGCAGATGGTCGAGGTTGCGCCCCAACAGCGCCATGGCGACCTTCGGGCCGTCGATGTTGTCTATGGAGATGATTCCGCGCCTGAACATCACATCGACTTGTTTCGGGCGCAGGGTCAGCACCGCACTCGTCAGCATCTCCGAAGCCGCGCGCTCCTTCGCGTCCTTGGTGCCGAAACCAACCAGCGCGGGCGGTTTTTCTGTGAATGTGCGATACTGGTAGCTCCACAGCTTTTCCACGCCGAAGTCACCGCGGCAGCGCTCCAGCAGCACATCGGCCAGCAGTTTCCCCTGATCTATCGCGGAGCAAATACCTGAACCGCAGAAGGGGTCGGCCATGCAGGCGCTGTCCCCCACGGCGGCGTAGCCATCCGCCACCATCATCCCCAGGGGGCGGCGCAGAGGGATCGTGGCGAATCCGCCGCGCAGGAGCTTGCGGCCCAGCAGGGGTTCGAACTCCCGCAAGTCTTCAAGCGCGCCGTCGATGTCCGTTTGAGTCAGCGGCTCGCCCACTTGCCCTACGAGGACATCCATGGAATCCCGGTACGCGATCACCCAGGAGATCCCCTTGCGCCCCTGGTGGCCCAGAATCGTTTTGTACGGAATCTGCGGGTCGGCGCCGGGCACGCGGTCCAGGTAGCCGCGCCAGACGTGAAACAGCTGCGTGGGCGCCAACCGCACGGGGAACAGGATGTCCTCCGGCATTTTCTCGCGCAGAGCGGAGAGCCCCCCCGACGCGTCAATGACCATGCCGCCCGGCAATTCCCGCTGCACGCCCCCCTCCCGGATCAGCAGGCCGCACACCCGATTATCAAGAACCAGGGGACCATGGACTTCCGTCTCGAATGCGAAATCCACACCGGCCTCGCGGCAATCGGCTACCATGCTGGCCAGTACTTCACGCCGCTCGAAGCATGCCTCTTGCGTGATAGGGTCGTCCGGCGGCAGCTTGGGCCAGCGTTTGCTCGGCCCATACAGCGTGTTGCCCCACGGCTGAACCTTGCCGCTTTCGGGCAGGCTGCGAAAGCCATTGCGCTCCAGCACCCCGAACTCAAAGACATCCATCCAGTCATGGCCCAGCACCGCTTCGGGCTGCCGCTCCGCCACCGTTACACGCCCGCCCGCCCGGGCCAGATGCATCGCCGCGCAAAGACCGCCGTGTCCCGCGCCTGCAACCAAAAAACGCGCCATTTTTACACTCCCCTTTTCGTTTTGTCTGGTACAATTATAGCTTTCCGCGGGAGGATTGTCAATGCTTCTCCACATCTTCGGCACCTGCTCCGGCACGGAGCCCTATCCCGGACGGCACCACACCGCCTTCGCCTTCGAATACAACGAACGCCTCTACTGGTTCGACACCGGTGAGTGCTGCGCCTACACCGCGCACACCATGGGCGTGGACCTGCTGCGTTTACGCAAGGTGGTGATCTCCCACCCGCACATAGTCCACACTGGCGGGCTGGCGAACCTGCTCTGGTCAGTGCGCAAGCTGAGCAAAGAGCAAAAAAGGCTCCCTGACCATGAGATCGAATTGCTGCTCCCTGATCTGCGCCTCTGGGACGGCGTTTCATATATGAGTGGGATGGGGGAGGAGATTCATGTGCGGGAGTATGCCGACGGCCTGCTCTATAACGACGAGGGGTTTCGCGTCACGGCGCTGCACAACCGGCATATCCCCCACAAGGATGGTACGCCCTGGCGCTCGTTCGGGTTTTTGATTGAGTGCGAAGGAAGGCGCATAGTGTACTCCGGCGACACAAAACGCGTTGATGATTACGCGCCGCTGATGGAGGGCTGCGATCTGCTGCTGATGGAAACAGGGCACCACCATCCGCCGGAAGTCGCACGCGAGTTGCTTGATCGAGGGATTTTCCCGGGCAAGCTGGCGTTTCTCCACCACGGGCGGGATATCCTCGACAGATATGACGAGCAGGTGCGGGCGCTGGATGAAATTGCCCCCGGGCGCTACATCATACTCGAAGACGCAACAACATTGGAGGTTTGACCATGCCCTATTTCGAAAAGATCCCGGGCGAGCGCATCTATCTCTCCCCCATGGATCCGGGCGATTTGGAGATTTACACAAAATGGATGAACGACAGCGAAGTCACGCGCTGGCTGGGCATGCACAGCGGCGTGTTCAGCCTGCCCGCCGAACGCGCCTTCCTTGAGAATGCCACAAAAGAAACAAACAATTATCAGTTTGCCATCGTGCTGCGTGATGGGCACAATCCGCGCGGCGGGGACCGGCTCATCGGCAACATTGGCCTGATGGACCTCAACCAAATCAACCGCAGGGCCACGCTGGGCCTCTTTCTCGGCGAAGAAGAAGATCGCTCAAAAGGCTACGGCAGCGAGGCTATCAAACTGTTGCTGGATTACGGCTTCAATTGGCTGGGGCTGCGCAACATCGATTTGCACGTGCACAGCGGTAACGCCCGGGCCATCGCCTGCTACAAAAAAGCGGGTTTTCTGGAATACGGCCGCCGTCACGGCGCGGTGTTCGCAGATGGCCGCTGGTATGATGACGTGCTAATGGAAGCGCTGGCGCCAGATAATTTGTAGCCACATTTGTAGCCACACAAAAAAACGCTTGCATTTCCCATCAGGATATGTTAAAATATCTTGCCGTATAAGCAAAACCGCCTGTGGCGAAGCTGGATATCGCAGCAGATTCCGATTCTGAAGGGCGAAGGTTCGAATCCTTCCAGGCGGGCCACGCGAAAACCCTTGACGCTCATTGCGTTGGGGGTTTTTTCTTCCGCGCGGCGGAATTCGCATTGACGCAGTGGAGCATCTATGGTAAAATAAAAAAGGACATTTGTCGAAAGCATAGCGGGAGTCCAGTGATGAGAAAAAAAACACTCAGTTTCTTTTTAATTGTCTTGGCGTTACTTGTCGCATGCGCTTTCCTCCCCGGCTACGCTGTGGAGGCGGATGAAATCACCCTAAAGTCGGAAACGGCGGTCCTGATGGACGGCGAGACAGGGCAAGTCCTTTTTGAAAAAGATATGTACCGGCGGATGTTTCCCGCCAGCATAACCAAAATCATGACCGCCCTGCTGGCCCTGGAAAACGGGAAGCTGGACGACGTCATCACCATGTCGCGCGACGCGGTCTTCTCCATTGGCCGGGGCACATCGCATGTCGCCCTTGACGCAGACGAAGAATTGACGCTTGAGGAAGCGCTGTACGCCATAGCCCTGGCCTCGGCCAATGATGCGGCCAATGGGATAGCCGAGTTGATCGGCAAAACGATGGAGGGCTTTGCAACCATGATGAATGGCAGGGCAAAGCAAGCGGGCGCGCTGGACACGAATTTTACGAACGCGCATGGGCTGTTCGACGAAGACCACTACACGACGGCGTATGACATGGCGCGCATCACCATGGCGGCGATCGAAAATCCTGTTTTTACAAAAATTTTCAGTTCCCTGCTATATGAGATGCCGCCGACGAATAAGCAGCCCGAAACCAGGACTTTCAGATGCACAAACGCCATGCTGTCCGGCAAAAATAAGTACGAAGGCGTCATTGCGAGCAAGACTGGGTGGGTCAATCAATCGGGAAATACGCTTATGGCGGCGGCAAGAAGAGACGGGCGCACCCTCATCGCCGTGGTGATGCAGGCCACCGGGAAAGCTGACGCCTGCGAGGATGTGACGGCACTGCTGGAATATGGCTTTTCCCAGCCCGTGGAAGTCCGCGAGACTGAGACGCAGGCGGAGACCGTGCCGGCCGTTGCATACAGCGCCGAACAAACCGATATGGTCTCGGCAGCGTCCCGAATTTTTTGGGTTCTGGGTACTCTTTCGGTCCTGCCGCTGTTTCTATTGATTCGCCGGTACGTCATCATGAAGCGGCATTGCAAGCGCAAACTCGTCCCATATGCTATGGTTCCCATGAAAAAGGGCTGGCGTCTCTGGTACTGGTACATCTTCTGAAGGATTTTTTGCGTCACGCAAAGTTTTTGCGCCAAGGGGGATTGACATTTTCGGATTTTTGAGTATAATTAGGATAGACATGCGATTGCGGATTTGTGTAATGGTAGCACGGCAGACTCTGACTCTGTTTGTCTGGGTTCAAATCCTAGATCCGCAGCCACTCCGAAAGTCTTACGTATCAAGGCTTTCGGAGATTTTCTTTTTGTAGAGCTAAGAGCAAAAGCCGAGACTTGTTGTTTATTTGTTGTTTGCGATGGGTTTCTGGCACAACTGAATAGGGCAAAAAACAAGCCGTTGGGGAGGATAATCAACCCGGCGGCTTGTCTTTCTTTTTGCCCAAAATGCCTTCGAGGGCATCAGCGGCGGCGGCATCGGCGCTCTTTAGCTCGTGGCTGTAGATGTCCATGGTGGTTGATGTCTGCGAATGGCCCAATCTCCCGGCCACTGTGCGGACGTTGATGCCATCCAAAGAAAGGGACAGCGTGAGCAGCGCCGCTTCTTTGGGCGAAATGGACTTCGACTCGTCGACGTCGGCGGCTTCCGGGTCGGCGTAAAGCTTCAGGACAAGCTTGAAATTGAACAGCGACATCTTGATTTCTTTCTGGATATGGCTGCTTTTTCGTATGATCGTTTTCGTCACGCTGTCCATCAATTTTGTCAGCCCGACCAAAAACAGAACGGTAAATGAAATGGAGACCATCAGCCAACGGGGAAAATACGGCTGGACAATGCCGCCGGCCAAAAACGAAATCCCTATGCTCAGGCTGCAAATGCCGTTGACAATCTGCACGGACAGCATGGGGATTTTGATTTGATTGCTGCCATAGGCAAATCCGGCCGCGAAAGTGTCCAGCGAAACAGAGGAAGCCAGCAGGCCCGCTTCCAATAATGCGACAATCATATGTACCCCCTTTAAAGCAATCGCTCCTGTAGTATATGCGGCGACTGCTTGTATGGGGTGCACAAATCGCACTGGGCTGTGAACGTATCCAAATCATTAATCAACCTCCGGCCGCATATACATGCCCGGAGGTGATTGATTATGACTATGACTGATTCCCTGGGCCGCCCCATTGGCGACAACGACAACATGCTCACTGTTTCCCGCAATGGCCCCGCGCTGCTGGAGGATGTGCAGTTCATCGACAAAATCGCGCATTTCGCCCGCGAGCGGATTCCCGAGCGCGTAGTGCACGCCAAGGGAACCGGCGCCTTTGGCGAATTCGTCAGCTACTACGATCTGTCGAAGCACACCAGGGCGAACTTCTTATCATCGCCAAATAAAAAGACAGAGGTGTTCGTGCGGTTTTCTACTGTCATCGGCGGGCGGGGATCGGCGGATACCGCACGCGACCCCCGCGGCTTCGCGGTGAAATTCTACACGGACGAGGGCATTTATGACCTCGCCGGTAACAATCTGCCCGTCTTTTTTATCCGCGATGCCATCAAATTCCCGGACGTGATCCACTCCCTCAAGCCCGACCCGGTGACCAATATAGTCGACCCGGTGCGCTTTTGGGACTTTATGTCCCTTACGCCCGAGGCCACGCACAAGATCACCTGGCTGTACTCCGACCGGGGTACCATCAAGAGCTTCCGCCACGTGGACGGCTTCGGCGTGAACACCTTCACTTGGATCAACACGAACAACGAGATTTTTTATGTGAAATATCACTGGAAGACGCAGCAGGGCCTCCAGACCATCAGTCGCCAAGAGGCCCAAGAACTGGCGGGCACCCAGCCGGACATCGCAGTGGCCGATCTGCGTGACGCTATAGCGGCGGGGAATTTCCCGAAGTGGGAGCTCGCCGTGCAAATCATGCATATTGAGACAGCGGATACGCTGCCCTTCGACGTGTTGGACGACACGAAGATCTGGCCGGAGGACCAGTTCCCGCTGCAGCCCATCGGTATGATGACCCTAAATCGGAACCCCGAGAATTTCTTCGCCCAGGTGGAGCAGGCGGCTTTCTGCCCCGGAAACATCGTACCGGGCATCGGCTTTTCTGCCGACAAGATGCTCCAGGGCCG
>Ga0123353_10002462_pt1 | contig 23027 bp, 24 predicted proteins | sample TergutLab28metaG_3_FD_92763 | JGI IMG/M metagenome (GOLD analysis project Ga0123353, IMG submission 92763) | Labiotermes labralis P3 segment gut microbial communities from Petit-Saut dam, French Guiana - Lab288 P3 | ecosystem: Host-associated > Arthropoda: Insects > Digestive system > Gut ... | reverse complement strand
GGCAATTCACCACCGACGATGCACGAATCAAATTGGACTCCGTTTACCAAAAATTCCACTTCGATAATCAATGATTATAAATTGTATCAACTTCAAGTTTTAGAATTGACACACCAATAGCATTAACATTCGCCCCTTGGGACACGAGGAATTGAATGACTTCGACATTGCGATTACATGCTGCCCAATAAAGCGGAGTCCTGCCATCCTTGTCTTTGGCATTAACATTTGCCCCTTGAGATACGAGGGTTCTAACGACATCAATGTTCCCGGATTCTGCTGCATCATGGAGTGATTCCTTATTCCACCAGATGAACAATAATAACACCGCGAGGCAAAACAGGCATGAAATGACAAGGATGTTGACGATTCGTCGGGGAAATGGGTATGTCATTTTCATGGAATAACTCCTCAAAAAAAATGCGCGCAAAAAAACAGAAGCGGCACGCCTGTTAAGCTACTTTCCAATTTACCGACAGGAAATGGGAGAGTCAAGACATTTGCGAGAATCTGCGGATGCTATTGTCTTGTTGTTTTGTTATGATTTCGCTTGTGGCGGGGCGAATTTACACAAATTCTCGCAGTTTTGTGGCGGCGGTTTCCGGGGAAATTGGGTTGATGTGGAGACCTGTTCCCCACTCGAAGCCGGCGGCTTTGGCCAGACTCGGCAAAATGGTCAGATGGAAGTGATAAATTTCCGGGTCAAAACTTGACGTCTGAAACGGGGCGGACTTCAGGATCATGTTGTAGGAAAGCGGCTCGCGAGTCCAATAGACCGCTTTTTCAAGAATTTGCACGCTTTTGCGAACGAAAAACGCCAGTTCGTCCACCCGATTTTCGGAAAGCGACTCAAAATGGGAGACGTGCTCTTTCGGAAAAATGCTGATTTCCATCGGAAAACGACAGGCAAACGGACAGATCAAAAGAAAATGCTCCGACTCGGCAACGACACGGACTTTTTCGGACAATTCGTGCTTGATCATGTCACACCAATAGCATCGGTGCTTGTTTTCACGAAATTCGGTGGCATGACGCAACTCGTTCAAGATCGGCGGCGGCACAAACGGCATCGCCATCAATTGACTGTGCGTGTGGGAGAGTGACGCCCCGGCCGCGGCACCCACGTTTTTGAAAATCAGGACATGCCCCCAATGGTTTTCCGATCGCAGTGATTGCAGTCGTTTTTGATAAAGCCGGAACATGTTGAGAATTTCAACGTCGTCAAATTCCGTGACGCTGAAAAGGTGACGCGGTGATTCGATGAGGACTTCATGGGCGCCATAGCCGGGAATTGCGGTTTTGTGGAAAAAAAACGTCTCCCCAAAATGAGGAAGCAGCCCGTTATTCCAGGGACAATCCCGCGTGATGGCCGGAAAACGATTCGGCACCACCCGTGCCAGCCACCGGGAGTCATTTTCCCGTGAATCCTCCGGTCGAATGGCGTCGATCTCCTCCGGGGTCTCCTTTTCATGTCCCGGACAAAACGGACAATTGCGATGCCATGATTCTTCTTGTGTTTCCGCAACAGCATCGAACTGATTCGGCCTGTTTGCCCGCTCTTCAGCGATAATGACCCAACGTCCGCTCAAAGGGTCTTGACGATATTCCGAAATGTGTTGTTTTAGATTGAAGGGGGTCAAAATTTATGTTCGCCTCTATAAATGTCATTCAAATCCCCAGTTTTTGCCGGATTTTATGTCGACCTGGAGAGGAACGCGGAGCGGGTGTCCAAGCGGCATTTCGCGGCTTAGCAATTCCTTGAGCGCGTCGAGAGAATGTTCCGTGGTTTCAAAAACGAGTTCGTCGTGAATCTGCAGGAGCATTCGGGCCTCGATTTTTTTCACTTTGAGCCTTTCATGAATTGCCAGCATTGCCTGTTTCATCAGGTCGGCGGCAGTTCCCTGGATGACCGTGTTGATCGCCATCCGTTCGTCCATATTGAACTGCCCTTTGCGCAATGGCCGGATTCCCCGGATGTATCGACGACGCCCGGAATATGTTGTCACATAACCGTCACGCAGGCAATCGTCAAGGACACGGTTCATGAATTGTTCGATGGCCGGGTATTTTGCAAAGTAAGCATCAATAAATGCAGCGGCTTCGTTTTGTGGAATGTCGAGTTGTTTGGCAAGTCCGAACGACGACTGCCCGTAAATGACGCCAAAGTTGACCGTTTTGGCTTGGCGACGCATTTCCCGAGTCACCTCGTCAAGCGGAACATGAAACACTTGCGACGCGACACGGGCATGAATATCTTCATGATTGGCAAACGCGGCACAAAGATTTTCATCGCCGGAAAAATGCGCGAGAACACGCAATTCCACCTGCGAGTAGTCACAGGCCAAAAGAAGGTCGAATCCCTTGCCGGGAACGAACGCGGTTCGGATTTCGCGTCCCTCGACAGTTCGGATCGGGATATTCTGGAGATTCGGGTCGCTTGAACTGAGTCGCCCAGTTGACGTGACCACCTGGTTGAATGATGCGTGAACCCGACGGGTTTCAGGGTCGGCAAGAATCGGCAACGCGTCGATATAGGTTCCCTTGAGTTTCGCCGCCTGGCGGTATTCGATGATTTTTCCGGCAACAGGGTGAAGCGGAACAAGTTGTTCCAAAACTTCGACGTCGGTGCTCGGTCCGGTCTTCGTTTTTTTGAAAACCGGGAGCTTCAGCTTGTCGAAAAGAATCGTCTGCAACTGTTTTGGAGACGCAATGTTGAATTCAGCACCGGCAATTTGGTGAATCTCTTTTTCCAGCGTAAATAATCGTTCCTGATAGCGCAAACTCAGTTGTCGCAGTTGTTCGACGTCAATGGTGATTCCGTTGGATTCCAATTCCACCAAAACCTCGACGAGCGGCAGTTCCAGCGTTCTGTAAAGTTGCAGAAGTTTCTGGTCCGTGAGCTTTTTTTCAAGAACTGAACGCAACAACCAGGGGATAATGGCGTCTTCTCCGGCGTAATCGGCGACCGCCCGGGATGGAACCTCGTCCATTCGCTTTTGTTTCTTGCCGGCTCCGATGAGCTCCTTGATTTTGATGGTCTCGTGTTCCAGATACCGTTCCGCCAAGGCGTCAAGCGAGTGACTCATTTCCCCCGGATGCAAAAGATAATCGGCAATGATCGTGTCGAACTCCAACCCCTGAACAATGACGCCAAACTTGCGGAGAATCAGCATGTCGTATTTGAGATTCTGGCCGATTTTGCCGACGTCCGGATTTTCGAGAACCGGTCTGACGGCTTCCAACACTTTTTGAAACGGTAACTTCTCCTCACCAAGCGGCACGCGAACGGCAATGTACCACGTTTCATGATCATCAAAACAGAACGAGAGTCCGACAATCTGGGCATGGATCAACTCAAGTGCCGTGGTTTCGAGGTCAAACGACAAGAGCGGCTTTGTTTGTGAAGCAATATGTCGGTTCAATTTCTCAAGAAAAACGTGAAACCCTTCTTCCGAGTTGACAAGATGATACGTCACTTTGTTGGGGTCGAACGCCAGAGGTTCCGACGATTGTTGCGATTGTTCCGGTAATTGTTTCTGCGAGACGTTTTTCGTCGCAAACAAAGGGAAACTGTCATCGTCTTCCTCAGCTTCCTCGTCCGGTTCTGAAAGAGAGCCGAATTCCTGTTCCAGCTGGTTGACTTTGTCCATGAGGGAGCGGAAACCGAAATATTTGAACTGTTCCCGCAACTTTCGACCATTGATCCCTTGGAAAATGGCGGATTTCCAGTCGATTTCCAGCGGCACGTCCTTGCGAAGTGTCACCAATTGGCGGCTTTTCATCGCCGTTTCACGGCCGTTCATGAGGTTTTCTTTTTTCTTCTGACCCGAAACCTCATGGGCATGGTCCAAGATATTTTCCAGCGTTTCATATTTCTGGAGCAACTGCGTCGCCATTTTCGGACCAATGAGAGGGATGCCCGGCACGTTGTCGCTGGAATCACCGACCATCGCCTGGAAGTCAATCACCTGATTCGGACGAATTCCCCAATCCTCGAAAAGTTGCTCGGCGTTGTAGAAAATCTGCTTGCGGATGTTATACAACGAAATACGTTCGGTAATCAACTGCCGACAATCTTTGTCGGCGGTGACGAGGACACAATTCCCGCCGTTTTTTTCAACGTGGTCGGCCACCGTTGCCATGATGTCATCCGCCTCGAATGAAGGAACCGCCAGATAGGGAATCCCAAACGGTTCGAGGACTTCGCGAATCCTGCCGATCTGAAACGAGAGGGGTTCCGGCATCTCGGCTCGATTGGCCTTGTATTGATCGTCAAGTTTGTGCCGAAACGTTCCTCCGGGGAGATCGAATGCACAAAACATGATGTTTGGCTTATGTGTCGACAAAAGCGTAAACAGATCCCGAACGAATCCGTAAATCGCCCCGACAGGCTCTCCACGCGGACTGTTCATCGGCGGCAAGGCGTGAAACACCTGATAAAGAATCCCGTGAGCATCAAGCACCCAAACGGTCTTGTCTTTGAACGAAAACTCTTCGAGCGAAAACGGCGGCCATTGATTGTTCATTGCAAATGAACCCTTTCTGTCTGTTTCGTCGTGATCGACATGAACGGTTCACGCGGCATATCATGAATATTATTCGACACGCATTCGAACCGTTCGACTCCGGACACAGGGGAGCGCGTCGATTTTTTCGATCGCGGCAAGGGTGTCTCCTTCACGGCCTTCGTGGGTCATGATAATCAGCATCACGGGGTCGCCGTCGATATCATTCTCCTGTTGGAGCACCGAGGCAATGGAGATGTCATGCTTGCCGAAGATTCCCGCGATTTCCGCAAGAACGCCGGGACGGTCGTCGACCTGAAATCTCAGATAATTCTTTCCCCAAATATCCGCCGGGTTTTTGATCGGTCGAATCGGTCTTGTATTGGACCACAAATTGAGCGTCTTAAAGGTGATTTCCGTTCGACCGAGTATCGTGTCAATGACGTCACCGACAACGGCGGAGGCTGTCGGCATTTCGCCGGCCCCGCGACCGATAAAACAGACTTCACCAACGGCGTCCCCAATAATTTTGATGATATTATAGGAATCACGGACGTTTGCGACCGGATTTTCCCGTTTCACAAGCGTCGGGGAGACGTAAAGCTCGACCCCCTCGTCGGTTGACTCCGCGACAGCCAGCAATTTGATCCGATACCCGAGTTGTTTTGCGTAAAAAATATCAATCGCGTCCACCGTGTCGATTCCGGTCTTGGGGATATTCTTCCAACCACCGTTGGCCCCAAACCCCAAATGAGCCAGGATCGAAAGTTTCTGAACCGTGTCCGTTCCGTCGACATCCATCGTCGGGTCGGCTTCGGCATAACCGAGTCGTTGGGCTTCCCGGACTGCCGCGGCGTAGTCGGTTCCATGCTCCTCCATTTGCGTGAGGATATAATTACAGGTTCCGTTGACGATCGCCTGCAAATTTTTGAGTTCGTTGGCCTGAAAAGCGGTGGAAATGGCATTGATGATCGGAATTCCCCCTCCGACGGCCGCTTCGAAAGCGACGCTCTTTCCGTGGGCTCTCGCGGTTTCGAAAATTTCCTTTCCATGGGTTGCGAGCAGCGCCTTGTTGGCCGTGACAACGTTTTTTCCCGACTTGAGCAGTTCCAAGACAAATGACCGCGCCGGTTCGAGTCCGCCGATCAATTCAATGGCCAGAGAGATCGTAGGGTCGTCAATCACCGCCTTCACGTCAGTCGTGAGAACCCCTTCGGGAATCTCGACCTTTCGCAGCGTCGTAATATCCTGGTCACAGATACGGACAAGTTCGACACGTTTTCCCGTCGCTTGGGTCATCCGTTCTTTTTCGTGCAGTAATATCCGGGCGACACCGGTTCCAATCGTTCCAAAACCAACCAAGGCAATTTTAACTGTTTCCATAGAAGTAAAAAAAGGAAATGGGAACAATATATCATCGTATACTGTTCCCATTGTATCAGTCACCGTTTTCTCTGCAAGGCTTGGCGGCCCACCGAGAATTTTGTCGCTTTATTCATCTGGCGTGGCAAATTTGGCCATGAGCAGCTTCTCGTATTTTTCCATCGTGTAGTCCGAGTTGTATTCCCGATAGGCCGTCGTCCCCCATTCCCTGCATTTTCTGAAAAATTCCTCGCAGGCCGCTTTTCCGTCGGGAGGTCCATAGAACGGCTTGTTCAGGGCTTGTGCTTCATCCTTGAAATCATGATACTGCAACAACCAGACATGTTCAAGCGGCATCCTCGCCTTACGGACCCGCTCCAAAAGCACCGGGTCATCTTTGACGACGGCCTCGGCTTGATTGAACAATAGGGTCGCTTCATTGACGGCATTCAGGCCAAGCCAGGCGGACGTGTCTTTGCGAAAGCACCCGATATATTTCCCGGAAACGATCGCCTTGTCATGAATCAGCATCAAATATTGCTTGAGATAGGTCGCCGCTTTTCCATAGTAGTTGTCCATGTAATAGTCGAACAGGTCCGCTTCCTCATACGAAGGATTCCACATCAAGTGGGAAATCATGTAATTGCGCAATCCGACGAAATCGCCGATGTTGCAATAGGAGTCCCCTTGCTCGAACAGTCCGATGGTCCCGTTTTTCACGAAAAACCGGATGTTCGGACCAAGAACCAGCAAATTCGGATGGGGAAGAATATAATTCGAGAAACTGGTGACATAATCCCAGACAAACAGTTGCGGGGCAATCTTGTTCCAGCCTTCAATATCTTCGCAAAGCGGCGTGTTTTGCTCGCCGGTAAGCGGCTGAACAAACGAACACTCAATCGTGCAAAGCCTGACAATGACGTTTTTGCGCGGCGTGGTGATTTTCGGCGGCTTGCGGGTGTACTGATAGGCAAGAGTCTCGACCCACATATCCGGGAAGTCTTTTTCGATTTCTTCGGCCACCTGATTGACAAACCGGAGCATAAGTCCCGAAGGAGAACTTTCCTCTTCTTCAATCGCCTTGCATTTTTCGCACTGACAGTTCTTGTACCAGTCGTTTTGACTGATTGAAATGAACCTGGCGCCCGGATTGTTACGGATTGCCTCTTTCGCGTTTTTGATCAGTTCCGCCCGCATTTCGTCGTTGGTCAGACAAAGCTGTGCATGGTCGTGTGTCCGCGTGCCTTCGATTTCGCTGTACCATTCCGGGTGAGCCTCGAAATATTTTTCCGGCGGCAAAAGCGGGTAAAACGAATGCACAAAATAAACGAAACGGTGATGATCGCCGTATTCCGGGGGAATCTGTTCGCCCATGCCATTGCATTTCATCCGCGCGGCAAACTTGCCGTCAAAGGCATCAAGGTAGTAGGCTTCCCGATAGATCAGTTTCGGAGCATAACGATAACTCACCGAATCGATCTTCAACGTCGGTCTTTTGGGGATATGACTTTCCGTAGATGTCCACCAACGGACACCGACCCCTTCTTCCAGAAACGTGTTGGCGGCATAAAGCGGACCACGCTGGGCATGACCGGCAAGAATCAGTTTGTTGCCGACGGTTTTGATCAGGATTTCGTCATATTTGAAGTCCGCCGGATCGACTTCCGGGAGGAGTTTTGTCATCCGCGGGGAAGGCCCAATGATAATTTGAGCGGCGTCTTCCGCCACTTCGTTTTCTTTCTTGATTTCGAAAGAGCCGCCGGTTACCAGGTTGAGGTGTTCCTGGAGTTCCCGGGCCGCGGTTTGCTGAACCGGTGTTGCATCTTCCGAAATCACGATCGGACAAAGAGCTTTTGCGTCTTTTGCAAGAAACAGAGGTTCTTCCCCCTGAGCCATGAGCCCGGATGAAAAAACCATAAAAACAAGCGTAAATAACAATGTTCGGCACATAACGAAAATTTCCAATGGGATAGAGAATGGAAAGTCAGTTCAGTTTTTTAGTCTTTCAAATACTTATCAAAAAAGCCCAGAATCTCTTTAACGTAATCAGGACTGGCCATTTTCATGTCGACATGATCGCAATTGGGGACCAGGAAAATATGGCTGTCCACCCCACATCTGCGGAGTGCATCATAGAACAATTCCGACTGCTGAAGGGGAACCAAAGTATCTCTTGCTCCATGAACGATCAAGAAGGGAACACTTTTTTCGGTGACGTGAAAGAGTGGGCTTGCTTTTTTGGCCAGTTCCGGTTTTTCGTAAGGGGTTCCGCCGAGCAGTTTGGCAACCGGTGATTGGGGATTGTTGAGAAATCCTTCAATAGCCTCTTCACGTCCTTCCATTCCAGGAATTTTGCCGGCAGGCACGAAAAAAGCAGTCGGACCGCAGTAGTCGCAAACCGCCTGAACGGCACTTGATTGATCAAGATGGTCTCCCACGTCAAATTCCTTGATGTCAGCGGTTGTTCCGAGAAGTGCGACCAGGTGTCCACCGGCTGAAGCTCCCATGGCACCAAAATGATCCGGGTCAAGGTTGTATTCCTCGGCGTGGGCACGAAGCCAGCGAACCGCCGCCTTGCAGTCTTCAATCTGGGCCGGGAAGGGCGCCTCATGACTGAACCGGTAACTGATACTGGCAGCGGCATAACCTTCTTCCGTCAAACCAATCATATGAGGAGGGCAATCCTTTCTGGGCGGTTGCGCGCTTTGCCAACTGCCGCCATAAACCCAAATGATAAGCGGATACGGACCGTCGTTTCCTTCAGGAACATAAAGGTCGAGTAACATGGAACGATCACCGATTTTGGCGAATTCCAAGTCTCTGGAAATTTTGATGCCCTGGGCTGCAGCCATTTGCGGCATCAGCACAAGCTGGAGCAATACTAAAAAGAAAACCGGGATCAATACTTTTTTTAACATGGAGACACCCTTTGCGCGGAAATGGAAATGGAAGAACTCAAACAAAAGAGTTTTTTCAATATACCAAAACCGATTTTGGTTTTCAAGACATTGAAACCATCAAAAAACGACAAATTCAGGAGGAACAATTTCAAGAAGGATAGGCATCAATGTCGAGCGGTTCGAAGAGTTTGGCCTTATATCTTTCGTGGGCAATGGCGCCCATCACGGCGTTGTCAGTGCAGAGGTGAAGCGGGGCGGTGAAAACGCGAAATCCATACTGAACTGCTGCGGTTACCATTTTTTCACGAAATCGGGCGTTCGCGGCAACCCCACCCCCAACGCAGAGGGTTTCCATACCGGTTTTTTTCATTGCCTGAATCGTTTTTCCGACAAGAGAATCAACGGCCGCTTCCTGAAATGAAGCCGCCAAGTCCGCGATTTCCTCGTCGGACAACTTGATTTGTGAAAAATCCGCTTTGCCGGGACCGGCAATTTTGTACCGAACGGCGGTTTTTAGTCCACTGAAACTGAAATCCAACCGTTCTTTGTCGTCGAGCATGGATCGGGGAAAATTGTACGCATTTGGATTGCCGTTTTGAGAAATTTTCTGAATCGCCGGCCCCCCCGGATAAGGCAACCCCAACATTGACGCCACTTTATCAAACGCTTCTCCGACGGCATCGTCGATTGTTGTTCCGAGAAGTTCAAAGTCAATCGGCCCAATGCAACGGTACAAATTAGTGTGCCCGCCACTGATAATCAGACCAATACAAGGGAAAATTGTCTTATTTTTCGTTGATTCGTTTTGCGACACATGAATCTGACAGGCGTAAATATGACCTTGCAAATGATTTACGGCAATCAGTGGTTTGTCGAGCGCGAGACACAATGCCTTGGCGGCGGACAGTCCGATCAAAAGTGCCCCGGCAAGCCCCGGACGGTTGGCGACGGACACGGCGTCGATTTCCCGGAGTGAAAGCCCGCTTTGTTTGATCGTTTCATCAATGACAGGAAGAATTTGTGTCAAATGTGCCCGGGCGGCGATTTCCGGGACAACCCCGCCGAACTTTTGGTGAAAAGCATCTTGTGAGGCAACAACGGCTCCGAGAACCTGAAGTTCATCGGTGACCACTGCCGCCGCCGTTTCGTCGCAAGTAGTTTCTATGGTTAGAATACAGGTCACAAAAATTCTCCCAGAGTGGTCAAAACGGGATTCACGGCTACAATAAGGATGAAACCGTTATACTCAAGCCGGCTTAGAAATCTTTGAAGCAGGACACGGAAAGCCCTGCAACGCAGGGCGTTTGCGCGAGGCCGAAGGCTAATGCCCATACCGGCTACGGTATAATATAATGAAATTGCCACTTTTTTCAATCACCCGGAACAGGAGTGAGTTTATGGCGGAGTTGCGGGCCAAAAAAAATCCGATCCTGAAGGAAAGCCTTTACCCTTTGTTGTTCGACACAACGGTTCTTGGGCGGCACCCCTATTGTGAGATCGTCTTGGACCACGGCGCCGTCAGCCGGGAACACGCCAGAATCCTCCACGATAAAAACGACTATTATATTGAAGACCTGCACAGCCGAAACGGGACTTATCTCAATGGGAAGTCCGTGGAACGCAGACAACCGCTTTATGATGGAGACGTCATCAAAATCTGCGACATGGAATTCGCCTTTTATTCGGGCACGTCCGATCGTCCCTCGACCGAATCGGTGTCGGGAATCCACCGAACACAACAGGTTGTTTTTGACGACGCTCCGGTTAATGACGGACTTTACATCACCTCACAGATTCCGATGACCGCTCCGGAAACGATGTTGGGCCGTTCCAATGTCGAGGTCAAATTCAGGACAATGGTCGATCTCGGACGTAATCTCGGCTCTATCCTGGAAGACATGCTTCCCCATCTGGCGCAAAACCTGTTGAAATTCTTCAAGCAGGCGGATTGTGCTTATATCTTTTTGCGGGATCGCGAGACGAAGAAACTTGAACTCCAGGCATTTCGGCACCGTAAACAGGAAATCCACGACAGGCTCCATATCAGTCGGACGATCCTGGAAAAAGCCGCCACGACAAAAGTTGCGATACTTTCCAACGACGTTTCCGGTGATTCTTGGTTTGAAACGAGCCAGAGTGTCGTTGATTACCAGATTTTTTCGATCATGGTGACTCCGTTGCTCGACTTCAACAATGAGGTGTTCGGCGTCATCCAGCTTGATTCCCGCTCAAGTGGCAAACGGTTCGATGCCGATGATCTTGACCTGTTGGTCAGTATTGCTTATCAGGCGGCAATGACCTATGAAAACGCCAAACGCTATGAAAGCATTGCTCAGGAACGAGCGTTTGAACGGGAAATGGCCGTCGCTCATAAAGTGCAAAAGGGATTTCTCCCGATACAGCCGCCGAAGGTCGAAAATTACGAGTTTTTTGATTACTACCAACCCGCCAAGTACCTCGGGGGGGATTACTTCGACTATATCCCTCTCCCCGACGGAAGACTGGCAATCACCTTGGGGGATGTCTCCGGAAAAGGGGTTCCGGCGGCACTTTTGATGGCAAAACTTTCGGCGGAAGTCCGTTACAGCCTCGTGACCGAGTCGACGTTTGCCCGAACCATGCAGCGATTGAACACGATCTTCTGCGAGGAACGTTGGGACAGTCGGTTCATCACATTCATGCTCACCGTGCTTGATCCGAAAACACATCAGGTTGTCATGTTCAATGCCGGTCACAACCCGCCGTTGTTTCGGGATCAACACGGCAATGTATGGCAAATCGCCGACAAACTCGGCGGTCTCCCGTTCGGGGCAAAACAGGAATCCGAATACCGTGAACATACATTTATGATGGAGCCTGACCAAGTGGTCGTGGTTTACAGCGATGGACTCCTCGACGCTATGAATCTCGAAGGGGACAGCTTCGAACTCAAACGGATTCGCGAACACATTGCCGATTCCGGAACGAATTCCGTCGACACGATTGGTCGACAACTGATCAAATCCATCCGTCGCTTTGCCGGCAAGGCCCCGCAAACCGACGACCAATGTCTCGTCATGTTCGGGAGATTTTGACATGAAAAAACACAAAATTATTTTAACGGGTATTGTTCTTTTGGTCGTCGTTTTTCTCGGGGTGTTGGGAACGGCGTTTTTTCTGGGGCCGGTTGAACGTGAAACAACTTCAGGAAAACTTTCGGTTGTCGTCAGCATTGAGCCGCAGGCCTATTTCATCCGCCAAATTGCCGGGGATCGTGTCAGGGTCGAAGTGCTTGTCCCGGCGGGAAAAGAGCCGGAAACGTATACACCGTCACCGGAAAAAATTCGCAAATTGGCGAAAAGTACCGTATTTTTTCGCGTCGGCTTTCCACCGGAAGATAATTTTTTGCCGCGACTGAAATCGGTGGCACCTAAATTGCAGATTATCGATACCCGGCAAGGACTTTCATTGCGTGACGCTTCGCCGCATGATCACGGTCACAGTCACGACCATGACGCTCATTCTGATCATGTTGACGGCACAACATGCAGCAGTGACGGGACTGACCCGCATGTCTGGATGAGTCCGGCGATGGTAAAACAACAGGCCAAAGTCATTCTGGACGTCTTGGTTGCCTGCGACCCGGACGGCGAATCGGCATATCGTGATGGTTATGAAAAATTCATGGCCGAACTCACGGATTTACAAACGCACATTCGTGAAAAACTTGAACCGCTCCGGGGAAAAACGATTTACGTTTATCATCCCTCTTACGGTTACTTTTGCGACGAGTTCGGACTTGTTCAGAAGGCGATCGAAATCGAAGGAAAATCGCCGACACCCAAGGGACTCGCCGATTGGATCAGAACGGTGAAACAGGATGAGATCGCTGCCATCATCGTCCAACCGGAATTCAACCGTTCCGCCACGCAAACCGTTGCCAAGGAAACGGGCGTGCCATTGGTTTCGCATTCTCCTTTGGAATCCGATTACCACAACTGCCTGCTCCGGCTGACGGAAATGATCTGCACAATGTACTACGAGTTTTAATGGGGAATTGTTTTTCATTGTTAATTCCCCATTAAAAATCCCGAACTCCCAATTACCAATTAGGTGTTTTTCAAGCTCCATTCCGGTAATTTGACGATTTCACCGCCTTGCTGCGCCGACTGGTGGGCACAAATACCGACGCAAGTCCAGTTGGCGGATTGAACCGCATTGGGCCACGGATCGCGGTCTTCGTTCAAGGCGTTCAAGAATTCATTAACCATGTGGGGATGCGAACCGCCGTGTCCGCCTCCCTGAATGAAGGAAAGATGTTCGGCGTCCTGAATACTGCTCGTGAACCGGCGTATCGGTTCCGGCAGAAGATGAGCATAGTCCGGCACCGTCACACGACTTGGAATTTCAGGCTCGGGCTTCTTCGCGGTGTGAATGATATGCTGTTCCCCTTCGGTGAGTGCCCATTCAAAGCTCTGTTTGGTCCCGTAAACATCAAAACTTTCCCGATACTGACGGGCCGTGTCGTAAAGAAAACGCCAGATATGGGCGGCAACATCGGAGTCCTTGATTTTTATGTGGCACGACTCGACGGCAAACCTGTTTCCCGATTTTTCGGCGATCTCGTCGCGCACCTTGCCCGAACCGAGGCAGGAAACGTATTCGGCACACCCGTCGACAAGTCCCAAAACCGGGCTGACAACATGCGTCGCGTAGTGCATCGGAATCATGCGTTGCCAATATTCCGGCCAACCGTCCATGTCTTGCGGATGGGACGCTTGCATGAACTGAATGTCACCGAGTTCTCCTTTTCGGTACATCTCCTTGATAAACAGGAATTCCCGGGAGTAGACGACCGTTTCAGCCATCATGTACTTGAGCTTGGTCTTTTTGACGAGCTCGACAATCTGTCGGCACTCTTCCACCGTCGTTGCCATGGGAACAGTACACATGACGTGTTTTCCGACCTGCAACGCCGCAAGCGACATGGCGGCATGATCGGGAATGGGCGAATTGATGTGAACGAAATCGACCTCGGGGTCGGCAAGCACGTCCTCAAAATTGGAGTAACGCTTTTTTATCCCGAAGGTTTCGCCGATTTTGTCAAGATGTTCCTTGTTCCGCTGGCAAATTGCATACATTTCGGCAAGCGGGTGATTCTGGTAAATCGGAATGAACTCCGCCCCGAACCCCAAACCGATGATGGCGACCTTGAATTTTTTCTCGTGACCCGACATGTTTCCTCCCTTGATTGATACCCGAGCCGGTAGGACACTCATCTTCGCCTCGCGCAAACGCCCCGTTATTCAGAGCTTTTTGCAAGGCTTTCCGTGTCCAGCTTCGGAGATTTCCAACCGACTTGGGTATATTTGTTAATCTTGAGTATCTTTGTTAATATGGACACCATCAGTTTAACACAAAAGGGAGTAATATTTCAAGTCCAGGAAATAAAATCCGTGATCTGCTGGTTCAAGCACCGACAAACAAGGTTTTTAAAGCCGTTTGAAAATTGGTTTGAAGCTTTTCCGCTCCCGTTGGTCGCTACTTGGTTGGCATGTACCTCAAAACCAATTCTGAATACGTTCTAGCGTAATGGCGGACCACGTTTCAAATCGGGAAAGGTCCGCCAGGAGTGTTTCGACCGGAACAAAACCGGATTCGATCAGATCGGTTTCCCGCGAGGTGAGTGCTGGCTTTTCCAGATCAAAACGATGCACGACCCCCAGATGAACCTTGCCGACTTCCGTTTCGTCGTCATTGATCATGCCGACACAATGCTCGGTGTACGGGGACTGCAAATCCACTTCTTCCTCCAACTCACGGATCATGCCGATTTGGTAGACATCTTTCCCGTCGGCATGATCTTCCTGGGAAATATGTCCGCCGACCCCGATGCTGTGTTTGGAATGCAGACGTCCTTCCCCCATTCCTTGACCACGGACATAACGGAAAACATGGACTTTTCCCATGGCGTCCGTATGACAAAAAATCATGTAGGGAATCAACTGTTTGTATCCCGGATCGGTTTCAACTTCATGACGGGGCCGAAATGAAACATTTTCCGGCTTCAGCAATTCCGGAATATAGCGGCCCACATCCGTCGTGAAGCCCTGGAAATAGCCGAGTTCATGGAATTTTGTGGTGGGAACGACAAGGACCTTTTCATTGGAAACAGAGGACATACAGCAACATTTCTCCTGAAAATAATACAATGATGATGAAAACCAACATTATACTCAAGCCGGTTAGAAATTCCAGAAGCTGGACACGGAAAGCACTGCATCGCAGGGCGTTTGCGCGAGGCCGAAGGCTGGTGCCCATACCGACTCCGGTATTTGCTGATAGTTTCCATGAAGACAATGCCCCGCCATTCGACGTTGCTTGAAATTCTTGCGTTGCATCAAAATCAGCAATTTTCCCAGAGAACAGATTCTCCCGAGTCGAGAAAAGCACCCGTGGAAGAACGAATTTTCAGTTGTTTTGGGACGACCCGGGCGTTATTGTTCGGAAATTGGTTCCGGGATTGCCGGACAACCAAATCCGTCAGTTTTTGGAGCGTGAATCCGGGTGTATGGCAGGTGAGCAGTAGAAATCCCCGAAAATCAAGAATGGCGAAACAGTCGGCAATTAACCCGGGAAGCTGTTTCGAGAGTCGCCAAACCTCTCCTTTGGCCCCATGACCATAAGACGGCGGGTCCAGAATGATTCCTTGGTATAGGCTTCCCCGTTTTTTCTCGCGGCGTACAAATTTCGTGGCGTCTTCCGTAATCCAGCGGATAGGGGCATCCGACAGTCCGGAAAGTTCGGCATTTTTTCGTCCCCATGACACAATATTCCTTGCCGAGTCAACATGGGTGACCTCCGCCCCCCCGACTGCTGCCGCCAGGGTACTCCCTCCCGTATACGCAAAAAGATTCAGAATTTTCAGCTGTTGTGACGGCTGTTGTGAAAATGTGCGGCAAAGTGTTGCAATTGTGTCCCAGTTTTCCGCCTGCTCTGGAAAAAGGCCGACATGTCCGAACGAGGTTCCTTTCAACTCAAACACGATTTTGTCATGGGTGATTGTCCACGGTTTTGAATTTTCCGACCCGTTTTGCTTCAAATGTCCGAAAATGTGACGTCCGGCTTCCGTCAGACTTTTCCAGTATCCCCGCTCCGAATCGTTCTTGGCATCCACGACAAAAACGGCATCCGCCTGATTCCAGACGGGAAAATTTTTTCTTTTCAGGTCGATGGTATTCGGCGAAAAACGATCCAGCACGAGAGAACCAAGCCGCTCCAGACGCCGTCCCTCACCAAAATCCAGGAGTTCATATTGATCGCGGGTAAACATTTTTTAGAGTGGACTCCTGCGAAACTCCCGACAAACATGTTCCGCGACTTCATCCAGGGAAAGCCGCTCCGTATCGACTTCAAAGTGAGCCGTTTCCCGGTAAAACGGTGCCCGTGATTTCAAGAGGTGGAGAATTTCCTCACGTGGCGGCAAATCGGTCAACTGAGGACGCCTTGCCCCGGTTGTCGGGTCAATCATTATTCGTGCAAGAATCGTTTCCGCCGACGCCTGAAGCCAAACAACCAGTCCGGAACGCTTTAGAAGTTTACGATTTTCCTCCCGTATCGGCACCCCCCCTCCGGTCGCAAGGATTATCGGCTGTTCACGTTGCAATATCTCTGCAATCACTTCCGACTCCAAATCACGAAAATACTCCTCACCCTGTTGTTTGAAAATTTCGGCGATATTCATGCCGACTTTTTGTTCAAGGATCGGATCGGAATCGACCGCCGACATTTTGAGTTTTTCTGCAAGAATCCGTGCAAGTGTGGTTTTTCCCGTGGCCCGGTAGCCAATCAGGATCAAATGTCTCGTTGTGGTCATTACAAATCTCCTAAAATGCAACAACGGACGACTTCCGATGAAATCGTCCGTTGTTAATAATACCACTATACTCCTTGTCGTATTTGACCACAAGCAGTTTTGTCAGTTTTTTCTCATATCAACCAACAGTTTTAATTTAATCAACAGTTTATTTTTTTCTCTTGCGGAAAAATGGAGCCACGGCAAGCGTTCCCAGTCCGAAGAAGAGAAGACTTGATGGTTCCGGGACGGAACTAGTGGGTGCCGTGATGGAAATCATTGTTTGTCCGGCCAAAGTACCACCGGCAGGAACATAAACGGTCATGTCATAATCATTATAAGCCGTCAGTCCGAGACTTGCCCACGTGATTGTTCCTTGCAATGCTCCGAACCAATTGTTGACCGTATTGAGAAGTGACGTGGAAAGTGCCGTCGTGACACGGAATGTTCCACCTTGAATATTGTAAGTTCCACTTGTTTCCCCCAATACCTCCCAGAGAACAAGCTGCAACGCCCGGGCGTTTTCCACATTTATGACATTGCCATTAAGATCATAGGCCGTCGCATAAGCATAGCGGAACAGGTCGTTAATTCGTGTTTTCTGCTGAGCCGTGTAAAGGGTCAAACTGGACGAGAAAAGGTTGAAATACCCGAATTCCTGACCGGTTGCACCATTAAAACTGGAAGACGTACTCACTGATGGGTCACCGCAAAAAGTAATGAACTGCGGTTGATTTGTGGTCATGTTGGTCACTCTCATCGGCGAGAGATAGACACTACTGTTCGAACCGTTATGGTTAATAATCACTGACATATCCGTGAAAACGGATGATCCGCGAAGAATATCCGCCTGAGCACTTTGAGCAGTAACAAGGAGCACCATCATGGCAACAATGATGATAAGAATGGAAACTTTTCTCATTTTTTACTTGACCTCCAACGATTTTTTCTAAATTTCAGAATCAACAAGGTGAAACGATAATGCAGGATAAATAATCTACAGGGCTTATTCTATTAAATTTTTTTGGCAAAGCAAGTATTTTTTCGCTAAATTCATAAGAAAATAAAAAATAAGATTTATCATTTTTTACAGTAATTAATGACATTAAAAAACTAACAATTATTTGATTATCAGATCAAGTTATCAATGACGAAGAATTCATGCTCTGGCTGATAGAGCCGGGGTCGGTATGGGCGGTCGTGTTTTCGGCCTCGCGCAAACGCCTTACCGCTTGCAGGGTTCCCATATTCCAGCTTCTGACCGGCTTGGGTATAAAAACGTTAAATCTGAGCCTATATACTGTTGTTCTTCCAACCGCTTTGATATACAATGTCAATAAATTGCCAATAAACTGTCATTTTTGTGCTGTCAACATTGTTTAGATTTTTTAACATCAATATATCCATGGAAAATCGTTCATGAGTGAAATTATTCAAGAAAAAGCGTTACGGGAACTGATTCAAAAACTCATTTCTGAAGGAAAAACGGTCGCCGGTCCGATCCAGGGAACCAATCATCGGTACTTTTATCAGAAAGTCGCTTCTGCCGATGAAATTTTGATGGATCCCCCAGGAATGCCGATGAATTCGATCAAGGAATTTGTTTTTCCGCGTCGTGAGGTGCTTTACACCTTCAAATATAATGGTACCGACGTCGAATTGTCTGATGCGCCAGTATTCGAAGGGGAGCAGTTTTTGTTCGGCGTCCGACCGTGCGATGCGGCGGCCAACACGATACTCGACCCGCTCTTCGCGTGGGACTACGACGACAAATTTTTCCAGGCGTGGCGGAAAAATACGACGGTCGTGACGTTTGCTTGCAAGAATATCGACGCCCATTGTTTCTGCACCTCGGTCGGTCTCAGTCCGGAAACCGACCAGGGAGCCGACGCCATGCTTTTGGACCTTGGCAACGGCGAATATGAAGTGCGGACGTTCACCGAGAAAGGAAAAGCCCTGTTTGCCGGAAAAACGACACCTTCCGACAAAATCGGTCATGCCGCCGCGTTTCCGGAACAAAAATTTGACATTGAAGCCGTCGTCAATTACCTCCAGGAACACTTTGACGACCCGATTTGGGCGGAAACGTCACTCCGATGTGTCGGTTGTGGTGCTTGTACCTATGTTTGTCCGACGTGTCACTGTTTCGACATCATCGAGGAAGGCAACGCGATGGCCGGGGCCAGGGTCAAAACGTGGGACGCCTGCCAGTTTGCGTTGTTCACGCATCATGCCTCGGGTCACAATCCCCGCACACACCAGTCGCAGCGGCAACGGAACCGGATTCAGCACAAATTCCACATTTACAAGGACAAATTCGGCCTGGTCCTTTGTACCGGTTGCGGCAATTGCACCCGTGAATGCAGCACCTCCCTCGGCGTCCACCCGATCCTGAAATACCTGGCCGAAAAAGCATTGCCGGCAGCGAAATAACTTGAACTACGGAATTTTGAGAGAGGCAACTGATCCTAATTTATAATGGATGCAAAAGAGCCATGAAACTTGCTGAAAATATCAAGCCGACCAGTTATTTGAAAGATCACATTGAGGAAATCGTTCACGGACTGGGTGAAAATCCGGAAACGTTCATCATCACGCAAGGCGACAAACCCAAAGCGATTTTGCAGGACATCGAAAGTTTTGAGCGAACGCAGGAAACCTTGAAACTGCTGAAAATTCTTGCCGTCGGACGACGTCAGGTGGAAGAAGGAAAAGTACGACCGGCAGAGGAAGTGTTGACGGAAATATGTCAACGAATGGAAGAGAAAAATGGCTTGTAAGGTTGTATTGACGGATGCCGCCGCAAGAGACATGAATTTTGAATGAGCCATAACAAAAGGGTTACAATGTCACCGACCATTTCGATGTTTTATGGTATTATTGTCAGCATGTACTGGGAAAAAGGGGAACCGCATCATCTTCCTCATATTCATGCAAGGTATCAGGACGATGAAGCGGTGTTTTCCATACCGGAGGGAGAATTGCTAGCCGGGTCGCTACCGCGAAAACAAACCAAATTTGTGGAAGGTTGGATTGCGTTGCACGAAGACGAGCTTCTCGCCAACTGGACACTTGCGTTGAACGAACAACAACTTTTCCGGATTGATCCTTTGAAATGAACAGGGAAGACGACATTATTTACGGCAAAAAACCTTTGGGACCGCGTGTCATGGCCGTTGTGCCGAACGACGATTACACGCTGACACTGACGTTTACCAACGGCGAGGTCAGGCGGTACGACATGAAACCGTGGCTGGACAGGGGCGTGTTTCGCGAATTGCAAAATATCGGGTATTTTCGTTGTGCCCGCGTCACTTTCGGAACGGTCGAATGGCCAAACGAACAGGATTTATGCCCCGACATGCTTTATTTAGACAGCGTACCGGTGGAAATATCAATTGTTGATTAGTTCAGCAACAGGAATGATCATCATGACGAAAACATCAACAAGCAATAAAACAGCGACATGGTTTCGCTCGGTACTTTATGGAGAAGCCATTATTTTCGTTGTGATGCCGCTTATGCATGTCTTGTCATTTTTTTTTGGTTTTTTCTCATTTTTTGGTTATGGAATGCGGTTGCTCTATCTCCCATTGTTATTGGTTGCCAGACCGATATGGAAATGGGTTGAATGGGTTGAAACGTTTTATGAAAATACCAGTGACGGAATGCTCAATCTCGAACTTATTGTCATCCTTGGGCTATTTTTGATTTATTGGGTTTTTCTTGGATTGGCATTAGGATCGGCACTTTATTTCATCAAACAAAAAAAGGAAATTACCCATTTGGATCAGTCGTGACAACTCAACAATAAAACATACAATCAATTAATTTACAATCCAACTCATGTCAACACTAACACAACAATCCCCTCAAAAAGAAATGACAGACAATATTTACAAACCGGACCTGATGGAAGTGATCGAAGTGACGCAACATACGGTGGACGTCAAGTCGGTCAAGATACGTTTTCGTGATCCTGAGCGGGCGAAGAATTTTTCGTTTCGCGTCGGGCAATTCGGGCTGTATTCCCTATTCGGGTACGGCGAATCGACGTTCAACATTTGCAGCAGCTCGAACTGGCACGATTTCATCGAGTTCTGCTTTCGCAAGACTGGACGGGTCACCGAACAGATGTGGAATATCAACGTCGGCGACACGATCGGCTTTCGTGGTCCCTACGGCAACTGCTATCCGATGGAGGCGTGGGAAGGAAAAGACCTGGTTTTTGTCGGCGGGGGAATCGCGATGCCGCCGATCCGCTGCGCGATCTGGTTTGCTCTTGAAAACCGTGAAAAATACGGCAAAATCAGTATCGTCTATGGTGCCCGAACCGTTGGTGATCTTGTGTATCGCAACGAACTCAAAGAATGGGCGACCCATCCGAACACGCAAGTCATTTCGACCGTCGATCCCGGCGGCGAAACGTCGGATTGGGATGGGAAGATCGGTTTCGTGCCGACGGTACTCAAGGACGCGAACATTGATTGCAACAACGCCGTCGGGCTGGTCATCGGACCGCCGATCATGATCAAGTATTCGCTGCCGGTGCTCGCCGAAGCCGGCATGAAAGACGTCGACATTTACACGAGCCTCGAAAACCGGATGAAATGCGGACTCGGCAAATGTGGTCGCTGCAATTGCGGCCCGTACTATGTCTGCAAGGAAGGCCCGGTCTTCACGCTCGAACAGATGAACCAACTGCCGGACGACTATTGATTCACAATGAATTTTTATGGTATTCTTGCCGACTTGGTGGTGGCCGTCCATGTCGTTTATGTTTCGACGGTGGTCGTTGGAATGTTGCTGATTTTGCTTGGCGGCGTGTTGCGGTGGCAATGGGTCCGGAATTTCTGGTTCCGGATGTTGCATCTCCTTTTGATAGCCATTGTCGTGTTCGAAGCCCTCTTGGGAATCACCTGTCCGCTGACAAATTGGGAATACGACCTTCGAGAAAAAGCAGGACAGACGGTTGAAAACGGTTCCTTCATCGGACGAATATTACACGATATGATCTTCACGGATGTATCGCCGACGATACTCACGATTTGTTATTGTTTATTCGGTTTATTGGTGTTTCTTGCCCTTTGGTTCATTCCGCCGAAACTTCCGAAATGTTTTTCCAAGGCCGACCGTCAATCCTTTCATTCATGAGGATGAATTGTCATGAAAAAAATGATCGTTTCCTTGTTGTTTGTCATTTTTTTGTTGAATCCCGCTGTTTTTGCCCAGGATTTTCCTGTTCGGGAGACGTTGGAATCTTATGTCAAAAGCGGTGATTTGCCCGGCATGGTCACGATCATCGCCACTCAAGACAAAATCTTGCAAGTCGATACATTGGGGTTCAGCAACATCGAAAAACAGACGCCGATGTCGGAAAGCACCGTTTTTTGGATCGCGTCACAATCGAAACCGGTCACCGCCGTTGCCGTCATGATCCTGGTGGATGAGGGCAAGCTCTTCCTAACCGAACCGGTGACAACATATCTCCCGGAACTTGGCGAATTGCGAGTGATCGCCGAGCAGGACGACGAACACACATTGTTGGTGCCGCTTGAGAGACCGATTACGCTCGAACATCTTTTGAGTCATACCAGCGGCATGGTCTGGGCTCCGCCGCTCCAACTGAAATTCGGGATCGACGTCCTCCCGCTTTCCAAATCACTGATGACATGCGCCATGACGCCGCTCCAATCGCAACCGGGCACCAAATACAGTTACTCGAACATGGGCATCAACATGGCCGCAACGGTCGTCGAGCGGGTTTCCGGAATGCCGTTTGAGGCGTTTCTTGAAAAACGGATTTTTGAACCGCTCGGAATGAAGGAAACCACGTTTTATCCAACCGCCGAACAGCTCGAACGTCAGGCCCTCGTCTATCGCTTCGACAAGGAGCAAGGGAAACTCGTTGCGACGCCGAATCGTGAATTGACTTATCCGCTTGACGACAAAAAAATTCGTTTTCCCGAAGCCGCCGGCGGACTGTTTTCAACACCGCGTGAACTCGTCCGTTTCTACCAGATGCTCCAGGGAAACGGCGTCTATGACGGCAAGCGGATTCTCTCGGAAGAGGCGGTCCGCGAAATCCGAAAAAGGCATCCTGATGGTCTTGAGATCAACTACGGACTGGGCGTCGTGACAAACGGCAAGGTCTTCGGACACGGCGGTGCCTGCGGAACCGACAGCATGGTCAACACGAACAACGGTCGCGTGATCCTTTATTTCATCCAGGAAGAAGGACTCGCCAAGGCTGGCGAAGCTCGCGAAGCCTTCTTCCGTATCGCCAACCAATAACATCTGACAGTTAGTACTACAGCGCAATGTCTAAGTCCATTTACACTGATGAATTTTCCGTAAGTCGATGCCTCGTCGGGCGATTCGTTTTCGTGTCGTTCGTTGGTGGCAGAACGTTGCCACGGCGTTGCG
>Ga0123353_10002461_pt1 | contig 23028 bp, 10 predicted proteins | sample TergutLab28metaG_3_FD_92763 | JGI IMG/M metagenome (GOLD analysis project Ga0123353, IMG submission 92763) | Labiotermes labralis P3 segment gut microbial communities from Petit-Saut dam, French Guiana - Lab288 P3 | ecosystem: Host-associated > Arthropoda: Insects > Digestive system > Gut ... | reverse complement strand
TGGAATATGCAATGTAAATAAATGAATTTCAGTTGTATGAGTACTTTGCAATTTCTCATCTTTACAACGGTTGAGACTGTCAGTTATTTCCACGTGCTTTTCCTATATTAATCTTTTAAAGCATAGTGGTTACCATATGTGTCATATTCTCTAACATTAAAAAATTCTGTATTTCACCTATATGTTGTGTTACGATTTTACGTGTGACCGCCATATTCAAGAGTGTTTTTTTCCCCCCCCCCAAGCAGATTAACCTGACTGCCTTTCTAATGGAGCTGCAACATAAGCATTTTGACATAGGATTTGAAATGAAGTGCGTGAATAAAATAATTCAATATTATTTCCACGGAACAATGGAACGTAATTTTTGTGATAAATTTAAATATTTTTAAAAAGTCAAACTCTTTCCACTTTTTTTGAGTATTTGTGGCAATATTAAATCTAACACAAAATAATTTTCCAAACAGTGCCACAAAAATCTGTAGGGTACGAAGAATTAAAATGCTGCGTGGAGCTTACTGGCCTTAATTCCATGAATATTCCCTCCTGTGTTTCCGAGGCACACACACACACTATGTATTTTGAACCAGTGATTCGGATATATGCAGCTTTAGCAATGTCAATATTTGGTCCTGTTCACGGTTACTCATCCAACTATACGGTCAATATTGCTCCATTGTCATCGGACCTGTAACATCTCTAGTGCATTATGAAGCTTATTTGGAAAAAAGTATATCGCCTTTAAAAACCAACATTTTTATTGTTTAAAGATGGCAAACTCCTTCGCTACGCACAATATTTTAATACATTTCAAACTTCAGTTCCTGCCTCACTGTTTTAACGTTGCATCTCCATTTAAAGACACATTAGTTTGTACGTCGAGAAAATTACATATTTTTTTTTCTGAGTCATATAAAACACATAAATCCTGAGTGAAAAGTTTCAAGTTGTCATGCCGGTAACTCTTAAAACTGTTCTCTTGTGATCTCGCAACATTATGTCTGTCAGAAATTTAAAGACGTTTCAGAACGACCTTCAACCTCGATATTCTATTCTGAAGATGGAGGATGCAGATTGGTCAGGATCGTTTCTAAATTTTTGCTGGATTATATTCTAAAATAATAATGTGGAAAATGCCAGCAAGCGAAATCTTAGCAAAATCTTATCCATCAGCTTACGAAAATCAAATGTTGACTACTAAAATGTCTGACATAAATTTATGGACAACAGAAAAATATCTAAACTTGTCCATTTATTTAGATAAAAAAAAAACTCCAAATGGTTCTGACCTGACATCTCACCACAGACATAAATACAATTTTCTTAATTGTTTGCAGTCTAGATTTAAAATCCCTACAACTGCCCTGAGGGTTGTTCTCATGACGTCTTCGGATAGAAACTGGAAATGGAAACACGCAGTCTGTTTTGCCAGAAATAGCTAGTATCAATTTAGAGGAAAAGACTGGTTGTAGTCATTTGATATATAGACGAAGAAAGTCATTTATAAGTTTGTTTAGTTGGTTTGGTTCTTTATATAACCATATTCTCTGGGCGGAAATGTGGAGGTCCTGAGTGCTAACAGAATATTTATGTTTTCACTACTGAACTTTAAGATTTCAACACATCATCCAATAATAAGTGATACAAAGAGACAGGAAGGCCTACAGCACGAAATATTATGACTTGACATTTCAGCTCCATGCAGGGATCTTCTTCAGTTACAGTGAGGGAGGTCACAGAGAGGTGAAGGGAAATCTGAAGCGGCAGCTGCGGATGTGTCAAGTGGAGAGAAATCAAATGTATCTGCCAAAAATCGACCGCAGGTCGTTCTATTCTAATCTAAAAGCTAAATTAATGTGGGGGCAACGCAGTCCAAATTATCTGAGGTTTGGATTGCCAAATCAGTAACTGTGGTACGTCACACCACTCATTCTGGTAGAAGCTTCTCGGTAGCTCCTTGGAAAGTGGAGGTAGGGATTGACATTGAAACATCGATACACTTAAGTCAAAACATGCGGTCACAACCCCCGGGACAGTAACCTTTAAGTCTTCTAACGGTCTGCCGAACGCAACAGTAATTACCGACCGAAGATCGAGATCAAAAGCTTTTTATCTGGGAGGCCACGTTTTAAGATCTGAGCCTGGAGGTCGGAAATCTTAACACAACTGTACATTATGCGTGATTTCAAGCTTCCGCCGGGAAGTAGATAAGAATTGCGCTCTTCTGGGCTTTTGCTCAGCAAGTAGTGCCAATTCCGTACCGACGTTTCGGGACAATCTATGAATCCCATCTTCAAGTGTCCCTTAAAGATGGGACCGATAGGTTTTCCCGAGTCGTCGGTAAGTAATTAACACTACTCGCTGCGCAGTAGCCCAGAAGAGGGCAGATTTCATGTGTACATTAGTTTTCCTGAGTCCCTGGAGGCAAAGTCTGGGAAGGTAAGTACCTAAAATTAGGCCACATATTTAATACAATTCATAACGTGCATTGTGATTATAATCATCTATGTATAACAACTTACGCTCCAAAGTTTTATAAAATTACAAATTTTCTGTATGCATGAAATCTCAGCGATAAATCGCCGTCCTGTTGGAGACGTCAGTACAAATGAATATGTGATATTAATACATCAAATTTACATATAAATGTTAAATTGTAACCAAGACTATGTCAGCATCATACCATCATAATTTGTCAGCATCGTACCATCATACTGTTCACATTATTAAATTTATAGCTGTCATTATACATTTTAACATTGTACACGTATATGTAAATTCACTGTATTAATATCATATACCCTTTGTACTAACGTTTCCCTGAGGAGGGCGATTTATCGCTGAAACATGTAGGAGGGTTCATGTTTATGGATAGCATGTAATTTTATACAATTTATGTGCTTATGTTGGTATATATAACTGTCCAGGCCACGAATGTTTCTTGCACATCACATCCATTTTAATAATATAAATATACAACGTTCAGTCTAACAACACATTATTAAGGTTTGTGTCAGGAGAAAAGAGTGTATTTACATGAATGGCAGGTTACATCGGGACGGGTAACATTGTTAGTTTACTGAAAATACTACCTTTTAAAAACACGTTATTATGGGGGTTTCACGATGACTGTTGAACAGATGAAGGTCTTCTGTTGGGTTTCTCTGCAGTTCAGTGATTGAATGTTCCGATGTTTCGCAGAAACGTAGTTTCTCAATGTTCAGGCTAACTGGATTGGTTCAGCATCAAGCCGAACGGATTCAGTCACCCTAAGGACAGAAGAAGAGCACGTTTCTCCAAAATGTCGGAATGTAACATATTTCGACGTTTCGGATAAATGTGATGCTGCATTTTATAGTGGTTAAATTACTACATGGTGCAGAAACCTAAAAGAAGACCATCAAGTCATTGACGTCATGTAGTCCGAAGTACTGAAAAACGTCGTTTAACAAATCGTTAATAAATACACAATAAGGTTTCCTTAATTACTAATGCAGTTGCTGGAATGTGAAACCGTGTGGTGGATAGGCATGTATCAGCTTTTGGGAAAACATGCTGCTTTCCTTTTCAATATAGGAGAATAAGGGGATTTATGAGTACAGTGAAGAGAATTCCAGGAGGAATTTCAAGGCACTTTCGCTTAGATTACGGGCAGGATAAACTTAATATTTTAAACCCGTTTTTCAGAAGTTAATTTGTTGAGGGCGGCCTCAAACTCCTACAGGTTCCAACGAGTTCTCGAGGGTTGCTACATGCGGCGTCTGAGGGATTAACGATTGATCTGTTCGCCTCAAGATAGACGGAATTACGAAACAGGCGTAAATCCCATACAAGATCCTCTCATTCACGGTTCCTGTACTGCAGTCAACTCAATAATTACTGATAGACATAGTCCATGTCTTTCCTCTAACATACTCTTCTTCTAATTCTTCCCAGCGTCCTCCGAAATCCCCATTCTTGTTGCCACTAACGTTTTACCTTCTATGTCAAGCTCCTAAAAAGTATTGCGTAACCGTTCAAAGATTAAAATTCATCTTCAAATTAAGCAACGTTTACGTTCGTGTCTTTCAGAGAACATTTTAATTGAAAAGACGTATTGGTTACTGACGCATAAAAAAATTGCTAATTATTTTAACAATTATTCGCACATAGGATAAACAAATATGCTAGGCAGGAAATATAAGAGATTTTTACAGAAAAACCTGGTAATATATAGCCCTGTACTTAACTCTTGGCTTGAAATGTCTAAAGATATTTTAGGGCCCTCCTTTTGCCAAATTGTAATAGGTGTCATGTAAAATTCTGATGACATTCCTGTTTTTATACTTTAATGAATGTAAAAGCAAGTAATGTCCTGTAACTTTTTTCTCTATTCTCTCCGCTTTCAGACAGATTTCAACTCTGCTCAGAACAATAGTCCCGAAACTTGTATTTTGCCAGTATCTTTGTATTGCCGTCAGGCATTACGCCCCTCAATAAACGTCGGGTGTTCAAATGTTTCCATTTTTATATAAATGCAATATTAGATTTAATTACGTGTGTTTCGTTGATACCACGCCATTTACACGGACACGCCTAGTTACCATGTATTTACAGCGCTATGCCCTGTATTTGAAAATGTGTCTTGCTTCGATAGACATGTTTTAAATGAGGAAGGAAAGAAAGGGGTAAACAAAGAAAGAGAAACGGACGACGTAGCAAAGGAGCTGAAAATAAAGGCATGGGGTAAATTATTTAAATTTGAGCTCGAAATACCATTTTATTAATAAACATTAGACACTCTGTTGTAAAAATTGACAGTTTGGTCACTCGGAAATGCAGGACCAAGGGTTTACATAAGAAATATTCTTAAAATATTGGTCGGAAAACTTTATAGAGCGAAACCACTCGTTTGAATTTCTCTTAAATGACTGACTAGCTAGCTAGGTTTCTAACTAGATTGTAGCTAGCTAAGAAAATGAATAAATAAACACTTGACTATATTGAAGATATTACTTTCAAAAAGCCAATACTATCTCAAGCGTCAAGAAATTTTCCTTCTCTTATAGAATATGAAATTCATTTTCTGTGTTCACAACATCCCGCCGCTTCTTCCGGCCGAGGGACGGATGAAGCAACTCAACTCCGATTCATCATATTTATTTAAGTTACACTTTAATATTATTCTCCCTTCTATGTGTTGGTCGTCCAATTTGTTTCTTTACTTTAGGTTTCCCCACCATGCGTGTCATATGCCCATTCACTTCAACCTGATATTCCGAATAAGGTCTCCGTGGGCTAGAATAGGAATAATATTAAATTAAATTCTAAAAAATATTGTATGAGAATGCGGTTTGTGTAAGAGTGTGCACTGGAGTCATCTGTTTCTGTGTCAGAGTGTGGCTGGATTCATAGAGTGTCTGAGTGTGGACTAGATTCTTTTTTTTCTAGTTACGATAGAGAGGAAATAAACCTCTGTTTTTAATAAACAGGAGGTAATTCATTCAACACCCCAGCATCTGTCTGTACAAAATGCAATTCTGGTCCGTGAAGGCTGTTAAACAAGAAGGATATGTTCTTAAATACTGACAGTTTACAAGTCAATTTGATAGCTTAGGGCATTTAAATAATCTAGCTAGCCCGTTTATTTAGAGGGTTGTAATTCTTGACTTCACATATAAATCGTAAAGAATTTCAAGTAAATCTTCGTAAAATATTCAATTTTTTTTGTTATAATCTAAGCGAAATAGAAAAGTTTAAAAAATTTTGAACTGAGTCCCAGGAATCAAACTTCGCGAATATCCATTGAACCTTCTCTAGTTGCATCATGTATAGACAGGGACAGAGCGAAGCTAAAAAGCGAAATTTTGCAACTCTGTTTGACGAAAATTCGAAAAGGTATGTGACCTTCTGTGCACTAGCTTGCAAATTTCCCGGTCACCTAGACGCCGAGATTTAGTGAGAGTAGACGCTTGTATTTTGGTAGCCGAGAAAAGATTTATAGTGTACGTTTTAAATACACTAAGATCAGAGTGGAATGAAATGCAACCACTATCCATGTAGCGTTCTGTTACAAAAGTATCACAATTTGTCTTCATGTCCTCCTGCTTGGGTTTTTATCTGACGCTCGTAATTCAACCTTGCCTCTTTGTTTTCCTGTTTCTCTCTCCGTACACTTCATTGCAATTAGCAAACGGGAGTTATCTCCCGCACATGAAGCGTTCGTAGGCTCACAGTATATACAATTCATTGAAGCAGCCTTTGGCTTGTTCTATGAAACAGTGACAAATTTCAGGTCATTCATTTTCATAATAGCAGTCGGCCATAGTTATAGTCATTGTAACGGGTTACGTAATGGAGGACTGTGGATGGAAGTAGTGTCGAAAATAGGTGTAGAGACCATCGCTACTGTTTTAAAAAACAGTGACATTATGAGTCGTATTTGTTAGTGTACTTTCATTCAGGATATGGCGAGTGGGACTTTGAAGGGTTTGGTGGAATGTTTATGTAACAGTGGGGTGATTAATGTTAAAAGATGACCGATCATTTAATTGGTGTGCTCAAGTACATTTAAATCACACACAAAACCGGAACTTTTTTGTCACACCGATGAACACAGTAGTTACAGTGTTATCCAGTTTACGTGTAACACGCAGTCCATTGTCTGGTTGTACGTGATATATAATCTGCACCGTAAAAACCGCAAAATAGTAAAGCTACTTCGGCTGTTTCAGAGTGACATACCGTATAATTTGGCACGTTATAGTGTATTTACTAATCTGAGCGGCGTTAGGTCTAAAGAGATCGCGCGCCCGATATTTACGGCCATAAGAAACTCAGTTTTTGCTGACCAGACCTTTCTTTATATAAAAAATCTGAAGATGGAGAAGGAAGTGTATTTATGCACACAGTATACTGCATATAAACACAACGTGTCAGTCAATAACACAACACTTTATTTTGTATAAAACAAAAATAACATATTGTCAGGGCGACATGTTTCGACCTTTATTAGGTCACCTTCAGCCTCCCCTGAGAAAACAGATCCAAGAGCAATCTATATTTCAATGCACTGTGGGATCCCAAATGCTTACAGATTGTGTTACAGGAATGCAAAATACATAAGTTGGTATATATTGAAATATGTGCGAACGTCTTAGCATTAAAAGGTTAAAAATTATCCAGGATGGCGGTATGTTAAAATCATTTGAGTATAAAAGACTGCATAAAAACTTGGTTTTACTTTCTAGTTTTAGAATTTGAACTTTTATAGTGCGTGTTCTTCATTTGTCGGTGATGTGAAGAACTGGTGTTTACCTCTCTTCGATGGCGAGGAGACAAGGTGACATTTCCCTTCCCGTGAGTTTAGTTATTTGTTGGTGGCACTGTCGTGTGTTGGTGGCACTGTCGTGTGTTCTTGCAGACTTTAAATTGTCGGGCTTTAGTTATACATAAATTAAAAGTCCAGAATTGTTTCTATCATACGGCAAAAATACGCAGTCTATCCTGATAGGCCCATTACATTGAGCTAACCTCAATGAATACGTTATGGATTGAGCGACAAAACAATTAGATTCCTAACAGGAGAAAGAGGTATTTGTCTCCCTAAAGCCTCCAGATTGTCTCTACGGCCCATCACAAGTCCCAGTCAAAGGGAACCCGGAGGTAGAGTGGCCAGGGTTAAAGCTAACTTCTCGCCGCTTCTAGTACCTAGTAGCTGTACCTGCCTTCCCTGTATGTCTTCATGTCTTCATGCCGTGGTGCTTAAATAAGCAGAGGAACTTTACATTTGACCGAATTACACTCCTCAGCAACATTTAGGAACTGCTTACAGCAAGTAACTAATTTACGAACTTCATATTGCTGAGCAGCTAACAGTAATTTTCACGCCTTTTATGGGAATCGAAGTTTTATTCCCGTCTTCCCAGGAGGCCTCCGAAGAAAAACTCAGTTTGACTAAGTTATTTGTTACCTTTTCTGTGTCTAAACAGGCATTCCAACGCCTTAAATAATTCCAGCAAAACAATGGAGCCTGGCTCGAGCCATTTCAACCAAATGCATCGTACCAACCGTAGTCATAGAAACATTTAGTTATTGGGAAAGAAATCATCCACAGAAAGACTTAGAGGCCACAGAAGCATCCAGACACGTTTTTATGACCGATAAATATTAATGGTTGAACCATGTACTATATGCTGTATCACGAAGAAACTCTGAACACTGCACACAAAAGGTTTGTGCAGTGTACAGTGCTTTTTAATAAATTCCTCAGGGTTTGAAGTTTAGATGTCCGTGCATCGTGATAAATTCTTATAGTAAAACCTACCAGACGCACTAATTTCACAAATTTATTTTTAGAATACAACTATACGTGTTACGGACAGTTCCACTGTCCATCATCAGGAGTTTTTCACTGTACACACAGCAATGGTATATGTCATACAGGTTTGCTGACAGATTGCGAGCGGGATCAGGATGGAATTGAATGTATCTAGTCGGTTGTATTATAAGAATTCCTCAGGGTTTCTTCTTATGTTTCATGAGAGTCTCAAAATTAGCAACGATTATTTCTTAAACGTCGTTAACCCTCCGAGTTTTAAAATGAAGATAATTCCTGTTTTGCGAAGCAGAAACTGCATTTCACATATAAATTGCATCAGCTGCATAAAGCACTTAAATTTTGCGTCGCTTAACCCATCCTTGCCTGTTGTTACGCACTTTATATCAGTAAGAGATTGTAGTAATTATGTAAAGAGAGGATGGTAACAATAAATAATTGTGGAAATTAACATGTCGTCGGTATTCCAGTGATAAACTATTATAAAACCTTGCATAGCGTGCAACTATGTCTAGACATCACACCGCTGTGTGTAACAGAAAACACAGGGGAGTTTCTAACGAAATGAAACACGGTGTCCAGTTTATTTCCGAAAGGGACGGACATTACTTAAACCGATATAAATATTAATAGCCGACACAGCATCAAGGTAAGTTCTTCACCTCATCTGACTGTTGTGAAGTTGGTCACGTGGAAGTGAGTCGTCATAAGTAAATTTTTTATGGGAAAGGAAATGATTTTCACATAAAGACACAGATTTTCGTACTTTTTTGTGTCTGTAGGTGTAATTGAATCTCAAGTAACAGATTATTCTGGCTGGTTTCTAATTAAGGTAAAGTACAACAACAATAAACAGTCAGGTGTAAGAATATGATACGTTGTAGATTGAGAGAGGCCTAATAATTTGTTTGAAAAAATATAATCAACACGTTGATAAGAAATTATTCTGAACCTATTATGACCCCTAAGGCTTTGATAGCTTCAGTAAGGATAGTAAAAATCACAGGGTTTGTATAAATATTTAAAAAGTTTTGTTTGTTTTCCTTGTAAAAGTGACGTCTCTCTTTTTACCAATGTTCAGTTTCATGCAGTTAAGGATATACCAACCTTATAGTCAAATGATATCGGATTGCAGCAGAACCTTAATCACCAACTGAATTAATAACGAAAAATGTTGACACATTCAATATTTAATGAGGCTGAAAAAATCATTATTAAATTGTTAAATAAGCGGGGCCCCAGGACTGATCTTTGAGGCTTCATACGGTCACAACATAATTCCCGAAATACGTACAAAAGATTCATGGTTAGGAAAATACATGCGACATCAGGAAACCGAAAATAAGACCAAAAACGCAAAGTTTAAAAGTAATAATATGCATAACAAGGTCAATTTCACTGCTAAGATCAGAATAAATAACGACCTCTTGACACTTAGAATTAACTAAAGGAGAAACGTTGTCTAAATATGGTAGCGCGGTTGCGACTGTATATTAGTTTTTAAGGAAGCCATTTTGAAAAGAATTCAATTTATGCTTAAAGCAATGCGACAGATGGTCATGGACTACGAATCCAAACACTATAGAGAAACTGCTAGGTAGATAGATAGGTATACATATACGGGGAAGCGCAGTGTTGTTTTTCTCGAGGATAGAAAGAATGGCCGCTTGTTTCCATGATTTTGGGGAAAGCTGCAGTGACAGGCTGATATTAAAAATGCCATCCAGTACAGATGCTATAATCACTGAGCAACGTTTTATAATAAAACATGGAATGTCATCAAGTCAGACTGAAATAGTTATTTTTAGAAGATTCATGATTTAAATTTTCAATTCCGATATAAAAAGTAGCCACAACATTTCATTAAACATGAAGTTTTCGTGGAAAGGTTCTGTTATAATTTTACTATAAACCGAACTGATGGGTGTAGCAAAAGATTTTTCACCGAATTCGTTTAAATATTCGCCGATTTATGTTGTTCATATCATGTACATTCTTATAATTTCACAAAATTTATGCTTATCAGCTTTTTATATAATTTAGAATTTTGACATTATAAATATTACAACACGGTCAGTGTAATGCCCAGATTAACGTTTTAGGGTTATATTACTTTGTTATAAAACTCCCTGACGATTGTACCCGCTGCCGAAACATGTACAAGTTTAATATTTTTATGGATTCTATTTCAGTGAGTGCATTTTTTGGTTGATGTATTAATTATTAATTAAATAATCCCCTTTTACTTCTAACTTGCGAAAAGTAGAATAATTTTACCTACATGAAGGTACATGTTCTTAAAACTTACCTTGTCGAGACATTAGATTAAGATCTACAGTCTTCAACCAGTTTCACCTACCTAACCTAATGGTAGCTGTCACTTGGTCATGACCGAAGAAAACATTTGCTACAACAATAGTGTTTTTGAAAAGCTTATAATAATAATGATAATAATAATAATAATAGCAATAATAATATCGTCACAATTTCAGAGCCACAAGATAAACACATTCTCTTTCGGGTAACACTGTACCCCATTTATTGGAGAAGAGATGACCATACGACCGTGCATTTATCAAACCTCAGTACAACAAAACACAGTACAACAGAGACATCGGAGCAGACTCGTACAAACAGACAGAAAGACAGACGGACGGACGGACAGATATACAGAGAAACGGGCTGGCAGCTCATTACAACGGTAACTAATCTCCATTCCAACGTAAGTATCATTCAAGTTCACTCGCTGTGCACAAACACATTTCTCTTCTTGACATAGTTCCCAATGCCTGTCCGTCTTTTGCATATCCTGCCTGCTGTGGCTAGCCACTTCCCCACCTCCTCAACTCCGTTGCAGCTTAGGAATGAATCCTTTTCAAATTAATAAATTCCTCAGACCCCTTTGTCCCAGATGAAAAGATCTGACATCTGAGGATAGCGCAGTATTTATTATATTATTCTTTTAAAAATAAAAGGAACACTGCTTGTTTAAAGCAAGTAGGCTATATCTGTGTTCTATACTTCGCATCTGAAGGCAGGACATTTGTTGCAAACAGCAAATGTAGTGTCTCTAGCCTTAATAAAATCGGAGTACCATGGAATTTTGAAGGTTAAAAAATTTCTTTTGATAGAGTTAAGTGATATGAGGTTAAAATGAATGAATGTTTAACGGAATCACAAATTTAGAAACTTAATGTTTGCGTGTTACATATGTCACTTTATGCTTCGTGGTTAAGTTTCTGTAGTTGTAGTCTTGGCTGGTTATATATAATGCATTAAGTCAGGGCCAGACCTATCTCATGCAAACTACTGTCAGTTTATAAATTGGATACCCTCGTGCTAACAGGAAAAAAATTAAACTTTAAGCTGGTTTCATGATAAACACTCCATTGCTTAGATTCCATCAGAGGCGATTTCCCATATTTACCCTTTCAAGTACAGTGGTAGATACACATTTCACTTAACCTAACATTCAACAAGCTGCTTTGCATTCTTCTTGAGTATATTCATTAATTTCGTAAGATTCTCGTAATACGTAGAGATTGTATCTCTAAACGTCATTCGGTTAGACTTGGTAATAGAGAAACAAGATGTTTTCTGCAAAGTAAGTGTTTAATTTTTAAATATTGTTTTTAAATATTATATAGATTAATTTGACAAGGCATAAATTTTTTACGAAGAGACGAGTAGTTGGTGCGACAAGCACAAGATTCCGAATGCAGTACTGAACATATGAACACGGATGTCTGAACGCAGTAGGTAACAAACTGAGTGCTGATGCCTGATCGGTGTAGTTAGCAAAATAAGCATAGGTCTGATGGCACTATATACAAACTGAGTACAGGCGTCTGATCGCTGTGGTTGAGACCACAAGATATCTCTTCTAACTGAATGATACGCTGTTGCACATAATTTATATCAATTCTTCTCGTAAATGAACCATCATCTCAGGCTGTTAATCAAACCCCCACACCCCATAAAATCGGATAAATATCAACTATCAAACTTAAAAAATATATTTTCTCAGTTTGGAATCTGAAATTCCACCATATGAAATGAGACGGAATTTGGTAGCTAGGCACAACCATTCTGGAGAAATCTGCTTTACCCTCAGGATGGAAAAGTTCTGCCTCGAGATGGATCCAGCAAGTTACACGTCTTTACGCCCAAAGTGCTGCAATTTTTCTATTCAAAATGAGTTAAAAATTTATACTTGTTTGTGCTGGAGGTTCTGACGGTGGTGACTATAAAGGTTGCCCTCTTCTGGAGTTTTGCAATACGTAGTCCGGTAGACCGCAGACGTTTCAGAGTAACCGCCTCCTACCTTACAAGGACACATACACCTCACCTGATAATGGCTGAAGTAGTTTCACCTGCAACATCAGTGCCTTTCTACAAAAATACACGTTGTCACATCCTACACTTTTAAATTACCCTTGACTCACTTTTGTGCTGAATGTTATGGTTTATGGCTACCAACCTGTGAAGTCGTTTAGGCTGTTTCAATAGCCTTTAGTGAAACATGGTTCTGACACTTTGTAACTAGAGAAACAAAGGACGGCTCCATGTGTTGATTAATGAGTGAGGAAAAAAAGGCGAAGCAACCACCAAAGAGAATGGAACGTGTGAGGGAAGAGAAAAGACTGTGAGATATGAATAATGGAGAAATTCATGTGGTATCGCTTACAAGCTGGGTCTCTCTCTCTCTCTCTTTCTCCCGCCCCTCACCCCCCTACTCTAGGCGAATGCTCAAATGAATTCGTTTGTTACTCAGAAGATAATAACGCCAGTACCTTAGCATAGGCTGGTCCGTAGGTTAATTAACATTACGTATCAACTGCACATATTTTGTTCCGTCGAAAGAGGTGAGAGAATAATCAATATGGAGATCGGAGTTGTTACTGCGATAAATATTAGGATTAATATATTGTTGTGTACAGCACCATGAGGTTTGGTATTTACATACCGTAATTTTAAAACAATAAATATAATCTCCGTAACGTGAATAAGGCTGTCATACCACATGGCAATTGGTGTGTTTACCTTGTATTTGATGTATAATATTTTCCCGTAGGTTACGAAATCATGTGGCCCAATAGGTTACAATCATTATTTTTTTTGAGAACATGCTGCTGTTGGTATACGTCTACCAACTGTGCCTTAGCTCAGGATTAGGCACGGATACAAGCTCAGTGCAGTCATGGTTGAACGTCGAATTTTTATCGATTGCTTATTTACTTACTTACTTACTTACTTACTTACTTACCTAATTACTTACTCCATGGAGAAGAGTCCTTCTTGAGAAGCTAACTGGTTCTCAGCTAGTCAATAAATTCCCCGTATTTTATGGAACCCGAAGGTTCATTACCACACTCACAAGTGCCCGCCACCTGAATTTTTATCGATTAGTGTGCTTTATTTTTTGAGGGGTAAAACTGTACATGTGTGATGCTGCAGCGATAAAATGGGCAATTGTCCACCAATCACATGACAGAGGAATTGGCATTGAGCTATCGTGAAACGGTGCTGGCAGGGAAAACCGAAGTACTCCAAAAGAGACCTGTGCCAGTCCTACTTTTTCCACCAAATATTTCACACGGACTGTTGTAAGATTCCCCTCTGGGATTCAAAGATCGGGACGCCATTCTTCAGGTACAGGACGAACATGGCATTGGCATAATCCTGGTATGCGTGTTAAATGAATTCACTTTCGATTGCTTACAGTTCTGCTACCCCGAATCATTCAGAACTTAGCGTGACGTAGCACCCGACCCTTTTGCGCCAAAATAATTCAAGCAAGGAAACACGCGACCTCGTCAATCAGACGATCTAAATTTGCAACCAGTGCGGCAGCTGGCAGGAATCGCATTCGGTTTCGACATACCGAAGATAAAACATTCATCTACACCGTAGAAGGGGTGAACATACTCCTAGAGTGACGAGGCTGAGTGTCAGGTGTTAATTAGACGACTTTGTATTACGCATTAAAGTTATAAGCCTGTTAGCCTAGCTTCTGTCTTGAGTTAACCAACCAATGATTCTACACCACATGTCCAGTGTCTATCCTTTCCCCGATATAGTCAATCAGCATCCAGATTGCTTCCGAACAGTTACGTGTATGTCCTGAGACAGAATCAAGCCGTCCTGATTGAAGTAATACATCAATTTCTTTCCATCACTTCTCGACAGGTTCCCACCCTACAGGCGAGAAGAACAGAAAAAAGTGTAAGTGGACGACAGACTGCCTTGGCACTTAAACGCAGTTCACCGCCTTGAGAAGCCGGCGATTGTCATTAAGACAGATTTTCTACCTCCAGCCCTCCAGAAATTAAGATGGAATAAACTGCTGTAGAAGAGCAGAACACTAAATATTCTACGTGTGCAACCTATCTTTTCTTTAGACGTCCATGATCTCTTAATCCAATCTGCTGCTTCAGTAAACAATCTCTCCTAATTTCTAATAAGTGTTTTCTTTATCCTTCGGAAAATATGAAAAGAATTACTTTGTTCTAATGAATGCTCAGGTTGTAGAGGGAAGACACAGCCTTCATATACGGAAGTGGCTGTGAATGTACCTGAGAAGGAGCAAAGGACTCCCGACAATAGGCGGCTCTCTAGGTCGAAGTTTTTTTGAGAGTCTAACAAATCAGTACTCTTAAAATCGCTTTTACGAAATAATACACATGACACTGAATGATAAAACCATGGGGGATTACAAACATGGGAGAGAAGAAGAATGAACATATTTTCTTGGTCAAGAAACAGAAATGAAAGAGGCTGCTTGGGATACTTAGGGACAGAAGAGAGAACAATATTAAAATGTATCTTCAGGAAATAAGATGTGTGGATTCTTCTGGCTTGTGTTAGGAGCCAGTGGAGGGTAATCTTGAACTCGGTAAAGAAACTTCGGTTTTCATACAAAGCTGGAAATTTGTTAAAGGGGTGTAACATATCAGAGTATGGGCGTTTTGCACGTACAGTTGGTGCTGCTTCCTGGCTGGCAGGGGCGATGACGGCAATACCAGACTCACTAACACGTAGGGCTCGAAAAAACACTGTGCAGAAAAAATACATGCCGTATTCTTACTTACATACTTATCTATTCCATGGAGCACAGTCCTTCTTGAAACAACTAACCGATTCTCAGCTATTCAAGAAATTCCCCAGCATTTTGTGGGACCCAAATTTCATTGCCGCGTTTACAAGCGACTGTCACCTCTCCCTGTCCTGAGAGAGATCAATCCAGTCCATGCCACCTACCCATCCCACTTCCTGAAAATCCATCTTAATATTATCCTCTCATTTACGCCTGGTTCTTCCAAGTTGCCTCTTTTCCTACCAAAACCCTATCGCACCTCTCCTTTTCCCCATACGTGCCACATGCCCCGCCCACTTCATTGTTCTGGATTTTTTCACCCGAATAATATTCGGCGAGAATTATGATCATTAAGTTCTCATTATATAATTTTCTCCACTCCTTTGTTACTTTGTCCTCTTAGGCCAAAATATTCTCCTCAGCACCCTATTCTCAAACACCCTCAGCCTACGTTTCTCACTCAGTGTCAGTGACCATGTTTCACACCCATAAAAAACAACAACAACACACACCATATAACCCAGCCAAAGCACAGAGCATGAAGTGTTTCATTATCAGCTGTGCTGAAAATGATCGCCTCTTGCCCATTGCATGTATCAACACTCTCAACGCTAGCGCTAAACACTTTAATAAGGTCCCCTTGTGGTAGTGACTGCACATTGCATTGACGAAGTTTCCAGTTCCTCTAACATGTGTGGACTGTCCTCAGTACTTTTGCCTTGACACCCTGTCCCCAGAAAAGAATTCAGGTGGTGTTACGATCTGGCAATGTGAGAGTCAAAATAAATAACTAAATAAATAAATCTCTCTAAAAACTTACTCAGCAGCTTCATGGATTTATTGTCCTGCACGCTGCTTCACTGTCCTATTGACAGCTACCTTCATTAATTTCGTTCTGTTCCACCTGAGCAATTAACCCCCCCCCCCCCCCCAAAAAAAACGCATAATCACAGTAGAGGATTGAGTCGATTGTTTGAAGGAATAATCGAGGGCCAACGTTTATCCTCCGGTGAATGACGATCCAACTAATCGTTTGGTCGTGTGAAGATTTCTCTTGAAGTCCACGATCGTGGACGTGAAGACGAAACGCAATACTTATGCGAAATTATCGGCTCCGATGTTCGCAATCATGCCTTATCAGTGCCAAATGTGTAACCCGGAACATCTTCGCCTTTTTCTGACAGTAAAGTGTTGAACGAATCACAATAGTGCAAACGTTCAACTCTATCCATAGCCTTCAGCTCAGGTACGGCTGAAATTGTGTACGGTTATAGTTGCCGTTCACACGTAAAGTATTATAAACAGTGCCAGGTAATATGTTGGTTTGTTGTGACACTACGGATTTAAATAGGCTGTGTAGCATCTTGTCCCGTAATTCCTCCATGTTGCCTAATTAACGTTGGTCCGCCGCTGCGAACTGCGTCTACCACGGTCGTCGCACTTAAACTTGCTCAACAATTGAACCGCGTTTCGATGTCGGACGTCACTCCTCGGCAAATGCACACGTCACCGATACTGACGCACATCTCTTCCCGGAACACATGCTCAGTGAGTTAGACAGGCGTCAAACAGCTGACTCACACAGTAGTGTAGTACTGTATACACAACATGATAACTGACACGATACGCGGTTTGTATTTTGCTTACGATCCGCCTGTTGCCTGTGCTAACAGTTTACATGTTGCTTCGCCACACCTTGCAAGTGATGCCAGGTGGTGCGTTACAGCATAATCACTATGCTGTCAGAAACTGTACAAAAACTCTCGGAATTATTGTATTGCAAAACGGGCTGAGCTGCTGTGGTTATTGTTTTGGTAAAATATGTCTTCTGAAATGTATCCTAATCATGCAATATATTTCCTTTGACTGTGGTTTTACTCCCTAGTCTCTTTTGTGTACTCAGATTCGTTACCCTAGTGGCAATAAATCTGTTGTCCTTGAACCCTGGGGTCCCGCGCTGACCTTCAGGTGATCCGCAAGAATATTTCCTTCATATTTTTTTTAATATAATACTGTTAACGTTCAATTGGGTATTTTATTTTACTTCTCATTTTTGTGCACAATCAGCGTTGGGTTTATTTTGAGTTGAAATAAACAATAATAACATCTCATTTTCCACGAATTCGCCTAAGTATTTTCTTTTTAAGGAGTGTTTGTTGCAAAAATTCTTATTTCCTTTCAACACGACAGCTTAAAGACTACTGCTCTGTCGTATCAAATCAATTAGTGATTTGTCGTGACCATTCCATTGTCTAGTATAATATTCTGCGATGCAGGCAATGAATGTATAACGCAATACTGTGACTAGTTCGTGTAATGGTGACACTAATTGGCTCTCCTGGCAGGCTCACACCATTTCATTCGGTCAGATAGCTTGTATGGCGATTTATTTTCGCCGCTAACAATAAAGCTTATTTACATTTTCACGTTCCTGGCATTTTTGCCGATTTTAATCAAATTTGGAATTTGTAGACAGACTTTCATAAAAGTCCTCAGTATCAAACTTCATTTAGGGAGCCGCGCTAATACATGCCGAAAGACGGACGGTCTAACTGCCTGATAGTGTTTCAGTCGAAGACACAGCGTTTTTATAGTAATTTAACGTCGCCGATAAAAGTGACACGAACCTATGTCTGCATGTAAAGTGCCCAGATCTGGACTTTCTCAAGAGATTTTCATTCCACGAAAATCCGTCCAGTAGGAGGCGCGATGATAGGAACGAACAGTCTGACAGACTTACAGACACAAAAACGGACATGATGAAAGTGACATCCGCTCTTCGCGACTACCCTAAGGCACCTAATAACTGCTTAGACTGCGCACTGGATATCAAAACACGCTGTTTATATTAGAAGAACACGTGGATCTGATGAACTTTCGTACTTCACAAAAAAGCGGAAAATTTCTAGACGTAAAGACCCAGTACTGACATATCGAGAAGTCTTTGCTGCATTGAGTCAATTTGTTGGTGCAGATTGGAAGAGGGATCAGACTCAACATGTTTCGGACATTACTATGCCCATCATCATGAGCTCGCGACTATGATATTGAATACCACATTGGTCGTTTCGTTCTTGGTTTTCTGTATGTTGGAGGTTAGGTGCGGTTAGGCTGGAGTAGTGTTGGGGCTGGAGGGTTTATTATTCTTCTGTATGATTCTGCTGTGATTGTTAAGTTAATAATAATAATAATAATAAACTGGATTTAAAGGAAACCGTCTGTGAGCTTGTTGAGTGGGCTAACGTGGCTCGGGATAGGGTATGCTGCGGGCTTTATTGAACACGATAGTGTAATTCTTTTCTCTTAGCGAGGGAATTTAATGAACACGTGGCTGACCATTATCTTCTCCAGAATGGTGTATTTTGGTGTGTTTTATATGTCCTATGTTATGTGAGTTGACACTGAGCGATTAAACATTCTCAAAGATAAACAAGCACATGGCGAAAAGATATGTCACGCGAAATACCGGTGGACAAAAAATTCCAGACGAATTTTTCATGGAGCAGAACAAGTTTGGTTGAACTTATTGGAAGAAACGTCGGCACGAAGTAAACAACGATAACGAAAAAAGTGACAGTAGTGAAAAGAATGATATCTTCAGAGGTCAATGAATTTGGGTCTGTTTGGTGTTAGGATTTGTCAGTTTACGAAATTCTGAGTTGAGCAGTAGAGACCCACGTATAACCGACCTTGGAGGAAAGTTAGAAATTAAACGCCAGTTCAATTTTTCGGTTATTCTGACATCGCAATATTCCAAAACCGAGAAGCCCCGGCATTTACAGTAATTGTGACGAAAAATCCAATGAGAAACAGCAGTATATTTTGAGAAAGCGTATGGGTTATTACAATACCGTGTCCAGTGACGTGATGATGTGTAGTTCACGAGTGTACATTATCTACTTCTGGGGCGTAGCAACATGTAGTCTACCAGACTATAGGTCGCCACACACACACACACACACACACACACACACATATATATATATATATATATATATATATATATATATATATATACATATATATTGCTTATAGGTCCTGCTGAAGTGTCTCAAAACTTACTTATTAATACCTGATAGTAATTTCGTGGCGAATTCAGTTCTTCATACTGGGATAGAGGTACGCTGCAAAATATTACATCTGTCATGACGTTGGCACAAATACACATAGGAGTTCACAAGTATGATATTGATTTATTTGCAAATAAGATAGACACACGACTAAATTTATTTGGTACAGTTTATTCTCTAACACAAAGAAAATAATTTACTAATCAATCTTATTTAATCACTTCATAAGATTAATAAGAAATTCCTGTCCAAAATTTGCTCCTGAACTACATCACAACACTAGTTAGCACCATGTAATTCTAACAAATAACTATAGGGGACAGCAAATATGTACATAGGAAGTACATAACGTACAAAAATAAATACATTCAGTGAGAGTTTGTAGTTGGAATTTCGACACTATCTGTGTCCATTTAAATCGTCTTCACTAACGAAACGTGGGCCCGAAAACGCCTTCATTGCAGCAGTGCATTAAGTCGAAAATGCAGAAAAATATTTTATTAATAACAGAACACGTTACGTAAAGTAATTCCTGTCTCTCTACGTACCGTATCCAAAGGGGCGAATTTATTCCTCGATAAATTTGTGCAGTGAATGCGGGTTTCTGCTTTATTACATAAAAAATATTAGTAATATATAGACGAGGTACAACAATAAATTGTAGTATTTTATTTAGAAAAGGTCCATTTTCCACTCCAAACGTACGATACTCAATAAACATTAACGCTAAAAAACTGCCCAAAAGGAAGGATGAGTAACACAATGACTTATAGCCTATAAGTCTTGCATTTACAACAAAAATTGAGACCCAATGTGTCTAATTTTATTTTCTGCGACCAACAAATTGTAAATTATTGAACCAAATAAAAAGGAATTCAATAAAGAATCAAAATGTTTTTAAAATTCTTATTTTGCCGGGGTGGTCTTGTAATTAATCCCCCGGCCGTCAAATACCTGGCTACGCCAACGCCAAATGATATACATTTTGATATTTACGTCGAAAGGAATAACATCCGGGAAGATGAACAGATATTTGTCCTTCCATGTAACGGCAATAACGATTGCAGTCACAAGTGTTACGTTTGTGGCTTAAATATTCGAAATGTGAAACAAAGAGACGGCTGAAGCAGCAGATATTGTGGCTGGTATCTGCCTGTCAGGTTTCTTATTATGATTCGGGATTTTTAAGATATGCATTCTTGTAAGAAAATGTAACGCCAACAAAATCGATTCAGAAATTACAATAGTAACTTTTGTGTTAAACTCAATATTCCCAATTTACACGAATATCAGTACGTTTTAAACCATTCCTTGCAATACTGTTCTACATTCCCGTATTTACTGTTTGTAATACCGTTATTATTAATAATTGTTTATAATAACCTCGGACTAATTTAGGGCTGATGGTACGACAAGTGGTGAACGAAGAGATGGAAAGAATTTGGAAGAAAGCTGTCGCTATCAAAATCAAGACACCAAAAGCTACTTACAAGTTCGTGTTTGAACCACAAAGAGGCTTAACCTGGCTAGACGGCGTCACTGACGACATTCTAATTGATCCCATTCGAACATTATTCTACGAATTTACCGCCGAACGAAATGTTAAAACCCGACTTACTTTGACTACTATTCTCCAGTCACTAAATGCATTAAAATTAATATGAATGTTCCGTAAGATATTGAAAACATTCCGAGGTCTGTGATTTTAGTATCTAGATTATGGTCCTTCTGGGATGTGGTGCTTAGTAGTAATGGTACACTGGTGCTTAGTAGTAATGGTACACTGGTGCTTAGTAGTAATGCAACACAAGTACGATTATTTCGAAGGAAATGGCTGCTTTCTTCTTCACTGTACCATGAAAGTGTAAACTGTCGTCAAAACCTGTCGTCTTCATCTTTCGGTAACCTACAGAAGAATACAAGTCGTCTCTTCAAAAGGTTTGTTTTAATCTATTTGCATCACCCTGTAAAAACAAGCCGTGACAACGCAAAGACAAGGCAAGTGCACCACGTAAACAATAGCAGCAGTTGAACAACAAAGAGAAGTTTACAATACAAAGGCAAATAAACAGTGAAACACTGTATTTACCTGAGTGGTAAATAATAAGAGCATACACTTTTCTCCTTTTGTATACTTGACTTAGAAATCTACATACTTGTTAACACAAAACACAAATATTTGCCCGTGCTTATACCATAATACTGACACAATAAAATCAACTTTGTAGGCCACAGCACCAGGTAGTGACCATAGTAACCGGTCTTCGGCAACCGGAAATAATAATTCTACAGAACAGCCAAGACCGAACTCCGAAAACCTTTCTGCTGGGGTCAGAATCAAGATAGCATAGACGATCTAGGATTGTGAGGACAAGGACCCTCGAAAGAAGGGGTGAGGATCACAGAGTCAATCAGCGAAAAGGCAGTACATTGCGCCACCAATGTTGTGATACGGCACATACTGAATTATACAGCATCGCATCCCAGAATACCTGAAGCTTAAATCACAAACTGTGCGCGAGAACACAAAAAGACAAAGTTTTAGAACACTTCGACAACTATGGCTTCTCAGATGAAAGAAACTATTAGCTATATGAATTATTTTCGAAGACAGATTTGATTGAGAACTACAAGGCACTATGTCAGAGTCCCACTTGACTGGTGGTAATTAAACACATGAAAGCACATATTATTTATTGTGTATGTGGGTTCATATGTGCAACCATGAACAATTTAGCTGTATTATGTAAACACTTCATATAACAATTACACGGCCAGTGCGCCAAACATGTTACAGCTTAACTCAGGCTGGAGCGGGGCAAGTGAGCACGGCATTGGTTTTTGTTTTCGAAGCACAAATATGCCTAATTAAACACCGCGACATGAAGGCATATGGAGGAGTCACTGCAGGTGATCAGTCAGCGTCACGCCCCATCCGCTTTACCCCCAGGCGAACGACATTCTGGTACACATTGAATAATTTGCCGGCTCAACACCACAGCCAGTCCGGTTGCTGTAGCGAAGAATGAGACTTCTTGCTTCTTCATGAAGTCAAACTCCGATTCCTCCGTTATCCAAACCCTAGCCTGGTCACCACACCGAATCCAGAAGATACATTTAACAATATTTTAAAATTTACTCCGTACAACACAGGTACAACAGTGTAATTCACACGTACACTTCGAGCTGAACGATATGTAAAACAAATATCATTGTTGTGCAGGTCCGTCTGTTTTTACCTCCTATTCTTTGCAACATTTCTGGGCATTTGTCTTAAAATGTATGCACATACAAAAGCCTGTCGCTTGCTGTCCTGTGTTTATTTATGACGATAATTCGCTACAAATAACTTCAGAAAATGACGCCACTAACCGACAGCGGACGCTATGCCTACCTTGGAATTGCAGTGTGTACAGCTGCCCAAAAAAATCGTGACCTATAACTTGATACCATCATGGCTTAGTGCCTACTGCTATGGTGTGAAGTTTTGTACGTTAGAAGCCTGTAATCGCTGTTTCATTTGGAAATTTCTCACAATTAGGCAT
>Ga0123353_10002460_pt1 | contig 23030 bp, 19 predicted proteins | sample TergutLab28metaG_3_FD_92763 | JGI IMG/M metagenome (GOLD analysis project Ga0123353, IMG submission 92763) | Labiotermes labralis P3 segment gut microbial communities from Petit-Saut dam, French Guiana - Lab288 P3 | ecosystem: Host-associated > Arthropoda: Insects > Digestive system > Gut ... | reverse complement strand
ATGCCCCTTATGAATCTGGTGATGGGCGGGCTCACGCTCGCGATCACATGGATAGGCGCATATCTCATCTCGGCAGCGGGCGTGGAAGTCAAGGGCGTTTTGTTTGCCGATATGGTCGTATTCTCCCAATACGCGATGCTGATCATTATGTCGTTCATGATGCTATCCATGCTCTTCTTTATGATGCCCCGCGCCAACGTTTCCGCCAAGCGCATCAATGAAGTGCTCGATACGCAGGCGACCATCGTGGGCGGCTCGAAGACGGAGGGACTTCCGGGCATAGTCGGGGAAGTCACATTCCAGAATGTCGGCTTCAAATATCCCGACGCGGAGGAATATGTGCTGGAAAATATCAGTTTCACGGCGAAGCAGGGAGAGACCGTCGCCTTTATCGGCTCGACGGGCAGCGGCAAGTCGACGCTTATCAATCTGATCCCGCGCTTCTTTGACGCGACGGAGGGCGAAGTGCTGCTGGACGGCGTGAACGTGAAGGACTACGATTTGGAGGCCCTCTATAACAAAATAGGCTATGTGCCGCAGCGAGCCGTTCTGTTCCGGGGCAGCGTGGAGAGCAATGTCGCCTATGGCGAGAACGGCGGCGAAGCCTATAGCTTGGAGGACGTGAAACGCGCGGTACAGATCGCGCAGGGCGCGGACTTTGTGGAGAAGATGGAGGACGGCTACGCATCTTCCATCGCACAGGGCGGCACGAACGTTTCGGGCGGGCAGAAGCAGCGTATAGCCATCGCGCGCGCCATCTGCCGCAAACCCGAGCTCTATATCTTCGACGATTCCTTCTCCGCGCTGGACTATAAGACCGATCGCATATTGCGCAGTGAATTGAAGAAGGAGACCGCGGGTGTGACGAGCTTTATCGTGGCGCAACGCATCGGCACGATTATGGACGCAGACAAGATCATCGTGCTCGACGAGGGCAAAATGGTCGGCATGGGTACGCACAGGGAATTATTGCGCGACTGTGAAGTATACCGTGAAATCGCAATGTCACAATTGAGTGAGGAGGAATTGGCAGTATGAGTGAAAACAGACAAGAATATCGCCCGCCCGCGAGGGGTCCCCGCATGCGCGGGCCGGGCATGGTTGTGGAAAAGCCAAAGGACTTTAAGGGGGCCTGGGTTAAGCTGATCAAATACTGCAAGCGCTATCTCCCCATCGTCATTGTGGCCCTTATTATAGCGGCGGTCAGTACCGTGTTCCAATTCATCGCACCCGACCGGATGAAGGATATGACCGATGCAATCCGAGAGGGGCTATCTGTAGAAGTAAAAACAGATTTAGAGATATCCACGGATGATTATTATTTTCTGAAAACGGATGTTCTGGTGACGACAGACGAGGAGCTGCTTGCACGGATAGGCGAGATATCCGAGCAAAAGACGGACGAAGAAGCACTGTTTGCGCAGATCGGCGATGGAATATTCCTTTGGAAAGAAGGCCTTTTCATCCAAACCGGGTATGGGCAGCCCGATATAGATTTGTCGGCAGAGGAGGATTTGTTTATACCAGGCTTGATCCTTATGACAAGCGATGCGGACTTCCTTTCGCAGGTGGATGAAATATCCGACACAAAAGATGGGGATGAAAATATATTTGTACAGGTCGGGCAAGAATTATTCGCATGGAAAAACAATGTGCTGGTGCAATTGCCCACGGAGCAAACGGAGAAAGTCGATGCAAAATGGTTTTTCAAGCTCGGCAACGGCAGAATTGATTTAACCGCTGTGGTTAATATCGGTCTTTTGCTTGTTATCTTGTATTCCTCTGCCGCCGTGTTCAGCTTTATAGAAAACTATATGATGGCGACCATCACGGCGAAGATCTCCCAAAACATGCGCACCGACGTCTCCCGCAAAATCAACAAAATGCCGCTCAAATACTTTGACAGCACCAGCTATGGCGATGTCATCAGCCGCGTAACCAACGACGTGGACACGATCGGCCACACCATGAACCAAAGTCTCGATACGCTGGTGCGTTCCGTGGCCATGTTCATCGGCTCGCTGATCATGATGTTCTACACCAACTGGATTCTGGCGCTCGTAGCCATAGGCTCCTCCCTCTTCGGCTTTGTGTTTATGACGCTGATCATGAAGAAATCGCAGAAGTTCTTCAAGGCGCAACAACAGGGCTTAGGCGACATCAATGGTCATGTGGAGGAGATCTATTCGGGACACAATGTCGTCAAGGCCTACAACGGCGGCAAGGACGCGAAGAAGACTTTTGAGCGCATCAACGGCAAGCTCTACGAGAGCGGCTGGAAATCGCAGTTTATCTCCGGCCTGATGATGCCCTTCATGAATTTCATTGGAAACTTCGGGTATGTGGCCATCTGCGTAGTCGGTGCGGTATTGGCGATACAGGGCACAATCACCTTTGGTACGATTATCGCCTTTATCTTCTATGTCCGCTTCTTCACGCAGCCGCTCTCGCAGATGGCGCAGGCCATGCAGTCCCTCCAGCGCACCGCCGCCGCGGGTGAGCGCGTCTTCGAGTTTTTCGAGGAAGCCGAGATGGCGGATGAGAGCGATAAGACGAAATTGCCGCAGTATATCAAGGGCGACGTGGAGTTCAAGAATGTACATTTCGGTTATGAGAAGGATAAGCCCATTATCCACGACTTCTCCGCCCGGGTGCGGCCCGGACAGAAGATTGCCATCGTGGGGCCGACGGGTGCGGGCAAGACGACCATGGTCAATCTGCTGATGCGCTTCTATGAATTGGACAGCGGGGAGATTCGCATAGACGGCATCCCCATAGACAAGGTGACGCGGGAGAGCGTGCACGACCAGTTCTGTATGGTGCTGCAAGACACCTGGCTCTTTGAGGGGACGATACGCGAGAATATCGTGTACAGCAAGCCGAACGTCACGAGTGCCGAGGTCGTCGCCGCTTGCAAGGCAGTTGGGCTGCACCACTTTATCCGCACGCTGCCACAGGGTTACAAAACCGTGCTGAACGACAGGGCCAATCTCAGCGCGGGGCAGCGCCAGCTCCTGACGATCGCCCGCGCCATGATCCAGAACGCGCCGCTGCTGATACTCGACGAAGCGACCAGCTCGGTCGACACCCGCACCGAGCGGCATGTGCAGGCGGCGATGGATAAGCTGACGAAGGGGCGCACCTCGTTTGTGATCGCGCATCGCTTGAGCACCATCAAGAACGCCGATCTGATACTCGTGATGCGCGACGGCGATATTGTGGAGAGCGGTACGCATGTTGAGCTGCTGGCCAAGGGTGAGTTTTACGCGGAGCTGTATAATAGCCAGTTTGAGACGGCGGCGTAACTTTTCCCGCAGATTTCGTGAACATTGCCCCGCTTTTTGCGGGGTTTTTCGTTGAGGGAAATGTCGTTTTATGGTATGCTTATGGCAATTTGGGATGATGGGGGCTGTCTCCGACTCACGCTGCACACGTTGCTCGGTTGCATGTGCAGTCATATACACTTTACAAGGAGATTTCAACATGATACGCTTCTACAATGCGCGCATCGCCAACTTAGAAACCATGACCGCGCCCACCGGGGAACTGTGGGTGGACGGGGATGTGATATCGTTTGTCGGGGAAACGGACGGACAGCCATTGGCCGCCCCTATGTTTGCGCGTGAAATTGATTGTAAAGGCAATTTGCTGCTGCCGGGCTTTAAAAATGCGCACGCGCATACGCCGATGTGTTTTTTGCGCTCCTTTGCCGACGACAAGCCCTTGCAGCGCTGGCTGTCCGAGGATATTTGGCCGCACGAAGCGCGGCTGACGCCCGAGGATGTGTATTGTTTTACGCGGTTGGGGATACTGGAATATCTCAGTTCGGGCATTACGACGGCCTTTGATATGTATTTCCATTTAGATGCGTTCTGCGCCGCTGCCATCGACTCGGGCTTCCGCATGGTGCTCTGCGGCGCGGTGAACGACTTTGGCGGCACGGCGCAGAGTTTGCGGGACGACTATATGAAATATAACACGCTGCACCCGCTGATTTCGCATCGGCTCGGCTTCCACGGGGAATATACCACAAGCACAACCCTCCTGCGGGAACTGGCGGCGCTGGCGGACGAACTGCGCGCGCCCGTGTTCACGCACAACAGTGAGACGAGGGCGGAGGTGGAGGAGTGCCGCACGCGCTATGGCGTATCCCCTACGCAGTTTTTGGACAGCTTGGGCATGTTCCGGCACGGCGGCGGCGGCTTCCACTGCGTGCATTGCGATGATGCGGATATTGCGATCTTCAGGGAGCGGAATTTGTTTGCCGTAACCAACGGCGGCAGTAATGTGAAATTGGCCAGCGGCATCGCGCCCTTAGAGGGCTTCCGTCGCGCAGGCGTCCCCCTCGCCATCGGCACGGACGGCCCGGCCAGCAACAACTGTCTCGACTTTTTCCGTGAAATGTTCCTGATGACGGGCCTGCAAAAACTGCGCGAAAACGACGCCTGTGCCATGCCCGCGGCGGAAGTCCTCCGCGCCGCCTGCACAACGGGCGCACTCTGTATGGGTCTCCCGAACTGCGACGCGCTGAGCCCGGGCAAGCAGGCGGATATTGTAATGATAGACCTCCACCGCCCCAATATGCAGCCCATCCACAAACCCCTCGAAAACTTAGTCTATTCCGGCGGCAAGGACAATGTGGCGCTGACCATGGTGGAGGGAAAGGTTTTGTATGAGAACGGACAATTCCCCGGTGTGGACGCCGAGGGGCTGTATGCCGAGACGAATGAGAGGGCAGAGCGCTTGGTAAGATGAAAGAGGAAAGTGGAGAGAGGAAAGATAGAATGGGCGGGGGATATGGAAATGCCTTAACTTTCCTCTTTCCACTTTCCTCTTTCCACTCCATTAGAAAAGACTGCCGAAGCAGTCTTTTTTAATCGTTCTTATTCTTCCACTTTGAACCCTGCGAAAAGGTCTGCCAGCGAAGTCGTCGTCTGCGTCGCAGTCGGGAGTTCGTAGTCTGCGTCATCGCGGCGGCGGCGTTCGCGGGGCTCGCCCGCAGGGGCGTCAGAGCGGCGCGGCGCGCCCTCGGGACGGGGGCGGCGCTGTTCGCGCTGTTCACGCTGCTGGGGCTGCTGACTCTCGCTGCGCATGGCGTCGCGCTGTTCGCGCTGCTCGCGGCGTTCGCGGCGCTCCTGATAGAGACGGTCGGCTTCCTCGCGCTCGGCGCGAATCTGCTCGGCCAGATCGGGGTTCTCTTCCAACAGGGCATCGCGGCGGGAGAGACTGATGCGCTTGGCTTCGGGGTTGACCTCCAAGACCTTGGCACGCACGATATCGCCCACTTGCAGCTCATCCTCCACCTTCTCCACGCGGCGCGCGGCCACCTGCGAGATGTGGATGAGCCCGTCTATCGTAGATTCCAACGCGACGAACGCGCCGAAGGGTACGATGCGGACGACCTTGCCCTCGACGATGCTGCCGATGACGTAGGTCTCTCCGGCGCGGGTCCAGGGCTTGGGCTGTAACTGCTTATAGCCCAGCGAAATGCGGCCCTTCTCCACGTCGACTTCCTTGATCAGAACCTCTACTTCCTGATTCACGGCCAGGATATCGGACGTGTGGCGGACGCGGCCCCAACCGGCGTCGGTCACGTGGACGAGCCCGTCTATGCCGCCGATATCGACGAAGGCGCCGAAATCGGTGATGCGGCGCACGATGCCGTGAACCTTCGCGCCGATCTCTAAGGCTTCCATCTTCTCGCGGCGCGCGTTGGCCGCTTCTTCGCGGCGGGCGGCGCGGGCCGATGCCACGATGCGGCGCTTTTTGCGATCCGCTTCGAGCACCTTGATGGAGAGCGTCTTGCCGACAAACTCGTCAAACTTCTCCTCTTTCTTAGCGGGAACATGCGAAGCGGGGATAAATACCCGAATGCCCTGCAGATCCGCCAAAAGACCGCCCTTGACGGACTCCTTGACGCGGACTTCATACAGGCGCGTGCCGACGTCATCCGCCAGCAGCTCATCCCACAATTGCTTGCCGCCCAGCGCCTTGCTGGACAGGAGCACATTGCCTTCCCCATCGTTGACCTTGACGACTTCCACGTCTACCTGGTCGCCTACCTTGACCAGCTCGTTGACATCCGCTGCTGCATCCGCCGTATATTCACCTCTCGGGATCACGCCGTCGCACTTATAGCCGATGTTGACGAACACCTCGCCGTCCACGATCTGCAAGACCGTGCCGACAATCACCTGACCCGGGCGTATGCGGCGCATGGTCTTCTCAAACGCGCTCTCAAACTCGGACTTGGCGGGTGGCGCATCGGGTTTTGCGGGGGCGGGCGCCGGGTCTTCGGCGGGTTCGGCTTCCTCGGCTGCCTCTTCCTCTTCGGGCGGGCGGATACTATCCGCCCCTACGGATTCAGCAGGTTCGGCGGGTTCGGCCAGTTCGGCAGCGGCTTCTTCGATGGGCTCGACCTCTACAATCGTTTCGGGCGCGACTTCGGGGACAGCTTCTTCCACCGCTTCAACAACGGCTTCTTCGGCTGTCTCCTCGGGCGGGCGGATGCTATCCGCCCCTACAGCGACGGCTTCTTCGATTGATTCCACGATTGATTCTTCAATCAATTCGGCGGGCTCGGCGGCGGGAATTTCCTCGACGGGTTCGGCATCGGGGGTGGGGTTTGTGGGTTCTTCGACAATACCCTCGGCGGGAGCTTCCGCGTCTAAGGGTTCGATCGTCGTATTGGTTGCTTCGCTCATTCCTTGTGTTACCTCCAAAATCATGCAGTCCGGCGTACTTGCGCCCGCAACTATGCCGATTATATCATCCGCACGTAAAATAGCAAGATTTATTTTTGAAAAACTGTTGATAATTTGTGTGTTTTTGCAATATTGCAGGCAGATTTGTGCCAGCGCGGCGCTGTTGGCACTGAATTGCGAGCCCAAAACAAAGACGCGCGTGCAGCGCTTCGCGATACTTGCCGCTTCCGCCTGCCGGGCAGCCGTCGTGTCGCAGATGGTGTTGTGCACGGTGAGCGCGCGCACCCGCGTTCGGAGCGCGGCCATAATCTCTGTGAACAACTCCCCGCGCAGTGTCGTCTGGCTGACCAACACCGCGCTTTCGCAACCCTGTACGGCCATTGCGTCCGCGGCGCTTTCCAACACAACGCAGTCTTCCCCGGCGCGGCTCCTGATGCCGATCACCTCGGGATGCGCCGCCTTGCCCGCGATAAAGACCCGCGCCTGCGCATCCTCCACGATGCGGTGTATGCGGCGGACAAAGGGGCAGGTGGCGTCGACAACGGTAACGCCCCGCGCCGCGCAGTCCGAAAATATCACGGGCGGCGCGCCGTGCGCGCGGATGATCAGCGTATCCCCGCTTTGCAGCGAAGAGAGATCCTCCACGGCGAATATCCCCTCCCCCGCCAGCTCTGCCACCACGGTCTCGTTGTGGATCAGCTTGCCATAGGTATAGACGGGGCGGACTGCTTGCGCGCGCGCCAAATCCACGGCGCGGCGCACGCCGAAGCAGAAGCCCATGTGGGGGGCGGTGAGGATTCTCATAAGAAAGATGAAAGTGGAAAGTGGAAGGTGGAAAGATCAGGCATTTCCATGTTCCCCGCTCACTCTGACTTTCCTCTTTACCCCTTCCAACTTGTTGGAAGGCACCATTTTCCTCTTACGCGCTTCCATATCCGCAATCACGATATCCCGCAGCTCATGCAGCGCATCCGACACCGCCGCGGTGATCGCTTCGTCGGGCCGCAAATCCGGGCGGGCGGCGATGGCGGCGGCGAGCTCAATGGTTTCGCCCACGGCGGCGTTCATCTTCCACTTGCGCCAAATGCTGGGGTGGATATAGATGGGGACGATGGGAGCTTGCGCAAGGCGGGCGATCATGCCCACGCCCTTATTGAGCGGCAGTATCTCCTCGCTCTTGCTGCGCGCGCCCTCGGGATACATGGCGAAGGCGCACTTGCGCTTGAGCAGGCGCACGGCGGTCTTGATGGAGGTGATATCCGCCGACTTCTTCTCGACCGGGAAGGTGAGCATCATGCGGAACACAAAGCGGCCCAGGGGCTTTCGGAACAGGTCGGCTTTCGCCATAAAATGCAGAAAGCGCGGGATCGTGCAGGCAAGGGCGAGGGGATCGCCGAAGGCATAGTGATTGCTGACATAAATCACCTTGCCCTTGCGCAACACGCGCTTGTGCCACAGTATGCGCGGGCGATACAGCAGCCAGAAGAAGGGGATGAATATCCAGATGAGCAGAACGTAGAGCATGGGTATACCTCGTATCTATGTAAATTTAGGGTCGTTATGCGTTGTTGCGGAGTGGATAGTGGAAAGATCATTAGATCCATATACGCCGCCCACTCTAACTTTCCTCTTTTATCTTTCCACTTTCCTCTCTCTCTGCTATCGCAGAGAGTATCCTTTCCACCGCCCGGCGGACTGAATTATGCGTCGTGTCTATCATCATCGTGTCCGGCTCGCGGCGCAGGGGGGCGGCGTCGCGCCTGCTGTCCTGGCGGTCGCGGGCCAGGATATCGGCCAGTACGGCGTCGAAATTCGCGGTTTGCCCGAGCCGCTCCAGCTGACGCATGCGGCGGCGCGTGCGCTCCCGCGCGCTGGCCGTGACAAAGAATTTATGCGGCGTATCGGGCAGGACCTCCGTGCAGATATCCCGCCCGTCCATCACGATATCATAGCGCTCGCCCACGGCCCGTTGGGCGTTGCGGAGCAATGCCCGCAGTTCGGGTACCTGCGCCACGGCGGAGGCCGCGTTGCCCACTTCCTCCGTGCGCAGGGCGTTCGTGACGTCCCTGTCGTTCAATAGGATATGCTGCTTGCCCGCCCCGTCGAACTCCACGCGTATATCCACGTTCGGCAGCAGCGCGCGCACGGCATCCGCATTCTGCGGGTTGATGCCCTGCTCTGTCGCATAAAGGCCCATGGCGCGGTACATTGCCCCGGTATCCAAGTGGTGTATGCCCAGATTCTGCGCGACAAAGCGCGCGACGGTGCTCTTGCCGGCGCCTGCGGGGCCGTCGATGGCGATCCTTAGCTTTTTGTTGTCTTCGTTGGCCAAGGTCATATCCTTTCGGAATGTTCAATGTTCAATGCGCAATGTTCAATGTCGGTAGGAATGCTGTGCATTCCTATTGATTCTATGTATAGAACCCATTGCGCGTTGTGCGTTGAGCATTGAACATTATCCCCCCACGCTCCTGCCTGCAAGTACGCCCGTGCTCCAAGCAATCTGCAAATTATACCCGCCCGTAAACGCATCCACGTCCAAAATCTCACCGGCGAAATAGAGGTTGCGGATCAGCCTGCTCTCCATAGTCTTCGGGTTCACTTCCGTTGTCGCTATGCCACCCCGGGTGACGATGGCTTCGTCGAGGGGGCGTGTGGCGCGCACCGTGAGCGGTACGGCTTTCAGGGTGTTGATCAGTGTCGTCCGCTCCTGTTTTGTCATCTCGGCGGCGCGATGCGCGGGGTCTATGCCCGCAATTGCCAGTATGCAGGCGAGGAACCGCTCGGGCAGCAGGGAACGCAGGGCGGCGGCTATGCCCTTCTTGTGGTTCTCCGCCAGTTCCCGCAATATACGCGCGTCGAGCGTTTCACGGGAGAGGGCGGGCTTTAAGTCTATATACAGCCGCGCGCCCGCCATGGGGGCCTGCATCCGCGCGGAGCAGGAGAGCACCAGGGGACCGGATACGCCGAAGTGCGTAAAGAGCAGCTCGCCCTGTTCGGAAAAGACGGTTTTGCCGCCCTGCTCGGCGCTGAGCGTCACGTTTTTCAGGGTCAGGCCCGTCAGTTCGCCGCACCAGCCTTCTTCCGTTTCTAACGGCACCAAACTGGGCGCGGGGGGGATGACCGTATGCCCGCAGACCGCCGCCAGCGCGTAGCCGTCGCCCGTGGACCCCGTCTGCGGATAGGACGCGCCGCCCGTGCAGAGTATCACCGCATCGAAATCCTGTGTTCCGGCTTCCGTTTCTATGGCGGTCACCGCGCCGCCCACGCAATGCAGGGCCGTGACGCGGGTATTATAACATATTTTCACATCGTGCCGCGCCAACGCGCGCGACAGGGCTTTCAGCACATCGCTGGCCTTATCACTGGCCGGGAACACGCGCCGCCCGCGCTCCGCCTTGGTGGGTATGCCCTCGCCCTCGACCAGCGCGATGATATCCTCCGGCGCAAACGCCGCGAACGCACTGTACAAAAAGCGCGGGTTGCGGGCGATATTTGCAAAAAACTCATCCCGCGTGCAGAGGTTGGTCAGATTGCAGCGGCCCTTGCCCGTAATATATATTTTCCGCCCCAACTTCTCATTCCGCTCAAAGAGGGTGACGGCATGCCCGTTTTTCGCGGCCTCAATGGCGGCCATTTGCCCGGCAGCGCCGCCGCCGATGATGGCTACTTGCATGTGGTGTTCCTCCTTTCTCGTGTCTGGGATGCAGAATGCGCAATGTTCAAAGCGCAATGCGCAATGTCGGCAGAGATGCTCCGCATCTCCTTTATTTTACGCCTGCCTGCATCCCATCATTGCGCGTTGTGCGTTGTGCATTGAACATTGTTCCTCCACCCCATCACCGTAACAGTCACCCACCCCTCCCTCAGCCACCGTATATCCGTATTCCCCCTGTCCTGACAGGCGTCGTGGATATTGAAGTTGCCGGGCGCCCAGTAGTAGTCCCTGCCGCGCGGGTCGGTGCAGTGCACGTATTCGTTCGGGTGGCGCACGACGGCGAGACCGGACTGCTTGACGCCCTTCCATTCGCCCTGCGGCGCGTCGGGGATATTGATATTGTAATAGGCGTCCTCAGGCGGGGGATTCGTTTGCAGCATTTCTATGGCTTGCAGGGCAAAGCTTGCGGCGGCGTCTAAGCATTGCGGTGCGTGCGTACCCGCAGACAGGGCGGCGGCGGGTATGCCCCGCACCGCCGCTTCCTGCGCGGCGGCGCAGGTGCCGGAATAGAGGGTGTCAGAGCCCAGATTGGGGCCGAGGTTGACGCCCGAGAGCACGAGGTCGGGCGCAGAGACGAGATTGCCCAGCGCAAGGCGCACGCAGTCGACGGGCGTGCCGGAGACGGCATAGGCGGGGACGTTCGGAAAGTCGGGGAACAGATATGGCACCGCGCGCAGGGGGGCGTAGAGGGTCAATGCCGCGGCGATGGCACTGCTGTTTTTGTCGGGCGCCACGACACTGCAATCATGCCCCGCGCCGCAAAGCACCGCAAGCAAAAGCGGGAACGCGGGCGAGTCGATTCCGTCGTCATTGGTGAGCAATATTTTCATACACGCAGAATAGCGCAAAAATGCGGATTTTGCAAGACGGATTGCGTTGTGTTTGCAGGAAGTTCCCAATTTAATGTAGTAGGGGCGCGCCCCTACATGCGCATCAGATACGCCGAAATAAACAGTTCCAAATCGCCGTCCATGACGGCCTGGATGTTGCCGTTCTCCGCACCGGTACGGTGATCCTTGACGAGGGTATAGGGCTGGAACACGTAGGAGCGGATCTGGCTGCCCCATTCTATTTTTTTCATCTCGCCCTTGATATTGGCCATCTGCTCCTCGCGCGCGCGGTCCTGTAATTCGAGAAGCTTGCCCTTGAGCATGCGCATGGCCGTTTCGCGGTTTTGGAGCTGGCTGCGCTCGTTTTGGCATTGGACGACCACGCCCGTGGGCAGGTGCGTGATGCGTATGGCCGAGGAGGTCTTGTTGACGTGCTGGCCGCCCGCGCCGGAACTGCGATAGGTGTCCACGCGCAGTTCATCGGGGTCTATCTGGATTTCATTCGTGTCATCGTCGAAGATGGGGGTCACGTCCAAGCTGGCGAAGGACGTGTGCCGCCGCGCCGCCGCGTCGAAGGGCGAGATGCGCACCAGGCGGTGCACGCCCTTCTCCGCCTTCAGGTAGCCATAGGCGTTCTCGCCGCTGACCTCAAAGGTGACGGATTTAACGCCCGCGTCGTCCCCATCCAGCATATCCAATTCGCGCACGGTCCAACCGCGCCGCTCGCAGTGGCGGGCATACATGCGATAGAGCATCTGGGTCCAGTCCTGCGCCTCGGTGCCGCCCGCGCCCGCGTGCAGGGAGAGCACGGCGTTGCGGCTGTCATAGGGGCCTTTCAGGAGCAGTTCCAAACGCAGAGCGGCGACCTGCGCAGAGAAGGTCTGCATTTCGCTTGCTATCTCTTCGCCGAAGCTCTCGTCCTGCGAGTCCTCATATAATTCTATGAGCGTTTCGATATCCGCCTGCCGCGCGCGCAGTTTGTCGAGACCCGAGAGACGGGTAGACAGGGCCTTGACGCGGGCGTTGACGCGGTTGGCGTTGTCGAGGTCGTTCCAGAAGCCGTCGTTGGCCATGGCGGATTCTAATTCAGATTTTTCGCGCTGTAGGGCGTCGACGTCAAGCTGGGCCAAGAGGTTGGACAGGCTTTCCGATAGTTTGTTCAGTTCGATTTTGTAGTCGTCTATGGGGATCAATTTACACCCCCGCAACACTGCTTATATTTCCGTCCGCTGCCGCAGGGGCAGGGGTCGTTGCGGCCTACTTTGTCGCCCTTGCTTTTGACGGTGGGCTTGTTGCCGCCTTCGGCGGCGGTCTCGACGGCCTTGGCGACCTGCTTGCGCTCGACGGGAGCGCGGCGCACGCTGACGCGGAAGAGGTTGCGCACGGCTTGCTCGCGTATCTCCTCCGTCATAATGTCGAACATCTCAAAGCCTTCGTTCGTATAGGCGTTGATGGGATCACTCTGGGCATAGGCGCGCAGGCCTATGCCCTGGCGCAACTGGTCCATGGCGTCGATGTGATCCATCCAGTGTTCGTCGACCGAGCGCAGGAGCATCACGCGCTCCACCTCGCGCATATCGACGCCCGCTTCATTCAGTTCCGCTTCCTTTTTATCGCGCGCGACGCTGACGAAGGTCATACACTGGGTCAGCGCGTCGGAAGCACTGCGCACTTTGCGGTCTATGATGATATTCGCGGGGGCGAAGCAAAGCTCGCAGATATCCTTGTCGGCCTGCATCAGATTCCAGTCCGCCGCCTTGGCCGCACCGCTGCAATGGGCGTCGACAATGCCCTTGACCGAGTTTTCAATCATCTCCGTAAAGGTATCGTGCAGATCCTCGCCCATCAATACGCGGCGGCGCTGCCCGTAGATGATTTCGCGCTGCTTGTTCATCACGTCGTCGTATTTCAGCACGCTCTTGCGCGTCTCAAAGTTCGCCATCTCGACACGGCGCTGCGCGCCCTCTATCTGTTTGGTGATCAGCGGGTTTTCGATGGGGAAGTCGTCGTTCGGGCTGAGACGGGTCATCAGTCCCTCCATGCGATCCGCGCCGAAGCGGCGCATCAGCTCGTCTTTCAGCGACACATAGAAGCGCGTGCTACCCGGGTCGCCCTGGCGCCCCGCGCGGCCGCGGAGCTGGTTGTCGATACGGCGGCTCTCGTGGCGTTCCGTGCCAATGATATGCAGACCCCCCAGGGCGACGACGCGGTCGTGCTCCGCGTCCGTCTTCTCCTTGCAGGCGATGTAATATTGCTTATATTTCTCCCGCGCCCAGAGTATCTCTTCGTCGGTCGTGTCGCTGTGGCTGTTGGCTTCGGCGATGAGGGCTTCCTCCATACCGTCCTGACGCAGACGCTGCTTGGCCAGAAACTCGGGGTTGCCGCCGAGCAATATGTCCGTGCCGCGGCCCGCCATATTGGTGGCGATGGTCAGCTGGTTGAACTTGCCCGCCTGCGCGACGATCTCGGCCTCCTTGGCGTGGTGCTTGGCGTTCAGCAATTCGGCCTGTATGCCCCGCTTCTTCAGCATGGCGTGCAGGTATTCACTGCGCTCGACGGAGACCGTGCCGACCAATATGGGCTGGCCCGTGGCGTGCACTTCTAAGATCTCCTTGACGACCGCGATAAACTTGCCCGGTTCGGTCATATATACGCAGTCGTTGTGATCCTGGCGGATATTTGGCTTATTGGTCGGAATCTCCACGACGTCGAGGTCGTAGATATCGGTGAACTCGCCCTCCTCGGTTTTGGCCGTACCCGTCATACCCGCGAGTTTCTTGTACATGCGGAAATAGTTCTGGAAGGTGATGGTCGCGAGGGTCTTGTTCTCCTTCTCGACCTTGACGTGTTCCTTGGCTTCCAGCGCCTGGTGCAAGCCCTCCGAATAGCGGCGGCCTATCATCAGACGGCCCGTGAACTCGTCGACGATGATGACCTCACCGTTCTGTACGACATAATCCTTATCCCGCTCAAAGAGCGCGTGCGCTCGCAGGGCCTGCTTCAAGAAGTGCGCCAGCTCGGTGTTCTCCGTATCGGCCAAGGACTCGACCTTGAAATGGCGCTCGGCCTTTTCAATGCCCTGTGCGGTCAGGTTCACGGCACGCTGCTTGATATCGCACATATAGTCGCCGCTCTCCTCCTGTGTCACGCCCATCATGGAGTCGGACTTGCTGATCTCCTTGATATCTTCGCCGCGCTTGAGGGTGCAGACAAAGCGGTCGGCATGCACATACATCTCCGAACTCTCCTCGCCGTGGCCCGAGATGATCAGCGGCGTGCGCGCTTCGTCGATGAGAATGCTGTCCACCTCGTCGACGATGGCAAAGACGTGCTCGCGCTGCACCATGTTCTCCTTATAGACGCACATATTGTCGCGCAGATAATCGAAGCCCATCTCATTGTTCGTGCCGTAGGTGATATCGCAGGCATAGGCGTCGCGGCGCTCGTCGTTCGTCAGCCCGTGGATGATGCAACCGACGCGCAGGCCCAGGAACTCGTGAATCTTGCCCATCCACTGCGCGTCGCGCTGGGCCAGATAGTCGTTGACCGTGACGATATGCACGCCCTGCCCGTTCAGCGCGTTCAGATAGGAGGGCAGTGTGGCGACGAGGGTCTTGCCCTCGCCGGTCTTCATCTCGGCGATGCGCCCCTGGTGGAGTACGATGCCTCCGATCAGCTGCACGTCATAGTGGCGCTGGCCTATTGCGCGCCAGGCCGCTTCGCGCACGGTGGCGAAGGCCTCGCAGAGCAAGTCGTCGAGCGTTTCGCCCGCGGTCAGGCGTTCGCGGAATTTCGCGGTCTGCGCGCGCAGTTCCGCGTCCGTCATCGCCTGCATCGCAGGCTCCCATTCATTGATGCGCCTGACGTGCGCATCCAATTTCTTCACCTTTTGTGCGGAGGTGTTGCCGAAGAGGGCGTCGAAGAGTCCCATGTTTTCGTTCCTTTACGAGTAGTTTAAGTAATAGGTAATAATGCAGAATGCAGAGAGGTTTATCCGATTATACCACCTTCTACCCCCTTTCGTAAAGGCGGGAATTGTGACGGAAACGCGAAGATGGCGAAAACAGGAGATTCTCTGCATTCTGCATATTACTTATTCCTTATCATTTGCATTCATCCCGTCTTCGTGGTATATTCTGCTTACCATGAAACTCCTCCTCCTCGCCGACTCCCACGGTTGTTGGGAAACCATATATAAGATTGCGCTGCGCGAAAAGCCGGATGCGATTCTGCACGCGGGCGACGGGCAGGGCGCGTTTGAGACCCTGGCTCTGCTGCTGGCCGACGAGCTGCCGTGTTGCGAACTGTACAATGTGCGGGGGAACTGCGACCGGGACGACCGAGGGACGCCCACCAATCTGTTGGTGGAGTTGGGTGGCCTGCGTATTTATCTGATACACGGGCACCTGTTCCCCGAACTGCGCTTCGGCGTGCTGGGCAACGCCGTCGCCTTTGCCAAAAAGCAGCGGGTGGATCTGCTGGTTTACGGGCATTCGCACATGCAAAGGGATGCGGTCGCGGACGGACTGCGCACCGTGAACCCCGGCGCGGCGTATCGGGATCGGTATGCGGTGGTGGTGGTTGGGGATGGGGAGTTGGAAATTCGGCTGATGTAATCAAGCGGAAGCGGCACAATGCGCAACGCACAACGCGCAATGGGTTCTATACATAGAATCAAGGGGAATGCGCAGCATTCCTGCCGACATTGTACGTTGCGCATTGAACATTCCGAAAAGGGGGCAAAATGAAATTCACGCAAAAAAATTACTACATGGTATCCTTGTATTCCATCACGCACATGCTGATAGACTTTGCCTGCGCTTTTCTGATGTTCCGGCGCATTGCGGCGACGCCGGACTGGCAGTTTTCCATTCTGCTCTATAATTTTTGCGCGTTCGCCTTGCAGATGCCCATAGGGCTGGTTGCGGACAGGCTGAACCGCAACGCCCTGCTTGCGGGCTTGGGCTGCGCACTCGTGGCGCTGGCCTATGGGCTTTGGGCTCTGCCCTTGGCCGCCGTTTGCGCGCTGGGCATCGGCAACGCGCTGTTCCATGTGGGCGGCGGTTTGGACGTGCTGAATATCAGCGAAAAAAAGAGCAGCGCGCTGGGCGTCTTCGTTTCGCCGGGGGCCTTTGGCATATTCTTCGGCACCATGCTCGGCAGGGGTGGTGCCATCGTGGAATGGCCGCTGCTGCTGGCGCTGTCGGTCTTTGCGGGCCTGATCTTCACATTGCGTCCGATGCAAAAGGAAGCGTATAAGGGCAACGCCCCGCTCTCGCTCGAGGGTGCCGCCCGCCTTCTGCCTTCTGCCTTCTGCCTGTTCCTCGTCGTCTGCCTGCGCTCCTATGCGGGCCTGGCCCTGCAATTCCCGTGGAAGGGGACGGGGCAATGGGGCGTCGCGCTGGTCACAGCCGTTGTGCTGGGCAAGGCGTTGGGGGGCTTCGCCGCGGACCGCTTTGGCGCGAAGCTCGTCAGTTGTATCTCGCTGGGCGTGGCCGCCATACTGTTCCTCTTCCCGCAGGTGCCGATACTCGGTGTGCTGTCCGTGCTCCTCTTTAATATGACGATGCCGATTACGCTTTGGGCGATGGCGAAGAGCTTCCCCGGCGCGAAGGGCTTCAGTTTCGGCCTGCTGACCTTTGCGCTCTTCCTCGGTTTTTTGCCCGTGTATTTCGGCGTACAGGCGTCTGCGGCCTGGATATTTACGCTGCTGGCCGCGCTGTCGCTGGTGTTGCTTTGGGCGGGTTTGCGAAAGGCAAAAACATGAACGGACTTATACAATCCCTGCTCCTCTCCCTCGGCCTGACCCTGGTTTTTGAGGTCGCTTTTTTCTTCAGCGTCGGCAAGCGGAACCGGCGGGATCTGCTGCTGCTTGTGCTCGTGAATATAATCACCAATCCCTTGGTTGTGCTGCTCTTTTGGCTGAATTCGTATTATACGCGCTGGAACGTCGTTCTTGTAACCGCCGTGTTGGAATTGCTTGCCTTTGCGGCGGAAGGAGTGTATTATAAACGATACGGACAGGATTTTCGCCGCCCATTTCTGTTCTCCCTCGCCGCGAACGCGGTTTCGTATGGGTTGGGGTTGGTGCTGCAATTCATAATATAGGAGGATTTGGCCTATGTGGAAACGAGTTTTTGCAACGTTGCTGCCGCTGCTTTGCGCATTGTTTGCGTTACCTGCTGTGGCGAAGGCGGACGTGGTTATCGGACCCTTGGATTACATTATCTATAGCGGGTATGGCGTCTGGATCCTTGTGGGGCTGATGCTTTTGCTGGCAGTCGGCACGGCCGTTTTGATTTGGACCTTCGGGAAGCGCCGGAAGCGCAAGCAAAAGGATTCCGAGTAAATTTAGGAGGAGTTGGTTATGTGGAAACGGGTTTTTGCATCCCTGTTTGCGATGCTCTGTCTCCTGCTCTTGCTGCCCATTGCCGCGCGGGCGGATCCGATAATCGTGCCGACGGACGATTTCTATAACCGCCACAGAGACGAATGCAAATATGTAAACCGCGACTACTATGCGGACGGTGCGGATGGATTTGTGTCGCTCAGGAAAGAGCCGGGATCCGATCTGATAACGGAGACTATCGAAAACGGCACGGAACTGCGCATTCAATTTACCTATGAGCACGAGGGCGAGCTTTGGGGAATCATCGATCCCTATCGTACCGGATGGTGGTTCGCGGGTTGGGTACCCATGGCGCAGCTTTCGCTCGTATATGATTCCATCGCCTTTGCAGAGGAGCACGGAGACGAATTCCATGCCTATACGAGCAGTTATACCATATTTGACGATTTGGAGGACGTAATACTTTGGACTTATCCCGGCTCCGGGAAAATCCATAGCCGCATGCCTGCGAGCCGTTTTGCCGCGGGTAGTCGATTCGAGATTGCATACACGGACGCCGAAGGGAGAACCTGGGGTTGTATCGGATATTGGATAGGGGATAAAAAACCATGGGTCTGCATCGACGCGCCCACCGACGAAAAGCTCCCTGCATTGCTCCCGGCAACACCCGTTGTCGAGCCGACGCCGGGAAACGCGGCGGGCAATGACATAACGCTATGGCTTATCGCGGGCATGGTGCTTTTGCTGACCACAGGCACGGCCGTTTTGATTTGGGCCTTGGGGAAGCACCGGAAGCGCAAACAAAAGGATTCCGAATAAATAATAAGGAGGATTTGATTATGTGGAAACGTGGGGCTGCGGCTTTGCTGCTGATACTCTTTGGGCTGCTTCTGCTGCCCGCCATGGCGAGGGCGGATGTACTGATTGAGCCTTGGGACAACGATTTTTATGACAGCCACCGCTCCGATTGCGTGTACGAGGGACGCATGTATTACGCGAACGGCACGGATGGGTTTGTGTCGTTCCGATCTGCGCCGGGTTCTGCCCGGGAGACGCTGGCCGTTGAGAACGGCGAGCGGTTGTTTATCCAATTCACCTACGCATACGAGGGTGAATATTGGGGCGTGACGGAAGTCTATAACGACAACGGAAGGCCGACCTCCGGTTGGGCGCCCATGGAACAGCTCGCGCTCGTATACGATTCCACCGCCTTTGCGTCGGAATATGGCTCAGAATTCTATACCTATTCGGGCGACTATGACGCGTTGGCCGCGCCGGACGAGGTGATACTCTGGACCTGGCCCGGTTCGGGCGAAATTCACAGCCGCATGGACGCGGGCTATTTTGCGGAGGGCTATGAATTTGAGCACGCATATACGGACGCCGAGGGGAGAGAGTGGGGCTATATCGGTTATTGGATGGGCCGCCGGAACGCCTGGGTCTGCATCGACGCGCCGACGGATGAGAATCTGCCCCTCCAGAACCCACCGCCGCCGATCGGCAGGCCGACGCGCGGGAACGCGCCGGGTACCGACCTGATGCTCTGGATTGTTGCGGGCTTAGTGCTTGTTCTGGTCGCGGGCATGGTTGTCGTGGTTTGGAAGTTGGGGAAACGGAGAAATATCCAATGAAATTTGCGAAGTTTATCCTGTGGAATAAAGTTTTCCACAGCACCGTGTTTTTTGTTTGCATAGCATTGGTCGCGTTGGCCGATATTCTCGGCTTTTTCCTGATGCAAGGCGATTCCGACTTTCGGCGCGGGATTGCGGTCTATTCCCCCGAGCAAAACAGCGTGCGCCAGTCGCAGTTTACGGTGGACGGCGTCGCGTATGCGCGGGAGGGGATCGATACACTCGAAATCATTGCCACCGACCGGGGCGGCGGGGAAAGGGCCTTCCCCTTTGATCGCCATGCGGTGATGTATGACGGAGACCCCATTCTGGAATTGGCCAGTTATACGGCGGAGGTCGATCTGCCCGAAGACGGGGAGTATCGTCTGGTTGCACGCATGAAAACGACCGAAGGCGAGGTGGTGGATGGCATAGCCTTGGATGTGCGGGTCGACGCGGCGTCGACGCCCTCCCCGTTTGTCACGTTCAGCGCCACCCATTTCCTGACCCTGGCGGTGCCTGCCCTCTTTGCGATAGGCATTATCCTCTGGGCGCGGCGGGGCTCGGACAAGACAAAGCAGATATGCCGGATCATCCTCGCCGTCGGTATCAGCGCGTTTGAGCTGGTGATCATGTATAATCTGGCCCTGTCCCGGCACTTCCGCATCAGCTATGACCTGCCGCTGCATTTGTGCTCCATCGCTATCTGGCTGATACCTGTGCTTATGCTCACGCAAAATAAGAAATTGAAAGAGTTCCTGTATCAGCTGCTCTTCCTCTGGGGCCTGGCCGGGGCCTCGCAGGCACTGCTCACGCCGGATCTGAGCATGTACCCGGTGATGGGTGTCAAATATATCTGCTATTTCGGCACGCATGGGCTGATTATCGCGGGCGTGCTGTTTGCCACCTATGTGGACGGCCACAGGCCGAAGTGGCGCGCCTTTCCGAAAGTCCTGCTGACAACCGTGATCTGCGGCGGGATTGCGTTTGGCGTCAGCCATCTCGTGCGCCTGCTGCCGCCTTACGAGGCGGGCGGCTATTTCTATCTGGCCTATCCGCCGATATCCGGCAGCCTGATCGACGTCTTTGTCGATCTGCTTGGCCCCTCGCCCTATTATATGATTGGCCTGCTGTTGCTGCTTCCGATTGCCCAGGCGATACTGATGCTGCCCGTTTGGCTGGCGGATACGGTTGTGCGGGGCGTGCGGGGAAAGCGCGGCCAAGCGTAGCCGAACACCAACGAACCCGTAGGGGGCGTTTGCAAACGCCCCGCCCGAATATAATACATGACGGCGGGACGATTGCAATCGTCCCCTACGACAATTCAAACCAGTACCGTTACGTACTCCAAAAACGAAAATACAATCAGATGGCACCCGTCTTCATAATAATAATGGTGGCCGGGTGTTTTCTGTTTGATAAAGTTGATAACGCTTGTAATGATATAGATCAGTCTTTCCGAATCGATGACCCAGATAAATGACGGGGGTTCCTTATCCTTTATTATTTTGTCCGCATCGCCAAGCATGATTTTCAGGCCCGAAAGTTCTTCCATGTGCGTGTCCGGCAAATTGCCGCAATCTATTTCCGCGATTCGCCTGTATTTCCAATCAAGGTGAGCGGAAATCAAACCGCCGAGAGAGTACCAAAAAACGGATATGCATTATCCATCATGGACAAGTAGCCTATTAACAGCCTACTTGTCCATTTTTGTATCTTCATCAGATTTTGCATAAAGGACAAGTACGGACAAGTTTATGCAGTCATGAATACACCTGATTTTTTGGTGAAAACCTCATAGTCAAGCGTACTAAAACCGCTTGGCGAGAATAAATTTTAGTGAGGTGGAAGGCATGCAAAAACTAACTTTACAGGCAGGGAACGAAGGCAAATCCCTGCGAGATGGGTTCAAAGAATTCATCCAGACCAAGACCCTTTTGGGTTTAGCACCAGAGACCATAACAACATATCAGAATGTATATAGGTTTCTTTCTGATTACATCAAGGAAGATACATTGTGTTCTGATATAACAAATGACACGATATTGGGGTTTATCCAATATCACAAAGACAGGAACCCTAACATATCGAACATCACCATAAACAGCTACATAAGAAATAGTCGCGCCATTTTGTATTTCTTTATGGAGCGTGGCTATATGCCACAATTCAAAATAAAGATAATCAAATGCGAAAAACCTATCAAAGAGGTTTATACCGACCATGAAATACAGTTGCTAACGGCAAAGCCCGATATCAAGAGATGTTCTTTTGCGGAATATCGTAATTGGGTAATGGTGTGTTATATGTTGGGGACAGCGAACAGGGTAAAGACCATCTGTAATATCCGTATCGGTGACATTGATTTTGACAACGAGGAAATACAGCTATCAACAGTCAAGAACAAGAGGGCGTATATTGTTCCGCTGTCACCGACATTGAGTAAGATACTGAAAGAGTATTTGACTTATAGAAAAGGAACTGCGGATGATTGGCTATTTTGTAACCAATTCGGAAAGCAGATGTGCAAAGATGCTGTGACGGCGGCAATAAGAACCTATAACCATAAACGGGGTGTGAGTAAAACGAGTTCCCATTTGTTTAGGCACACATTCGCGAAGAACTGGATACTATCAGGCGGTGACCCGTTCCGACTTCAAAAGATACTCGGACACCGTTCGTTTGACATGGTGCGTGAATATGTCGAGATGTACGGCAACGATCTAAAACTAAACTATGCACAGTTCAATGCCTTAGACCAAAAAGTGCAGATGACGGGACATATAAAAATGGGGAAGAAATAGGGACAACGGAGGGAAGAAACGAACGGTTTTCTTCCCTCATTCGTTATTATGACCCTGTGGTTAAAACGTATTTTCTAAACAAATACATAGTCCATGTTTCCCAACCCAACCACACCCCCACATACTATAAGGCTTTCGCGCGTGTGTTGGTGGGGTCTCGGCTACTAAAAGCACCCGAGACCCCACCAACACATCATACATATAATATTAATATAATTATAGTATGTGGGGGTGTGGTTGGGTTGGGTGTGGTAGAGAGAGTAAGAGAGAAAGAAGAAAGAGAAAGACGAGAGGGAACCTATGGAGAACGAGAGAACAAGGGGAAGCGATAGAACGTGAAAAAGGGGCTGCATTTAAGCGATAGAGATTTACGTGTTTTGAATACGGTTTGGCGGTTTTGCTTCTGTTTGGGACGTCAGATAAAGGTGTTGTGCGGGTTTACTGCAAGTTATCCGTGCGACCGCAGACTAAGACAGCTTATTGAAGCAGGGTATCTATCAAGGAAGAAGTACGTTTACGGTATACCAGGGTTTTATATGGTTACAAGGAAAGCCGAAAGTGTCGTGCCAATTCGGTATTATGAGCATAAGATACGATTAGATAATATACTTCATGATATAGCTGTTATTGATACAGCTATCTATCTCATGAAGATATGGGATATTGGTTTGGGTGATATTGTTACGGAAAAGGAGTTGCACAGTAAAGACGGTTACGGAAGAAGAAGCCATCAGCCCGATTTCGTGGTAAAGCTTGCGGGTAAGGAAATAGCCATAGAAGTTGAGTTGACAACGAAAAGCCGAGAACGGTTTATGAAAAACATAGAAGACAATTTCATGCGGTTTGAAACGCAGTTTTGGGTTGTGTCCAATGAGAAAGGCGTGAGGGATAACCTAGGCAGTGTCGACATGAGATCATGCAATAACCTTTAGCCACAGGAAAAGGCAGCGGACGATCACGGCGCCGACAAATGCAACTGTAGTTTTGGCATAACGCGTGGCAATGCCGCGCCATT
>Ga0123353_10002459_pt1 | contig 23040 bp, 11 predicted proteins | sample TergutLab28metaG_3_FD_92763 | JGI IMG/M metagenome (GOLD analysis project Ga0123353, IMG submission 92763) | Labiotermes labralis P3 segment gut microbial communities from Petit-Saut dam, French Guiana - Lab288 P3 | ecosystem: Host-associated > Arthropoda: Insects > Digestive system > Gut ... | reverse complement strand
AGTTGACGTGGGGGGGGTTGGTGTGGTGGTGGGTTTGGTGTTTTTGTTGGGGTGTTGGGGGGGGGGGGGGTGGGGGTAATATTTTTGAGCACCTTCTATAGCTATGATGAGTTTTTCTTAGACTTTCTGAAAGTTATTATTGCAGCAAATCTCGCTTCCTTTACCAATTGTTAACCTCCCCAAGACATTCTTATAATAAAAGCCAACGAGATACACTGTTTCTCAAGTTTATTTTGATAAAGAACTCTACATGTTTCGGACAGATCTACTGTCCATCATCAAGGGTCTCAACACTGTATACACAGCAATAAGTATTTGTCATGCTCGTTATGTTGACAAATACGTACTGCCGTGTATACAGTGTTGAGACCCCTGATGATGGACAGTAGATCTGTCTGAAACATGTAGAGTTCTTTATCAAAATAAACTTGAGAAATAGTGCATCTAATTGCTTTTACTATAAGAATCTATCTCGACGCACGGCCCTGTGAATGTCAGACTTCCCAAGACAGCATATGGTGCAAGGCTAGTGGAGCATTGGGCAGGCGATGATCAGTCAAGCAGGAAAAAAAAAACCATTCCCTATTTAACAGCACCCTGTAGTGTTTGAGGTGTTAAACCTTTATGTTCCTATACCAGGGAGTTACCTTGTTCTTTCCCTTTCAGTCTTTGTAATGTCTTAACCATAGTTGAGGTATTGCTTCTTACTGTGATGCTCGGGTTGTCACAGGACTGTCCTTTTTGGCACAGATATGTTAGAAACCAATACCACAGCTGTTACAGTTTCATCCATTTTGAGCATTTCACTCCACGTTGGGCATCCTGGCAGTAGGCACCACAAGGTTATACACCTTACTGATGTTAATGTTTTATGATTTTGAAGAGGTGCATATGGATGTGGTCATTGGAACTTGTTTGTGTGACAAATTGATGATGACATCCATTGGACTGTTGCTTGGGTGAAAAAGTTAGCTTGATTTTTGAACATGACCTTTAGGATGATAGTAACTGTGGTGTCTCTTTGGAGGGATTTTTACAGTTCTGTAAATGATAAGACTGTGCTCCACCTGTGAGTTTGTTTGTTTTAATAGTACATTATAGCATTTATTTAGAGAAAACCCTTGTAGTTCCTGCATGTATGTAGTATGTAATGAATGTTGTGAATTTTAAAGTTTTTAAGTAGGCCTGTGGGCATTTTGACCCCTTGACAATAGGGTGGGTGTATGTATTTTGTTGTTGCAGAGATAAACATTATCATGCTTCATACTATTTTGCTTACCATGGGTGCATGCCAAGAACAGCAGCATTGCAATCCTTTATGTAAAAGAAGCATGCTTTTTTGTCTGAAAATAGGCAATAAACTAAGTTATTTATACAGCCTGCATGCATGCATGAGGTAACAGCATAAACTATGTTGTCTGACATTGAAATGCATGTTAAAGTTTGTTGTACAATAATTACAACACTTATGGTAAGTGTTTGATGCCATAGAAGATAATGCTGGCATTTGTTTTTGTTCTAGAGCAAAAACTGCATTCCTCGACGGGGAGAATACAATGTGTACAGCACGTTCCAGAGCCACGAACCAGAGTTTGACTACCTCAAGAGTCTCGAAATAGAGGAGAAAATTAACAAGATTAGGTGGCTCAAGAGAAAAAATCAGTCACATTTCCTCTTATCTACTAATGGTATGATAATTGAAATATTTTAGTTCTATCTGCCAGAACTTCACTGATTCTTTTAAGTATTTATGTAAAGAAATTATGATTATATACTGTAGATCTTTCATTAAGAGTTTTGCATAACCCATATTTAGTAGTGAAGTTGCTGTGATAAATTACAATCTACCAGAAATTCATTAAATAGGGATTTCACTGTATATTGGTATTGATAGTGTGTTTCTGTATTTGTTGGACAAAACAGATAATAGTGCTGATTTGTACTCCATATAATACGGGAAACTAGCGTCTGGTGTCCGTTCTGTAATCCATGATTGGTGGAGGCCCTTCTTTCTGATAACCTTCAGTTTTGTCTGTATGCTACCATTTTCCCAATTCAGAGTTTTCAGTGTGTGATGCCCATGTTGAAAGAGGAATTGCTGGAATTGATGTGTATTGTAAACAGTAAATCATGTGTATCAGTAAACAGCACTCTCTACTTATTGAAATTTATATTTATTGCTTATTTTGTGCATTGGTTTACACATTAAAACCTATTTGTGAAAGAGATCTATCTTGGGGATTGTGTCTCCATAGTGTGTTCACCGCTATCACCACCACCACCATCATCATCATCATGGTTATTGTCATTTATTTTATGAACAGCAGGCACTTTGATGGAACATTATAGTGGTGCAGGGTACTTGTCACATTTTGTCTGAAGTTGTTTACTTAGTATATTAATTTAGAAACTCTTGTAAGATACAGGATCTTTCTGTTGTCACCACTCTGAACATGGCAGCTGTATCACATAGAAAGTATGCATCCACCAATACGTCTTATAATTGCTGTGGTGTTGAGGACACCAAATATCAGAAATGCACTGTTTTTATGTGTGTATACATGCATGTGCACATGTACAGGCTTGAGTTTTAAAAATAGGGTACAAAAGATTGTTGGCCTTTGTAGGTTCTCGAATACATGCATAGTCCTGTCTTTAGAACATGAGTGCAGTCATTCTTACAGGGAATGTTGATCTTTGGGTATGCCACTGGACTGGCATTTATAAGGCTCTTCGATTTTGATTTCCATTCCAAACTGTGTGCAAATTTTTTTGCCCATACATTTGAGAATCGTCACCTGTATCAAAAATAGAACTTCAGTAATATGAATCATGTAATCCCACATTGAACTGTAGAACTTCCTCTGACCAGTGTACATGTAATTGCCTTATCATTGCAGGTAGTTATTTAATATGTGGATGTCCCCACTTCAGAAGTGGGTGCTGTGTTTGTGCCTATGTGAACAGAGACCATGAAGGTGAAGGTAGACTGCATATATCTGGACACACTAAATAAACCGAACATGTACTCTTACACCTGTATTCTTGGTATATTCTGTTGAATTTATGCAGCTTGTTTTTGAACTTCCTGTTTGTAGATAAGACTATAAAATTATGGAAGGTCTCGGAAAGAGACAAGAGGGTTGAAGGATACAACACCAAAGAAGAGAATGGGCAGTTACGGGATCCATCTTGTGTCACTGCATTACGGGTGAGTTGGTTCTTATTAAAAATCATGTATAGTGAATATGTGATGAAGGTAATTGCGAAAGAAAGTGTTTATATTAAATTATTTAAACCTTAATAGTAGTGTTGTGTTCTTGAAACTTACAGTGAGTACACATTAGATTTACTGTATTTCCTGAAATAAAAGACAAATTTTTTACTAGATCATTTTCTGAAGGGGTTGACTTACAATTATGCATAGAAACATGTTGTGTACAGGTATTGTTCTGGAAAGTGAATATTGTGTATGTGTGGGGGGGGGGGGGTCATTTGGGTAAACACAGTATATTGACAGACAAACAGTAATGGGTACTTGGTACTTAAAGACCAACATAACATTTTTGATTATAACTCATTAAATTCTTCTTAGAATGAGAAATGTCTGGGACAAAAATTATAGAGAAAATCAAAACACACGTTATACTCAGTAACTCTTTTTCCACAAATCATACCTTTATGACGTACTGTGGAAAAATATGATACAGCCAGATAGGCCACCAATGACACTACAATACAGTGCATGTGCATGGCATGCTGGATAACTAAGGCTAAAAGATGCATTCAGAATATGTAATAATTCCTGCTTTTTGATGGCAATAATGGTTGCATGAATGTACCTCATTGTCATGTTACATGTACATTGCCTGTCTTGTTACATATAAAAGAAGACATGATCACAAAATTTCATCTGCAGAGTCAGATAAACATTGCAGCATGTATAAAATCCATGGCATCTATGTAATTGTAGTGAGTGAAATGGTGTACATCCATGTTTTGGTAATAATTATTGTGGTTGGTGGCATGACCTTGCAGTCATGCAGAGCGGCAGATAGTACTGGACAAGTCGCTGTGTCACACAAAAATATATTTTGGGTCTAGAAGGAAGATGTCATTAGCAAAAGCAGCTGTCATTTACTGCCAGTTACATCTATGTACCAACCAGCCATTCAGTCTGCTGGCAGATGTTCTCAAGACAAGTATGACACAATATTGTCCATGAGGGATCATTTTAATAAATGGTGCCCTCAAGTTTCAATCTTAAAACTATAGGAAAAAGTGTGTAAATTATGCATTGACAGATGGTACATTTCTTTGACTTTATGGTAGGTTAAATGTAATGCACTGTCTGGGAGTAGGAGTAGTGCAGTCTGCTTGGCTGGCCCCCACATCTTTGAAGTGAGTTTATGTACCTCACTGGGATAATGCAGGTACATAAATTGGGTTATCAATGAGGCTGTAACAGGAAGTGTTTTCCCTATACATACCTTACAGCAGTGGTGTTTGGACAAAAGGGTAGATTTGTCTGGTAAAGTGTGATTTCCTTTTTGTTTTCCAGGTACCAGTAATTAAACCTATGGAACTGATGGTTGAAGCATCCCCTAGAAGAATATTTGCTAATGCACACACGTATCACATCAATTCCATTAGTGTCAATTCCGATCAAGAAACATACCTTTCAGCAGATGATCTGCGGATTAATCTTTGGCATCTAGAAATCACTGATCAGAGTTTCAGTATCCTTCATTTGTGTTTCCAGATTATGTGTGCAAGAAAGGAAATAATACTTCTAGTGAAAAACCTGACAACAAAATGTTGATAATTTCAGGAAGCAGTGAAAACTTTTTGAGATTTGAGGTTCTCACAACAGTGTTCTTGAAGATCCACATTTTCTAGGATGTTTTGCCATGTTGGCTGGTAAATATTTGCCGACATTTTGTAGGCAGAGCTCCTCACGTATTGCCATTTTTTAACTGATTACCAGTATGTCAGGACATCCCAGAAGATGTGAGTCTTCAGTGAAAATTTTGTTGCAGTTTTCATACATTTTGTTACAACGCTGGCACTAGATTTGAATTGGTAATTTTTTAAACACATGATTTCTTTATTGTCCCCCTCCCCCCATCCATCCATCCCATGTCTCCATTTATTCATTTATTTATTTCATAAATTTTTGCCAGTTGTATGTGAAGGTCAGAGATTATGTAGCTTCACATGAAATGATGGAAACCACAAAAATGAAATGCTTTTCAGTGTATCTGATTCCTTGGTAGTTGTTTAAATATGATACATTCTAAAAGAGGCAGGGTTGTTCGCGATGAGCGGATGACCTGTGTTTGTTTACATTTTTGGCAGACATTTTCCTCCTCACTGTCATATGCAGTCAGCCTATAATGCAGTGGACAGCTACAGCTGTTTGGCAAGTGTGGAGCCTGACAGTGACCACTCACATCTGTCAAATGATGAGCAGTAGAATGTGCGGAGCTTCATCATCACTCCATCTGTAAACAACATTCATGTCATGGCTCTTTAGCACAGGAATGTTACAGAAATTGTACCTGTCTTTTCTGTACTACCTGAAATAAGCCTGCTGTTTGAAATTTGGTTAAATTTTTGTTTAGTGATTGTATCATTTTATTGGTTATTGCGTAGCACTTCATTCGAAAGAAAAGTATATTCCTTTACACCATTAAACTCAGATATTGTTGACATTAAGCCGACAAATATGGAAGAACTAACAGAGGTGATAACAGCAGCAGAGTTCCATCCTGTGGAGTGCAACTTGTTCGTGTACAGTAGCAGTAAGGGTACAATCAGGCTATGCGACATGAGAGCAGCAGCACTTTGCGACAGGCATTCAAAATGTACGTGTTGAAACAATTGCTACTTAAGTGTGCTAAAAATGAGGGTGATCTCACCTGTTGATGAAAAACAGTTTACTTTTCTGTTTTTGTATAGAATATTCATCTGGCAACAGATGAATGAGAATTTTATAATAATTAAATGTTGTTTCACTGAAACTAGGAGTTTCATAATGATAATATTCATGAAAAAATTCCATTTTTATGTGCAGCCTGTGTAAGTAGTGATGTCACAGTAAATGTTTGGAGAATTTTACTGCTGGCCACAACACATTTCCATCTGGTGCTCATTAAAATAAGATTTTGCTGTATTGTGGTTTGCAAAAACATGACTATAAGCTTACATTAGGAATGATTGTGCCAGACTGATGGAGGTTTTTATGTTGTCATTGAGGAATGGATGAACTTTAAACTTGCAAAATGAAGAAAGTGCAAAAAAGATGAGATTCAGCAGTTTATGTGGGAGTAGATGTATGGCAGAGTGGCATATTCTTGCAAAAGTATTTTGAACCCTTCAGTTTTTTATGTGATTGTGGCTGTGCTTGTGTTCAGTTTATTTGGTGCTTTCCATTCTGAAGTGGGTCTGCTTTTGAGCTGTGTTTAATAGTGACACAGTATCTGTGGATGCAAATCCAGTTATGTCCATGTTTGCTACCACTGGATCAAAAGAAATAAATCTTGAAACAGAACTATTCTCATTGGTACCATGTTGATATGCACATTCTAGTTTCTGTGGTTGACATGTGTCTTATGTTGTGGGTGACTTTGTGGTGGTCATAATTGATCTCTTTCAGGGTCTGGGTCCATAAGTGCTCATAAAAATTGTACCCCGTATCACTCCCCAGTTTTTTGCTTTTGTTTATTAAGTCACATGATGTATAATGAGAGAATTCGTGGATACAATAAGGCTACTGGTGTGCAGATTTCTTTGTTATTGTGAAGTTCGTGTGTTGCCATTTTTAAGTGAACCCTTTGGAACCAGAATAAGGTGCCAAGTGTACTTTTGAAAGACCTTGAGATTTAATTGGCTGCACATTACTTTACATGTTATTGGCCGACTACTTTAGTGGATGTTCACACTTTGTATCAACCATAGTTGACTCTGGACCAAAAGGTTAATGTATCAGGTTTGCAAAAGAGATTAATAATTGTGTGACATCCAGCAAAGATGCTCTTTCTTGGGAGGGAAGTCAAAGAGCAATATCTCTATTGCCAGAGAAACTTTCTTCTATTTAAAATGGACAGGATAGAATAGGATTTATGCTTGAGTTGGAAGAGGATTGTGCATAAGATGTTTATTGAAGCAAGTAATAATATATCTTCCATATTTTAACTGTGAAAGACGGTAATGTTATAGGTAAATAAATATTGTAATTAATGTGAGCAATTTTAAGAAGTAACTACTGAAATATCATAAATATCTTTTGTAGACTTTAAGGTATAAGCTTTCAGAACTGTAAAATGCCCCATACTGTAAATGATTATTATAAGTATTGTGAGTGCATCTTTATTGTGTTGCAGTATTTGAAGAACCTGAGGATCCGACAAATAGAAGTTTTTTCTCGGAGATTATCTCTAGTATATCAGACGTGAAGTTGTCAAACTCTGGTCGATACATGATATCTAGGGATTACCTGTCTGTTAAAGTATGGGACCTGCATATGGAGACTAAACCTATAGAATCTTATCCAGTAAGTACAAGTGTTTATAGTCCTTTGAGGCTGTTAGCAACACAGGTTTAAAAATGTGCAACAGCTTCGATAATACCAAATGAATTGTAATTAAATTCAGTATTGGTGAGTTCTAAAATATGTTGACATACTTTGTCAACAGACAGCCTCTTCCATTTTTCACTGTCCTCCAGAAGAATTTGTATCTTCGCATTTTTCCTGTGTGTCTGTTGTATATATCCTCCCTTGGTGACAGGGTGATGTATTCATGCCTTTTCCTTAATTGTTTTCTAGCTTGGCAGGTACAGTTTTGTATTTTGTTTGTTTTTTAATTCTTTGGAAATTTTATCTCTCTTTTCTGCTTACATCTCTCTTAGTCAAGTTTTATATTTCTGTTGTGTATCTAGAAATAGAGGAAGTGCTTTATGTAACATAAACCTTCCCCCCCATTTCCTAATTGCAAAACTTATCCATAACTTCATAGTCAGTACAGACCACCTGTCACAGATTCCCTTGTGTCACATCTCTGGTAACTTTGCAAGCAAGGTCTCTGACAGTCAGCTGAAGGGACACGTATAAAAAGAGGATAGTTGCCACAACATATGGCGAAAAGAAGGCCAGGCGAGTGAAGGGAAGAAAAAAGAATGCGGTTCACACTATGAATAAGAACCTTGAACAGCCAGCATGTAACAGATAAATGTTAATGTAAAATACGTGAAATATGGGAGTGAGAGTTTAGCTATATAAATTGTATTCATAAGGGTGAGGTTGAGAATGTATGGAACTTGATACTGGTTAATAGAATTACTGAGAGTCTGTCATAGGAACTGTTGGGATGTTTATATGCCATATTTTTCCAAAAGATTAGTGCCATATTTAATGATGCTCTTAGTTGCCTATATAATATAGCATGGGTGGTAGGTGAATGTAATATGAATATGAAGCATTGGCAGAATGATACTTAAGGAAAACTAAGTATTCAGAGCAAAACCTGTTCAAATGCATCTGTATCCACCACATATCCCACCAGGATTGGCTTGAGATTGAAACTGGTGAACTGCGGTGATAGGCCAGTTACTGACCTGAGCCATGGCTTGGCCACTTGAAGATTAAGAGTCTGTTTATAAAACAAAGGTGTTCCTGACATAAGAAGTTCAGAAGAGAGGCAGAAGTGCTACAGAAAACATTTTGTACAATTGCTTTAGACTTCTAATGAATCACATTGTATAGTGTTTGTTACTGTAAACTAAAGTAGGTCACTTGGATGTAAGTTGGGTATGTTTGTATTACTGAGATGCATAGTATACATTCCATTAAAAGAGTTGTTTTAAGTAAGCTTAAAGTAACAGATAGGTGCTGCAAAACAAGACAAAGGAGTTGTTGAGGTGAAGAATTTTTAGAAGCAGAGAATTGTCAACTGGATAAAGTAGTATTTGCATTAGTAGTGAAATTCATTATGTACAGTGAGAGTTTTGAATCACTGTGTATTTACCAAATCCTGTATGGGTATAGTGCATATATATCCACAGAGTTTCCCAGACTAGGACTACATTTCAGTTTAGATTCACTATTTTTTTCTCTTTTGCCGTCCCACTAAGTTTGCTAAATTTCTCCCAAGTGTTAACTAGCGTGAGGTCTGATACCAGTGATTTGTGTGAGACTCCAGATAATTATGCATTGAGAATTTAGAAGACTGTAACCTTTGACTTCAAAAATGAAGTCTACTCACAGAGGGTTAAAATGTAAAAAAGCATGGTATACTTCTGTATTTTCTTTAGCACTTCTTTGATTACTGGTATTTTCAATCTTGTGTTGCAGGTGCATGAGTACCTGCGTTCAAAGCTGTGTTCATTGTATGAAAATGACTGCATCTTTGATAAATTTGAATGTTGTTGGAATGGCAATGATTCAGCAATTATGACTGGGTCATACAACAACTTCTTCAGAATGTTTGACCGAACAACAAAGAGGGATGCAATCCTCGAGGCATCACGGGACATTGCAAAACCTAAAACCATACTGAAACCTAGAAAAGTAAGTTGATGTTAATGCATGTTAGAGAACCTGGAAGGGTATATAGTTAAGAATTTCCAGGTTTCTGTGTGATTTTGCATATCTTCGTCTTATGTTCATTTATTGCAATACAAGTCTGTTGTTAATGAAAACATTCCATGGTGGGTGCAGTAACAAATTACTGTACCTTAGTATATTAAAAACTTGCACAAATTCAAATTGTGTATTGTAATTAGGTTTGTATTTGGTATTATACTTATTTTTTGTGGGATGAACTGGTTTTACACTGCAGTTTGAGGTTCGAGTAAGTACAGCTGTTACACTGGCACAGAACAATCTGAAGTCATGTGTGATCATCACGTTAAAATATATATAGAGCCCCACTCCTAATAACAGATTTCACTGAAATATGTCATTTTATAGTTTCAGGGGCATAACATACAACATCCACATTATGCATTAATTTTATATACCTTGTACTGAGAAGAATATTGAAAACTGTAACAGGAGTTCAAATGAAAGTAGCAGTACAAATTGCCTTGTTTGAACATGTATTGTGGAAGCATTTGTCTCCCTGCACTGCCCCTCTAAAGCGAGGACTGTTGTTCTGTGTCTCATAAATTTGCTATTTTATTATTATTTGTAGGTTTGTACAGGTGGCAAACGCAAGAAGGATGAAATCAGTGTTGACTGCCTTGACTTCAATAAAAAGATTCTGCATACAGCGTGGCACCCCACAGAGAATATCATAGCAGTGGCAGCTACAAACAATCTGTTCCTCTTCCAAGACAAGTTCTAGCATCCAGGTGTGGTGCAACAAACTCATCAGGTAAAGTCATTGAATTTTCTACATCTCACTTAATATTGATATACTTTGGATTGTGGCATGTATTATATGTGTAATATCCATTGTTTGGTTGTGGGATTTTTCATAAATATCTGTGTAGAATATGTTTTGTTAATGCCAAAATTTCTAAAAACATTGATTATAATTATGCCAAGAAACAACTTACAATGGCTAAATGCTATAATTATGCCAAGAAACAATTTACAATGGCTAAATGCACAGCATTTGTCAGGAATAACAGCTTTTGGCAGTTGTTCTAATTGTGAACTCAGTCTGTTTGCTTGACAGATTACAGCATAGTAGAAGGGTTTGAGAATGAAGTATGTAGAAAATGCATATGCTGTAACCATGTGTAAAATATTAGATTCTTAGATACAAAAGACCCTCCAATCACAGCAATTTGGGATCTTGAAAGTGTGGCAGTTGAAATTCGTCATTAATATCTTTACAAGTTGGAGAATATCATTTATAAACTGTTACATGTTTTCTTTTCAGTATAATTTTTAAATAATGTGAAAGGAGAATTGTAATAAATTGTGTCTGTTTTCATGCTGCAGTATAAAAGTAACTGAATTTTCACTTGTGTTGTTGCAGTATAATGTGAAGTGTTATTAACTGGACACATGAAAGCCTTAACAAATTGTAGCTCAAGACCAGAGCAAGCTGCCTGTACTTGCTGCATCCTGCTTTGTTTGGTAAGGAGCTGATTAGCAGATCTTGGAGATTTTCAAGATAAAAGTCCACTGTGTAGACAAACGAGGGGCAGGGTGAAACTGAAGGCAACACAACTGTGTGCTCTTATCTGTGATTGAACAGTGATGGTTGAAATTGTCAAGACGGTAAATCACGGAAATTGTGCGGAGTGCTTGTACACTGTGGTAGAAGATATATTTTTTTGCTGCCATGCACCGTTTGTTCGAAAATATATATACAGAGCGTGCAGATACATTTCATAAAAACAAAAAATGTGTAGGAATTCATATCGCCATATTAGTATCATTTTTCAATTCGCTATTACAAGGAGAGATTACATTTAGTTTATACATATTTTTTATTTATTCTTTTCCAGAACTTTTCCACATTGATGAAAAATAAACAATTGATGTTTGTAGGCCTTGATGCACTGACAGGTTTTATAACAGTGGTGGGAGGAAGTTTGGGAAAGGATAATGGACTTGATGAGGAGAAAAAATGGAATGAATATGGAGAGTGCAGATGACAGTGGAAGGAAAACATAATTCTTGAGTAGAAAAATTGTAGCTTTTTCACAGGACAAATGTTTTGACACATTTACAAGTAACATCACCAGCTCCCAGTGCTCTGATATGTCTCCTTTTTTAATTATAATTTGTTGCTCACCATTACATAGCATGAATTTGCTGCTGTTAATATTGTCAAGCAACCTGCAATTAAATTTAAACAGTATGGGACAGTTGGTGTGCTAAAATGCTTCCATCATATAAATGAATGTAGACTTGATCTCCCAGCATTCAGCCCATTCAGTTGTAGTTTGTTGTCATCATCGTTCATGTGACGAGTTGGAATTGTGGATTATTGCCATATGTGGGTACCACATTTAATGATCATAAACAACTGCATGTGGTGAATAGTAATTTATTGCAAACACAGGAAGAAGACATGATTCAGTCAAATGAGTACTGGCACCTAAATTATGCTGCATAAGTTATAATGTAATACTATAGCAATGTAAGAATTGTACAGTACCATAAAACATGAACATGAAACCAGGGCTCGTGAGTGTGTGTGTGTGTGTGTTTTACATGATTTACCCTTCGTGTTATAATGCAAAATGTGCGAGTGTCATTGCTTCCGTTGTCATGTCTGTCTGGACGAATGGATGACTGAAAATAAATGAGCAGATGTTACTTTGTTTTTCATATAGTGAAGTCTCTAGACACATACCTGTTCCTTTTTCTTGATTCAGCAAATACATTGTTCATATTGCATGTTAGCAGCTGTTTGAGAAACAAAACAATTTTTAGCCGTACTTTGTTTATATTGAAGTTGATACAGCTGTTGTAACTGAGAGGAATGTTAATATAGAAACTTATACGACTAGCGACTGAGGGATGAGGGGTACATGGTGGTGCAGTTGGTTGAGGCACCGTGCCACAAGTTGGAAAGTTGTGGGTTCAGTTCCTGATGGTGTCATTGGAATTTTTTCATTGACATAATCCTTCCGGCCACACTAAGGCTCTGGGGTTGGCTCAGCCCTTGATAGAAATGAGTACCAGGAATATTTCCTGGGGGTAAAGGCAGCCGGTGCAAAGGGCTGACAACCCTGCCACCTTCATGTGCCAGTGGTCTTGAAATCTGCGAGCCTCAACCTCCTGGAACCCCCTGGGCCTGTAATGGGATTGCCTCACCTTTACCTTAGTGACTGAGGGATGTTTATATAGAAGCTGATATGACTAGTGACTATGAGGGATATTTATATAGAAGCTCCTACAACTGTAGTGACTGAGTGACTGTGAGGGATGTTTATATAGGTGCTGATATCACTGTAGTGACTGAGGGATGGTGATGTAGAAGCTGATAAGACTAATGACTATGGTGGGTGTTTTTTTTTTACATTCATAATGATTCAGGCCTAATTTAATGAAAACAAAAAAAAAATGGCACACTTATTATTTTAGGTGCTTAAGTGGAAATGGTCTTGAATATGATTTGATATTCTCACGGAAGCATCACGTTCCTTAAAGCAGCTTGCAGTGGACCTGATATTACTCATGTGTGGTATATGAAATGATGGAATACTTTTGTTGAAGAGTATTCATACACACTGGTGTCAGTATTTGTCTTTTTTACACTTCAGTATATGGAGCATCCTTCTTCATTTGGGGTGCAGTAAAATTGTTGTAGACAAAACGTAAATTTCCTGGTGATATGCATTAGACACAAAGACTGTACTCCACTATTTCATGCTGCTTTGTATTTCATTTTTAACTGCTTTAACAAAATTTGAGGAGTCAAATTCTTTAATTATAGTTACATTCTGCAGTGGCTGGATATCTGTGATGGCATTCAAAATAAAAATTAAATGGAATGCTTCTTACTATAAAACATGTGGTTCCAGCGTAGATACAATATTTTTTAACAATCTGTAGATTTGCAGTCCTACAGTTTGGTGGCTGTGAAGCAAATAGTTCAGTGGCCATATATGGAGCTGGGCCCATACTGTAAACAGCTCATTCTGCTGTTGTATTGGAGCAATATGTATGTGATTGTATCGAGTATTTGCCCATTTTTTTCTTGTATCTGAATTATCTTTAGACAGAGTTGAAAATTTTGGGCATGCATTCAGGTGTGTTGTGTGTAGGCACATCAATTGTTATTTTTTTAGCAGAAGATTATTATTGAAGATTGACAGAACTCTCTTTCATTTGTAAGACAGTTTTCTGTTTCATATTTTAAAGTGTGAATTTCCGATGACCACTTTTTAGCTTAAAATTGTACAGACAAAAATAATTAGTAAAAGTGCATGTTTTGTATGACAGCACTGATGAAGAACCAGATACAAATATTCCATATGTCTTCCATATACATCAGAGTTTTAATACAGCTTCAAAATTTAATGTTGTCGGGTTATATGCCATGCTTTATTATTTCACAGGTTATTTCACTGTTGAAAATGGTACATTTTTCCGTGACATGTTGTACAATCCAGTTCACAATGAATGTCAAGAAAGGTAGTGTGAGTTACGAAGGAAATTGTTATTGTACCATAAATGTGTTGGAAGTTGTCTGTGCATTCAGATTTTTAAATATTTTCATTGTAATCAGGGAACAGAATAATTGGAAACATCACCTTCTTAACATCACTTTATACAATAACAGGTGGTTCATTTAATGGTATATAGTAACATTGGCACATAATGAAAAGAGTAAGTGACGACATTAATTACTCCAGTTTCATTTTTTAATCAGTGAAGGTACCATAAATACAGTGGCATGCTCATGTTTTGCTCTATAGTTTTATTTAATTTTCATGTACCCCTTTCCTGTGTTAGAACACTCCAGTTGCTTATGTAGCTTCCTTACCTTGCAGCATATTTTACTTTTGTTAATTGTCAAATGATGGGTCTTGCTGATGCAACATAGGTTATCACCATAGTTGACTTCTTGCAGGGGACAGTTTATTGCAGTCTACTATGTTAAGTAAAATGCCTGATGTACGGGCTGTTTTGTGTGTGCTGTATTGCACTGGTTCCAGTTCTGTTACTTTGGATGCTCCCGTGATGTTCGTGTATATGTGGTTCAGCTCCCATACCTGTAAAAATAACTTGAAATGTGATGAAGCTGTTGTCTTTTATATTTTGTTGTTTAATTTAATTTGCACAATTTTGATTATTGTATTTATTTACGTTTGAAATTAATTCAGAATCTTTGTTATTGGCCAATTTTTGGCAGCCCCTAAGTAAGAGCTTCAAGGGCTCTGGGGGGCTGCCACCTTTCTTTTATGCTATAGGTGTTTGCTTCAAAAATGAGGGCAAACAAGAGAGAGTAGGTGAAATGGAATAGGTAGGGGTCAGGGGCAAGCACGGCAATATCAGCCTCTTCATGTGTGCTGTGTGTGTTATATTATTATTATGTTACTGATAATATAGAAATTAACAAAACTCCTTTTTAACCTATGTAAATTTCAAAGGAATTATAAAAAATGTGCATACTTTGGTTCAGTGCTGGGGCTTGAGGAAACTGGCAGTGTTGATGGTAGCTGTGTTAGAATGGAGGGGAAGGGTGTCAGCTGGTTCAGATGATGTATTGTGCGAATCATATAACGTGATACCTGAGCTCCTCAACACTGCATACATCTGTGGTTGGCAGGGTCTGGTTCCAGCTTGCTTCAGGTTGACACAGCCAGGCAACATAATACCTGTTCCAAAAAAGCATTGACTTTATTGGGGGTAGGAATACTTTGTTGCAATGAAGTTATGAGAGATTGTTTTTGAAACATTGGAAAACATTTGGAACAGCATGTGCTGTGCTTTCCCCCTGACCAGTGTGCCTCTTCACCCCCACACTAGAATGGATCACATTATCTGACCAAGACAGTAGGCAAGGTAGGAGAGTGTGTTCCTGAGTTAGCACTTTCTTTGATTTTCTTAGCATTATCACAAATTGTACATACAGTACTGCTGGCTGTAGCAATGAATTCTCCTTTTTTCATTCCTGTGTTATGTTTAATTTCTTTTCAATACATATTGCCATTTGGTGTTTTGACTGGGGTTGTTCTAGGGTACGTAGATTTATGTATCTCATTTAATAAGACAAAGAACACTTAAAGGTAAATAAACATACCAGATGTCAGTCTGAACTGAATGGCAGGTGCCTTGTGACTGAGGCAGGTACAATGCGTACTGTGTCTTCCAGCCTTGTTCTGTGCTGTAAGTTTGATACATTCTCAGCAGTGTTCTAGTGCACAACCAGCAAAAGAGTTACACCAAACAAGGATGTAAATTAAGAAGTGTGATTTGACAAGGGGTGTTAAAGCCAAAGGGCATAAAACAAGACATACATGTAGTTGTATATTCACAGTTCCTGTAGATGCGTACCAAAAATTATTTCCCTGAAAACCAGAGTTTTAAAATTTAACAAGTCTGGATGATGCTTGTGTAAGTAAATATCTTGTTTTGGATTACAGCTGTACAAATTCCTAGTTTTTGAAAAGGAATCCCAGTTGTCCTTCACATTTCACTCTGAATATGCTTGGATGATAAAAGCGTTGCTGAAAATTAACTGCTTTTAAATATGTGTACACATAGTAGGGCATGCCAAATTTTCAACTTTTTATGGGAAAATATTCTCACTAGAAGGTAAATCAACAGGAAAAGAAAACATTTCAGTATCTTGTTATAAAAGTTTATCTCATACTGTATTATGTGCAACCTCATTATGTATGTGCAAGAACTTGGGGTTTGCTGTATGACCATGAAACTGGTTTCTGCTGCCACACACTAAGCAATAAGGACTAAAATTCTCAAAGGTCATCTGTAGTCCTTCAAACAAGTCCTAACAAAGTACCTTGAAACAGGGTGTATTACTTTCTCCATTGGTTTGTAATTGTTCTGGGAGTTGATCTGTAGGTTTATTGGTGTGAAGTAATATGTAGATTTTTACTGCTTCGTTTGCATACGGCACACTATTTGTGGCTGACCGTTTTAGATGCACAAATGCATATAGCTGATAAATTTTGTGCAGCTCTTTTAGGAGTTCAGGTAAAAAAAATATCACATCACAGCTTTCACAGACTATTGTATGTGTTATGAGTCGCAGGATATGTGTTTGGGCCAGCTGCAGTTTAATTCACTGATTGTTTCCAGCTTATATTCACATCATTAGAAGTTAAATGAATTGTCTTCATCAGTTATGTCTATCAGCCTGAGTTTGCTCTGCTGCCAGTCCAATAGACAATAGTGCTTTTTCCTTAGGCCAAAGACCACCTGGAATACGGAGATGCTTGGCTCCAACAAGGCACTCAGAGGTGCTTGGTCAGCCCAGTTTTAAAAATGGATGGAGCTATACCACCATTCCATCACACGTCTTAATGGTATGGTGCTTAATTAAGCACAGGGACAGCCTTGCCTCTATCTTACCTTTCAGAAGTGGAGGTCTGAAGGTTTGTTTTGTACTACATATTGCCGTACCCAACTGTGCCATTATAAAAATCTTATGAACATGTAAATACCTATTTGCTGAATTAGCTCACTGTAACTCTCTTTAATTTCAGTGTGTTCTGTTAATGAAAGTTGCATTGATATTATTGCAGCATTCAGACGTCAAGTTAAATTTACATTTTTTGTCATTTGTATAGTGCTTGTTGGAGAGAGGGGAGTGAGGCTACATTTATATGATGTGATTTAAAGTGACCATGAACCCATAAGAATTTGCAACCTTTGGCATATGACGTTTGAGAAGTGCCAGATTTCTGCTGTGGCCAGAGCGCTGTTCAATTTAAAGAATGGAAGGTAGTCATCGTCATTCCTATTTTCACATAAAGGGTCATCTTCAGTAAGACATACACAGAAACTATTGTAATCTTGCTGTGTGTTGTGTTACCATTTGTTTTTGAATTTGGGAGTAGCCATTCATGTCAGGCACATTGCAAGGTTAGGTAAGGTTTTAAATAATCTGAAATTCAAGCTGCAAGGACTGTGGTAACAAACATATCAAGGAGCATGTTGTTACAGAAGCAGTGTCCAAGAAAACTAAAAATATTTGTTTCCTACAGGGACAAGGTTATGACACTGCGCCGAGTTCTGTTACCACATGAATCTTGACAGTATGAAAGTCAGAAGTAATTAATAAAATTACAGATAAAGGGTATCTCTGAAATAAACGTTACGGTCTGTTTATTGATCTCCAGTAAAGGCCACCACAGTATCTGACTCCATGCATGCTGATTTTGACTACATATTGACAAATACGTCTAGTCACTTCTGTGTTCATACGCAATCAGTTCAGCAAGTCAGTGTGATGCATTTGTGCAGAATGGTATTTACTTCATTTGGATACCGTGCTGCAATGTACTCTGTTTTGAGCATGTTGGCTTTTCTACAGGGAATAAGCTGATTGTGGTCCTTTATGCACAGAACATATATTTACATACATGGCTAACCTGTTTTTCTTCAAATGTGACATACAGTTGTGTGCATGCACATGTGTTTTTGTCTGTTACGGAGGATTCAGAGAAAATGGCTATAGAAACATGAATGGCTTGAAACTTTTATGGAAATGATGGTCTTGTCACTGCATCTTGAAATTGTGTGGAAGATTTACAGACCTGTAAGGACCTTGAAGATGATCTCCAGAATAAGGGGTACTCTGTACAGGTTCTAGAAAAGTTATTTAAGCAGGTTTTGGGGTTCAAGCTGTAATTTTGAAGGGCAGTTGGTTTCTTCTACACAGCTCTGCATCCATTCTTGCATGATAGTGAAGTGCTTCCTGGTGAACCATGACATGGTGGAGATTAGCCACCTACATTTCTTCCCTGGCCTTCCACCAGCACACTTTTTCTATTCATTTTCCTTCCAGTGGCAGGACATTTGAAACAAACTTACGTGCCTCTCATACTAACGAACTCACATTTTCCTGTACTGTTTCCTGGGATGTGGTGTCAGAAAACAGTAGTATTCACATTTGTCACTGTAAGTACCAGTGGCATACCCAGGAATTTTGTTCGGTGGGGTCCAACAAATTCAGTTGAGGACAGAGAGAATGGGGATCTGGGGGTGGTAGCCCCCTAGTCAGGGGTTCTGGAGACAGCTGTAATTTGGTACAAAAAGTTTCATTTCATATAGTAAAATTTTCTTAATTTTTGGTACTTTAAGACTTTATGAGGACAACCAATTTATTTGTGATTGCTAATGTAAAACAATTTCGAACCGGCGGTAGTTTTAGAATTTTACTGCCTTTTTTGCGAACATCTTGGGGTGTTGGCGGCCTAAATTCAACAATTTTTAACAGTTTTCACAATCGGGTTAAGTTTGGCGCGATTTTGGAGGGCCTTCGGAATTTCGGGGGGGGGGGGGGTGGAACCCCCCCAAATCCACCCCCTCGGTACGCCCCTGGTAAGGTCCTAAATCTCAACAGTAGTTATTTTATTGCGGCGTATTTAGCTGAGCTGCTCTCAGAATTATCGTTGAAATAGGTTTGTTGTAGGTTATAATCGATTTATTACGTTGTACCTTTTTAAATCTAACTTGATATTTTTTATTTGGGGGCTTGGGTGAACATTCATGTCATTAGTAATCGTCTGTACCCACGTAGGTGTTAAAAAAAGTAATTTTCTTGTCCTTCATAAAGTACCGCGACAAAGTCATAAGGGCGAAAGACTGCACTGTCCCACGCATTCTTGGCAGTAAGGTACGTCAGCGATTATCTTCACGATCGACTGCTTTACTCCTGGTGAAGGATCCCTGGTATCCATTGAGTATGTGGTTGGGAGGGCCACAAAGCCGCTGTGAACGCTTCACAGAAGAAAAAATCTCTCTCCTTCCTGGAATGAAGCCTTAATTCCATTTACGTCCGACCCACTACCTTGTCACATACATTCAGTACTATGGTGATTTATTTGTTACATTTATATATAGTGGTATCCTAGTACTATTCATGCACAAAACCACAATGAACACGACGGGATGGTTGATTTAAGTCGTCACGTTCGAACCCTGTGTTACATTAAGGATCGTGAATCGGTGAAGATTCGATTTCTGCAACTGTAATCGATTATAGTTCACATAATCAGGGTGGAGATGGCATAATTGAAAGAGGGAGTCAGCCTGCCATCTACCAAATTTGTTAGCTTTACCCGCGGAGAGACGAAGTCACCTGTGCGACCAAGTTGTACTTGTGTGAAACGTTGAATTGTCGTTATATTTGTGTGCGTGTGATTGAAGTACATGACACAATACAGGAGGAAGAAGACAGTTCTACGGATCTCTGTATAAGGTTAGCATTTTACGTGTGTATGCTGTTTAAAACACTTTTGTTTAGGTATGGGCCTGTTTGTGATTGCCATATACAATGCAATGAATTCTGGTACTGCGCTAATGCTAATAATGGTGTCTGAGAACAGCTCATTCTAAGGGGGAGGGTGTCCTGGTAGGTTAAAATGGCAGACGAAGGAAGCAGGGCCGGCTTTCGAAAGCTGCGTTTTAGTTTCAAGTCGACGATTGACGGGAGAGAAAGAAAAAAGGAAATTGTTTCGGGATATAACACATCATCGTCAAAGCCCTACAGAATTGAACCAGTGGTAGAATTATAATGCTTATAATATCTTCCTGAATAAAACTTGTTAGTGTGGTTTCCAACTACCTTTGCCGCAGTTTCGAAGTACATAATTGAAAATGTCTACTAACCGGATATTTGCCACTGCTTTGGTATTATAGCTGCGAATACAAAATGCTGCGAATATGTTTCTGTTTACCTGAAAGTATCGTTATATGGCTTCCGGTCTGGAATCATGTATTACGATCGTGAATGTTCCGTACACACGAAATGAAAGTGCGCTACGTAGGTAGTGTTTACATTAGAGTGACCAGTGACGCTAGTGAAGGTCGAAGGACTTTTTATTTGAAGTGGTAAACCCAAATAGAAGTCAGAATTAGCAAAAGATACAAAATGGTGACTGTAGTAGTTGCCCCATCTGATTTGTAGCGGGTTAGCAGTTCGTATTTGAAGTACTGAGACGTTGATGACAATGACAACCTGGAACTGACCTGAATGCGTTTAGGCATTTAACGTAGGAAAAAGCCCTTAATTAGTGAAACTTCATCCTTCCTCTGTTACCTTACATGGACCTCTCCTATTGCCGCACAGGAGGGGCTTGATTTAGACGTTAGGCTAGTCTCTCTGTCATGCGTATTTCCTTCCATAGGAGAGGGATTTAGATTAGACTTCATTCTAGAGTGTTTCTGTTACAACATTGCCCTTTGTAGCCGGAACAGGAAAGATCCCCTTGCGTTATCTGCAGGACCTTTCTCAGGCAGTCTAATTGGTCATATGTAAACCCTTACTGACGTTTTATTGGTGTTTCAAAATATAGATAAATTTCGTTGTTACCTGTGCATTACTTGAAATTCCGCAGCCCTTTAATGAACAATTTGGTTTTATTAAATAATATTCGTTAACAAAACCATAGGTAGCAGAGTACAAAGTGGGGACAGGAAAAACCCCCTCGCCCAAAATATGAAATGTTTTTAGTACCGACACTCATAATATTTATTCCTAGTTAAATGCTCACTAGTTGTTTGTTAAGTAATTGCAATACGCTCTTAAAATTATCAATATTTACTTTTAACACCTGACTTTAATATATACGTATTTAAAAATTCAGTTTTCCGTGCCTTTCCGTTATTAAGAGTAACCGGTTAATGTTCTTTAAGGACATAATACCTCTTTATTAGAATATCATACAAAACACATACGTAAATGCACTTTGTGGACATTACACACTTTCTTAATATAAAACAAGTTTGCAGCACGAAACATCTGAAGTAGTAAATTCTCTTCAAATGAAACCTAGTGGTAAATTTGAAAATTTAGATTAAATTTATGTTAAATAACTATTATAGGGAAAAATGCTAGTGTGAGAGATTTTACTACTCCAGTTGTTTGGATGCAGAAGATTTCATTAAGTGTCTTGTACTATAATAATTTAACATTCTTTGTACATAACACTACGCAGATGCGCAATGGTCTGCTGCCAGTCTGCTTTACCATCAACATATGACAAAGCCGTGTAACAGTGCTTCATATGTCTTTTCGTATTGATACTCCTTGAGGATGGCTGAGGACATTAACCGACACATGTAGGAGTGTTTTCGATTTTTAATATACGCATTTTGTTGGCTATAAACATGTTTTAATGTTTGTCAATTGCATGCAAGATGTACAACATACAGTTTCTTAAAAGTAACATCAGGTGGTGCGTGTACTTACTACCGGGTTCTAACCATTCGAAGCATAGACTTGGGGTGGACTAGGCGTTTTTCTTAATCAGTGATTATTAGACGATCTTTACGACGTAAAAAAAAGCAGAGTCACGTTATGTGGAGACCGTATGCGTCTGTCTTTCCATGTGTCTGTGGCCTAGAACCGTGTGTCGGATTTTCATAATTCAGTCCAGGAGATCTCTACAAAAAGTCTAGCAGGCGTATTTTCGTAAATATAGGCTCAGTGACAGTCATACTTTACTGAGAGCGTAAATGATTTCATACCCATACTGCCCATATTTTTTGACCGATTTTGGCGAAATTCGGTATAGATGAAATCCACATAATACGGCCGAGCATTTATGAGTTTTGTGACAATCGGTGCAGTGTAAGCCGTACGTTACATAACCCTTCATTTTCTTCCTCTTGAGTGGTATGCGTCTGTGTGTCATCACGTGACTCGGTCATTCATGTGCGGTGCGGCCACGTGCAGCTGTGCGCCTTGCACAGCTTGTGGGCGTGTACATATTTCGTGAAAACCTCTGATCAGCTGCGTTTCTGTTGTAAGGAAGACGCCAACCGTCATGTGATCGTAGTTTCATTTTGTGTTCATGTCAGCATGGGCTAGTTGCTCGCAGGTTCGTATTTGGAAAATCAAAACGGATGACACTCACTACAGGTATATTTTTTCTAATCCCCATCCTCAGCAATTGTTGAAAATAACTGCAGTAAGTGCAATATCCCTTCGTCAGGTCCTAAAAATATAGGAATGATTTCATGTTGAATGTTCATCGTTCTAGTGCACACATTCAACACAAGAGGCGTTGCCGGCGGTTTGGTTCGTGGTGCAATCTGTAGGTACAAACGAGAACTATCTTCGCAACCACTATGTTCGTAAGCCGCGGACGTGTCTTGCGACTGTTGCACGTTTCGTAGGACGTAAATTTTCTGGTTTTCCCCGATTCTACTCTCACCCTTCGTGTCTTGTTAGGGTGGTGAGGTCAACATGCTCTCAACGTAGAATGAGACGAAACCAAGTCTCTTGTGGAGGAAAGAAGAAAGATAAACTTTTCTCTGAGATCAGCGATCAGGTATCCCGGGGGGGGGGGGGGGGGGGGAAACAAAAAAAATTTCCCCCCCAATTTTTGATGTGGAAAAAAAAAAGTGTTAAAAAAAGGGAAAATTTTTTT
>Ga0123353_10002458_pt1 | contig 23043 bp, 18 predicted proteins | sample TergutLab28metaG_3_FD_92763 | JGI IMG/M metagenome (GOLD analysis project Ga0123353, IMG submission 92763) | Labiotermes labralis P3 segment gut microbial communities from Petit-Saut dam, French Guiana - Lab288 P3 | ecosystem: Host-associated > Arthropoda: Insects > Digestive system > Gut ... | reverse complement strand
CGCATATCTTCTTCGGCCACGACCACAACAACAACGCCTGCAGGACGGTTACGACGGCAAGAAACAACGGTTCCACTGTCTCCATAGCTTCAAACCCGATTAAGCTTGTCTACACTGGCACCGGCGGCAACACGGCCATATATCTTCCCACCGTTAGTAACTTTCATGGGCGCATAATCACCATCTACGACAATAGCAGCACCGTAAGCGGGCTGACATATCGCGTAGGAAAAAGCACAGCCTTCACAGGCGCTTATACCCTCGACCCGCTGAAAAATAAGTACTCGTGGAGCGGTAACCACGCATATAACAGCGACGATTGGGCGGTATCAACCCCCGCGACATGCACCGCGAACCGGATAGAGAGCCGCAAGTGCCGCAGCCCGATTTGCAACACTTACGAGACCCGTACCATTACTGGCACCTCACTTGGGCACGCATCGGCCAACAGAACTTTACAGGCGGCCACTTGCACCGCCGCTGGCACGAATGAGCAGTACTGTACAAGGTGCAACGTGACACTCGGCACGACGACGGCGCCTGCCCTGGGCCACGACCCGGGATGGGTCCTGGCGGCGCCCGCAACCTGCGTATCAAAAATGCGGTATGATGAGAAGTGCTCCAGGTGCGGCCTTGTCACCGACAGCTTTGAGACGGGGACCATAGATACCAACGCGCACGTTTGGAACGCGGGCTATACGCTGGTAACGCCCGCCACCTGCACCACGAACGGCGTGGAGAACCAAACGTGCTCGCTGTGCCCCGCTGTATTCGATACGCGGCCCATCCTTGCCGACGGGACCTCGCACGTGTGGAACGCGGGCTACACGGTGACGACGCCTGTCACCTGCGCCACGGACGGCGTGGAGAGCAAAACGTGCTCGCTGTGCCCCGCCGTGAACGATACGCGGCCCATCGTTGCCGACGGGACGACCCACGTGTGGAACGCGGGCTATACGTTGGTAACGCCCGCCACCTGCACCACGGACGGCGCGGAGAACAGAACGTGCTCGCTGTGCACCGCCGTATTCGATACGCGGCCCATCCCTGCCGACGGGACCTCGCATGTTTGGAACGCGGGCTACACGGTGACGACGCCCGTCACCTGCACTACGGACGGCGTGGAGAAGCGCACGTGCTCGCTGTGCCCCGCCGTGAACGATACGCGGCCCATCCTTGCCGACGGGACGACCCACGTTTGGAACGCGGGCTATACGTTGGTAACGCCTGCCACCTGCACCACGGACGGCGTGGAGAGCAAAACGTGCTCGCTGTGCACCGCCGTGAACGATACGCGGCCCATTCTTGCTGACGGGACTTCGCACGTTTGGAACGCGGGCTATACGTTGGTAACGCCTGCCACCTGCACCACGGACGGCGCGGAGAACAGAACGTGCTCGCTGTGCACCGCCGTGTTCGATACGAAACCTATCCCTGCCGATGGGACTTCGCACGTTTGGAACGCGGGCTATACGGTGACGACGCCCGTCACCTGCACCACGGACGGCGTGGAGAAGCGCACGTGCTCGCTGTGCACCGCCGTATTCGATACGAAGCCCATCGTTGCCGACGGGACTTCGCATGTTTGGAACGCAGGCTATACGGTGACGACGCCCGTCACCTGTACCACGGACGGCGTGGAGAAGCGCACGTGCTCGCTGTGCACCGCCGTATTCGATACGCGGCCCATCCTTGCCGACGGGACGACCCACGATTCCGGCGCATGGTCGCTCACGATAGCGCCCACGACCACTACGGAAGGTCTGGAGACCCTGGCCTGCACGAGGTGTGGCGCGGTTCTCGATACACGCGTGGTGCCCAAGCTCGATCCGTTGCATACGCCGGGTCCCTGGACACAGACGAAGGCCCCCACATGCATCGAGCAGGGGACGGAGGTCACGTATTGCCAGACTTGCGCGGAACACGAAATTTTGGATACGCGCCCGATTCCCATCAATCCCACGGCGCATGACGGCGGCGCATGGGCAGTGAAAACGGCCCCGTCCTGCACGGCGGCGGGCGTAGAGGCCCTTCGCTGCACAAGATGCAGCGCGGAGCTCAACACGCGCGCGATCGCTGCGCTGGGGCACAACCCGGGCGCGTGGACACGCACGCTTGCGCCCACCTGCGTTGCGCAGGGCTCTGAGGGGCAGAAGTGCACGCGCTGCACCATAGCGGTGAATACCCGCGCAATCGCCATTGACCCCGCGGCGCACAGCTTCGGCAGCTGGGTACGCACGAAGAACCCCACCACCACCGAGACGGGGGAGGATACCCGCACGTGCAGCCGTTGCGGCCACCAGGATAAGCGCACCGTCGACAAGCTGCCCACCGCGAAGGTCAAGTATATCTTCACCACCAAGTGGAAGTCCACGTTCATCAACTGGCTGCTGTTCATTCTGCTCTTCGGCTGGATCTGGATGTGGTTCATCAATCCCAAATAAACGAGTAACGGCGCTCGAATATAAAGCACGGCGGCGTATCCCAACGCTGCCGTGCTTTGTTATATGCAAAAAATGTAGAGACGCACTGCTGTGCGTCTCTTGATAGAACCTTACTCTGTGCCGGAGACACACTGCTGTGCGTCCTTGATAGAGCTCTTACCTGTGCTGCCGAAGACACACTGCTGTGCGTCTCTTGATAGCGCTTTTACCTGTGCCGGAGACACACTGCGGTGCATCTCTTTAGAACGGGCAGGCTATTAGTTTTCCTTGTCCTTCTTGCTCTTCTTGCGCTCCCTGCCGCTTTCGGTCATCTTTTCGGCCCGGGCATCCTCGGCGGCCTTCTTGGCGGCCTCGCGCTCGGCCTCCACCTTCTCCTGGGCGGTGTTGTTGACCCCCACGGCCGTGCGGATGATGCGCAGCTTTGTGCGGTCCGCCCCGGTTTCGATGATGAGGCTGTCCTCCTTCACGGTGACCACGCGCCCCATGATCCCGCCGATGCTGGTGATCTCGTCACCGATGGAGATGTTGTCGCGCATGGCCTGCTCTTCCTTCTGGCGCTTGCGCTGCGGGCGGATCATCGTGAAGTACATCACGCCCACCATCGCCACCAGCATGATGATCATCGTGGTGGGGTTGCTCTTGGAATCCCCGTTTTGGGCCGCGCCGGCAAACATGTTCAACAAACCAAAATTCATTCGCATTGCTCCTCTTCCCAATTTTATAGGTCATTGATTCATTATAGCCCATCGGGCGCGGGAAAGCAAGAGGTTTTTTTTCCGCGCGGCAAATTCGCGAAGTATTTACAGGTTGTTCAAACTTTTGCTTGCCAACCCGCGCGCCAGGTGATATAATGATACAATGCTGCTAAAATGGGGAAGGGTGTATGAAGAAGCTTTCGGCCATCCACTGGGCGCTTCTATCCATACCGGCGATGATGCTTTTCGGCTCGGTTGCCAACGCGCTTATCCATTCATTGCGACTGTATCCGGTTATTGAGCTCTTTGATGAGCATTTCGCCCTCATCTGCGTACCGGTGTGGTTCTCCGGGTTTGACTGGAGCGAAGAGTTCATTATGGGAGTGCGCGGGCAGCACTATATTCTGGCGGCTCTTCTGATGGCCGGGTGGTATTTCCTCTGCTGGGTGTTGGGCTGGTGCGGTAAGCAAAAGCACGGGTGGAGGCAGGTTTTTCTGGGCTGCTTCACCGTGGACGCCCTGATCATCATCGCGCTTGGCGCGGCTTCCCTCTCCCGGGCTGTGCCGTTCAGCCTGTTTTTCTGGGTACCGGTTATCTTCCATGCGATTGGGTTTGTGCTGCTTGGCATAAGCATAAAACAAAAGCAATTAAGCATTAAGAATTGTAAGAAAGGAGCGTTCCCGATGCCTATCAATATCGACGCGCAGCTGCCCGCGCGCAGCGTACTGGAAATGGAGAATATTTTTGTCATGAGCCAGGAACGCGCCATGCGCCAGGATATCCGGCCGCTGCGCATCGTAATCCTGAACCTGATGCCAACCAAAATCGAAACCGAGACCCAGCTGCTGCGCCTGCTGAGCAACACCCCCATCCAGGTGGACGTGGAGCTGCTGCAGACGGCCACACATAAACCGAAGCACACCCCGCAGGAGCACCTGCTGCAATTCTATAAAACGTTTGACGAAATCAGGGACCAGCGCTACGACGGCATGATCGTCACGGGCGCGCCGGTGGAGAACATGGCCTTCGAGGACGTGGACTACTGGCCGGAGCTGTGCGAAATCTTCGAATGGACGAAGAAGCGCGTGTGGTCCGTCTTCCATATCTGCTGGGGGGCGCAGGCGGGGCTGTATTACCACCACGGCGTGCCGAAGGTACCCCTGCCGCGCAAGCTGTTCGGGGTCTATGCCCACCGCCTGGTGGACCCCATCCACCCCCTGGTGCGCGGCATGGACGACGCCTTCTGGGTGCCGCACTCGCGTTACACCGAGGTGCGCCGCCAGGACGTCGAGTCCGTGCCGGCGCTGCGGCTGATCGCCTGTTCCCGGGAGGCCGGCGTGCACCTGGTCAGCGACACGGACTGCCGCAACATTTACGCCACGGGCCACTCGGAGTACGACCGCGAAACTCTGGCGAAGGAATATTTCCGTGACGTACGAAAAGGCATGGACATCCAGATTCCCTGCAACTATTTCCCCGATGACGACCCGAAGCGCACGCCGGCCATGCGTTGGCGCGGCGTGGGGAGCCTGCTGTTTTCCAACTGGCTGAACTATTTCGTCTACCAGCAAACGCCATATGACTTGACGACATTGTGATTGGAGGCATACGCATGAAAATTCTCGTTGCGGGCGCGGGCCACGGCGGGCTGGCGGCCGCGGGTATCCTGGCGAAAAACGGCTGCGACGTCACTGTGCTGGAGCGCGCCCCGGAGGAAAACCTGGGCTATGACTGGACGGACATCTTCAACATGCGCTGCTTCCCCGCGGCGGGCATTCCCGTGCCGGAGAAGGGGACATATCACCGCGTGCCCGATTTCACGTTCCACAACCCCGCCCACACTGTCGACATAACCGCCGTGGTGCCGGAGAAGCGCTCGGAGATGGGCATGGAGCGGCGGGATCTCCTGCGGCACCTGATCAAGTTTGCCCGGGAAAGCGGGGCCAAGCTGGCCTTTGAAACGACCGTCGAAAAGCCCCTGGTAGAGGGCAACCGGGTGGTTGGCCTCAGCGTCTCCTGCGGAGCCGCGGACAAAGACAAAGCAGGCCGGCGGGAAATCGCCGCCGACCTGGTGATTGACGCCGCGGGGATGGAGTCCGCCGTGCGCAGGCAGCTGCCAGAGGATTGGGGCCTGACGAAAAATTTCCGCAGAGACCAGTACTTCACGGTCTACCGCGCGTTTTTCAGCCGCACGGAGGCCACGCCCCTGTTTGATGCCCCCTTCAACGTGTACCTATACCCCATGGGCCGCCGGGCCGTGTCGTGGGTCGCGCGAGAGGAGGGCTACGTGGACCTGCTGTGCGGCACCTTTGGGGATACCACGAAGCAATACGCCGAGGAGGTCCGGGCGTCCCTGCTGGAGCGTCACCCCGAATTCGGGGGCGAGGTGCTGCGGGGCGGGCAGATCGTGAAAATCCCAGTACGTCGGCCCGTGAGCGTCATGGTGGCGGGCGGCTACGCCGCCTTAGGCGACAGCGCGGGCATGACCGTGCCCATCATTGGCTCGGGGATCACCAATTCCATTCGGGCCGGTCGGATGCTTGCCGACACCGTGTTGGCCGCGAAGGACTTCTCGGCAGAATCGCTGTGGCCCTATCAGGTGAAGTATATGCGGAACATCGGCGCGGTGCACGCCTGCCTGGACCCGCTGAAAACCATGCTGCTGACCACGGACGCCAAGGCCGTGGATTTCCTGTTCGAGCGCCGCATCCTGGACGCCGCCGACCTGTCAAAAGCCCGCACCGGGCAGTATGTCAGCTTTACCCTGCCGCAGCTGGCCCAGCGGGGATTGCGCGGCGCGGCGAACATTCCCATCATGCTGAAAGTGGCCGGCAAGCTGGCCGCCAGCCAGAGGCTCAGGCGACACGCCCTGCGCATCCCCGCGCGCTACGACGAAAAAGCCGTACGGGCCTGGGCCAAGACCTACGACGCGATTGGAACCAGGTGAACCGCGGAGCAGCCGCGCTAGATGAGCCCTTTACATATCTCTTCTATCTCTGTTTTCGTCCCGATATCGATCTCCAGCCCGGCGCGCCTGCGGTCGAGAAACTCGATCAGCCGGGCGTGCTTTTCCTTTGTCAGCGCCCAGCGCAGGGCGATCACCGTGGAGGGAACGAGCAATAGTACCGAAGACACGGCCAGGATGCATTTGATGGTCAGCAGCACCGCGGGGCTCTGGGCCTGTGGGATAAAAGTCGTCGCGCCGTCGGCGACGGATTCGATGGGCTTGACGAAACCGGATAACCCCAGCAGCGTCAGCGCAGCCCAGTTGGCCAGCGCCGCCGCGACCTTCCGTATAAACTGCTGTATGCCGGAAAAGCTGCCCTCCGCGCGGGTACCGAAGTGGTATTCGCCCACCTCGGTCACGTCGCCGAACAGGGCGGTGAATCCGATGAGCGAGAAGGATATGAAGCCGCCCAGAATGGCGGCCAGAGCGTAGATGGCGAAGCCGGGGCTGCCCTTGGAGATAAACATGCTGCCCACCGCGCAGGCGATCCACCCCAGGTTGCCCAGCACAATCGCGCGGTTCTTCCCGGCCTTTTCAGCGAATTTCGACGCCAGCGGCACCATCGCCACCTCGGCGATCAGCAGCGCGCCCAGGACGAAGCTCAGCTCGTCCGCGCGGCCCAGGTTGTAGGTCATGTAGTACGCGAAGATCATGGAGATGACGTCCATGGCCACCACGATGCACAGATACATGGCGATGAACTGCCTGAATACACGCAAACGCAGCGTGCCGAACATCTCTCGAAATGTGCCCTTCTTCCCCTCGGAAAACTGTTTGCGCTCGGGCACCTTGAAGAACACCAGCAGCAGCGGCAGGGCGAACAGCAGCCCGAAGATGACGCTCATGACGATGTAGCCGGTGCGCACGTCCCGGTACCTCCGCACGATCTCCCAGGGGAGCATGGCGCAGGCGATGGACGAGATGATCGAGACGATCATGCGGATCTTAGTGATGGAAGTGCGCTCGTCGTAGTCCGTGGAGAGCTCTGCGCTCATGGCCAGGAAGGGTACCGAAACCACGGTGGAGGCCGCGTCCATCAGCAGGTAGGCGAAAATATAGAACAGGACCTTCGCCGTGTTGGTGCCGGAGGACAGCGGGAACCACATCATCACGAAGAACACTGCCACCAGGGGCGCGCCGTATAAGAAGTAGGGCCGGCGGCGCCCGAGCTTCGAGCGCGTGTTGTCGCTGAGGATCCCCATGGCCGGGTCGTTTACGGCGTCCCAGACCTTGCCCAGCAGGAACACGGCCCCCGCCCAGTAGGGGCTGATGCCCACGATGTCCGTAAGGAAGATGCTGTAATAGAAGTTGACGACGTTGAAGAAGCCGCCCTGGAAGATATCGCCTAGGGCGAAAAACCACTTGGTGGAGGTTTTGAGTTTTTCGTTCGTCTGGTAGCCGCTGCTCATGCTGATTCCCCCTGAAGATGCTTTTCTATAAAACTCTTGATCGCCCCGTAATACAGTTCCGTTTGGTATGCCGATTCGCCGTGGCCCGCGCCGGGGAAGGTGAGTTTCTCCTTCTCGCAGGCTGCGGCCTCAAAGATCTTGTCCAGCATCCAGAACGGCACGGCGTCGTCGTCCTCCCCGTGGATGAACAGGGTGGGCGTCTTCGACTTTTTCACCTGCTCCACGCAGGAGGCATCTCTCATCGAGAAGCCCTGCCGCAGACGTACCACGGCGTCCATCAGATGCAGGGCGAACACCGGCAGGTGCAGCAGCTCCTTGGCCTGGTAGGCGTATTCGTCCCAGAAGGAGGTGAAGCCGCAGTCCTCCACGGCGCATACGACGTTCGCCGGCAGGGGCTCGCCCGTGGTCATCATCACCGTTGCGCCGCCCATGGAACCGCCATACAGGATAACTTTCGCGTTTGCGTTTTCGCTGACAATATAATCAATCCAGGCGATCACGTCGAAGCGATCCAGCCAGCCCATGGAAACCCCGGTGCTTTCGCTCCTCCCGTGCCCGCCCAGATAGGGCAGGAGCACGTTGTAGCCCCACTCGTAGAACACCTTCGTGGTGTTGCCGCAGTGGCGCGGGGCGCTGGTGTAGCCGTGGAGGTTGATAAGCCAGACGTCGCTGGGCGTTTCGTTGCGGAACACGTCCGCGTGGATGCGTCCGCGCCCCGTAGGCGAGGCGATGGCGGCTTCCTCCGAGCCTTTCTCGAGGTACCATCGCACGCCCTCCTGCATAATGGGGAACCAGGGCCTGCCGAAGAAGCTTTCGGTCCCGGAGTTCGTATAGATAAACTGGTCCACCGGGCCGCGCTTCACCGCCCCGGTGGCCCCCGCTTTGCCCGCCAGAATGTCCCCGTCCGGCACGGAGTTCATGCCCCGCGCCGCGGCTTTCCGGGTCAGGAACTGGCTGTAGGCGGCGGCGCCCACGGCAAGGCAGGCCGCGCCAGAGAGGGCGGCCAGTCCGGCCGCGTATTTCAATGGCTTGTTTGACATACAATCGCTCCTTTTCATAAACTCCATCACTCCCTAAATTCGTACCATAAAATTGCGCAAAACCCATACATCATAGCTTTTGCTTATTTTCTGGCAAATTTATAGTCGTTATGGAGTATAGCATAAAATGCTTTTCCAGTAATCGCAATGTGTTTTCAACCGTGCTTTCGTTGTCCCGGACAACGCTGAAAAGACTGTGTTCGCGCACTTCCCTGTACGTTTTTTCGACGCCGATGCGGAACAGTTCATCCTGCACCGCGATTTTTTTCTCTGGCTCTTTCAACGACAGAATGCATTCCAAAAATTCCCTGTGATCTTCTCTTTTTCCGTAGTTCTTGCAGGTGACTAGCGCGGGGGCGGTCAGCATGCAGGCGATGCGGTTGTAGTCTGAGATTTTTACTAAAAGTTCAATCGGCACGCTGACATCCGCGATCACCTTGCCCTTTTGGGATAGCTTGATCAACTCGATCAGCGCGAACTCGATGTATTCGTCGTTTTCGCCGCGGCTCGCGCCGGCGGCCTGGAATTCCTCGACGGACCTGCCGAAAAAGGCCTCCCAGTCGGTCGTCTCCTTCTTTTGGGTGGAAAGCGGCTGATGCTCCGGTGTACATATAGCCCGGAACGCCTGAAAATTGTCCTCGTGCCAATTGTCGTTGAACTGGATGAGACCGTGCTTCTCAGCCAGCAGTTTCGACATGGTGGTTTTGCCGGCCAACGCCGTTCCCGCTAGAAAATATACGTTTCGCAGGCTGTGTTTTAGAATGTTTTCCGCGATATTCATGTTGCCTCCACGCAGTTTTCTGTTAGGACATCCTGCTCCCTGGAGCGCATGCGGTTGGCCCGCAGCGTGAGGCCGTCTACGTTTTTGGCGTGAATCGCATGCTTGGCGTCCGGGCAATCGAAGATGTTGTTCTCTATCGTGATGTTTTTGTGGGCAGGTATATCCGGCTGCGGGGCGTCGATGGCGATGTAAATTCCGCTGGTGCAGTCCACGATGCGGTTGTTGCGGATGGTCACGTTTTCCGCCGTCACCCCCTCGTGCCACCAGCCCTCGGCCGCAATGCAGACCGCCGCGCCCCAGGCGCAGTCGATGCGCTCGAAGGCGCAGTTCTCGATCAGGACGCCGCGGGTTTTCACCAGAACACTGCGCGAGCGATGCCCCCTGGAAAGGCAGCCGACGAATTCCAGCCGTGGCATCTGCGTGATGTCCGCGAGAAAATAATCTTTGATATTCCCGGGCAGGTCGCCGTCCAGGACGTATTCGCAGCGCATGTTAGTAAAGTCCGGCCTGCTCTCCAGCACCTGATATGTTCTCACTCGCGTTAGATTTTTGACGCGGGTCAGCTCTACTGTATCTCCGGCGTCAAAATAATCGAGCTTCTGGCTGTGGGTGCCAGTGGGTGCTTTGACCACGGCCGCGCAGGTGTTTTTTTTCGCGTTGACGATGCTGTGGTAGTACGTGTGCACGTTCGTGGCGTCATCGCCATGGCCCTCGAAATGGCAGCCCTCGAAGCGCAGCAGCCCCGCGCAGGAGACAAAATGCGTTGCGTCGGTATTGGTGGACATGGCCTCGCCCAGGGAGGGGACGATCTTTAACCCCTTGAGCAGGATGTTTTTCGACCTATGCCCCACCACACCCATGCCGCAGTGGGAATGGATACAGATGTTTTCCAGCGCCGTGTTCTCGGCCTCGTAAATCAGGATGGAGGGGCGGAAATGGTAGGTGTGTGTCAGGTGCATCAGGTCACCGGAGCCCGTATGCCGCATGCCGAAAAACCGGTATGTCCCATTGCCCAGCTGCCTGATTTTGTCCGCCCCCATACACGCGATGAAGCGGCGCTCCTTTTTATTGTAGATGAGAACTCTCAGGGTGGGCATGCCTTCGCTCAGCAGGGTCTGCCCGCCGAAATCCGCGTCCGTGTAGTCTTTCCCGCAGCCTGTGATCTCACCGCTGGAATAGGCTTTTCGCGCAAGGTCAATATTGAAGTTCTTCAAGGTAACATTCTTGCAGAATTGCAGCGAAAAATTCTCCATGAAGCCGTCGAATACCAGCGTGGCCCCTTGGCCGTCAATGCAGATGTCCTGCGCGCCGTGCAGGTTGATGCCCGAGACATATTCGAAATCATAGTTGAACATCAACGGCTCGGGCTTTCTCGTCAGCTTGCCCGCCATGACGTCCTCCTGCAACCGGCGCGCCCTGGCGTCGTGGAGCTCGTAGGTCTTCGGCTCCAGCACAAGCCGCGTACCCGGATGCCCGCGCAAGTATGCCGCGGCCCGGCGGAATCGCTCCATGTCGTCCCCGCCCGGGAATTCCGATATGCTTTTGACCTGCATATGCGTTTGCTCCTCCTTCAGTTGACAACGCGTGAACCGCGTGATAAAATATGATAAAAATTGTGGAGAGGAAATCGCCATGACGACCATCACGGCCCACGCGGGCGCTTTGAATACCGTGGAAAATACGGAGGATTCCCTGCGCGCCTGCCTGGAATTTATCGGGCGGGGCATCGTCGAGGTCGACCTGCGTTTTTCGCGCGATGGCAAGCCTGTGCTGGCCCACCACGCGCCCGCCGGCGAAGACGCGCTCTCCCTGAAGGAGTGCTTTGCCCTGGCGCAGGGCTACGAGGCGCAGTTCAACCTCGACCTTAAGGAAGCCGGCGGCAACCTTGCGGCGGTGCGGGAACTGATCGGGCGCTACGGTATGACCGGGCGGGCGTTTTTTACCGGCCTTCGATCAGCCAGGCACGTCAGGGCCGCGCGCGGCTGCGGTATCCCTTGGTATCTCAATGTCTATTCGCCCAGGTGGCTGCCCTTCGCTGCGGGCTGGATGGCGCTACGGGCCAGGGCGTTGGGCGCGGTGGGGCTGAACATGCACTACAAATATTGCGGCGAATCGGTGGTGCGGGCCGCGCACAGGGCGGGGTTGCTGGTTTCCGTGTGGACAGTGGATGAGCCGGCGGAGATGGCGCGCCTGCTGCGCCTGGGCGTGGACAATATCACGACACGCAAACCGGACGTGCTGCGGGAACTGATGTGAGTCTGGTGCGCTATGAAGTGACAGCAATCGGCTCGCTCCACCAGCCGCGCTGCGCGTCGCCCACGCTGATTTCGTATTTCCTGCCGGGGACCAATCCGGGAGCTATGACCGTGTGGCTGCGCACACTCGTTTTTTCGCCCATGATCAGCAGGAACCCGATGTCGAGCTCGTTGAGCATCATAACGGAAACAGCGCTTTTCTCCGTGACCGTGAGGCCTTCCACTTTCTTGCCGTCCAGGGTGACGCGCAGATCGTTGCCGGTGACGCTTTCCAGGGTGTCCCAGGTGACGGTGAGCGTCTTGCCGTTGCGGCTGACGGCTGCCTTTACATTGTTGGGCAGGCGGGAATCGCGATGGGTGGGGACTACCTTTTCCGGCTTCCCGGTATAGACCAGCTTCGCGTTGGCGTCGCTGTAGTTCTTTCTGACGGCGGCCATCTCGTTGACCACCTCATTGAGGGTGCGGTTGACGGTCTCGCGCCTTCCCCCGCCCAGCGCGATATCCAGGATGAACTTTAGCCCTTTTCCGGACAGAAGGCGCGCCAGCAGAGGCGTGAATTCTTTCGGCAGGTCTTTGGCGAGGAGCGAGACGAGAGTGTCGAAGATCTGGTCGGCGACCGCGCCGCTGTCCAGGGTCTTCAGCGCGTCCTGGTAGAAGGCGTTTTTGCGTGGGTCATGACCCTGGTCCCTGCCGAATATATAGACAATCGTGGAGTTGACGAAGTCCTCGAAGGTGCCGGGCTTTTTAGGGTCGCCGAAGCCGTAGGTTTTGATGAACGCGGTGCAGGGCAAATCGGACACCGGGAAGGAAAACAGCGCGTCAATAGCGATATCAATCGCCGTGTTGATTTTGCCTATGCCATAGTCCGCGATGGCGGCGGTGAGCCTGCCCAGACCGGGGTCGGCAAACTGCTTGGCCAGCATGCCCTTGACCGCCGACGCCGCGAAATCGGCGATAAAGCCATCCGCCGTGCCGTAGCTGTTGCGGAACGAGGAGCGCGTGTAGGGTTTGGGATATGTTACGCCGTGCGAGGTCACGGGCAGCGCCGCGTCCACGGCGTGGGTGCTGACAGCGGCGGTGATTCGTTTGCCCTCGGCGGTGAAAACGACCTGGCGGTAGGTGTTGGGGAAGTAAGAAATCGAAGAAGTGCAGATGTCGTAGATCTTCTCGCCGTTGTCCGAAAGGGCCTCGCCGATTTCTCCCACATGCGTGTGGCCCGTGAAGATGTAGTGCATCCCCGCGTCGGCCAGGGCGCCGCGCACCTTGCGGTAGTCCTCTATCACAAAATCCTGGAACAGGCTGCCCTCGTAGCCGATGTGCTCGGTCACGTTGTGGTGCATCATGCCGATGACCGTTTTGCCCGCGGCCCTGGCGCTTTCGATCTCCGATGTAACCCAGTCGAGGTGGTCTGGGGACATCCTGCCGCCCGTTTTTTTCTCGTAGGCGTCATCGGTGTAGTCGGGCGTGTATTTGCAGTCGTCTATGGCGATCAGGCGGTAGTGCCTGCCCAGGTCCGCCGCGTATGTAAGAGCGCCGCCTTCCTTGCCCTTGGGCGGCTGGTAGAAGCTGGCGTTCGGCAGGTCGTAGCCGAAGTCATTGTATATCTCGCGGAAGTCCTGCGGTGTGGTAGCGCGCGCCTGCCTGGATTTGCCGTCGGCGTAGGTGCGTGTGGCCGTGTTATTGATATCGTGGTTGCCGTTAATCACCGCCACCTGCACGCCGGTTTTCCTCTCGAACTCCTTCAGGTATTTCGCCAGCAGCGCGTGGCCGTCGTACTCCCCGTCGCGGGTCAGGTCGCCGGGGACGAGCAGGAACTGGATGCCCTTTTGCTTGGCGTCCCGCTCCAGCGCCGCGAGGGCCGATTTCAGCAGGCCCTCTGTCAATTTGCCGGGCTTGTGGCTGTTTTCCAGCTGATAGGCCGCGCAGTTGCCTCCTGTCATGGCTTCGGGATAGAGATGGAGGTCCGTGATCACGGCGATTTTAAGCGTCTTCGCGGATGGTTCCGCCGCAAAGGCGGATGGCGCCGGCAGCAGCGCAAATACCAAAAAAAATACCGCCGCGCATTTGATGAATCGTTTCCCCATGGTACCCTCCCATAGAAAATAAATTTCAATTGAAAGGATACACCATTTTCAGCGATCTGTCAAGTTTCATCTGATGATAGGCTTGACCTCACCGGCTGTTTGTGATAAAATCATAAATGAAAAAAGAACTGCGAAGCGGTAAAGACATAGAAATGGAGATCGTCATGCGGAAATGTTTCGCGCTGGTCCTGAGCGTCACCCTGCTGCTGGGCTTTTTGGGTATCGGCGTCCAGGCGGCGCCCGCCGATTCCGGACTAAAATTCAAGCCGGACGGCGCCTTCAAAATCATCCAGGTGGCCGACCTGCAGGAATTCATGTTCAGCAGCAAGATCACCCGGGATTTCCTCTATGACCTGGCGCAGCGGGAGCGGCCCGACCTCTTCGTGCTCACGGGCGACAACATCCACTGCCGCGCGGCGGATAACTTGCCCCGCCGCATCGGCCGCGCTTTGATCAAATCCAGTATCGACGGATTCATGGATATCTTCGACAAAATCTACGACGAGTTCGGAACCCGCGTCACCATGGTATATGGCAACCACGACAACGAGGCCGCAAAGGCCATCACCAAGGCACGGCAATTTGAGATGTACGCCGCGCACAGGAGCTTTGTGGGCCATTACGCCGCCGAAGCCGACGATGGCACGGGCGACGAGCAGGGGCAGCATTACGGCACGCACAACCTGCTCATCCGCGATAGGGCGGGCCAAGCGCCGGTGTTCGGCCTGTGGATGTTCGACTCCGGCAGCTATGACCCCCGGGGCGGCTGTAGCTGCGTGCAGAAGCCGCAGATTGACTGGTTCAAAGCCGCCAACGCGGCCACGGGGAACCTGCCCTCCCTGGCCTTCCAGCACCTGCCCGTGGCGGATGTCTACGATTTTTTCACCCCGGCGCAGGAGGGGGATCCCGACTCGGTGACCGCGGATTTTGTTGACGGGCAGGGCAATCCCTATACGAAGACGATCTCCAAAATACTGCCGCCCGGCATCAAAGGCGAACTGACCTGGGCGCCCGGCGGCGGGTATTTCAACGAGGGGCAGCTGGCCGCCCTGGACGAGGCGGGCAATGTCCTGGCCATGTTCTGGGGGCACAACCACAACTGCACCTATGAAATACAGCGGCCCGGCAAAACCGACCTGGTGAACTCCCCCTGTACGGGCTTTGGCTCCTACGGCGACGCCCGCAGGAGAGGCGCGCGAATCATCGTCCTGGACGAAAGCGATCTGAGCACATACGAAACTTACATCGTGCGCTACCAGGGCTTCTATGGCGACGGCTGGCTGCGGCGCAAGCGTGTGGAGCTGTTCAGCAAGATGAACAGCTGGGCCAACATCTTCGATGTGATTTTCTTCCGGCCCCTGCTGTGGCTGAAGGGGCTATTTGAAAAATAATACAATACATGAACGGAGAATTGTCATGCGTAAATTTTTCGCGCTCATCCTGAGTATGTCCCTGCTGCTGGGCTGCTTAAGCCTGAGTGTGCAGGCAGCGCCCGCCGATGCGTCCGAGCCCTTCCGGGTGGTGAGCACCTTTTTCAACGCCTCCGACGCAGGCGTTGCGCAGGGCTTCCACTGGTACACCGCGCAAAAATGCGCCAGTGAGGTCGTCATCGGCGGCAGGACCTACATCGGCACAAGCAAAAAATTCCAGGGGAACTACGCCCACAGCGTGGTGGCGAAGGATCTCGCCCCCGGCACGGCGTACACCTACCAGATCGGCGATTTCACGGGCGCGTTCCGGACCGACCCCGGCCGGGGCGTACCTGTCAGCTTTATCGTCAACGGCGACGTGCAGCCCAGCGGCGCGGGCTTCGCCTATAGCGCGGCCACAGTCAATGCCGCGTGGGGGAAGTTTCCCGGCAGCGATTTCCAGGTGACCCTGGGCGACTTCACCAACAATTGCGACAACGCGGAATGGGACGGGTATTTCGAGGCGTTCCAGAGCATTAACGCGAAGGGAACCCTGGTGCCCATTGCCGGCAACCACGACGGCGACGGCAAGCTGAACTGGTTCCGCAGCATGTTCACACTGAAAGAGCAGCGCAATTTTATGAACGTCTCGGGGGTGTATTACTCCTTCGACTATGGCGACGCGCATATCGCGGTGCTCAACAGCAACGACGTATACTCCATGAGCATGCCGCAGCGCCACTGGCTCATCAACGACATGAAGCAGTCCGGCGCCAAATGGAAGATCGTCTTCCTGCACCGCGCTTTCTATTCGGCGGGGGCCGGGGCCCGCAAGTTCGAGACCATGCTGCTGCGCCGGGCGCTGCTGCCCATCATCGACGACCTGGGCATTGACCTGGTGATGTACGGCCACGACCACCAATACTACCGCAGTCAGCCCGTGAAGGGCGACAAGTACGCGGGGGCGGCGTCGCAGAGCGGCACGACAAACAATATGTCCTATGTGGACCCCAAGGGCACGATATACATCCTGCCCGGCGCGGCCTGCGATAAACGCTACGGGCTCAACCCGCTGCGGCTGCCCTGCGTGAGCCAGTGCGCGGCGGTGCACGAGGAGCCCGGCAAGCCCATGTTCAGCCACATCGAAATCAACGGCGGCACGCTGACTTTCGAGGCCTATACCTACGATCCGGCGGCGGGCACAAGCGAGCTCTTTGACTCGGTCATCCTACAAAAGACCTCGTTTAGCCAGCCGGACCCCAAATACAGGCCCCTGCGTACCGATTACATTACCACGCTGCCGAAATACTTCTGGAATCTTTTTAAGGAGCTGTTCGGCGCGTTTGTGTACGATTACGTCAAAACCGGGTTGCTGAAAGAGCTGTTCTGAGGCTGCTCCGTTTTCAGCTGTTTCACGCCCACATCGCCGCGCACAGCGTCGTACAGCCTGTAACCGCCGCTGAGGTTGTAGACGTCAAAGCCGTTTTGCGCCAATATCCGGGCGGCGATATAGCTGCGCATGCCGCTGTGGCAGTGGGCGTACACCGGCCTGGAGGGGTCCAGCTCCCCCATGCGTTCCCGCAGGGAATCCACGGGAATATTAGTAAAGCCGGCTATGCGCCCCCGGGCGGCCTCGTAGGGCGTGCGCACGTCCAGCAGGGTGACGCTGCCGTCCCGGGGCAGGGCGTCAATCTCGTGCCAATGGAAGTTTTTTACCTTGCCGGTCAGCACATTTTCGATCGCGAAGCCCGCCATGTTCACCGGGTCCTTCGCGGAGGAGTAGGGCGGCGCGTAGCACAGCTCCAGTTTTGTCAGGTCATAGGCCGTCATGCCCGCCCGTATGGCCACCGCGAGGACGTCGCAGCGCTTGTCCACGCCGTCGAAGCCCACGATCTGAGCCCCCAGGAGTTTGCCGCTGTCCTTCTCGAACATCACTTTCATGGACATGGGCTTTGCGCCCGGGTAATAGCCCGCGTGCCCCGGCAGCCAGAGAAATATCTTGTCATAGGCCAGCCCCAGGCGGCTGGCTGTTTTTTCGTTGACGCCGGTAGACGCCACGGTCATGTCGAACACTTTTATGATCGCCGAGCCCTGCGTGCCTGTATATTCGGAATCCAGTCCGCAGATATGGTCGGCCACAACGCGGGCCTGCTTGTTCGCGGGGCCCGCCAGGGGAACCATCGCGGCTTTGTTCATGGCAAATTCTCCACTTCGTTGACAGTCTCATACGGCCAATCGATGATGCCGCCGAAATCGTATACGTTTGTGTATCCCATCGCCACCAGCTCCTTCGCGGCGATTTCGCTTCTGCGCCCGCTGCGGCAGTAGACCAGGATCAAAGCGTCCTTGTCCGGCAGTTCCGCCGCCGCCCTGCGCCCGATTTCATACGCCGGGATCAGGAGGGCGCCTTCGATGTGGCTTGCAGCGTATTCCTCCTCCGTGCGTACGTCGAGCAGGATGTATGCCTCTTCCGCCCGCATCATGCGATACGCCTCTTGCGCCGATATCTTGTGATAGGCAGCCTTTGGCTTGCCGCAGGCCGACAAGCCAATCACGCTGAACAGCAGTATGGCAATGATTTTTTTCTTCATCCCCCGGTTACCCCATACGGCCAATCAAGTATGCCGCCAAAATGGTAGACGCTCGCGTATCCCATGACGGCGAGCAGGTCGGCCGCCCGGGCGGCCCGTGCGCCGCTGTAGCAATAAATATAGATGGGAACCTGCTTGTCCGGCAGTTCGGTGGGCGCGCGTCTTTTCAGTTCATCCACCGGGATCAGCATTGCGCCGCCGATCCGCGTTTCTCCGTATTCGGGCACCGTGCGGACGTCCAGCAGGATATGCGCGGATTCGCTCATCCTGCGATGCGCCTCCTGCGGGGTGATTCTCATGCGGGTTTTGTGAATATGCTCATAGCTGCCTCCCCATATGTTTTTAATTCAATGGTAGTATACCCGGGCAGGTGGAAAAATTCTGTAACCAAATCACACAGCGGCAGTTTGCCGGAGGCACAAAGGGCCTCGCAAGCCCTGAAAGATGAGGATTTCGCTCCGTATACAGACAACAAGTGAAAATACAATGAATTTAGCTCTTGACAAACGCCAAGGGATTGGGTATAATATCTTTCGCTAGGCTGAAACAGAAAGCAATCCTGCTTCCCGATAAAGATTAGCGTTGCCAATCTAGGGGTATAGCTCAGTTGGTAGAGCAGCGGTCTCCAAAACCGCGTGCCGAGGGTTCAAGTCCTTCTGCCCCTGCCAAAGACAGACCTCACCTTTGAGACAATGGTGAGGTCTTCTCAAATCCGCTATGTCATTGATATAGCGGGTTTTGTATTTGTCTGAGCCGATTTGCCCAACGATGAATCCAAGTGAATCACAGAAAATCCTCCAGCCGGAGCGCGGCAAGCTCCTGACAGTGCACCCGCGCTCCGAGAATCGTGTGATCGTGCACCGCCTTTAGTGCGCTATTACACGGCAAGAGAAAGGCCAGCGAGAAAGATTGTCTGAGCCAAATCATTGTGTTACTCTATTTATAGATATCGTAAGCAGGGTGCTCTTTCATAAAGCCACCAGCTTTATGTGGCCCCGTAAATGGAAGGAGATGGTATGAAAAAAGATAAAAGCACAAAAAAGCAAACCCCTAAGAAGAAGCTGTTCTATCAGCAATGGTGGGTTTGGGCGGTTGCCGCTGTATTGGCACTCGCGGTTGTATTCGCGTTTCAGGCAAGCAACAGGGGGCAGTTTATGGGCTATGTTGAACGCGGTGATCATGTCAGAGCGAACGAGTATTATAATAAAAACATTGCCGGCAGCGTGGAAAAGGAGAGTAAAACAAGAGTTGAGCTGGACAATTACATCAGCGCCCTGGTTGAAAAATATAATGACGGTGATCTGGATTATATGACAGTGAAATCCAGGCTGGATACCATAGCGAAACTTGACGTTACTTCCAGCAGCTTGCAGGACGGGTATGACAACCTTGAGACGCTGAAGAACTCTAAAAGCGCATTCGAGAACGCGAAAGAAAAGGCTGAGCAGAATGACCTCGCCGGGGCAATCGCTGATTATGGCAAGGTTGTTTCAATGGATCGTAACTATGATACGGCAAAAGATGAGAGAGCAAAACTAGCTGCCGTCTACAAAGAGGCGGTTTTGAATGACGCCGAAAGCCTTGCGGACGAGAAAAAATGGGATGAAGCAATTGCGACATTGGGGAAGGCAAAAAATCTCATGAAAGATGATGCAGATATACAAGACAGAATTGATGAGTACAAAAGCAACAAGCCGATGCTTCTATATGATATGGCGTATCAGCAAGGAGGCAAGGCCGACGGAGCCTTTAAGAAAGATTCTCCGACCGGTATGTCCGGTACAAAATATGAAAAATCCTATACTTTGATGGGCTGGCTCAGTTTGAAATTTTATACGAGCGATTATGGGCCCTACAAGACCAGCAACTATAGGATTTTTAAGAACGACGGATTTAAAAGTTTCAAAGGTACTATAGATATATATTCACGAACACAGAAAACAAACAAAGACCCCTTTGTCCTTAAGGTGTATGGCGATGGCAATGAAATATACAGCAAAACCACAAACAATTCTGATGATCCGGAAGACTTTGATATTGATATCTCAGCCTATAAGGAAATCGGCATCGAATTTTACGGCTTGTCCAACGCCCAATATACGACCGATGTTGGCCGCATGACGATTATTTTAGGCAACGCAAGGTTTGAAAAATAGGCAATGATTGCCGTTCAATTTGCTGTAAGTTAAGCTACCGTTGCATTTAATAGGTATTCCTGTTACCGGGATTCCAGTGCTTTTCCCCACCAAACCACAAGCATGTTCAAATTACAACACCCTCCCATGGTCCCGATAAGGCCTTGCCACCCCTGTCCCATCGCGTGAAAAGCCTTGACAAAAAAGGCGTGCAATTATTTGCCTTCTGTTATTTAATGTCTCTGCCAAGCGGCGGAAAGGAGGCTAATATGCTTGACACAACGTAAAACAACGCTACAATAAACCATGAACACAATTCGGTAACATAGGGCATGAAAAAGTCATCCGTATAAATTTGCAACCCTATGCGAATTGTGTTCAACGGATGGCTTTTTCATGTAAACCTAAATGGGAGGATGTCTCTATGAAAAGTGAAGATGACGATATTTTGAGTGACATTACGCTCCTCAATATGGACCAAGTGCTGAAGCTCTTGAAGGTAAGTCAAACGATTTATTATGATTTGGTCAATTCAGGCGAATTACCAAGGGTTCTGCTGAGGGGACGGAAGCTGATAAGGGTCAAAACGCTGAGAAAATATCTTGACAGCGTGGAAACAGGGAAGAAGGTGGCACATGGCGGCTGGCTCCGATAAAAAGAGCCGCCGCTCCAAGGGCGAAGGCTCATTTACCCGGCACACAGACGGGCGCTGGATGGGCCGCTATTGGGCTGATTTGAACGATGGCACAAAAAAGCGGCAATATGTTATGGGAAAAGACCGCGATGGCAAAGACCATGATGAGGTGCTGAAAAGATTTCGAGCAGAACAGGCAATGGCGGATAAAGGTATCCCTGCGCTCAGTGACGCATACACTACGGGCGATTACCTTGAGTACTGGCTCAATTTCATCGATCCCATGCAGGTACGGGCCACGACGCTCCAAACACATACTTGCGTTGTAAAAAAACATCTTCTTCCAAGGCTGGGCCACATTCCGCTGGCACAGCTAAAGCCGGATCATATCAGGATGATGCTGGTTCAAATGCAAAATAACGGTTGTGGCCGCAGAAGCATGCAAATGGCGAGAAATACGTTGTCAGCCGCATTACGAGATGCACAAAAATCGGGTTACGTACACCGGAATGTAGCTCGGTTAGTTGACTCGCCAAAATATACCCCGTTGGAACGCAAGCATTGGACCAAAGAACAGGTTCTGCAATTCCTCAAGGTTGCGAAAGCGCACCGATACTACGTTTTATTTTTGTTATTATTTTATTATGGTCTCAGACGCGGAGAAGTTTTGGGATTACGCTGGCAGGACATTGATTTCGAGAAAAACATCATTAGAATCCGGCAAGCATTGTCGCTAGTGAATTATAAGGCGACCATCGGGCCGCTTAAAACGAACGCCAGCAGGCGCGATCTGCCTATGTTGCCATTTATAAGGGAAGCCCTCATCGCCCATTTTGAAGCGTCAGAGAAATACGATGACGACTTGGTGTTCCATACGTCCACAGGAAATCCGGTCTATCCAAATATAGTCGCTAAAATATTTAGAAAACTAGCAGTCAGAGCTGGACTGCCGCCGATCTCGTTGCATGAGGCGCGCCACACAACGGCAACTCTGCTTGCGGAATCATGGTCTTCGCCGAAAGAAGCACAGGCCATTTTAGGGCACTCGTCCATTACAACAACGCTGCAAATCTACACGCATACGAACTACGATAAGAAAGAGCAGGCCCTTGCGGCGCTGGCAAACAACTTCATGTAATTACATGGGTTTACACGAATAGGGTGCAGATAGGGTGCGAAAATTGAGAAAAAGCGAGCCAAAGAGCTCGTTTTTATCTGTTAAATTTGAATCTTAACATGCAAATGGGGCTAGTCAGCTGAGCTAACACCCCGACCATTTTTCCATACTATCAAACATTCGCTTTCGTGTAAAGTAGCCGGTTCCACCCCTGTTATTTTCAGCAAAACACAAGCACTTTTATAAAATAACAAGTCAAGTGACTTCGTCAAATAATTACATGTTTTTACGCGGATAGGGTGCAGATAGGGTGCAAAACCCTGATGTATGCAAGCACGCCAAAGAACGCGGACAGCTTTTTTCCGTCAATCTGAGTTGGCCTCCAAGTTTATTTCCCCCGTTTTTTGTTTTGGTTGAGACTCAATTACGATGCCATTGTAACCCACATGCTTTATACAGCGGAATCCAGTGCGCTTCGTAAAAGTCATAGCCCATGCCATCAATACCAAAAATGTAGCCGTAATCCTCCTGCTCGTAAATCCTAAAGCCGCAATCGGCCATCTTTTGCAGGTTCTCTTCTTGTTCTATCCACCAGCGGTCTGCTGAATCGCCAAAACTCCACATCGTGCCCCACATAGGCAAAAATGAATCGTATTCATCATTGTCTTTTCTGGGCGGTGTAACCTCAACAATTTCATCGCCGGCTTCAAACAGCTTTACAACTATATTTTGTGGTACGCTGTCAAAACTCATTACCCAGTCCTCTGTTGCGCTTTTAATTGTCTTTTCCATGCTGTTATCTTTCCTTGTTAAACGGTTGCTAAATATGAGGTGCGGCCAAACTCAAAAATAAAGACAAAAACATTCGCGCGTTCTCTGTGTGCTTGCATACGTCAGGCTTCCGGAGGATCAGAGCGCAATCTCCGTCCCATCCCGGAACTTGACCCGCATCGTCCTGTCCACGAAAACCGTGATATGCTCAACCAGCACGTTCCAGCTATGCTCATCGAACTTTTCCAACAGCCCTTCCCAGCCATTCAATATCGCTATAAACCGCTGGACCTGCGTCTGCTTGGCAAGCCGCTCCCGCTTTTCGCTTTCTAGGGCCTCCAAGCGGCCACGTGCCGCTTCAAAACGCGAAACAAGCTCGTTATACCGTTTTACATATTCCGCTTGATCCTGCGCGTTCTGTGCGTTTTCGGCGATGATGCCCTCCATCAGCTTCGCGACGATTTCGCATTCCTGCTTCAAGCCAGCAACCTCGCTGTCTATGAAAGAAGTGTCAGTCAATTCAGCGCAGAGGGCTTTAAACGCTTGTATATAATAGGGCACTGACAAACCCCTGCATCCCGAAGGAAGCAGGGGTTTGTTGGAATAATATTCAACGATTATACAGGCCACAGACGGAACAAACGTAGGCAACATGTCAAAGAGCCCGACTT
>Ga0123353_10002457_pt1 | contig 23049 bp, 24 predicted proteins | sample TergutLab28metaG_3_FD_92763 | JGI IMG/M metagenome (GOLD analysis project Ga0123353, IMG submission 92763) | Labiotermes labralis P3 segment gut microbial communities from Petit-Saut dam, French Guiana - Lab288 P3 | ecosystem: Host-associated > Arthropoda: Insects > Digestive system > Gut ... | reverse complement strand
CGATGATGCGCGCCGTCCCGCAGATACATATGTTTGTGGTCGGGATACCGCTGAAGATGCTGGTCGGGATCATGATCTTCACAGTCACGCTTCCCGTGTTCGCGGGTTTCAGCAGCAGGATATTCGATGAAATGTTTCTGGGGATGGAAAAGATGTTCGCAATGCTTCTGGAGATACCGTAAATGAGCCAGGGCGGAGAAAAAACAGAAAAAGCAACGCCTAAAAAGCGAAGGGACGCCAGAAAAAAAGGCCAGGTGCTTCATAGCGTCGAGGTAAACACGACATTCTGCCTCCTTGTGATGTTCGGGCTACTGTTCATTATCTGGCCGTGGTTCGTCGATCAGCTAACAGTGATATTCCGCGAGCATATGGGGGTCCAGTCCGTGTTGGCGGCAAGCAACGGGTTGACGCCGAACGAGCTGATGGGGATACTGTCCCGGGTCATGATGGATCTTCTCACGGCGCTGCTCCCGATCGTCGGAACCGCGCTGATCGCGGGCCTCGCGATAAACCTTATACAGGTCGGATTTCTGTTTACCACGAAACCGCTTGAAGTCAAGCTTAATAAGATAAGCCCTATCAGCGGGTTCAAGCGGATGTTTTCGGTGAAAACGCTCGTTGATATGATGAAGTCGATCCTGAAGATACTCATTTTAGGATATATCGCATATAATGAGTATGTAAGGCTGATGGAGGAGTTTCCCGCGTATATCGGGCGCGACGTCCGCGCCGCGTTTATCCAGATCATGAGGACGGCGTTCCTCACGGCCTTGAAAATGGGCCTGGCGATGGTTTTCATCTCAATAGCGGACTACCTGTTCCAATGGTGGAAATACGAAAAAGACCTCAAGATGACAAAGCAGGAAGTCAAAGACGAATACAAGATGATGGAAGGCGATCCGCAGATCAAGGGCAAGATAAGGGCGAAACAGCGGCAGATGAGCGCGATGCGCATGATGAGCCGGGTCCCGGAAGCCGACGTCGTGATCACGAACCCGACCCACTACGCGGTTGCGCTGAAATACGACGACAAGGTGAGCGGCGCGCCGCTGGTCGTTGCCAAAGGGCAGGATCATCTGGCAAGGAAAATCAAGGAGCTCGCAATTGAAGCAGGAGTCCAGATCGTAGAAAACCCGCCGCTGGCGCAGTCGCTGTACTCGCTCTGCGAGGTCGACGGAGAGATCCCCGCGGAGTTCTACCAGGCGGTAGCCGACATTCTGGTCTTCGTATATAAACAAAAAGGGAAACTCAGATAATGAAAGCGTCGGATATATCTTTAGCAATCTTAATACTTGCCGTTCTGGTCGTGATAATATTCCCGCCCACTACGTTTTTGATGGACTTTCTGCTCATCATCAACATATCCGTATGCATAATCATTCTACTTTTCTCGCTGTATGTCAAAGACCCTGTGGACTTCTCGGTGTTCCCGACTATACTGTTGTTTATTACGGTTTTCCGCCTCGCGCTGAACCTTGCGTCGACAAGGCTCATCCTCGGCAACGAGGGCAACGCGGGCCAGATAATCAAAGCCTTCGGCGAAGTGGTCATCGGCGGCAACCTCGCGGTCGGCATCGTCGCGTTTCTGATAATACTCATAGTACAGTTCATGGTCATAACGAAGGGCGCGGAGCGCGTGGCCGAGGTCTGCGCCAGATTCACGCTCGACGCGATGCCGGGAAAGCAAATGGCTATCGACGCGGACCTGAACAGCGGGCTGATCGACGAGGATACCGCCCGCCAGAGGCGCGAAAAGATACAGCACGAAGCCGACTTCCACGGCGCCATGGACGGCGCCAGCAAGTTCATCAAGGGAGACGCGATCGCCGGGCTCCTGGTAACGTTCGTAAACATCATCGGCGGGATAATCATTGGAATGCTGACGATGGACCAGGAGATAGGCGAGATTTTGGAAATATTTACCATCGCAACGATAGGCGACGGGCTCATAACGCAGATCCCCGCGCTGCTGGTCTCGTTCGCGTCCGGTATAATCATAACCCGCTCGGGGCGCGACGCCACTTTCGGCAGCGAGATGTCGCGCCAGATACTCGCGCAGCCCCACGCGCTCATCATGGCAGGCGTGCTGATCGTGATAATAAGCCTTGTCCCGGGGCTGCCCACCGCCCCGATGTGGCTGGTGGCGTCGATCCTGATGATAATCGGATACGTCGTCAACTCGCGCCAGAAGAAGATGGCGGTCGTCGACGTCCATGAGGAGGAAGAGGTCGCCGCGGAGGAAAAACGCAAGCCCGAAAGCGTCACCGCGCTGCTGCAGGTCGACCCGATAGAGCTGGAGTTCGGTTACGGCATAGTCCCGATGGTAGACGTGACCCAGGGCGGGGACCTGCTCGACCGAGTCGTCATGATAAGGCGCCAGTGCGCTTTGGACATGGGCGTCATCGTGCCGGCGATAAGGCTTCGCGACAACATCCAGCTGGGCACGAACGCGTATTCGATAAAGATTAAAGGCGTGGAGATCGCCAAGGGCGAGGTCATGGCGGACCACCTGCTCGCGCTGAGTTCCGGCGACGTAGAAGACGAGATATACGGCATACCGACCGTGGAGCCGACGTTCGGCCTGCCCGCGCTGTGGATACCTAAGAGCGACCGCGAAGAAGCGGAAATACTGGGTTATTCGACCGTCGACCCGCCTTCTGTCATCGCGACTCACCTGACGGAAATAATCAAGCGGTACGGGCACGAGCTGTTAAACCGCCAGCAGGTCCAGACGCTTGTGGATAATTTGAAAAAGACGCAGCCTGCCCTTGTCGACGAGGTCGTGCCGAAGATGTTTTCACTCGGCGAGATACAAAAAATCCTCGCGAACCTCCTGTCGGAAAACGTGCCTATCCGCGACATGGCCACTATCGTCGAAGCGCTCGGCGACTACGGAAACCTCACGCGCGATACCGACCTACTGACGGAGTATGTCAGGCAGGCGCTGCGCAGATCGATATCGAAACGGTTCATCCCCGACGACGTGGCATACGCCATAACGCTCGACCCGTCGCTCGAGCAGCTCATAATCGACAGCACAAAACAGTCCGAGCACGGCGCTTATCTGGCGATCGAACCCGTGCAGGTCCATTCTATATTTGACAAATTACGCTCAATAATAGAGAATATGAAGAACAAGGGAAGAACCCCGATAATTCTCACTTCTCCGCTTGTAAGGAGACAGTTTAGAAAAATAACTGAACAAATTTCACCGGAACTTGCGGTTTTGTCGTATAATGAGGTCGAAAGCAATGTCGAAGTGTTCGCGGAAGGGGTAGTAAAGCTCTAATGTTAGTTAAAAGATATCATGCCAATGACATGCAGCAGGCTATGGACACCGTGATAAGGGAACTTGGCTCCGACGCGGTGATACTCAACAGCCGCAAAGTCAGAAAAAAGGGGCTCAAGAACATATTCAGCAAACCGGTCATGGAGGTCATGGTGGCTTATGACCCCGCTAACATTCCAGCCGTAAAGAAACTCAACGCCTCCTCCGGGGGCGCGCCCGGCGCGGATAGAGCGCAGAAGGAACAAAAGAGCAAACCCGCCGCGGTGAGCCAGGAGCAGCTCGAAAGGCTCGACCAGCGCATCGATTCGATCGACTCGATGCTTGCGGATTTCATTGAAAAATTCTCGTTCGTAAAGCGCGAGGTCACTTACGATTACCCCGAAGAAGTACAGCATCTGCTCGTCCAGATGATTGAGAACCAAGTGCGGGAGGAGCTGGCGCATTCGCTCGCGAAGCAGGCGGAACAAATGCTGCGGAAACAGCCTGAGACAAGCGCCGCCGAGATAATGGAGCATCTGGTGCTCGAGCAGCTGGGCAGGCCGGAGCCGATCCTGCATAAAAAATTCACGCAGAAAGTCATTTTGGTGCTGGGGCCGACCGGCGTCGGCAAAACGACGACGATAGTAAAACTCGCGGCGGATTTTTCTGTCAAACAGAAGAAAAAAGTCGGGATAATCAACACCGATACATTCAGGATCGGAGCGCAGGAGCAGCTCCAGACGTACGCGGACATACTTGGAATACCTCTGCAGGTAGTCTACTGGGCAAACGAACTGGAACAGGCGCTCGAGAGCATGTCGGACAGGGATATCATCTTTGTCGACACGGCCGGGAAGCGTCCGGGCGACGAGCAGAACAAAGAAGACCTGCTGGAGATCGTGCGAATCCTGAGACCCGAGGACACGCTGCTGTGCCTTGCGGCGACGACCGGCTTCGCGTCGATGAAGGAAATGGTGGACACTTACGGGTTCGTGGACGACTACAGGCTCATGATAACGAAGATCGACGAAACGAAATACCGCGGGCCGCTGCTCAATATAAGCTGGTACGCGCAAAAGCCGATGGCTTACGTCACCACGGGGCAGAACGTGCCGGACGACATCGAAGTGGTCAACGTTGAGTCGATCGCAAGGCAGGTCGTAAGAGGACAGTAGAATCAACATTTCAAGGATGAAAAGAGAACACTTATGGTGGATCAAGCGCAGAACTTAAGAGAGCTTGTCGGGAAAAAACAGGATATCAGGGTCATTTCTGTTGCAAGCGGCAAAGGCGGGGTCGGAAAATCGAGCATCTCCGTCAACCTTGCCATATCCCTGAGCAGGCTTGGCGCGCGCATACTTGTCTTGGACGCTGATTTCGGCCTTGCAAACGTAGACGTCATGCTCGGAGTGACGTCCAGATACGACGTCAGTTATTATCTGAGGGGTGAAAAAACGCTCCATGATATCACCCAGCTCGGGCATGAGGGCGTGCGCTTCATATCGGGAGGGTCCGGCGTCAACGATCTGCTTAATATGGACGAGGACCAACTGGCGGGGCTGCTCTCAGGGCTGGTCCACATGGAAGCCCCGATCGACATCATCATCATAGATACCGGCGCCGGGATAAACGAGCATATACTCCAACTGGTGCTCGCGTCCTCCGAAACGATAATCGTTACGACTCCCGAGCCCACGGCGATATTGGACGCGTACGCGCTTGTAAAAACGATAGTGAAGCGCAACTCCTCGCACCTCCTTCATGTACTCATAAACAAGTGCGAAGGGAAAAAGGAGGCGCAGCGCGTTCAGGAGGGTTTCGTCGAAGTCGTCGGCAGGCACCTGGGTAAAAACATCAACCCGCTCGGGCTTATTATGTACAACCACGACGTTCCGATGTCGATAAAGAGGCAGGTCCCGATATCGGTGAGCGACCCGGGATGCCTGACGTCGAGGGAGATCGACATTATCGCCCGGGCTGTCCTTGACATGCCTGCGATACAATACTCAAACAGCCTTCTGTCGAGGATATTCTCGCGTATACTAAGCAGGGAGAGCGTGTTATAAGCGCGGACCCGAACGAGGCTCCTCGCTTTCGGGGGCGGTCATTTTCAACAGGAAGGAAGGGATCGGTATGGCGACGCAGACTCCTGTAAGAGCTGAAGAATCTATAGTGCTCGGCGACGTTGTCGACTTGGTCGGGCACAGAAACCGCCTGTACAGGGCAAAAATCGAAGACATGCTCCATAACGGTTTGTTTCTTGTCGGCATACCCAGCTTCGGCGGCATTCTAATGCCGCTCCACGCTAACGACGATGTGTTTCTGGTTTTTTACCGCGAGACCGGAAGATTCGTCGTCCAGATGAGTGTGGTCGGCTTTGAGAAGCGCGGGGAGATCCGGTACGCGTGGCTTTATCAGAAAACTGAGCCGTACAAGGATCAAAGGCGCGAAGCTTTTCGCATCCCCATCACTTTGAATGTACGCGTCTGCGAGTATCTTGAGGAGACCGAGGCAAAACTGCCTGAGTTCGGCGATATTGAAGACGCGATCGTGCTGGAGGACGTCAGCAGCAGGGACATCAGCATTACCGGGATCTCGATTTTGACGAAAGCGAGCTACAAATCCGGCGAAAGGCGTCTGCTGAAGGTGTATATAAACGGGCAGAGCAGAGACAGGGCGCCGTTTTTGACATTTGCTACAGTAGCGCGGACAACGCCGTGGCGCGAGTCGGGAAAAAACAGCGTCGGGCTCAGCTTTTTCGGGCATACAAGGAGAATGAACGAGTTCATATCAAGGTATGTGCTCGAGGAGCAAAGAAAACAACTGCGGCAAAGAAGGCTCGTTGAAGGGAAGTAAACCTTGCCTTGAGGTGGTGATGGAGTGATCGGCATAAATGAATCGAAGCAAAAACTGACCCAGGAAGAGCTGGGGCAGTTATGGGATTCGTTCAAGTCTACCGGCGATATTGAAGCCAAAAACGAGATACTGCTCAATTACGGCTACCTCGTAAAGTGGATCGTCAGAAGGATGATGCCGAAATACAACAACTACAACGAGTATGACGACCTTGTAAGCTGCGGGATGCTGGGGCTAATCGACGCGGTCGATAAATTTGATTTTAAGCATGAGGTCAAGTTTGAAACCTACGCCGTTTCAAGGATACGGGGTGAAATACTTGATTACATGAGATCGCAGGATTGGGCCTCGCCAAGCCTGCGCAAGAAGATAAGCGCGATAACGAACGCGTTTGAGTCGTTTGAGAGCCAGAATCTCGGCAGGCCGGTCGACCAGGACGTCGCCGACTCGCTGGGTATGCCGGTCGAGCAGGTGCACAAAATACTCAACCAGAGCCATATGTTCAACCTGGTCAACTTCGAGGACGCGCTGAGCTCACTCAATCCCGAGGCTGAAATCAGAGGCCAGGACGATAACGCCCCGGAGGAGGAACTGCTCGAAAAAGAGAAGAAGGAAGTATTGACGGAGGTTATCGACGCGCTGCCCGAGAAGGAGCGGCTGGTCATAACGCTATACTATTATGAGGGACTGCTGCTCAAGGAGATAGCCGATATTCTGCAGGTGACAGAGTCCCGCGTCTCGCAGATACACTCGAAAGTCCTGGCAAAAATGCGCCAGAAACTGGAACGAGTCGTATAACCCCCCGTAGGGGCGGCCCCCCGCGCGTCGCGGATTGCGTGCCGGTCGCCCGCGCCCCAAAGGATGTGCAAAAATGAAACGGAAATACATAACAGCCGAGACCCGGGAAGCAGCGGAAAACCTTGCTGCGGAACACTTTAAATGTGACAAAAACGACATACAGTTCGAGGTCATAAGCGGCGAAGAAGAAGGCGCGCAGCTCATAAAGCTGCTCGCAATTACCGACGCGCAGGCAGGGATAGCCAACATGGACGCGGGTTATGGCCTGTACTATGAAAACGACGGCGTCTATCTGGAAATATACGCGGCGCGCGGAGCGGGCCTGGAGCTCGACAGCCAGCCCATGATGCAGCATCTGAGCCGGAAAAACATCAGCGGGATAAGCGTTTCGGCGGTTCAAAGCCTTGCCGCCGCCTCCGGGCGGGCTAGAATTGCCCCGGAACAGCCGGAACAATTCTATGGCGAGGACATATCTATTGAGATACTCAGCAACGACACCGAAGCCCGCGCGAGGCTGCTGCCCCCGGAGGAGCAAGGCGCCGCGCTTGACCTGGAGACCGCGAAAGCGAAGCTGCTGGCTGCCGGCGTCACGCACGGCGTCGACGAGCAGGCGCTCAAAGCGATGATCGACGACAAAGACTACGGCGATCCGCGTACAGTCGCGGCGGTGATACAACCGGAAGACGGGGAGAACGGAAAACTCATTTTCAACTTCTCCACAGACGAAAGAACGGGAAGGCCCAGAGAGATCGGCGGAGGCAGAGTGGACTACTGGTCGCTCGACCTCTTTGAGCCGGTGAGCGAAGGCCAGCTTCTTGTGACGAGGCTGCCGGCGACGGAAGGAAAACCCGGAATGTCGGTCAAAGGCAGGGAGCTCAAACAGAAGCCGGGTAAGGAAGCGGTGTTTCCGAGAGGGAAGAACGTTGAGATCAACGCCGAGAAGACGGAAATGCACGCGGCTTGTTCGGGAATGGTGCAGTTCCAGAACAACTCGGTAAACGTATCGAGCTTATATAAGGTAAACGGCGACTGCGATATAAGCGTGGGAAACATCGACTTTGACGGAAGCGTGCATATCTCCGGGAGCGTGCGGTCCGGACATACGATAAAAGCGACCGGCGGCGTAGTCGTAGGCGGCACAGTAGAGGCGGCGACGATCATAGCCGGAGGCAACGTGGAAATAAAGAGCGGCATTCAGGGCGCGGACAAAGGTTTGGTCGAGTCCGGAGGCTCGGTAACGGCGTTGTACGTAGAGCGCGGGACCATTATTGCGGACGGGTCGGTAAACGTCGACGTCAGCATCCACAGCCGTATCGAGACCGGCGGAAATCTCACGGCCAAGGGTAAACGCGGGGCGATCATAGGAGGGCGCGCGGGCGCCGCCGGCAGCGTCACCGCAAACTTCCTCGGCGCCGTATCAAACACGCAGACCGAGATCGTCGTCGGCATGATGCTGAGAAAACGCGAACGCATACAGGTCGTTGAGAGGGAAATGGAAAGACTCAGGGGTGAAATGGTCAAGTTGGACCAACTGGATGCGTATCTCGAAAAGTCAAAGGAGAAGATGGATCCTGAAACATGGGATAAACTGTTCCGGTCGGGCGCAGAGAACAGGCGCCAGAACGAGGAGCTTCTGGATGGATTCAAGCAGGAGCTTGACGCCCTGAAATATGAACTGGAGCACGCGACGGAAGGAAAGGTCCACGTGCTTGACGTCGCTTACAATGGGGTGCGGATCATAATCGGCTCCGACACATACAGGGTGATCGACGACATCTCTTACGCGACTTTCAGGTATAAAGACGGGCAGGTTGTTTACGGCCCGTGCGATTTGAGCAAGCAGAAGTAAGCTTGAGAATGATGAATGATGAATGATGAATGATGAATGATGAATGATGAATGATGAATGATGGATGATGAATGATGAATGATGAATAATGGACGATGAATTATGAATTATGAATTATGAATTATGCATTGTAATAGGGGGGTTTTACAGTGTCAATCAAAGGCATCGATACCCAGATAATGATAACGCGGACGACCGATTTTGCCAAGGATGCGAGCGCCATGCAAAAAAAGCCTGAGATGACGCAGGAGTTTCTTGCGGCGCAGACAAAAATCAGCGACGCGCAGGCTCAGGGAAGAGTAGCCGGGACTGAGCATACCGAAATGGAAACGATACGGACCGACGTGGACGGCGGCGCCGGCGGGGGCCACGGCGGCGACGGCGGCGGGAAACACAACCGGGACGATGACGACGAGGTGCCGATGGATATGCGCGTCTCGCCAAGCAACAACATAATAGATATTACGGTGTAAGGAACAGAAAATGGGAATTGGAATTCAGTATTATGCGTTCGCGCTTTTCATTTCAGGGCTTATTTGCCTGATCGCGATACTGTGCAAAGTGCTATTCGCCGACCTGAAGAGGCAGAACAAGCTGCTTGACGAGAAGGAGTCTAAGCTTTTGCAGCTATACAGGACGGTCGAGAGTATCATGGAGGAGTTCGCGGACCAGGTCAAGGCCACGACCGACGAACTCAAAGAGCATGAGAGCCGCCTGGCAAGGCGCGACTTATCCGCCGCGCCGCCGCCCGAGCCGGCGGTCAAGGAACAGCCGATGGAGAAGCTGCCGCGCTCGGTGACAGTCGACTCGAGCAGGATAAGAGCGGCGAGCGAAGTGCTGGAGCGCGCGGAGAGGATAATAAAGAGCGACGCGTTAAGACCCCCCGCGTCCGCCGGGAGCGGAAACGGAGGGCAGGTGTTTCAAAGCTTTTTTGACGAGACGGTAGGCGAGCTTCCGCAGCAGGCTGCCGCAAGTAATCAAATGACGCGAAAAGACACGATACTCGCCCTGGCGGCTGAAGGAAAAACAGACGCGCAAATAGCCAGCGAACTCGGCATCACACGAAACGAAGTCAAGCTGGTGATAGGGCTGAAGAAGAAGTAAACCTCCGAGGCTCCCGGATCAATCTTCGAAAATCTCCGACAAATCTATCGAGCAACCCTCCAGCACATGAACAGGCGCGGTATCCGCGTCCGTATAAGCGCGTATGATGTACTCGCCGTCTCTGAGTAAGTGGACGGAAACGGTTTTCGTTTCAGGATCGACGATCCAGTATTCACGGACTCCGGATTTTTTGTATAAGTCAAATTTCAGAGTCTTGTCGCGGCGAGCCGTCGACGGCGAGGCGATCTCAATTATCAGGTCGGGGGCGCCTATGCAGCCCGAGCTGACTATTTTGCTGTGGTCGCAGATCACCACAATGTCCGGCTGCACCACGGTATTGTCCTCTTTGTCCGCATTCAGACGAACATCGAATGGCGCAAAAAACATCCTGCAATGCTTCCCCTTCAGGAAAACCGCTAACTCACGAACAAGGCTTAGACCTACCCCTTGATGCCCCGACGACGGCCCCGGCGACATAGCGTAGACTCTGCCGCCGATAAGCTCATAACGCTGATCGTCGTCCCAAGTACAGTAATCGGCGTAAGTAAAAAGCCGATCGTTATCACGCTGCGCCTCCATATCGAACCTCCTTATATGCCGGATAAAACAAGGTTAACTCCTGTGGTAATAATACTATCACAGGAGCTTAAAATTTTCAATAAATTTACTATTGACTTTAAAGCTGCTTGAAGGTGTATAGTCCGTAATATAAGGCGAATAGTCGGTGGTATTATTTTAAGGAGGCGAAGTGTGTGCAAGATATAATTGTTCAGCAGGAGAGCGGAGGCGGCACGGCTCCCGTGATTGCTGAACTTAGGAGACTGGAAACACTCATATGGAAGGTTTCCGACGACGTTTCGGCTGCGATACTTGACCCCGACAGCAGCGATATGGACCAAATGAGAACAGCCGTCAGAGCGCTGATAAACGAGCTTGAGGTCTTGTACAGAAAGCTTTAGAGGTGAAATATGAACCTAAAGTACATAACGGCCGCGACCCGTGAAGCCGCGGAAGACACAGCGGCGCTGTTGTTCGGCTTGGACAAAAAAGACATCAGATTTGAGGTCATAAGCGGCGAAGAAGGCGCTCAGCTCTGGACGCTGCTCGCGCTGACGGGCACGAAGGGCGAAATAGCCAACATGGACGCGTCCTATTCGACGTATTATGAAATCGAAGGCGTCTATCTGGAGTTGTACGAAGCGCGCGGAGCGGGGCAGCCGCTCGAAAGCCAGGCGCTGCTCCAGCATATAAACCGCAAAAACATCAGCGGGGCAAACGCTCAGGCAGTTAAGAATCTCATCACCGCGGGCAGCGGGCGCGTGAAAATAGCCCCGGAGCAGCAGGAGTATATCTATGGCGCGGACATGACGATAGAGATATCAAAAGACGAATCGGAAGCCCGCGCGGCGCTGCTGCCGCCGGAGCGGGGAGGCGACGCGCTGACTTTGGAAAACGCGAAGCAGAAGCTGCTTGCCGCCGGCGTCACGCACGGCGTAGACGAGCAGGCGCTGGCAAGCATGCTCAAAGAGAAGGATTACGGGGAACCGTATGTCGTCGCGGCGGCGATACCGCCCGAAGACGGAGAAAACGGGAGCCTCGTTTTTCATTTTTCGAAAGACGAGAGGACCGGAAAACCCAGGGAGATCGGGGCGGGCAGAGTAGACTACCGGTCGCTGGACATCTTCGAGCCGGTCACCGAAGGACAGTTGCTTCTTACGAGGATCCCGGCGACTGAGGGAAGGCCCGGAATGTCGGTCAAAGGCAAGGAAATAAAGCAGAAGCCCGGTAAAGAAGTGACATTCCCGAGAGGGAAAAACGTGGATGTGGATCCCGAAAAGACAGAAATGCGCGCGATGTGCTCGGGCATGGTGCAGTTTCAGAATAACTCCGTCAATGTATCAAACGTTTACAAGGTAAACGGCGACTGTGATATGAGCGTAGGAAATATCGACTTTGACGGCAGCGTACATATCTCCGGGAATGTGCGGTCCGGACATACGATAAAAGCGACCGGCGGGGTCGTCGTGGGAGGCACAGTCGAGGCAGCGACGATCATTGCCGGAGGAAACGTAGAAATCAAAAACGGCATGCAGGGCGCCGACAAAGGCATGATAGAGGCCGGCGGCGCGGTTAACGCACAGTATGTCGAGCGCGGGACCATCATAGCCAACGGGTCTGTGACCGTAGACGTCAGCGTCTACAGCCATATTGAAACAGGCGGCGACCTGACCGCCAAAGGCAAGCGGGGGGCGATAATCGGAGGGCGCGTCGGCGTCGCGGGCAATCTTATAGCCAACAGCCTGGGCGCGGTCTCGAACCCGCAGACAGATATCGTAGTCGGCATGATGCTCAAAAAGAGGGAGCGCATCCAGGCCGTCAGCAGGGAAATCGAAAAGCTGAAGGGCGAAATGGTCAAACTGGACCAGCTTGACGCCTACCTGAAAAACTCGAAAGACAAAATGATTCCAGAAACATGGGACAAGCTCCGCCTCTCGGGTATTGAGAACCGGCGTATGAACGAGGAACTCCTGGAAGAACTCAGACAGGAGACGGACATTTTAAAATACGAGATGGAGCACGCGACCGAGGGCAAGGCGCATGTGTTTGACGTCGCGCACACAGGGGTGCGGATCATAATCGGCTCCGACACATACAGGGTACGCGACGAGATCACTTACGCGACGTTCAGGTACAAAGACAGCAAGGTAGTATACGGACCGTGCGATCTGAGCAAACCGAAGTAAGCGCAGGGTGTCGTGGGGTGTCAACAGAACCGTCCCCCTGACACCCCAACAGAACCGTCCCCCTGACACCCTCGCCGTCCCCAAAACAGGTGGAAACACCTGTTTTTTTTGATGAAATTTCACAAAAACAGTTAAGTTACGGACTAAAAATGACGATATTAAGATTAGGAAAAGAAATTTCCCTGATAACGTGTATTCGCTGCGCGCAAAGACGCCGGCTTAGGAGCAAATTATGGTTAGAGGCACATATATAGCGGGAACAGGCATGATGCTCCAGCGAAGGCACATGGAGATCATCACCAACAACGTGTCCAACGCTGACACCACGGGGTACAAAAAAGAATATCTCGTTTCCCATAGCTTTGACGAAGTGCTTATCAGGCGCATGAACGACCCCCACGTCCTGGGCATGCGCTATACCGCAGGGATGCCCCGCGTCGGCCCGCTGCACCTGGGCACACAGGTTGACCAGTTATACATCGATTATTCCGAGGGTTCCCTCGACGGCACGGAGCGCAGCACCGACCTCGCGCTCATGGGGGACGCGTTCTTTGTGATGCAGACCGCCGAAGGCGAGCGTTACACCAGGACCGGCGCTTTTTACATAGACCAGATGGGATATCTTGTGGACGGCGAAGGAAACTTCCTGCTCGGCGAAAACGGACCCATATACGTAGGCGGCCTGGACTTCACGGTCGACCAGACAGGCGGGGTCAGGGTAGGAGACGGCTTTATCGACAGGATACGCGTCGTATCCTTCGCGGATAACGGAACGCTGAGAAAACAGGGAAGCAACCTCTTTTTCTCGCTCGAAGAGCCGCAGGCGGCCGCCAACCCATACGCGATCGCACAGGGGTTCCTTGAGAACTCAAACGTCGAGATAGGACGCGAGATGGTCGACATGCTGACCGTGTTCCGCACGTATGAAACAAATCAGCGCATGCTTTCGATGATCGACGAAACGGTCGGAAAAGCAGTCAATGAGATTGGGAGACTGAGATAATGTACGAAGCCATGATGATAGCCGCGACCGGACTCCACAACCAGCAGCGCCGCCTTGATACGATCGCCAACAACGTCGCGAACATCAACACGGTCGGCTTCAAGAGCGTAAGGCTTGATTTCAAGGACGCCATGTACACCTCGGGGATCATCCCGGGCCCGCCCAGAACGCCGGAAGGCAATCAGCAAAAAGGGCACGGAGTCATGGTTGCCGGCACGGCGAAGGATTTCAGGGCCGGGAACATCCAGACGACCGAGAGGCCGCTTGACATAGCGATCGAAGGCGAGGGGTTCTTTGAACTCAGAGACATGGACGGGAACCTCCTTTACACCAGAAACGGCGCGTTCTTTATCAGTTCGGAGTATGACGGGTCATATCTCGTAAACGGCGACGGGCTGTACGTGATGGACACTGACGGCAACAGGATAATGCTCCGCGAAGACGCCGAAACTATCAGCATCGGGCTCGACGGGACTCTCAGCTTTACAGCCGACGGAGAAGATGCTACAATTACGATAGCCGTCTATACGTTTCGCAACCTGACGGGGCTGCTCTCCTCGGGCAACGGGAACTACTCGACCGGCCCCGCGTCGGGAGAGAGGATGCAGGCGACGGGCGCGCTTTTACGGCAGGGTGCGATCGAGGGGTCGAACGTGAATCTTGCCGAAGAGATGACCCGGATGATAAGGACGCAAAGGGCGTTCCAACTGGCGTCGCGGGCGCTCACAACGGCGGATGAAATGCAAGGCATTGCCAACAATATGAGGAGATAATCAGCGAGGAGGCCGGGACAGATGAACATTATTCAGTGCACATTTTGCAAGAAGCCTTTCCAGACCCTCGGCAGGAAGATCTGCAACGAATGCCTTGAGCAGATAGACAAAGATTTCATAGTTGTAAGGGATTATATATACGAGAACAAACATTCTGATATGGATACGATCGCAGAAGAAACAGGGGTGTCAAAGCAGATCATACTTTACCTCCTGAAGGAAGGGCGGCTCATATTGGACGACGACGCCGGCGGCGGCGGGCTGCTGTTCTGCGAAGTGTGCAGGAAGCCCATCAGCTCGGGCAGGATGTGCAAGGACTGCAAAGGCAAAGTCGCATCGACGATGCAAAGGAGTATTGACACGAGAGGTTCCGTAGGCTCTCAAAACAACAGTTCCGGGCACTTCAAGTCCTCGGCCAAACTGCAAAACAAATGATCGGCGAACTCGCGTAATCCAATAATAGAAGGTGGACAAAATGAAAATCAATCCAATCACAAACCCGAATATCCTCAGAGCCTATCAGACGACGAAACCGGCGGGGACGGAAAAATCGAAATTCAATAGCGGACGCGACGAAGTCACGTTTTCCGCCGAAGCCATCAGCTTCTCAAAGGCGCTGGCTGAAGCGAGGGACGCTATTGAGCTGCGCACTCCTGAGGAAAAGGCTCATATCGCCGATATCACGACTGCCGTCAGGCAGGGCGAGTATCATGTCGACAGCGAGAAAATCGCCGACAAGATACTGGTGCAGCGTATCCGAGATACCTAGACCAATCTTACGCCATCTTTTCCCGTCTATCATTGTCAGAATACCTTGAAATACCAGTGGTATTCCTGCGGCATTCTTCCTCGATACACAGAAAAATCTGCCGCAATCTTAGTCCAGCTATTTCGGATACGCTACACTAGTGCACCACATACGCAATTAACAAGCGTATCCCTAATCTCTATATGGAGGACGCCCTTTGAGACAAGTAATGGAGGATTTGTGCGTTTTGCTTCTTGAGCAGAAGAATGTGCTCGAGAGAATGATGGAGCTGTCCCGGGAAGAACGGCGGATAATCATAAGCGGCGAGTCTTCGAAACTCGAGGACATTGTCCGGCAGGAACTCCGCGAATTATCGAAGCTGGGCGGGATAGAAAAGAAACGGATTGCACTCCATAAAACTATAGCGTCGGAGTTCGGACTGCCGGAAAAGCAGCTTACGGTCAGCGCCATCGCCGAGAGGGCGCAGCCGGACGAGCGAAGGAAAATAACAGAGCTGCAGAAGGATCTGACAGCGATAATCAGCCAGCACACTGCGCTGAACATGGAAAACAGGGAGCTTATAAAGGCGCACATAGAGTATTCGGAGACTGTACTGGAACTCATGGTAGGCGCCGAGGATCCCTTAAACAACTTCTACGGCGGCGATGGGAGGTCGGCGCCGGATAAGAAAAAGACGACCGGATTTTTTGACGGGCACGCATAGAAAGAGGAATCATGAGAGGCACATTTTTTGGAATTGAAATAGCCAGGACCGGGCTTTCATTGGGTCAACTGGGACTCGACGTAACAGGTCACAATATCGCAAACGTAGAGACAAGAGGCTACACGCGCCAGCGTATAATCCAGACCGCATACGACCCGTCCTTTAACATAGGCAAGATACTGCCGGTCATGCAGGCGCGCGTCGGCTCCGGCACAAGGGTCAAAATTCTTGACCAGATCCGCTCCGCCTACCTCGACAGGCGGTTCAGGACCGAAAACACGATAAACGCGTACTGGGATACCAGGACGAGGGAACTCAGATACCTCGAATCGTTTTTTGACAACGTGAACGAAGAGACGAGCATCAACTACAGCATATCGAGGCTTTTCAGCGCGATGAAGGTACTGGCGGAAGACACCGTCGAAGGCGCCCCGCGAAAGCTGCTGCAAACCGCCGGACTGGACCTGGTGCAGCAACTGAACACGATACACGCCGGGCTCATGGACCTTCAGGATACGCAGAACAAAGGCGTACAGATCGCTGTGGACGAGATCAACAGGATCGCTGCGGAGCTTGTGGAGCTCAACAAGGCGATCTACGGGTTCGAACTCACCGGCCATGTGGCTAATGATTTAAGGGACAAGCGCAACGTCCTGCTCGACGATCTGTCGACTTTCATCGATATTGAATATGACGAGTATACGGACAAATGGGGCGCCACCGCGATGAAAGTCTTCATAGGCGGAACGACTCTGGTGGACCATGACAAGCGCAACGAACTGGACGTCAGACTTGTCGACAACACGATAGCGGGCGAAAACCAGGTCCTGCAGCCCGTCTGGCTTCTGGACCAGGCTCTTTTCGGAGGCGCTCCGATAACCTTGAACGGCGCCCCGCTGACAGGCGACACGACAAATAACGATTTTCAGAGGATGATCGCCAGAATAAACGATCTGGCGGCCCGCATAGACGCGCTCAACGGCGATATTAGCGACGCCGTCCTGGCGGGAGCGCCGATTGCCGAAATAGACGAGCTCAAGCTACAGCGCGCGGCGCTGGTGGAGCAGCTCGGCGGCATTGTGGATATCGGCAATATAACCCAGGCGCAGCTCGACGGCGACGCCCCGCTCAATGTGACGATAAACGGCACGGACCTGGTAGGCGCCGGAGGAGTAACAAACGTGGCGATATCCGGAGCAGCCGCGGAGGTCCCCCTCGCCGTCACAGGCGGCGAGCTCAAAGCGATCATGGATATGCGCGACAACGACGACGTGCTCCTGCCGGGCATACCGAGATACATCCAGATGCTCAACGACCTGGCCCGGACGCTGGTCATGGAGATAAACGAAGCCCACAGGCAAGGGTACAACGATCCGCCGATCGGCGTTTCCGTAAACGGGATAAACTTCTTCTATGAAGACGCCGGATGGTTCCAATGGATCGACGCCGGCGGAGATACGCTGACATATGACGATGTACTGGGCGTATGGGTCGACGCCGGCGGCACAGTCGTCCCGGATCCCGCCGCGGCAGGTTACGAGTGGCTGATCGACGTCTCAAAGATAACCGCGAAAAACATCCGCCTGAGCGACGAGGTAATGCAGAGCGAGTTCAACATCGCCTGCTCGTCGGTCCAGATAAGAAAGCGCGACGACCCCGAAGGCCAGCAGCGCGGCAATAATGAGAATATGAGAGCCCTTTTTGCGCTGTTTAACAAAACAGATATCAGCCTGAACGTGTTAGGGCGCGACGTTTCTGTCGGAAGCTTTGACAGTTTCGCTACCAGCATAAGGTTTGACATAGGCAGCACTTTAGATACCTCGAAGAACATGTTCGACACCAGCCGCACGCTGACGCTCTCGGCTGAAAACCAGCGGACGTCCGTTTCGGGAGTCTCGCTCGACGAGGAAATGACCAACCTTATCAGATACAATCACGCATATAACGGCGCGGCGCGCGTCATCACGGCGATGGACGACGCGCTCGACAGGCTCATAAACGGCACCGGCCGCGTTGGGCTGTAATGTAAAGCATAAGGCAAACAAGCCGCAACCGCAGGGGCCGCACACCGCGCGACCCGTGTTTGATAGAACAAGTGGAGGAACACAATGCGCGTTACAAATTCGATGCTCGTGAGCAACCTCATGAGAAATTTAAACGGCAGTATGACGAGAATGGATAAACTGCAAAATCAGATGTCGACCGGCAGGAAGTACGGGCACATCAGCGACGACCCCACCGCGTTGGTATACAGCCAGGCTGCGCGCAACAAGCTGGCGCGCCTTGAGAATTATCAAAGGACTGTCGGGACAGCGCAGGACTGGCTGACTCAGGCGGAAGCCGGCATTATGGAACTGCAGTCGACGATCGTAAACGCCTATGAACTGGCGGTAGACGCTGCCAACGACCCCAAAAACACAGGCGACACAAGCGACAAAAGGAACATCGGGCAGGTCATCAAGCAACTGCGTGAACACTTTGTCGACACGCTTAACGCAACTTTTGGTGACAAATTCGTTTTTGGAGGGTATAATACTCCCGGAGACCCGACGACCGGCACGGTCGACCAGGGCGTAAAGGCGTTCACAATAGAGGGAACGCCGCCCAGCCTGTACTATAACGGCTTCAACCTGTCACAGTTCGAGGGAATGGAATACGCCGATTTTGTCGCGGACCCGCCCACGGTGATGGTCGCAGAGCTTACCGAGCTCAGGTCGCTGGCGAGCGACATCCTGACATTCGACGTAGGCACCGGGGTCGAAATGCCGGTCACTATGAACGGCATAGAGCTGCTACTATTCCCGACCCCGCGCGACGGCGACGGAGTCATGATAGTACGCAATGCCTGGAACGTGCTGCAGGAGCTTTATGAACTGACTGACGCAGGCGCACCGGCCGAGGACATAAGCAAAGTGATACTGCCGCTGCAGGGCGCGCAGAACCACTTGCTAACAAAGACCGCTGAGATAGGCGGCAGGGTGAGGCGGCTTGAACTGTTGGAAGCCAGATACGAACAGGACGCCATCAACTATGAGAGGATGCGCTCGGACGCCGAAGACGTCGACATGGCGGAAGTCATCATGAAACTGAAAATGGCCGAAGCGGTCCACCAGGCGGCGCTGTCGGCAGGCGCGAGAGTCATCCAGCCGACGCTTATGGACTTCCTCAGATAGTGTAAAATGTAAAATGTAAAATGTAAAATGTAAGGTACAGGGCACGTTCCCCGCAGTGCGGTTTGTACCCCCGGTGCGCAAAATAGCGCAAAGAGTTGTTCAATACACAGGCAAGCGTACAATTCGCAGATCGGAAGGAACCGAAACAGTATTTGTGATTTGTAATTTGTGATTTGTGATTTGATAAAGGACTATCAAAGGCAGGTGTTAACAATGGCAAGCATTCAAAAAGTCGTAATCGATCAGCAGATTGCCCAGCTTGGGATCAGGAGCACTCCGGCGAGATTAAACATTAAATCTCCGCGGATGCAAATGAAGATCACGACGGAACCCTCGCAAATGAAGATCGAACGCAGAGCCCCGACGTTCAAGATCAACAGGAAGAAAATAAACTCGGAATCGGGACTCAAAGCGCCGCTTGAGGTCGCGAAGGAATATCGCGACAAGGGTAAGACCGGCGCGTTCAGGGGAACGAAAACCGCGGTCGACGACGGGAACTTTCTTGGTGAAACAAGAAGAAAGGGCGACAGGGTAGGGCAGCTCGCGCGTAACAAAGCGATGAGCGCTGTGCTGAAAAAGCAGCAGCTCAACATCGGTTTAATGCCGAAGGAAAGCCCGGAAGTCGTATGGGACGCAGGCTCGATGAGCATCAACTGGTCAAGGCACAGTATCCTTATCGACTGGGACGGCGAGTTTATGCCGCAGCTCACTGTCGACCCAAAGTACTCGGTCGAAGTGTTCCTCCGCACCGAACCGTACTTCAGAGTATCGGTAGAGGCGATGATCGATCCGGGTATGCCCGGAAGGTATGTCGACCAGGCGGTATAACAAATATTCCATGTGTTTTATTACAATATCGGGGAATTAAACTGCGCTGAAGGAGAGGTAGTATGCAGATAGATACCGTACGGTTCGGGCCGGTCGAAGTGGATGAAGCGAAACTCATAACGTTTAATGATGGGATACCCGGGCTCGAAGAGTACCGCAAGTACGCGCTGCTCCAGTTTGAAGAAAGTTACCCGATCATATGGCTCCAGTCCGTCGAAGAGGGCGGGATATGCCTCCCGGTCCTGGATACGTTCGCGGTTCTAAACGGGTATGTGTTCGACATCGACGACGAAGACGTCAGGGAACTGGAACTCAAGGGCGCGGAAGAGCTGCATGTCGTCAGTGTCCTTGTCATTCCCGACGATATCCAGGGGATGACCGCCAACCTCGCCGCGCCGATAATCATAAACACCGTTTCAGGTAAGGCAAAGCAAATAATGCTCACCGGGAGCGACTACAACGTTAGGGCTCCGGTCTTCGTTGACGTCTGCAAAATGGTGAACAGGGAGGAGGGCGACGGCGATGCTGGTACTGTCTAGGAAGCTCAACGAAACCATCCTCATCGGCGACAATATCAGGGTGACCCTTCTCGGTATCGACGGCGATAAAATCAAGATCGGCATCGACGCCCCAAGAGACATAAAGGTTTTCAGGGAAGAACTGCTCGAAGCGACAAAGAGCACGAACAAGCAGGCTCTCGACGCCCCGATCATCTCGTTCGACCTTTCGAAAATGAAAAAGGAACCGGCAGCGAAAAAAGACGCCGCCCCCGAGTCATAACAATACCGCCCAATAAGGATACTAAATAGCAAGGAAGCGAATAAGGGAGACATGAACATGTCAAAGAAACTTATAAGCTTAACGCTTGCTATTTTGTTTGCAGTTGGCTTGACTTCGATGCTCCAGCCGCCCGCGAGCGCCGCGGACGTGTTTGGACCGGATGATATAAAGATAAACTACGTTACGGAAACCGTCGAAGTCAGACGAACGGAACGATTTATCATGTTCGCTCTGAACTCCGGCGCGCAAATCGCGGACGACAAGGTAATGAGCAAGGAAAAGTGGCAGGTCGCAAACGTCGTTAACGGAGTCGCCGAGATCGACATATCTCGCGTGATCCCCAAAAAAGCCGGAAAAAACCCATACAACATCGCGTTCATGCTTCCGGGCAATGAAGCCAGCAGGAAGGTCATTGAAATCGACGCCAGGCCTCCGAACAGGGACCCTGCGTCCGGCGACCCTGATATCAACGTCGGCAAGCCCAGAAACGGCGTGGGCGTGTTCTTCATTTACGACAACACATACAGTACGATCGTAAACAACGCCGGCACCGACATAGTCATACGCTTTCCCGCGGCCGCACGCCCCGCGCTGCTCGCGAACAAAGAGTTCATGCTGGCCGACGTCGAGAGCGTCGATAAATGCGAATGCGACGACGACGACATAAACGACATTGGCAGCGGGATCGAAGTGTGCGACTGTAGAATTAAAATCCCGACTCATTTGCTGACCCGAAATCTGCAGTTCACCGCTCATATGCCGGCGATCGAAAAAGACAGCTTCTCGAGCGTTCCGGTGAGAATGACTATGCCCGCGCAGCCGAAAGCTCCGGCCGTACGCCAGACATTTGCCAGAAACGACACGACAGGGGCGTCGCTGACCCTCAACTTCCGCGCAGGGAACGAGCCGGAGTCCGGCAACATCCGCATAGGGTTTCCGCAGGTCAGGATCAACGGCGCCGCGGAGTGGACAGACATAAAGAAAATCCCCGGAACCGGGAACAAGACAAACCTCTGGATGATCCTGAGAGAGCTGAAAGCCGCAGGCGTCACGCTGGAGCCGCTGGACGCGACTTCGCCCGAAAGCGCCCGCACTCTGTTCATCAGGACCGGCCCTTCCGTGAGAAACGGCGCGTCCGCAGTACAGCGCCTGGTTATCAGGGACTGGCAGACGTGGAATGAAGCGATCAAGCTTATGAACGAAAACGGGAGCACCGTTGTAAACTGCCCGGACTGCGGCAAACCAGCAGGCAGCTGCGTCGACTGTACAGACCCCTTGAATCCATGCGGCCGCGCCTGCTGTAACGTGTGCAACCTATCTCTTGCCGCGCTGTCAGTATGCTTTATATGCAACAGACCTGAAGACCAGTGCGTCGATTGCGACGACGGCACATGCAAAAGCGAATGCTGCACGACGTGCAACACAGGCTGAATCGTCCCCCCTGTGTTCTAAATCAATTGAGCGCATTATGTGGTCAATTGACAGCAAACTGACCATAACGGTTGCAACTACAGGCTATTCCTATGTCGTCTAGCATGTATGGCTTGCTTCACAGATGAACTCTCCGATAACAACCGGTAGGACAGCAGCAAATCTACTGTTCACCATCTGCTTACCGCAGCTCACATTAGGCATGAGTGACAACTCCCCACACCTTTTTTCATTGCGGCGCTCAATTTTGTGTAAAAATTGAGCGCCGTTATTGCGTGTTTGCTCAATTTTGCGTAAAAAGGTGACGTGCAATTTGAAATATCTCCGGATACACTTAAAGCAGGCGTTAACAGGGAGTCAGGTGATGATACATGGAACGGACAAAAACATACCCCCGTTCAAAGGAGTTCATAGTCAACACTTTGTACGACATTATCGAGCTGCAGAAGGGCAGCCTGATCCTGAGCGACTTCATGCGCGGGATAGTTTACTACAAGTTGTCGATGTATGGGTATGAATGGGAACTAATGTATACCGTCACTGAAACCGCGAAGCCGGGGCATGTGAGCCGGAGCGCCTCCGCCAAACCCAGCCAAACCGCAGACCAAAGCAGCGTCACGCTCCGCATCCTCGGGGGAATGAGCGAAAATGAGAAAGAAATGCGCCGAGCCTTGAATCTGTTGGAATCCATGCTTGATTTGTAACGAAAGGGGGAGGATGATGACAAAGATACGCAGCGTCGCGGGTTCACCGCAGAGGGATGGCCCGAAATACATAGACACCGGATAACCGTCAGGAAAAACGGACAATGGAGAACCACTACTCCAAAATAAAAGAGGCTGAAAAGGTCGAACCTCAACGACATAAACATTGAGGAAATAAACATTATTTTGGAGGTCAAAACAATGCAAAGGAAACGCATTTTCAACAAAATCACGTCATTTCTGATAGCGGTGATGATGGTCGCCGG